>VCMH01000031.1_pt1 | contig 32521 bp, 33 predicted proteins | sample 3385031 | NCBI WGS metagenome assembly VCMH01 (sample SAMN11833398, study PRJNA544312) | saline spring metagenome | isolation source: microbial filaments from arctic saline spring | place: Canada: Axel Heiberg Island, Nunavut | collected 2010-05 | reverse complement strand
ATGAGTTTCAAATGTTTTTAGATGATGCCGGCTTAAATCTTACTTTAACAACTCTTGAATACAACGATGAAAAGAAGCTTGGAATTAAATTTCCAAATAAAACACTACCTTTTTTTGATATTGCATCCCAAGGAACTATTTCTCTTGCCTTGTTTTACTACTGGTTTCACCGCCTAACAATTGATAATAAAATATCATTTGTATTTATAGACGAGTTTGACGCTTTTTATCATCACTCCCTGGCTAAATCAATTGTAAATAAATTAAAAAACACCGAACCACAAATAATAATAACAACACACAACACATCTATTATGACAAATGATTTATTACGTCCAAATTGCTATTTTATAATAAAGAACAATACAGCTATCACGCCTCTTTCAGAAAGTACTAGTAAAGAATTAAGAGAAGCGCATAATCTTGAAAAAATGTACCGCTCAGGTGCATTCAATGCCTAGTTACATCTTACTAATTTATGAAGGTGAAGTAGCTGAAAAGCAAATATCAAATAGTATTCAGGAGCATTTCTTTACGGATAACAGCTCTGAATTTCTAATGATAGAAGCCTCTCACTGCGGTGAGATCTATAGTCTCTATAATAAAATGGCTAAAGACAGTTACATTGACTTATTTTCTTTATTAAAAGAAATTCCAAAAATACCGCATTACATGACATTGAATACGAAAACATTTCTGAGATATTCTTATTTTTTGATTACGATGGGCATGCACCTACAGCGTGCGATTTAAAATTAAAAGAGATGTTAGAACATTTTAATGAAGAGACCGAAAATGGAAAATTATATGTTAGTTACCCGATGGTTGAAGCATTAAAACACATAGAATCAGCATGCGACTTTAAAGACCTTACGGTTACTGCTAAAGACAACATTCATTATAAAAAAATAGCTGCAGATGAAACCAGAACGAATTTGATAAGTTTTAAAAAATAACTAAAGAGGATTGGTATTCACTTATTGAAGCGCATAGTAAAAAGTTAAATTTTCTTATGAATGAAGAATTCGAAATTCCAACCTCTATTCATGAACAAAGCTCTATATTTAATCAGCAAAAAACTAAACATATAACACCTAGTAATAAAGTTGCTGTCTTAAGCGCTTTTCCGATTTTTATCACCGATTATTTTGGTCTTAAAATTATCTCAGGTAGTAAACCCCAATAATCACAGAAAAAGCCCGCTAATGCGGGATTTTTTAAGGGCGAAGAACGACCAGGCCTGGTCAGTTCTAAAAACAGATAATTCACTTATTAATATAATGCTGAATTTAAGACACAAAAAAACCGCCAAAAGGCGGTTTCTTCAGATTAAGAATAGAATTATTTGGGAGATAAAACGTTTGAGTTCAAGGCAGTTAAATGGGAGCTTACTGTAGTAAGTGACTATTTAACTAACGCAGAAATCGAGCGTTTTAGCCCCAAATAAACTACTTCTTCTTTTTGGGTGGCATTAGGTCTGTAATCGTTCCTTCCGCCATCTCTGCCGCAAAGCAAAGTGTTTCACTCAAAGTAGGATGCGGATGAATGGTCAAGGCTAAATCTTGCATATCAGCCCCCATCTCAATCGCCAACATCGCTTCGGCGATCAACTCACCGGCGTTAGGCCCGACAATACCGCAACCGAGCAGTCTATGCGTCTTAGCACAGAACATCGCCTTGGTAAGGCCTTCATCGCGTCCTATACTTAAGCTACGACCCGAAGCCGCCCATGGGAATGCGCCCTTCTCGTACTCAATGCCTTCGGCCTTAAGCTCGTCTTCGGTTTTACCTGCCCAAGCAACCTCAGGGTCGGTGTAAGCCACTGACGGAATACTCATAGGCGTGAATGCGCTTGGCATGCCGCTAATGACTTCTGCTGCTACCTTACCTTCGTGAACGGCTTTGTGGGCTAACATGGGTTGACCGACAACGTCACCAATGGCGTAGATATTAGCAACATTGGTTTCTTGGCGTTCATTGACTTCAATGAAGCCCCAATCGTTAACGGCTACACCGGCTTTTTCAGCATCAATCAGTTTACCGTTTGCGGCACGACCGACAGCAACCAAGACACGATCGAACGTATCGGTTTCAGGACAGCCTTTACCTTCAAAGGTAACTACTAGGCCTTCTGGCTTCGCTTCAACGTTAGTGACCTTAGATTTAAGGAACACGTTTTCGTACTGTTTTTTATTTTCTTAAGCAATGGCTTAGAGATGTCTTTATCCGCACCCGGGATAATGGTATCGCCAAGCTCAACCACGGTAATGCTTGACCCTAAAGAATCATAAACCTGAGCCATCTCTAGACCGATAATACCGCCACCGATCACCAATAGACGCTTAGGAATCTCTTCAAGCGCTAAGGCACCGGTAGAGTCCATAACACGAGGGTCGTCATGTGGAATGAAAGGTAACTTAACAACACGTGAACCGGCCGCGATAATCGCTTTTTCGAAGGCGATGGTCTTTATAGAGCCATCGTCCGCTTCAACGCTTACCGTATTAGCAGAGGTGAATTTACCGTAACCAGTCACCACTTCTACTTGACGCGCTTTGGCCAGGCCTGTTAGACCGCCTGTTAATTTATTGATAACACCGTCTTTAAATTCACGAATCTTATCAATATCAATTTTTGGCTCGGCAAAGGTAATACCGTGCGCACCCATTTCTTTGGTTTCATTTAAAACCACAGACATGTGCAATAAGGCTTTAGACGGAATACAACCGACGTTTAAACAAACCCCACCGATATCGCTATAACGCTCGATCATAACCACTTTTTTGCCAAGGTCAGATGCACGGAATGCGGCGGTGTAACCACCCGGGCCAGAGCCTAATACCAATAGTTCACATTGCATGTCTGCGTCAGGCAGATCAACAGCAGGGACGGCTTGTGGAGCGGATTCAGCTTTAGGGACTTCTGATTCAGTCGGTTCAGGCGTTTTAGCCACCGACGTTTCAACATTCGCCGCCACAGTTTCATTGTCGGCGAGTTCAATCGACCCGATAATAGAACCTTCTTTAACTTTATCGCCTAACTCCGCGGTAAAGGAGACGATCTTACCGGCGAAAGGCGCTGGAATTTCCATGGTCGCTTTATCGGATTCTAAGGTTAACAAAGAGTCATCTTGAGCCACTTCTTCACCCACCGAAACCAATACTTCAATAACGTCTACTTCTGCAAAGTCACCAATGTCTGGAACAATAATATCTACAATTTTAGTCATTTTATCCCCTACTACAGAATTAGCTGACGTAAGTCAGATAAATAGTTACCAACCGTAGTTGTGAAACGAACGCCTTCTGCACCATCTAAAGCACGGTGATCGTAAGAGACGCTGAAAGGCATAACCAAACGTGGAATGAATTCTGAACCATTCCAAACCGGCTGCATTTTAGCTTTAGACAAGCCCATAATCGCGACTTCTGGCGCATTAACGATTGGCGTAAACTGCGTGCCACCGATACCGCCTAAGCTAGAGATAGTGAAAGTGCCACCCGACATATCGGCTGGCCCAAGCTTACCATCACGTGCCTTAGCCGAGATTTCCATTAGATCGCGAGAAAGCTCATAAATGCCTTTCTTATCAACGTCTTTGACAACAGGAACCATCAAACCATTCGGTGTATCGACTGCGATACCGATATTGTAGTAGTGCTTTTTGATAATGGATTGACCATCTGGCGACAGTGAAGCATTGACGTTTGGAAAATCTTGCAACGCTTTAACAACGGCTTTCATAACGAAAACCAATGGCGTTAGCTTGATACCCTGCTTTTCAGCAGCGGCTTTTTGATCCTTACGGAACTGATCCATTTCGGTAATATCAGACTCATCAAACTGAGTGACATGCGGAACATTCAACCAACTGGCGTGCAGGAACTTACCTGAAATCTTTTTGATACGACCCAACTCTTCCGTTGTGGTGTCACCAAACTTGCTGAAATCAATCACTGGAACTGGCGGAATTCCCGTCCCACCGCTCGCTTGACCCGGTGCAGAGCTCTGACCAGACATAACCGCTTTAATGGCCGCTTCAATATCGGTCTGCTGGATACGGCCTTTAGGCCCTGATCCAGAAACCTTATCAATCTCAACGCCCAATTTACGCGCAAAAGCACGCACGGAAGGTGATGCATGTGATGCCGCACCCATGGTTTGAGAGTTGATGGGTTTAGAAGCGGCCGCTATTGCCGCCGGAGAACTGTTTGAGACTGTCGCAGGTTTTGCAACTTCTGCAACGGGAGCCGGTTCTGAAGCAGCGGCAACAGGTGCGGCGGCTTGAGCCGGTGCTTCAACTACTGGCGCAGCGGCTTCAGCTGAAGCTTCGATATCGAAGACGTAATCGCCTTCTTTAACATCGTCGCCTACAGTAACGCTAATTTTGGTGACTTTACCCGCGAATGGAGAAGGTATCTCCATAGTGGCTTTATCTGACTCTAAGGTTAATAAAGAGTCATCGATGGCGACCATATCGCCTACTGAAACTAAGACCTCAATGACTTCGACTGTATCAAAATCACCGATATCAGGAATATTAATTTGCTCTGTAGCCATAATATCTTCTTCCTAAAAAATTCTGTATAAACTCATTAAAAAGCCGCTCTAAAAAGAGCGGCTCTAAAAAGACTAAGCGCGCACCGGATAAGTTTTTTCGCTGTCAATGCCATATTTTTCAATGGCTTGAGCAACAACTTCCGCTTTAATAGACCCGGCATCAGCCAAGGACTTAAGCGCTTCAACGACAACGTATTCACTGTTGACTTCGAAGAATCGGCGTAACTGGTCACGTGTATCAGAGCGACCAAAACCATCGGTTCCTAATACAGAGTATGCACCTGGAACATATTGACGAATACGCTCTGCGTAATCGCGAATATAATCGGTTGCCGCAATGAAAGGCCCTTGAGCATCAGCAAGCATCTCTGTCGCGAAACAGACTTTAGGCTTAGCCGTTGGGTGCATTGTGTTCCAACGCGCTGTTTCGATACCGTCACGACGCAACAAGTTGAAACTTGGTACACCCCATATATCAGCCGAAACATTCCAGTCTTTCTCTAGCATTTCAGCCGCAGCGATAACTTCACGGAAGATCGTTCCAGAACCCATTAGCTGTACTTTGTTTTTATGCTTAGCAGTCGACGTCTTAAATTTATACAGACCTTTTAGAATATGCTCTTCAGACCCTTCAGGCATCGCAGGATGACTATAGTTTTCATTCATCGCGGTGATGTAGTAGAAGACATCTTCTTTCTCATTAAACATACGTTTAATACCGTCACGAATGATCACGGCCATTTCGAATGCGAATGTTGGATCGTATGTCATACAGTTAGGAATATGATCATACTGAACTAAGTTATGTCCATCCTGATGCTGAAGACCTTCACCTTCAAGCGTCGTACGACCAGCGGTACCACCGATTAGGAAGCCACGTGCACGCGAATCACCTGCGGCCCATGCTAAATCCCCAACACGTTGGAAACCAAACATTGAGTAGTAGATATAGAATGGAATCATGCTCACGCCATAGTTAGCATAAGCGGTTGAAGCGGCCACCCAGTTAGACATCGCGCCGGCTTCATTGATCCCCTCTTCAAAAACTTGTCCTTCTGAAGATTCTTTGTACCACATCAATTGATCGTTATCCATTGGCTCATATAACTGGCCAGCAGGATCATAAATACCGACCTGACGGAAGAGACCTTCCATGCCAAAGGTACGGGCTTCATCTGGAATGATTGGCACGATACGAGGCCCTAAAACCTTATCGCGCAATAAGATAGAGACGATACGTACGAAAGCCATAGTCGTTGACATTTCTCGCTCGCCAGTACCATCTGTTAGCATCTTAAAGACTGATAAATTAGGAACCGGTAGCGGTTCAGCCGTATCTTGACGAGATGGCAAGGCGCCACCTAAGGCTTCACGACGCTCTCTCATATACTGCATAACATCAGAATCTTCTTCTGGTACGTAGAATGGAACTTCCTTCGCTAGATCATCATCCGAAAATGGAATTGAGAAACGATCGCGGAAGTATTTGTAACCTTCAAAATCTAATTTTTTCTGTTGGTGCGCGGTATTACGAGACTCACCATAAGGCCCCATACCGTAACCCTTAACCGTCTTGGCAAGGATAACCGTTGGCTGATCAACCATCTCTTCGGCACGTTTATAGGCGTTATAAACCTTACGTGGAGAGTGTCCACCACGCGTGAGCTTGAAAATTTGATCATCGGTCATATCAGCCACTAAAGCCGCTGTTTCAGGATATTTACCAAAGAAGTGTTCACGAACGAACGCACCATCTTTTGCTTTATAAGCCTGGTATTCACCATCGACGACTTCGCCCATGCGCTCAATCAATTTACCAGAAACATCTTTCTTTAACAGACGATCCCAATCAGAACCCCAGATGACTTTAATCACGGCCCAACCTGCTCCACGGAACACGCCTTCAAGTTCTTGAATAATGCTGTCGTTACCACGAACCGGCCCATCTAGACGCTGTAGATTACAGTTAATGACGAACACTAAGTTATCCAGCTTTTCGCGCTTAGCTAACTGTAACGCACCACGTGATTCCGGCTCGTCCATCTCACCATCCCCAAGGAATGCCCAGACTTTACGACCTTCGGTTTTCGCTAAACCACGCGCACTCATATACTTCATGAAACGTGCTTGGTAAATCGACATCAATGGTCCAAGACCCATAGAAACCGTAGGGAACTGCCAATAATCACTCATCAACCAAGGATGCGGATAAGAAGAAAGACCATTACCACCCACTTCTTGGCGGTAATTTCTAAGCTGCTCTGCATTTAAGCGGCCTTCCATAAAAGAACGTGCATACATTCCAGGAGAGGTGTGACCCTGGAAGAAAATCATATCTGCGCCAAGCTCGTGCTTAGGTCCTTTAAAGAAGTGGTTCATTCCGACTTCATATAAAGTACAACTCGAAGCATAGGAGGCGATGTGTCCACCGACACTGGTCTTCTTATTGGCACCTGAAACGATTGCCATCGCATTCCAACGTAAAATCGAGCGCATTTTCTGCTCTAGCCCCATGTTTCCGGGGTAATTCGCTTGGTTTTCTTCAGCAATCGTATTGCAGTATGGCGTATTCGCCGAATAAGGAATATCAATTCCGTGGACACGTGCTTTTTCAATCAGTGTTGCGATAATATGTTGTGCTTTATCAGATCCTTCAAAAGAGGCGATGGCTTCTAATGCATCTAGCCATTCTTGGGTACCTTGTGGATCTTGGTCGATAAACTGTTCGCTCATTAAAGAGTTCCTTATGTAAAGTTGGATTAATATTCCTTTAGGACTGGGTATGCCTAAAGTAAGCCAGAAACGATAGGTCGTATCCTTTCTGCCAACAAATCTTCATCTTGTATGACGGCTACTTAGTCATTCAAAACGTTTCGCTTTTTAGTGAATAGCGCAAATAATTATCCTCAGTGTTTTTTGAACACCAAGATTTCACCACTAAAAAGGCAAATAAAGTCTTAGAATAGTAACATGTTTTACTTAAAAAAACCCTTGAAAGCGTCGAGGGGTCTCTTCTGACAAAATCAAAAAAACGTCAGTTTACGTAAGTTATTGAATCCGAAAATAAAACATGACGGCAAAGGTTATGAGCGGGTCAAATCCTTTACCTTTAATAAGGTTTTAAAATGGACATACTGACCTTACTTTGCCAGGATTATATGGGAATTTTGTATGAGTCCTGTTCACAATCGAACTCTTAGCTAAAGATCGGAGCGACTCCCTAAAACAAAAAAGTACCACTTAATAGTTCGATTAAGCAGTACTTTACTGTTTTGAAATGCAAGCGAGACGCTTAAAACTTAAGGCAGATATTTATGAAACCAGAATTTCTCTAAGGTGTTTTCTAATTCCATTAAAGCCTGATGATAAACCGCTTGCTTAAAATGGACGACTTCTTGAACAGGTTGCCAATATTCAACCCAATCCCAGCCTTCAAATTCAGGGGTATCATGTGAGTTTAGATCTATCAGACTCTCATCCCCCTCAAGCCCCAACATAAACCAAATCTGTTTCTGACCAATACAGATGGGCTGGCTATAGTGGCGGATCAGATGTTTAGGCAGATCGTAACTTATCCAATCTTCGGTCCGACCGAGTATACGGACATCAGAAGGATCAAGCCCCACCTCTTCTTTTAGTTCTCTAAAAACGGCTTGCTGTGGGGTTTCATTTTCACGAATCCCGCCCTGCGGAAATTGCCAAGCATCCTGCTGAATTCGCTTACCCCAGAACAGCTTACCTTCTTTGTTAACGATAATAATACCGACGTTGGGCCGATAGCCTTCTGAATCGATCATGGAAACCTTAAATTCTTTAAATGTTGATTATTGGTTAATAGTGCCTAAATTTGATGCATTTTTCAATCCAAATTTTAAGCCTTTTACATAAATGCTTGTTATAACACTCTTTTTTTAAAAAACAATCTTGTCGAATTCACAGGTTTAGTTTAGGATATGGCAAAAATCAAATTGGAAAACAGTATGGCACTTGTAATTTTTGACCTCGACAGCACGTTAATCGGAGGCGACAGCGACTATTTATGGGGTGAGTTTTTAGTTCAAAACAACTATGTCGATGCCACTAAATTTGCCGCTCAAAATGCACAGTTTTATGAAGAGTACAAAGCGGGCACTTTAGATATTATGGCCTACCAACGGTTTGCCCTTAAACCGCTCAGCGAACACAGTATGGAAACCCTAAATAAGTGGCATGCACAATTTATGGAAACGTTCATTGAACCCATTATTTTACCGAAAGCGCTGGCGCTGGTGAATGAGCATAAAAACAAAGGCGATCGTGTAATGATTATCACGGCGACCAATACCTTTGTTACTCGACGTATCGGTCTGCGTTATGGAATTGCCGAACTACTCGGCACCAATGGTGAGATAAAGAACAAACGCTATACTGGCGAAGTTGAAGGCGTTCCGACTTTTCAGGCGGGTAAAGTAACTCGATTAAACGAATGGTTAAAACGTGAAAATGAAAGCCTTGAAGGGAGTTTCTTTTATTCTGACTCTTTTAATGACCTGCCTTTACTCGAAATTGTTGAAAACCCAATTGTCGTCGATGCAGATGACAAGCTACTTGAAATCGCTCAAACACGTGGCTGGCCATCGATTAGCTTGCGCTAACCTAACCAGGCCTGGTCACTTTAGTTTAGTGATTATCTCAGCCAATTTAGACACAAAAAAGCCGCTAAGGCTCTTCCTTAGCGGCTTTTTTTTGTGATCGAAACAGTCAATATTAAAAGATTATAGAGCCATTTCTTCTTTGATTTGCTCAACCCACTCGTTAATACGACCTTCCGTCATTTCCGGCTGTTGATCTTCATCAATCCCGAGACCGACAAAAAACTCACCATCTTCTGTCAGGGCTTTAGACTCATCGAATTCAAAACCATCCGTTGACATGTACCCAGCGGGTGTCGCACCGCCTTCCAATGCAATATCATGCATCAAACCCATGGCATCTAAAAAGTATTCGGAATAATCAGCTTGATCGCCTAAACCAAAACAAGCCACCGTTTTACCGGTGAAATCAATACCCTTAAATTCTTCCCAAAAATCATCCCAACTACTCTGTAACTCGCCGTAGTACCAAGTTGGCTGCCCTAAAATGATCTTGTCATATTTTTCGAAATCAGCAGCGGTGGCCGTCGAAATATCATGCACATCGACAATGTCTGCACCAATTTCATTCTTAATAATATCTGCTACACTCTCGGTATTACCTGTATCCGTTCCGTAGAATAGGCCAACTTTACTCATTTTTTTAAAACCTTTTAAATCTGATGATGAATCTTGTAAAATATCTCTTGGTACTTTAATTTAGTCTACCAAGACTATAAGAGACCTTTGAACAAGTCAATGCTTGACTAAGAATGGTTAAAATTTTCTCAACTCTGAGGTTGTGCAAAGGTTTCTGGTAAGTATTTATCAAAATTAACGACAAAAGATAATATCACAACTACTTTATTTTCGGAATTCACTAATTTTTATACTTAAACATGAAAAAAACTAATCTTCCTATCGACTGCTTTCAGTGCGAACACTTTTTTGTAACTTGGGATGCCAAAAATCCACGAGGCTGCAAAGCATTTGGGTTTAAAACCCCAAAACTACCGAGCATCGTTGTTTTTGAAAACTCGGGAGAACCCTGTTTAAAATTCACGCCCAAAGCAAACGTCCAAAATCCCAGCAAGAAAACCGACTGGATTGCCTAGAACGTCAATTGTACTTGCCTATCAAAAAGTCATTTTAAAGTGCTCTCGCTTACCTTAAAGTCACACGCCCAAAAGATGCAAACAGACCTAAGCGCGCTTCATTTCCTCGCAACTGCGCTTCATACTGGTGATTCTCTTTAGACTTAAATCCTGCATAACTACGTATAAAGTTCGTTAATTCATTGATAAATTTAAAATATCTTCTCATGGAATAGGCTTTGCTTCTTACTCGTTAGAAATAGACCTATTTGAGACCATTATGACGCAACAGAACAGCCTTACAAACGACTATAAAGAGCACATTAGATATCTACCCAAAGTACAAGAATACATTACTGAACTCGCGCATCAAGACTTGTGGTGGTCGACCGTAGCAATGGTCGGCAAGATTAATAGTGAGAATATAGACTCTCAACTATTAGAGTCTATTATTGATACCCAAAAAGAGTTTCAAGATCTTAGGGATCTTATGATTAAAGAGTTGATTGGGCGCTATCTTAACCAAACCAATAGTGAAATTACTCTAAGGGCCCAAACAACGATAGACATTTTAATCAGAAATCTGTTTGAAAGAACGGCCGATGTGGGTTTTTTAGCGACCGATGATGATTTGGTCGACTTCATGTCAAATAGTGCACCCATCGCTCAAGACCAAACCTTTATTCAACAACGACTTGAAGAGTATGTTGCCAAGTACAGCGTTTATGATGACGTCCTACTTGTCTCGCCTACAGGCGATATTAAAGCTAAGCTCGACCCAACTAATCCGGTRGTGCACAGTAATACCCCCCTTATTCAGAAAGCCTTAACCACTCAAGAAGAGTATGTTGAAGTCTACGGTTATTCAGACCTATTCCCTAACAAGCCAGCCAGCTTAATTTATGCTAAAAAAATGATAAAAGAGCTCCCTAACGGACAGGTTGAAAACGTTGGAGTGTTGTGCTTAAGCTTTAATTTTGCCTATGAGATGAAGGGGATTTTTAATACCCTTAATGCTGAAAACAATTTTGGCATAATGCTACTGAATGACTCCGGAAAAATTTTGGCTTCAAACTCACCACAAACGCACCCCATTGGTCGACAAAAAATCAACCCTAAGGAATTCGAAGCCCCGTTAAAATCCGGAGAGAACATGCACTTCGCGACCAAAACTACGGGCTACCAGGGGTATTTTGGTCTACCGTGGTATGGTTATATTGATGTTAAAAATGAAGTTGCATTTAATCCTAATAAAAACAAAAAGAGCTTGGATTAAGTATTCCAAAAGATTCACAACTGTACTTAAAAAAGCTTGAAGCCGTCAATATCAAGGTGAGCACGTTACTGCTCATTGTCATTATGAATGGTAAGATCATGTCGTTACAAAGAGATGTGAAATCATTCTTACCAATATTGGATAGTTTCCAAGAAATCAGCACAGATATTCAAAACATATTCGCAAGTTTTATTGAACACATCCACCAAGTACTGTTGGACACCATTCAAGAAAAAGTCGCCTTCAGTGCTGTTTTGGCCGTAGAAGTGATGGATCGTAATCTATATGAACGAGCCAATGACTGTCGATGGTGGGCACTTAACAGTAGCTTTCGTCAAATATTAACGAAACAGCACAAGACCAAAGCTATCACAAGACAAGAGTCTCAAAAACTGACCGATACTCTCATCTATATCAATCGTCTTTATACCGTTTATACCAATATCATACTCTATGACCAAAACGGCAAAATTCTAGCGCTTTCAAATCAAGCTGAACAAGAGCTTATTGGTTCAATAATGCCTCGTCCAAGCGATACTTCACGCTGCTTAGGTCTAAATAATACCCAAGACTATACTGTGTCAGATTTCCATGCGACAGAGCTCTATGTTAATGAGTACACTTACCTCTATCATGCCGCGATTAAAGACTGGGAGAGCATCAATACTAATGTGGGTGGCATTGCTTTGGCTTTTGACTCCAAGCCTGAGTTTCAAGCCATGTTGGAAGAGACCGTACCTAAATACATGAATCCGTTACTCAGTGACAACACTTTCAGCATTTTTCTGGATAGAAGCGGCCATATTATTTCATCCACCAGCACTGAGCTACCCGTTGGAAGCACATTAAGCCTACCAAACGAGGTACTCACAGCAGAAAATGGTCAAAATGACACTATTTACTGGGAGTGGCGAGGAAAACCTTATTTAGTGGGATACAAAGTAAGCGGGGGCTATCGAGAGTACAAAAATGGTGATGGCTATATCAATGACGTTATCGCCCTAGCCTGCACAGGCCTATAATCGCAAATATTTGCAGCTGGGCCGTTAATAACAACTTACAAAATTATTCATAGGATCGATAAAGCCACAACCCCATACTGAACAGATTTTGAGATCCTTATTCACCACTAACCGGTTTTTCTAATAATCGGTTCAGAGAGCCCCACTGAAAATAAGGACCTGGATCTGTTTTACGGCCAGGCGCAATCTCATTATGTCCAACAACCTTATGTGCCTTTAAACTCGGGTATGCGGCCCACAATGATCTAATCAGTTGTGCTAGAGCCGTATATTGATGGGCGGTGTAACACGTTTGATCAGTGCCTTCCATTTCAATCCCTATCGAAAAATCATTACATTTACTTCGCCCTTCAAATTCCGACAAACCTGCATGCCAAGCTCTCTCATGAAACGGCACATATTGCACTATCTCACCATCACGTCGGATTAGAGCGTGTGCTGAAACCTTCACCCCTTTGATCTTCTCAAAATAGGGATCGGCCTTGGGATCGAGCTGATTGGTGAAAAGCTGGCTAATCGCCTCTCCGCCGAACTGATTGGGTGGCAAGCTAATACCATGCACCACAATTAACTCAGGTAACACCCCGGCCCCTCGATTATCAAAATTAGGACTGGCAATAAAGTTAATACCTTGAGCCACGCCTGAATTTGTTTCAATTTTGAAGAGGGTTTCCGCTTGGCACGTTACTTCCGGAACTTCACACGATTTTTCATCCAATTTATGCATAATTTTTTTGCTTTATTTATTGATTTTCATCAAGGGTGAATAGGCGTTATTATCTTCAATTTTAACAGACATTAGTATACGTCAATAAGCGTGGATGTAATTCGGTATAATAGCCGGAATTACGTTAAAAATAGATACAAAGCCTTAAACACAATGAATGATATTAATTATTTTGAAAACCTGGAAACCACTGTTTCAATAGCGCTTGAAGAGGACATTAAATCGGGTGACTTAACCGCAGGATTAATCCCAGAAGAGACCCAAGCAGAAGCCAATATTTTCTGCCGCGAAAAAGCGGTTCTCTGTGGACGCCCTTGGTTTGATGAAGTTTTTCGACAAGTGGATCCAGAGATTAAAACCGAGTGGCGTTGCGAAGAAGGCGAACAGGCTGAAGCGGATCAATGCTTATGTGTTATCAGAGGTTCTGCCAGAAATATTTTAACGGCTGAAAGAACGGCTCTTAATTTCCTACAGACCTTGTCTGCAACCGCCACAGTAACCGCTCAGTACGTTGCTCAATTACAAGGTTCACACACTCAGTTATTAGACACACGCAAAACTATTCCTGGCTTACGCCTGGGCCAAAAGTATGCAGTGGCTTGCGGTGGCGGCACAAACCATCGTATTGGTTTGTTTGATGCTATCTTAATCAAAGAAAACCATATTATGGCCGCAGGCGGTATCCTCCAAGCGGTTAGCACGGCCAAAAAAATGCATCCTGAGATAACCGTTGAAGTCGAAACCGAGACCCTAAATGAAGTGCAACAAGCTTTAGAAGCGGGAGCCGATATCATTATGCTCGACAACTTCTCTTTAGAGATGATGTCTGAGGCGGTGACGCTCGTAGATCGCAAAGCCAAGCTCGAAGTCTCCGGCAATGTCGAACTGTCACAATTGCCACAACTCATAAAAACTCAAGTGGATTTTATTTCTACTGGCGCTATCACCAAACACATTCAGGCGGTTGATCTTTCAATGCGTTTTAGTATGTCAACCAAATCGATGGCAAGCTAATTATGGGAGAACACATTCTACTGCATATCGTTTTACTGCTCGGCATTGCTGTGCTCACTGTGTCGGTTTCTCGACGCTTGCACTTTCCGCCGATTCTCGGTTATATCATCGTCGGTATTATTGTCGGTCCAAGTGGTTTTGGTTGGATTCAAAATGAAGAGAACATCTCCTTATTAGCTGAATTTGGTATTGTCTTTTTACTGTTTGCGATTGGTTTAGAATTTTCTCTATCGCAAATGATCGCGATGCGTAAGCAAGTATTTGGACTGGGGACGGCTCAAGTCCTGACCACCGGAAGTGTGGTTTATCTAATTGGTTGGTTAGCAGGCTTAGACACTAATACCAATATCGTCATTGCTGGTGCATTTGCTCTATCTTCGACCGCGATTGTCATTAAGCAACTGACCGAGCAGTCTGAGATTCACTCTCGACATGGCCGCGCAACCGTCGGAATTTTGATCTTTCAAGATATCATGGCGATCCCATTACTGATCTTAATTCCCGCCTTAGCGATGAGCCAAGGCGGTGAAAATGAGCTGGCGATTACCCTCGGAATTTCATTTCTGAAAGGGATTTTAGTCGTTGTCATTATGCACCTTATTGGTCGCTATCTGCTACGCCCTCTTTTTCATGAAGTGGCCTCAGCGAAGTCACAAGAGCTGTTTACTCTAACGGTTCTCACCGTTGCCTTAGGCGCGGCGGCCTTTACCGAAGAGATGGGTCTTTCAATGACACTCGGTGCTTTTTTGGCCGGCATGATGCTCAGTGAAACCGAGTATCGCCATCAAATAGAATCCGATATCCGCCCATTTCAAGATATCTTATTAGGACTGTTTTTTGTCACTGTCGGCATGCTCATTTCACTTGATGTGCTTATGAAACACTTCTGGATAGTGGTGCTTATTACCTTGGCGATTTTTGTTATTAAGGGCATGATTATCTACTTTATTTCTCGCCTATTTAACAAAACACCCGGTGTTTCAGCACGCATCTCCGTCTCCCTTTCACAGGTTGGTGAGTTTTGGACTGGTCTTAATGACCTTGGCTTTCACCTACAATTTACTGCCCGATGAAACTGGAAATATCCTCCTGACCTCTGCTGTATTGAGCATGTCGATGGCACCGTTTTTAGTTAAATTCAACGGTAAAATCGCCAAAGCATTACATAAAACCACCTACAATGAGAATCATAGTGAAATTGAAAAGACGATTGAAACCGACAATAAGTTAATTACCAATCACGTCATCTTATGTGGCTTTGGGCGTGTCGGCCAAACGGTTAGTCGATTTTTGCATAACTCAAACCAACCTTTTGTCGGTTTAGACATGGATATTTTACGTGTCACTGAAGCGCGTTCTGCGGGTGAAAATGTATTTTACGGCGATGCTTCAAAACAGAATATTTTGCACGCTGCCGCTATTGATCGCGCTAGAATCGTGATTATCACGTTCAGTGATTTTCATGCAACCATTAAGACTATCAAAGCGATTAGACAACATTACCCTGATATTCCAATACTGGTAAGAACCTTGGATGATTTACACCTAAACGAACTGACGGCCGCTGGCGCGAATGAAGTCGTACCAGACACTTTCGAGTCAAGTATTATGCTAGCCTCTCACCTACTGTTAATGATTGGTCAGCCTCCAAGAAAAGTCCTTAAGCAGACACGTGAGGCACGTAAGGATCGTTATCGTCTATTAGAAAACTTCTACCCCGGTGAAGAGATTAATCAGCGCCAGCAACATCAGATTATGAAAAACATCATTCATACCACTGTCCTGGATGGATCTGCCTATGCAATTGGCAAGCTACTGAAAGAAATTCCGGTAGATGAGCTCAATATTCAGATTGAAGCCATTAAACGTGGCAATGTCAGAGGGGAACACCCGACGGCAGGTACTCTACTGAAAGAACTCGATCATGTGGTGATTAGTGGGCTACCTGAAGATATTGAAAAAGCGGACTACTACTTAAAAACCGGTACCTTAGCGTAATTTTTCAGCAGGGCTAAAAACAGACGGTCAGATTAGCTCTTTTTATTAGGCTCTATCCAGATTAAACAGGCCATTCTGCCCGCCTTGCCAGAGCGCCGGTAAGAGAAAAAGTCCTCTGCCAAAGCAAAAGTGCACAAGTCTCCGCCATATACATGATAAACCCCCAACTCATTCAACTCCTTTTTGACCAGGCCTGGTAGGTCTGCCAGATACTTTTGGCCAACAGAGTCCGACAAGGTTTCAACTAGAGGCTCAGCCTGAAAATAGCTTGCACTAGCCGCATCTTGATCCACAAAGGTATCATAGACATCCCGCCCAACTTCAAAGTGTTTCGCACTGATTGCTGGCCCAATCCAAGCTATTAACTGCTCGGGGCACTGCTGAATTTCAGCCGGAAAGCTTTGAACTGTTTTGCTCACAATCCCTTTTGCCAAACCTTTCCAGCCCGCGTGTATTGCAGAAACAATCGTACCCGCTTGATTGGTGATTAAAATCGGCAAGCAATCTGCCGTCATCACGACTGAGACCAGGCCTGGACATTGTGTCCAAGAAGCATCTGCAATAGGAGTTGTTTGGGGAAGCGAAGGAGGAACTTGAGTATTTAGATCGGATTGATGAAGCTGTATTGCACGGTCTGTGTGTTGTTGATCTAACCAGATAGGCTCGGATGGTAGACAAGCCTGGTCAACAAGTTGCTGACGATTAGCGAGTACATCCTCTAGAGCATCGCCCACATGAGTGGCGAGATTGAAAGAATTAAAAGGGGCTTTGCTAATACCACCCTGGCGAGTGGTATAAATGGATTTAACAGTATGAGGTACCGGCCAGTCAGGTTTGATAAACATATTGATGATTTTTTATCCTACACTGGCGAATACTTACTTTTTAATTATCAGGAATGTCTTCATCGGTTACATAATTAACTTCGACGCCGTAATCATAGTCAAAGCCATCATCGCCTTTCATTTTAGACTCATAGACGTCAACGTCTTCACGTAATACATCAATCAACTCAAATAAGTCATCTGGCATTTCAACCTTCGATTTAATTTTTTTGCCTGTCACCGGATGTGTAAAACTTAAAGCACCGGCATGTAAGGCTTGGCGTTTAAAACCACGTAAAAATGCGACGAACTCTTCATTCATTTTTTTAGGGATTTTAAAGCGTTTCCCGTAAGTCTGGTCGCCGACTAATGGGAAACCTAAAGAGGCCATATGCACACGAATTTGGTGAGTACGACCGGTTTCAAGCTTGACGCGAATACGCGTATATTCTCTAAAGCGCTCTAAGACACGGTAATGTGAAACCGCCTCTTTCCCACCAAATGATCTGATAGCCATCTTAGTTCGATCTTTAGCACTACGACCAATTGGCTCGTCGACTGTACCGCCTACTTTCATTTGCCCAACCACCACAGCATCATAGATACGCTCAACGTCATGGCGTTGTAATTGATCGACTAAATGCGTTTGCGCAGGAATGGTTTTAGCGACGACCATCAATCCAGAAGTATCTTTATCCAATCGGTGAACAATCCCGGCACGGGGAACGTCACGCAGCTTTGGATTATAGTGAAGCAATGCATTCATCAACGTCATATCAGGATTACCTGCACCTGGATGTACGACTAAACCGACCGGTTTATTAATGACCATCACATCATCATCTTCATAGACAATATCCAATGGAATCTCTTGAGCGATGGCATTTAAGTCGGTGTTGATTTCAACAATCAGCTCTACGGCTTCGCCGCCTAATACGGGCTGCTTAGGTTTGGTCCAGGGTTGACCATTCACCGTAACATTACCATCTTTAATCCACTGCTGAATTCGACTTCTAGAGTACTCAGGGAAAAGAGGCACAATCGCAATATCTAAACGCTCACCAAGGGCACTGTGGGGAATCGTTGCTGTTAATAGTTCTTTATTCAATGTATGACCTTGCTCTCTTTTACACTGACCGATTATTAAATGGCCATAATGCACATTTTATATAATGGAGAGGTGATTTGATAATATTTAAGTATGATACAATCAGTACCAATTTATTAACGCCTATTGTACCTAAAAATATGAAAAAAACGCTGCTATCCACACTGTTACTTGCAACCTTTACATTACAAGGCTGTTCTACGCTCTCTAATCTGATTGAAAAGCCCGATTCAGAGAAGTCTGTTGACCAATTCTATGAGGCTGCCACTGACGCTTTTAAAGAGGGTCAATGGGACACGGCAATACAAAGCTATGAAAAGCTTAAGTCTTTTTACCCTTATGGCCCTTATGCTGAACAATCCTATACCGAATTAGCTTACGCGTATTATCGTTATGATGAGCCCGAATCGGCTATTCGTGAATTAGAAGAGTTTATTCGCCTCTTTCCCAAACACCCTGAAATTGCATATGCTTACTATTTAAAAGCGTTGGCTGCCGATTCAATCAATCGTAGCTGGTTAGATTCTTTCCTGACCGACCCTGCTTCTCGTGACAGTAAGTCAACCTTAAGAGCTTATCGCTATTACAGCGATTTACTTAACAAGTTTCCTGAAAGCCTTTATGTCGGCATTGCCAGCAAGCGCTTAATTGTATTACGTAACCAGATGGCTCGTCACGAACTTCAGGTTGCACAATATTACTTCGATAAACAAGCCTATTTAGCGGCGGCGAATCGCGCTAGCTACATTATTGTGAATTACCCTAGAGCTGCTGTAACATTAGATTCTTTAGCCATGTTGGAGCAAGCCTATGAAAAGCTTGGAATGACTGAAAACCTGGCCGATGTTAAACGCGTTTATGAACTGAACCGTGATCTTGCCGTGACAAATGTTATGCCTTCACAGGAAGTTGGCATACCAGAAGATAACCCTGAAAATAAAACCGAAGATCAAGGTTGGTGGTCTAAGGTCAGTGGCAGTGTGACTGGTCTATTTGACTAAAGACTAACGCCCTTTACAACTTAAAACAAAAAAGCCTCGTACCAAAACGAGGCTTTTTTTTATGACCCTGTCCCGTCCTAAAAACAGTTCTTAGAACAACAGTTTGTTAGCAGAGAAGAATCTAACCTATTTTACGTAAGCCTCTAAGTCTTTGGTCAAAATCGCCAACGTTTCTAAAACTAGGTTTTTAGGTTTTGGTTTCGAGAACAAATAACCTTGTAAAAGTTCAACGCCCTGTTGCTCTAAAATCTTACGATGCTCAATCGTCTCGACCCCTTCTGCCACCACTTTTAAACCCAATGCATGCCCCATTGCCACCACGGCACTTACAATGGCACGATCGCTATTATCATCCGAAATATCTCGAACTAAGGACTGATCTATTTTGAGTTTATCAATCGGAAAACGTTTTAGATAAGAGAGAGAGGAGTAGCCCGTACCAAAATCATCAATCGACAGAGTGATACCCGTTTCTCGAATTGACTGTAGCAGGGTCAGAACGATTTCAGCATGGCTCATCAAGTAGCTTTCGGTTAATTCAAACTCGATTTGTTGAGCACGATCAGCAACCAATATGGGGGTTAGAAGTGACTGAATTTGCGCCTCATTAAATTCACGTCCCGATAGATTGATAGAAACTTTTAAGGTATCAGAACCTTGCTTCTCCCAGTCAGATAAATCTTTCAGAACCGATTCAACGACAATTTCTGTTAATTCATGGATCATGCCCATATCTTCCATCAAAGAGATGAAAGATAAAGGAGAAATAACCCCCTTAACAGGGTGATTCCAACGTATTAAGGCTTCTAAATTAGAAAACTTTTGGGTTTGCGTATTGAGAATAGGTTGATAATAAACTTCAAACTCATTGTTTTCCAAAGCATGATGGATATCCCCTTCCAGCGCTAAGGAGTCCTCTACCTTGATGGCCATCTCGGCTTCAAAGTGAACCATCTTCTTACCACCTTGTCGTTTGGCTTCATACATGGCCATATCGGCTTGCTTAAGTAAGGTATACAAACTAGTAGGGTCATCTGGATCAAAGTACGTGAGCCCCATAGAACCCGAGAGATAGAACTGCAATTCATTGACTTGAATAGGCGTTTGATACAGAATTTTTAATTTTGCGCAGATTTCATCAAGGCTTAAATCTTTTGCAGATTTATTAACCAATAAAACAAACTCATCTCCACTAATATGAAACAATCGAAGTCCTTCATACAACATTGATTTAAGAAGATTAGCACTTGCCACCAATACTTTATCGCCTATATCATGACCGTGGGTATCATTAATAATTTTAAAACGATCTAACCCAAACATCAGCAGTGAAAAACCCTCATTTTCTAAAATCAATTCTTCAATGGCGATTTGCAAATAAGTACGGTTTGGTAAGCCTGTCAAAACATCATGATAAGCGAGATGTTCTAATTTTGAATCTGATTGGTGGCGTCGAAGAATGATGCTGACAATATAAGCACAAGTGTCGAGTATGCGACGTTGAAACACGGTAGGGGAGCTCGGCTCGAAACTGGTTAAAGCAAAAGTACCTATAATTTCGTCTTCTGAAATACGAACCGGCATTGACCAACAAGAGCCCAATCCAAAAGATTCCGCCACAGCACGTAAATTTTGCCACTTTTCATCGGTTAATATATTACAGACAAAAGTGGGTTTTTTACGGTATACCGTGTTCCCACAAGAACCACCAAATGGCCCAGGAACGAGTCCATTAAGCGCATTAACACCCTCTTTTGGGATAGAAGGGGCCGCCAATACATTCAATAAGCCATTGTCATCCAAGAGCATAATAGACGCTAAAGAATTAGGCACCATCTCTTCAGCCATTAGACAAAGTTTACGTAAGACCGATTTATAGCCCTCTGTTAAGGCCACATCTTCAAGTATATTGCGTTGCAGTTGATAAAGAAGCTCTAACTGCGCAAAAGAAACTGAATCATTTGCTTCGATAGGACAACTTGGATCATTCTGATACAAGGAGGTGGTTGATTGCATACTACTTCCTTTTAAAATCTTGCTCTATTTCCCTAGAAACACTATGGTTATATTACTCATAAATTTAGGTACACACAACCCAACAGTCTATTCTTTATAAAGACTGGTTATCGGATAACGACGATCTCTGCCGAACGCACGATGCGTAATCTTAATCCCTGGTGCCGCTTGACGGCGTTTATATTCATTGCGGTTAATCATATTAATGACACGACGCACATCATACTCAGGGTAACCCATATCAACAATCTGTTCAGGTGTCTTATCATGATTGACGAAAGCATCAATAATGGTGTCCAATACCTCATATTCCGGTAAAGAATCTTGATCGACTTGATCAGGACGTAACTCAGCAGAAGGTGCACGGGTAATAACGCGTTCAGGAATGACCAAAGAGACGCTATTACGATATTCCGCCAAACGATATACCAGTGTTTTCGGTACATCTTTTAAGGGTGAGAAGCCTCCAACCATATCGCCATATAAAGTCGAATAGCCGACGGCAACTTCACTTTTATTACTGGTCGCCAACACCATCTTGCCGGTTTTATTGGAGATGGCCATTAAAATGGTGCCACGAATACGCGCTTGTAAATTCTCTTCGGTTAAATCGACTTCAAGACCAGCAAAAGTATCGGCTAATGCCGCTTCTAATGCCAGATAACTGGCTTCAATCGGAATGGATTGATAATTCACTCCCATAATTTCCGCTTGTTTGGCCGCATCCTCTTTACTGATTTCTGCTGTGTAACGGAATGGCATCATCACCGCCTCGACATTCTCCGAACCCAATGCATCGACTGCAATAGCAAGCGTTAAAGCGGAATCGATGCCACCTGATAAACCTAATATAACACCTGAAAAACCATTTTTGTGCACATAGTCTTTAACGCCCATAATTAAGGCCTGATAAATACGCGCCTCATCTTCAAACAGCTCAGCCTTCTCTCCAGCGAGCATCACCACAGATTCGGCTTGTTTGATGAACTGAACAGGCGATAAACAAGCCTTAAACTCTGGACTTTGAACACAGACTTCACCATCTGCATTGATGGCAAATGACCCACCATCAAACACCAGTTCATCTTGTCCACCGACTTGATTAACATAAATAATCGGTTTTTTAATTTCATCTACACGACGCAATACGGTGTCTAAACGATCCTGATGTTTTTCAGCTGAAAAAGGTGACGCATTCAACGTGAGAAGAACATCCGCACCCGCTTCTTTGGCTTGGGTACTCGGGGAAATCTTCCAAATATCTTCACAAATCAACAAGCCGAAACGAATCCCATTGAACTCCATCACGCAAGACTGGTTACCGACATTGAAATAACGGTGTTCATCAAACACACTGTAATTCGGTAAGTGCTGCTTCATATAGCTGGCCTGAATACGTCCACCTTCTATCCACGCCGCCATATTAAAGCGCTCACCCAACTCATCCATCATTGGATAACCAATCACACAAATCACGTCCAATACCTGCTCACTAATCTTAGATAACGCTTGATGAATTTGTGGGTAGAGCCCGTCTCTGAGCAATAAATCCTCTGGAGGATAGCCCGTAATGGTCATTTCAGGAAAAACGACGATATCGGCTGAATGGAGTTCTTTTGCCTGACGAGCCGAATCGATAATACGCCTTACATTGCCAGAAATATCGCCGACAACCGGATCAATTTGAGCCATAACGACTGTTGCAGTCTGTGTCATATAGAAGTTATCTCTCTTGGAAAAGTTTCACGAACCAACCCGTTTAACGCTATGGATTAGTTGTTTTGTAATGGGTAAATAGGTGCTTAAATCGACTTAAACTGATAGCGCTTTGAGCATCGCATCACCCAGTTCGGCAGGCGAACGGACGATAGTCACGTTGGCCGATTCTAAAGCGGCAAACTTGGCTTCCGCCGTGCCTTTTCCGCCACTGACAATGGCACCGGCGTGCCCCATGCGTTTACCAGCAGGCGCCGTAACGCCAGCAATATAGGCAACCACCGGTTTAGTCACATGCGCTTTAATGAATTCAGCCGCGTCTTCTTCAGCTTGTCCACCAATCTCACCCACCATGATAATACCTTCGGTTAAAGGATCTGCTTGGAACAACCTTAAGCAATCGATAAAGTTCATACCCTGAATCGGATCACCACCGATTCCTACACAAGTCGACTGACCTAAACCATTTAGAGTGGTTTGATGCACCGCTTCATACGTTAAGGTTCCAGAACGAGAAACCACACCGATTTTTCCAGGAAGATGGATATGGCCAGGCATAATACCGATTTTACAACCCTTACCATTATCACCCGGCGTAATCAAACCTGGACAGTTAGGTCCAATCAGATAAGCATCCGACTTTTCCAGTACCGCACGAACTTTCAACATATCCGCAACCGGAATGCCTTCGGTAATACAGGTTATGACCTTAATACCAGCCGCGATGGCTTCAATAATAGAGTCCGCCGCAAAAGCCGGGGGTACATAAATCATTGATGCCTGAGCACCGGCTAATTCAACCGCTTCTTTAACGGTATTAAATACCGGTAGACCTAAATGGGTTTGCCCGCCTTTACCTGGCGTGACACCGCCGACCATATTTGTGCCATAAGCAATCGCTTGCTCAGAATGGAATGAGCCTTGTTTTCCGGTAAATCCTTGGCAGATTACTTTGGTGTTGTTATCAATTAAAATGCTCATTCTGTTATTTCCTTGCTGCTTCGACGACTTTAATAGCCGCATCGGCCAATCCATCTGCTGTAATAATACTCAAGCCACTTTTTGCGAGTATTTCACGTCCTAATTCCACATTAGTGCCTTCTAGACGCACAACCACAGGAATCGTTAAACCCACTTCTTGAACCGCTTGAATAATACCTTCTGCGATAAGATCACAACGGACAATGCCGCCAAATATATTCACCAGAATAGACTTCACTTCGGCTGAAGACAAAATCAACTTAAAGGCTTCGGAAACACGTTCAGGGGTTGCACCGCCGCCGACATCTAAAAAGTTAGCCGGCTCGCCCCCATTGAGTTTGATTAAATCCATGGTGGCCATCGCCAAACCTGCACCATTAACCATGCAACCGATATCACCGTCTAAAGCGATATAGTTCAACTCATGCTCAGAGGCTTTTGCTTCACGTTGATCTTCTTGAGTGACATCACGTAATTTGACCAGGCCTGGTTGTCTATAAAGGGCACTTGAATCGATATCGACCTTGGCGTCCAAAGCAATCAACTCGTTGTCTACTGTACGCACTAAAGGATTGATTTCTAGCTGTGAAACATCCTTATCCAGGGTCAGTTGATAAAATTGTTTCATTAACTGACCTAACTGTTTAAAGGCACTGCCTTGTAAACCCAGCGCAAAACCGACTTCACGACATTGATAAGGCATCACACCCACCGTCGGATCGATATGCACCGAAAATATTTTTTCAGGCGTCGCTTCCGCCACAGCTTCAATATCCATTCCGCCAGCCGCCGAAATCACAAAAGTATGAGTACGTGTGACACGATCAATCACTAAACTCAGATAAAGCTCTTCTTCAATGGCTAACGTTTCCTCGATTAACAAGCTGTTAATCGGCATTTTTTTACCCGCCGTTTGAATCGTGGCTAAGGCACTGCCCAGCAATTCAGCAGAAACCTGATGGGCTTCTTCACGACTCGTCACCAACTTTACGCCACCGGCTTTACCGCGTGCGCCCGCATGGATTTGAGCCTTAACAACCCAACCCTTACTGTCGATGGAATCTAATACATCATCGAGTTGATCAAGTTTGGTGATTAAGCGACCTTTAGGAATGCCAATGCCGTATTCGGCAAAAAGGGCTTTAGACTGATATTCATGTAAATTCATGTTAACAAACGTCTCCAACGTCCACTGCTTAATAGATTTTCAGCAGGATTTTTAAGATAATTTAAAAGATAAAAATTGCTTTTATTGTATGATTTTTAGACAATGATTGCATTAACAATTCCGAACCATTACTCGCGAGCACCCCATGAGAGCCATTGTCTTTTTATTACTAGTTGTTTTAGTCTTCTTTATTATTCGATTTACCCTGAATAAAGTCATTCAAATTCGTGACCACAATAAAAAATTAGCCACGGACAGCTCAGAGGGAAAAACGGCTGAAGCAATGGTACGCTGTGCGCTCTGTGGTGTTCACCTACCGCAATCTGATGCTTATTACGACGGTAAAGATACTTTTTGCAGTGAAGGCCATATGAATGAATTTCATAATGAAAAAAGCACGCACTCGACAGAAGATTAAGCCAGCTAACTAAAGAGCTAGGTGCTCTGGCAAATACTCTCTTACGACTTACTCATCCTCTGTCAAACAACTAACGGCTTAATCGCGCCTATGAATGGATAGCTTTAATGGTTGCCGTAAAGACCACCGTAGCATCGGCTAAGGGGTGGTTAAAATCAATGACCACTGAATCGCCATCAACGTCATGTACCGTCCCAGGAATCTCTTCTCCTGTCGGGGTATTAAAGCCAATCACATGTCCTGGATTCAAATCCATATCCGCTGGAAACTCACTGAGTGACATCGTTTGAAAATTACTGGCGTCAGACAAACCAAAGGCGCGTTCCGCCCCCAACGTAAACTTAGCCGTTGTCCCCAGTTCCAAGCCAACTAACATCTCTTCAATACGATTCAAGAAAGTACCATCGCCCATTGTAAATCTAAGCGTTTCACCTTCTGGCGTCTCTTCTACAATGGTTTTATCCACCAACGCTAATTGAAATTCGATTTCAATGTCACTGCTCTCTTGAACGATTGGTAGAGGACTTTTTGTGGTCATGATATTTTCCTTATCTCTTCTGTCTTAAATTATGACGTTTTACGTGGGGAGTTTTTGCTACTGGCTTTAACTGTTTTTGCAGTCGCCCTGGGGGCACGCGTGGCCACCTTTTTAGGAGGTGAAAGAGTTTCAACCACTCTATTACGCCCAGCTTTCTTGGCTTTATACAAACCTTCATCTGCAAATTTCAAAACGGCTTCTGGCATCTTATGGTCTTTATCATTTTCGGCCACGCCAATACTAATCTTAACTTGGGTTTGCACGGGCTTGCCTTTTACGACAAATTCCAAACTCTCGTCTGCAATTGCAGCGCGTAGGCGCTCAAGTTCAGGCAGGGATTCTGCCGTGGTTTTTCCTGGAAAGACTAAGACGAACTCCTCTCCTCCGTACCGATAAGCCCTTCCCCCTGAAACCGTATTAAGAATAGAGGCCACTGTGCGCAAGACTTCATCGCCGATGTCATGCCCGTAGGTATCGTTAAAACTTTTGAAGTGATCGATATCAACCATTGCGATACTGTATTTTCGGCCGAACCCTAAAAAGGCTTCATAGAGCGCACGGCGACCCATAATACCGGTTAACTCATCAGTATAAGCAATATGATGGGAGTCAAAGATGACGGAGAGAATGATAATGGAGGCAGAGACCAGTGAAAACCAGGCCAAGATGCTCGGCTCAAAAAAGGCATTTAGGCCATAGGCCATCAACAGAAAGACGACCATAACCGCATGATATAAAACCTTGAAGCGGTGATATCGCAATTTAAAAGAGAGTACAAAACCCGCTAGTAAAAACATTAAACTGCTCGCAAACGGTAACTGAAGGACCTGAGAGCCTTCAATAACTCGTAAACTTAACGGCTCAACCCACTGCAGAGGTAGATCCGTCATTAACCAATAAATGACAATACCTTGAACAATAAACAGTGATAAAACAGCGAGATCAAAGCGTTTATTGTAAATCCCTTTTTCAGGCAATAAAATCCACAGCAATAAATTCAGCGGCAGTAGAAAAGCCAAAACAGGAAACAATACGGCGCTCGCCAAATTCATTTCAGATGGTGCTGCGAAATAAGTCAATAAGCCGTTCAGTAAGCCAATCGACATTAACACCAGAAAAGGCTGAATTCGATTTAACCATAAGCTAATAAAAACGCCAATGGCCACAACGACATACAGTGAATAGTTCAATAATGAGTGCCAAGCAACGGGCCAAATCTCTATCTGCATCGATTGCCAAATAGAAAAAAAGACGAGACTAAACAACCAAATATAATGTTTTATAACCATAGATCAAGACCTTTTCTTCTCTGCTTATTACCGGAACATACTTTTAAATTCAAATACAAAAAAAGCCACATTATTAACAATGTGGCTTTTTTGTGTACCTACTTTAATCAAGTCTATTTTTTACCATACAGAGCTCTTAATCTTAGGTTTTTCCAAAGAGAGTGAATGGTTCATAAGGAACATCTTCACACTTTATATTCCACTCTAAAGTATAACCACAACCACTTCCACCAACACATTGCTCATGTGTATAGGCAAACTCACCCGCCTTATGAGCTTGACGAGACTGGTAAGTATAGCCTTTAGGACAAACTTCTCTGGCTTTAGCGCGCAAAGCAAGACTATCCAAACTGTTTACTGGCTCATAGAATAACTCTGACAACTTAAAGTTCTCATCATCTATTTTTTCAGCCTGAACGTTACCTGTCACAGATTGCAACTTATCGCCTAAACTGACAACACCCTGGCCAACGGTATCCACACCACCCGTTATACTAGAACATCCCGCTAACAGCGTTAAACTGATTGCTAATAATGATGTTTTAGCCGATGTTTGCATAAAGGACCTTTTGAATTCAATCATCTTCATTGTTACTTTTCGTCCTACTTTAATAATGAAAGAATCATATCAAAATTCAACCGACTATAGGTGATTTTCTCGCATTATCACCGATGGTCAGAGACCTAATTAGATAACATTACATTACGGCTTTAAAGACTGCCCAGGAATATTCTCTTCCTTAACACCAATTTCGGCAATTACAAAACATAAATTAGTATGGAGCTTTTTGCCGTCAATCAAGATAGAGGTACCCATAGTATCCTCTGGGTTGATTCTCACATCGCCCCGATAAACCTTAATCAACTTACCTGTCATGCAACTATATAACTCAACGGTTCTCTCCAAACCTATCCAATCGGACTGCAAGTTTTTTGCACTATTTGCCACCTTGTCACATCCAGTCAAAAAGGATGCACTTAACAGTATACTCAGTGATACCCACATCATTCGCTGCATCTTTTTCTTCCTCTCTTTTCTAGTGAACGCCTAGGCGTTTATAAAGCCGTTCTATTGCTTCGGAATACCATTATCATCAACATTAGGCTCCGAAGGATTCTTCGCGCTCTCTTTAACACCTTCCCAGGCCTTAACATAAGTTTCTTTATCGCCGAGTTTCTTAAGATCCTCTATAGGCTCTGCGCTAGACTCTTTCACCTCTTCTTTCACCTCATTCGCACTATTCGTAACGGAGCCCCAGGCAGAAGTAGCCGCTTCCTTAGTATCATGCCAAGTATCACTCCACCAACCTGCTTTTGCATTCAAAGAGACAGAGCTGATTAAAAGCGCCCCCAGCGTCATTAATATTTGTTTTTTCATAACATTTATCCTATTGAGGTTTTTAACGTCCACTTAACTTGGCTTGTAGACGTTACTATCAGAATATTTCATGTCTTTATTTATATAGACATTACCATATCATCCCAGGTGCAACCACTTTTAGTTTGCTACTTGTTTATAAAATAGTTTCTAGAATAGTTACCAGGCCTGGTCGAAGCCATTTAAAATATGCTTATTCAAATCCACACAAATTCAAACTGAGCCCCATGTCTTCGAAAACGTCCTCAAAAACACTCTTAATCATCGGTTACGTCTGGCCTGAGCCTAACTCCTCTGCTGCAGGCACGCGCATGATGCAGTTGATAGCGCTTTTTCAAACACAAGGTTACTCTATTACCTTTGCCAGCCCTTCCAATCTCGGAGAGCATAAGGCCGACTTATTAAGCCTAGGCATTCATGAACAGTTGATTGAATTGAATAATGAAAGCTTTGATCTGTTTATTCAACAACTTCAACCAGGCCTGGTCATTTTTGATCGCTTCATGATGGAAGAACAATTTGGTTGGCGTATTGAGAAACAAGCACCCCAAGCCATTCGAATTCTCAATACAGAAGACTTACACAGTCTAAGAGCCGTTCGTCAACAGATGATTAAGGATTATCTCAATACCCAACCTGAGATGACGGATCTACAAAAGGTTCCATTGCACGATATGCAAATCCTTTTTGATAAGATGTCCGCCTCGGATCTGGCCAAACGAGAAATCGCCTCCCTCTTTCGCTGTGACTTAACCTTGATGATTTCCGAATTTGAGATGGCATTACTACAGCAGCAATTTCAGGTGCCAACTCGTCAGCTAATCTATCTGCCGTTTTTATATGAGAAGATACCGACAAGCCCATTAACAACATTTGAAGAACGCCAAAATTTCATTGCCATAGGCAATTTTAGACATGAACCCAACTGGGATGCCGTACTCTGGCTAAAACAAGAGATATGGCCACAAATTCGCCAACAACTCCCTCAAGCTGAACTGCATATTTATGGGGCATACCCTCCCAAAAAAGCCACACAACTGCACAATCCTCAACAAGGATTTAAAGTCATGGGATGGGCTGAAAATGCATTTGACGTTCTCTCTCAATCCAGAGTTTGCTTAGCGCCTTTACGTTTCGGAGCGGGCATTAAAGGCAAGCTTGCTGAAGCGATGCTTTGCGGAACCCCTAATGTCACGACCTCCATAGGCAGTGAATCGATGCAAATCGAAAACTCAGAAACTTGGGGCGGTGTGATTGCCGACCAATCTCATGACTTTGCCGAGCAAGCTATCAGGCTCTACCAGGATCCTGCATTATGGCAGAAGGCTCAGAACCAAGGTTATGCAATAGTTACCGACCGCTATTTGCAAACGCCGGAAAAGTCACGCCTCTTGTTGGACAAAATCCATGAATTAACAACCGATTTAGCCTCACACCGAACGGCTAATTTTATGGGTGCGATGCTGAACCACCATCATCACAAAAGCACACAATATAGGGCACAATGGATAGAAGCTAAAAATAGGCTAGAATAACGTCAATTGTCACTCAAGCAGATGCGGATCGAAACACACGATGAATACAACAACAGAAAAACCAGAACTCACAACCGAAACTCAAACAAGATCTCACCCAAAAGATCCCTTGCACGGCCTCTCTTTAAAAGAGATTGTGACAAGCCTTGAAGCAAACTATGGCTGGGATAAACTCGCCGCATTGATCCCCATCAACTGCTTTAAAAGTGACCCAAGCATTAAATCGAGCCTGACCTTCTTAAGAAAAACGCCCTGGGCAAGAACCAAAGTAGAAGAGCTCTACTTAAAATCTAGTCAAAACTGGGGAAAATACAATAAAGCCGTGGTAGAGAAACCGTAAGAACCACGGCTTGAAAGGGATGTTACTCTTTTAAAGTCGTGATAAATTCAGCAACTTGATCAATCCCTTGGTCGCTCAGGACTTCGGCCATTGAAGTCATTAACCTAGCATTAACACCTCGCGATTGACCACTTTTATAAAGATTAAGTTTCGTAACCAGCTCTTCTTTAGTTTGATTATTAATCCGCGGACCAATTCCACCGTCACCTTTTACACCATGACAGCCCAAACAAGTAACATACAACCTCTCCCCTGGGTTAATAGCTCCGATAGAGAGCTTTGATGTCTGCGGAACCTTAAACCCTTTAGCTGTTGAATTTTGCTCAGAGCAACCTGAAAGCACTAATAAACTACTCGCCAAAAACAGAGCTAATGCCTGTTGCTTATGCTTTGGGAACAAGCTTAATAGCAACGATTTTGATACAGGGGTTGATTGATTATGACAACTCATGCCGCATCTCCAAAATGCACTGTTAAATACAAAAAAAGGCTCTAAAGAAACCTTTAAGATCTCTTTAGAACCCTTATTTGATAAAAGTTCATCGACTTATTTTAAAGTAACAACATACTCGGCAATAGCTTGCATATCATCCGCCGACAAACCAGCCGCCATTGGCGCCATCATACCTGTCATAGGCCCCATCTGCTCACCTGCTTTATACTTCTCAAGCTTCGCAACAATGTCTTCAGGCTTTTGATTATTTAAACGTGGGCCAAGACCACCCTCCGCTTTTGCACCGTGACAACCGACACAAGTCGCATAGGCCGCTTCACCGCTTGGTGCAACAGCCACTTGTTTAACGACTTCTTTAACGACTTCTTTAACGACTTCTTTAACGGCTTCCTTAGGGGTTTCTTTAACGACTTCCTTAGCCGCTTCGGCTTTTTCCTCAATAACGGGTGCAGGTGCCGGCTGAAGTGCTACTTTAGGCGTTTCAACAACAGCAGGCTGTTTAACATCCATCGTATTTTGTTGAGTCGCGGCTTTTTCAGCAGGTTGAGCCTCATCCGTCTCTCCAGAACAACCCGCACTTAATGCGACGGCACCGCTTAATAGCGCGTAAGAAACTAAGCGTGAAATCTTTGTATTTAAAACTTTTTGCATTTCAATATCCTCTGATTTTGATAGTCTGATAACTTGATAAAAACAATCCATAAAACACCTAGGATGCCGTCAAAAAGTCAAAAACTTTACAAATACTCTAAATGAGTACATTACTTACTCCCAGTGTATTAAGGTTTAAGGAACTTCTCAAGGAAAACCCTGCATTAAGTTTAAAATATCAGCAAGTCAGTGTTCTCAAGCTATTTCTCAGTAATCACGAACTTACTGTAAACCGACAGAGAGAAAATGATTAATGAGACGCCAATGATCAGATAAAGTGCATAAATCATTTGAGTTGGATCATCCAAGGCAATCTTAAAGACCACCATCAATGCTTCGATGGAGAGCGCGATAATAATCGCCGTTAAAAACTTAAGCAGTAGCCTGCTTTCATCTTTCTTATCAGAATAAGCCTTAAAAAACACCTCTCGCTCTAATAAGGTTTTAGCCAAATCAAAAATGGCCAAACCCATTGTCAATGCGATAATCGGTTCAAAAACGCTCTCTAGACTGTATGTCTCTGGATTGAATAGTTCATGTGCTAAATAATCATAAAAGGCATAACCAATCGACATTAAAGAAAAGAACACGCGGTTTCGGATAATAAGTGCAATTTGGAAATAGGAAGAGCCAGTTGAGTTAAACTCGAAGGCTTTTCCCGACCAAGAGAATTGCAAAATGAGTTATAACCAACTGACCGAGGGTCAAAGATACCAGATTTACGCATTATTGAAAGAGGGATTTTCGCAAAAAGCGATTGCCGACAATATTGAATGCCATCCCTCAACCATTAGTCGTCGTGT
>VCMH01000061.1_pt1 | contig 33869 bp, 34 predicted proteins | sample 3385031 | NCBI WGS metagenome assembly VCMH01 (sample SAMN11833398, study PRJNA544312) | saline spring metagenome | isolation source: microbial filaments from arctic saline spring | place: Canada: Axel Heiberg Island, Nunavut | collected 2010-05 | reverse complement strand
ACACGACGACTAGCATGAGAAGGTTGTCTCTGTTTTGCAATATAAAAAAGGGTCGCCATTTCTAAACCGCTGCCAAGAATCAGTAGATTTCCAGAGGCAGGTATCGCGGTTGTAGCCGTTCTCGGTGGAGAGCAATTTATCTGGCTTGGATCTATTGTCTTCGTGATGGGCGCACGACTCAACAGTTGTAGTTTAATGCTGTTGGATTGTAACGCTTGATTAAATAGACGGAGAGGTTCTGGGTTTGAATCTAGCCAGAAGATTGTGCCAATATCAAATAGAGACGGGCTGGTTAACGTCAGACTAATAAGCCAGAAGTCTGCGGTTTGTTCTGACTGCTTCCAGTCAGAAATAGCAAAAGTATTCGGATTCACTCTAGGGGCTTTATGCTTGATTATTGCGATAAACTGAACGACCTTGGAAGAAGGTTTGCTCTACCTGCCCGATAAACTCCCAGCCTTGGAAAGGCGTATTCTGACCTTCACTGAGCATTTCGTCTGCTTTTAAAGTCCAAACTCCCTCAGGATTTATAATACATAAGTCAGCGGGGTGGTTAATTTCTAGCGAACCTCTTTGTACTCCCAGGATTTTTGCAGGGTTTTGTGTGACAGAGCGGATGGCCGTCAGTAGATCGAGCTCATTCTCTTGCACCAATTTCAGTAACAGAGGCAGTAAGGTTTCTAAACCACTAATACCCGGCATGCTTTCACCAAAGGGCAGCAGTTTTTCATCTTTTTGCAATGGCGTGTGGTCACTCACCACAGCATCAATGACGCCAGACTTTAATCCCATTAACAACGCCTGTTTGTCTCGCATGCTGCGTAAAGGCGGGGAGACGTGAAATAGGCTGTTAAAGCCAAGAACATCCATTTCAGAGAGGTGCAGTTGGTGGATAGCCACATCACAAGTGATGGGTAATCCGCGTTTTTTAGCGTCGGCAATCATCTCGACCGAACGTGCGCAAGAGAGTTGTGAAAAGTGAGCATGAACGCCAGCTTCTTCCACCAGAATTAAATCGCGTGCAAGAGCCGTGGTTTCTGCTGAAGGCGGAATTTCGGGCAGTCCTAAGCGTGAACTAACAGGGCCGCTGTGCGCAACCCCACTGTTTTTAAGTTGCTGGTCTTCACAACGTAACATGACCACCATGTCTAGGGTAGACGTATATTCCAAAGCATTTTTTAACGTTAGAGCACTGCGAATAGGGGTGTTCGCCTGGCTTAACGCTACGCAGCCTGCCTGCTTTAAGGAGTAAATGCCACTGAGGCGTTCGCCTTTTAAATCAATCGTCAAAGCGCCAATGGGCATAACAAATGCCGTAGAAGCCTGGCGTGCGCGACGTTGTATTAATTCTGTGACCGCTTGTGAGTCATTTACTGGAGAGGTATCAGGTGGACAGCAGACGCTGGTAATACCGCCGGCCACGGCCGCTTTGGTTTCAGAGGCGATACTGCCTGCAAAGTTACTGCCAGGTTCGCCTAAACGCGCCTGTAAATCGACCAGGCCTGGTAGGATCCATTTACCGCTGGCATCAATCTCTTGGTCGGCTGTAAAACCTTCTGGTGCTTGATCTCCCATGCCGACAATGCGGCCACGAGAGAGATATAAATTGGTGACTTGATCAAGGTTTTGGCTTGGATCAATAATGCGTCCGTTTTGAATGGCTAATTTCACGAGTTTGCCTCCACGATTGCATCAAGGGTTAACGGGTCGTCTAAATTAAGCGAAGCTTGCGCAGCTTCTTGTTCGGCATGATGCTGTTTCAATTGAGCGGCATTGCTCATAATAATGGACATAACCGCCATGCGCACCGCAATGCCGTAGGTGACCTGTTCTAGAATGACGGATTGGGGGCCATCCGCAACCGCAGAGGAAATTTCAACCCCTCGATTGATTGGCCCAGGATGCATAACAATGGCATCGGGTTTTGCCAGTGCAAGACGTTCTTTCGTCAGTCCATAAAGTTTAAAGAACTCTTTTTCACTGGGAATCAACGCGCTGGTCATACGTTCATTTTGTAGGCGCACCATAATAATGACATCGACATCCTTAATGCCTTCTTCCATATCGTGATAGATATGGATGCCCATGGCATCAGGACTTTCTGGCATGAGTGTTTTAGGGCCAACCACGCGAATTTCACGCGCTTCTAAAATACTCAAGGCTTGAATCTGTGAGCGTACTACTCGGCTGTGTAACACATCACCGACAATCGCAACTTTCAAATCATAGATGCTGCCTTTGTGTTTACGAATGGTAAACATATCGAGCATCGCTTGCGTGGGGTGGGCGTGTTGACCATCACCCGCATTTAAAACATGCACATGCGGGGCGACGTGTTGCGAAAAAAACTGTGCCGCACCACTTTGCGCATGACGAATCACAAACATATCGGTCTGCATCGCTTGTAAGTTCCACAGCGTATCGAGCAGAGATTCCCCTTTTTTAGCGGCAGAGGTTTGAATATCCAAGCTTTCGACTTGCGCCGAGAGACGTTTTTCAGCGATTTCAAAGGTGGTACGGGTTCGAGTACTTGGCTCAAAAAAGAGATTCATAATGGTTTTTCCACGCAGAATCGGTACTTGTTTGATCTCTCGGGTCTTCGGATTGATAAAGGATTCAGCTGTATCTAATATTTCGACCAAGTGATGCTGTTTTAGACCTTCAATCGTCAGGAAGTGATGGAGTTGACCTAATTCATTGAGTTGGATATTCGGGCCTGTCAAATTGCTCATGCGATCTCCTCCTGCTTATCTAGAATGGTGACAACTAATGGTTCTGGACCTGTGACCTTGATGGTTTGGCTACACTCTAGAGACATGCCGATGACGTCGGCCTGAAAAGGCAGTTCACGACACCCTTTTCGATCCAATAAAGCGACTAAAGTGACACTCGCAGGGCGTCCATAATCAAATATTTCATTCAAGGCGGCGCGAGTGGTGCGCCCCGTATAGAGAACATCATCAACTAGAATAATATGTTGGTTATCGATTTCCCATGGAATATCTGAGGCTTGGGTGGTTGGATTCAGACCGATTTTGGAGAAGTCATCACGATAAAACGAGATGTCGATGACACCCAAAGAGTCTGCTAGGGCGAGTTTTTCGTGCAGTTTTTGGGCGACCCACTCACCACCGGTACGAATACCAATCATTTTCGGAGACTGGCTGAAAATAGCCCGACTTTGTAATTGTTCACATATGTTTTCAAGCAGGGATGAAACATCAATGTCGAGTTCAGTCATATTTTTTCCAGTTAATGTAAGTGCTGTCATGTGGGCGTTTGAATGTAAAGTTTTAAATAAAACAAAGCTACCTTAAATAACGTTTTGAGTGATATTCGCTTCTAGCCAGTTTTCTAAAATAATTTGTGCCGCATGGTCATCGATATGAGTTTGTTTGAGATTTCGACTTTCAGCTTCAATTGAACTAAGCTGTTCTTCCATATAAAAAACGGGGCAGTGATAACGGCCACTTAAACGTTGACCAAACTTACGAGCGGGTTGAGTCAAGGCTTGTTCTGTGCCATCTAAACGCATCGGTAATCCGACGACTATAGCAACGGGTTTCCAGCTTTCAAACAGCTTACTAATATGTTCCCAGTCCGGTTTACCGTCTCGGCTTTTAACGATGGCTTCTGGAGTTGCTGTTTGAGTGATGGTTTGGCCGGCGGCCACCCCTATACGGCGCAGTCCAAAATCAAAGCCCAGTACAACCCCTGAAATTGTAGTCGATTTCGTTTTTGATGATGGCTTGTTGCTGTTTTGATTAGGCATGTCCAGCCTCCAAGGTTAAAAATTCAGGGGAGATCCCTAACGTGCTTAATGCGACTTCCCACTTATCTTCGATGGACGTGTCAAACAATAGAGATTCATTGTAAGGGATTGTCAGCCAACTATTACTTTTCAGCTCTTCGGCCAGTTGGCCGGGTTTCCAGCCAGCGAAGCCTAGGCAAATTTGAAATTGTTCAGGGTTATCATTCTTGCTCAGCGCCTCAATGAGATCATCCGAGACCGTCATGGCCAAGTCGTCAGGCAAAGTCATCGAACTTTTCCAATGGCCCGCGGGGTGATGCAGAATAAATCCACGTTCCATATCTACAGGTCCACCTTGCAATACGGTCTCTTCTAAAAAAAGACTGTCAGGGTGCGTGGGGAAGTCAAAGTGAGTGAGTAGGTCGTGCACGGTTAATTTATGGGGGATATTAATGACCAGTCCCATTGAACCGTAGTCATTGTCTTCCACCATATAAATCACCGTTTTTTCAAACCAACTGTCGTCTAAAGACGGCATGGCGATCAGGAAGTTATGTTCAAAAGAGGGCAATTGTTTCATAGCGAAAATTATAACAGTTCCGAGCGTTTTGCCATGGCTTTTGTTTGTAGGACTTTACCCTGGTTATCGATGCATAAAACAGAGGTTAATCCCATGCTTTTGACAATCTTCAACCAGTTGTCTGGACCCGCAATCAGTAAAGCGGTCGCGGCGGCATCTGCGGTGGTCGCATCTTTATTTAATACAGTGACGGAAGTAAAGCCTTGGGCAGGGTAGCCAGTATTAGGGTTAATAATATGAGAATAGTGTTGGCCTTGCCATTCGAAATAACGCTGATAAGTGCCAGAAGTGACAATGCTTTCATTCGCATTAAGTTGAATAGCGACTTTTACGTTTGAAGGGTTACTAGGGTCTTGAATGCCGACTGACCAGGGCTGGCCATTTTTCAAGCCTAGGGTTTTCATATCGCCACCAATATTGACGACAGCGCTGTGGATGCCGTCTTTGGCAATAATATCTAATGCCATATCGATGGCAAGTCCTTTGGCATTGCCGCCAAAGTCTAATTGCACTTGGTCATTCTTGCTATAGAGGGTTAATCCATCAAAATAGATATCTAGTAGAGAAGGGCGTTGGACTAACCAATGTTGAATAACCTCTTCCGAAGGCGGCGGCCCAGACCAAGTTTCCTGATGAAATCCCCAAAGCTCAATTAGCTTACCGATACCGGGATCGAACAATTTCTGACTTGTTCTGGTTAAATTTTGCGACTTGATAATAAACTCTTTAACGCTCAAAGGGACGTTAATAGGCTGGGAATGGGCGATGGCTTTGTTTATTTTTCCAATAATGCCGCCCTTTTCCCAAGCATGCCACTCTTTGTGAAAGCGTAAAAATTCAGTTTCAACTTGCTGAATGGCCGCTTCAGCTTGTTTGACATCAGGGTGATACAGGGTAATGTCAACTAAGGTACCAAAAACCACAATGGTCGCTTTAGTGGGGGGCGTGTTTTGGCTTGAACAGCCTGATAGTAGTAAAATGCCGAAGCTAAGAATCCATGGGAGTAGGTGTCGAGTTTGGGGGCGTTTATGAATTGGCATAGGACTCATCTAAGATAACGGTGTTACGAAAAGGCTTAATATAGCCTGTTGTAATGACCCGGTATCAGAAAATTAAATAACCTACCAGGCCTGGTCAATGTGGAAACCCAATGAAAACTAAAATTAACAACTCTGCTTTATGGATGCTAGTTTTGGGGTTTACTCTTGTAATTTAAGCTGGGCTTCTAAGCTATCAAACAAGGTGCCTGCAATATTCAAATTAAATTGTGTATCAAGTTCACGAATGCAGGTTGGACTGGTGACATTGATCTCAGTGATGTAATCCCCTATGACATCCAAGCCAACAAAATACAATCCTTTGGCTTTCAGCGTCGGTTTAATCTGTTCACATAACCAACGCTCTCGATCAGTGATCGGCATACCTACACCTGTTCCGCCTGCTGCGATATTACCTCGGGTTTCCCCTTCGGCTGGAATGCGCGCTAAGGTGTAATCAAGTGGCTCGCCATTAATTAGCAAAATACGTTTATCACCGGCTTTAATCTCAGGTAAGTAGGTCTGCGCCATAATGTGGTGCTTGCCATGGTCGGTCATGGTTTCAATAATGACACTGATATTCGGATCATCATGTTTAACTCTAAAGATAGAGGCTCCGCCCATGGCATCCAATGGCTTAAGGATCGTATCTTGATGGTCACTGATAAAGGCACGCAATTTATCCGTATTGGCCGTGACGACCGTGGGCGGAATACATTGCGGGAACCAGCTGGCAAACAATTTTTCATTCGCATCACGAAGGCTCTGTGGTTTATTCACTACCAAAACACCTTCCGCTTCAGCCAGCTCTAACATATGCGTGCTATAGAGATAGTCATTGGTAAAAGGGGGATCTTGGCGAATCAGGATAATATCTAAAGTATTGAGTTGGATCTCATGACTGCCACCGAAACCAAAGTATTGCTCCGTTTTAGGTCTGTCCCAAACTTTGAGATCGCTGGCGATTGACCAGGCCTGGCCATTCTTCAGATAAAGATCTTCAGGTTGCATGTAAACCAACTCATGACCACGTCGCTGGGCTTCTAAAAGCATCGCAAACGAACTGTCTTTGTAGGGTTTAATGTTTTCGATGGGATCCATTACTATGCCAACTTTAAGCATTATTTTGGTTTCCTTTTTATCACGATTAAAGGGGGCGCTTGAAGACTAGAGTCTTCAAGTGATCGACAGATGAACTTAACAAATTAATCGACGTAATTTAAATATCATTTAAGTCGGTCAGAGCATCTTTTGCAACGGCGATTTCACGTGCCGCCGCCAATAACGCCAAGCGCGCGATGACTCCGTAAGCATAAAAACGGTTAGGACTGGCATCAGGGTTCTGATTATCATCGGGCATAGCGCACGACTCTTCAAAAGAGAGTGGCTCAAAATGCATGCCTGGCGAGTTCAGGTTGTCCGTGGACGTTTTATCGGTATGGATACGGTAAAAGCCGCCAATCACCTGGCTACCGATCATATAGACAACGGGCTCTGCAACGGCTCCCTCAACCGTCTCGTAGGTATAAACACCTTCTTGAACCAGCATCTGTTCGACTTGCAGTCCTTCTTTAACGGAGGCCATCTTGTTACGTTGTTTACGATTTAGGTTAAGGATGTCATCTGCACTGCTAACAGACATGATCGCCATTCCGTAGGTACCGCTGTCGGACTTCACAATGACAAACGGTTTGCAGTCAATCTGATGGGTTTCGTAGTACGTCTTAGTTTCATCTAAGACTCGATTAACCGTGTCCGCTAGATTTTCAAACCCAGTGCGTTCTTTAAAGTTAATCGGACCACACGAGATTGAGGTCGGGTTGATTAACCACTGGTCAATATCGATAATTTTCGCAAAGGATTCAGTCACATCAGAGTAGTGGTCAAAATGTTGTGTTTTGTAGCGATTCGTCCAGCCCAAGTCCATCGGTGGCAGTAATATCTGCTCAATGCCTTCTAAGATTTCTGGTCGACCACCGGACAGATCGTTGTTCAATAGGACGGCACAAGGAAAGAAATCATCCACTCCGACACGTTCGCCTTTGCGAATTAACGGTTTTAACGTCAGGGTGCTACCTGAAGGCAACTCAACCAATAAGGGGGCGTCTAAATCTGGAATAAGTGAACCAATATGGACTTCGTAACCGGCACTTTCTAAAATGGTTTGCAGCGTGAATAGGTTTTCAAGATAGAACATATTACGGGTGTGGCTTTCTGGAATGATTAAGACGCCATCGGCCACCGGGCAAACCTGTGTCACCGCCGTTTGTGCCGCATGCACTGCTAATGAGCGTAAGTCAGGGTGTAGATTATTAAAGCCTGCAGGAAAGAGATTCGTATCCACGGGCGCTAATTTATAGCCAGCATTTCTTAAGTCGACAGAGCAATAGAAGGGCGCGGGGGTGTTTTTAAATTGCTTACGAAACCAACATTCAATCTCTGCTCGATGGTCTAGGAGATGTTTTTCCAACTTGAGTAAAGGGCCTTTTAGAGCAGTTTGTAGATGCGGGACTTGATGTGTTGAAGGCATTGGCGAATCTCTTATGAAGATTGTGCGATTTAGGGTCGCTGGGTTTTTATAGTTGGACTATTATAACTGTATTTTAACTTTTTGAGAGTGATTCTTATTTAGAGAGATCTAAGTTACGACGCCTGTTCAGACGGCTCACTTTGCACCCGTAATCACCTTGATTATTTATGGACTTTGTAACGATTACAGATCACCCCAGAGCGTTTGTAATATCGCTAAAACGGCAGGGCCGGCGGTTTCAGTTCGCAGTACTCTAGGACCAAGTTGTATCGGGGTTAGCCCTATTTGTGTCGCCTGCTGGACTTCTGTTTCGGTCAAGCCACCTTCAGGGCCAATCAGTAGTTGAATGGGTGTTTTTTCAGCAGGTGCCGTCACGGTTTTTAAGCTCTGTTCAGCATAAGGATCCAATACCAAACCAAAGCATGGTTGGTCCAGGTTTTGTGTAACCAACCAGGCCTGGTAGCTTTGAATAGGCCGCATTTCAGGAACAACTGTGCGACCACTTTGCTCACAGGCATTTAATAACAATGGCTTGCCACTGGTTACGGCGCTTTTCTAACTTATCCGCTTCCAGCTTGACATCACAGCGTTCCGTGAAAATAGGTTGAATCGCCGTCACGCCGAGTTCAACGGCTTTTTGTATGGAGGTATCCATTCGATCCCCTTTAGAAATACCTTGTACTAAGACGGTATTCAAAGGTGATTCGTTATTAGATTGCTCTACGGATTCGATTTGGAAGTCGGCTGTACGTCGACTGGTAACGATTAGTTTACCCGTTGCGAGTAGCCCTTGACCATTGAAGGCTTCAATCACATAGTCGTTCTTAAGGCGTAACACCGTTAACGCATAATGCGCCTGTTCCTTGGGCAAAGCAATCGTTTGATTTGCTTGATAGCTGCCTTCTAAATACAGACGTGAGATGCGCATGCTATTAAATCCTTGAGTGAACTGATTAAAGTGACCTTATTTGAAGGTCAGAGATCTAGTTATTTCCAGAGTCGGCTCAATGCTGTTCATGCTGTAAAAATGAATGCCTGGAGCGCCTGCATCTAATAGCTTTTGCGACAATTCTTGCACGAAATCTTTGCCAAAAGACAAGAGACTCTCTTTGTCATCTTCAAAGCTTTCTAAACGACACTTTAACCAGCGAGGCACTTCAGCGCCACAACCTTCAGAAAAGCGAATCAGGTTTTCATAATTGGTAATCGGCATAATGCCTGGAATAATCGGCAGGTCGATGCCATTACGTTCACAGTTATCAATAAAATAACGGTAACTGTCAAAGTTAAAGAAGTACTGGGTAATGGCTGAATCAGCCCCTTGATCCACTTTATGCTTAAACCATTTCATCCCAATATCGCAATTGCGTGCTTGGGGGTGCGTTTCAGGATAAGCGGCGACTTCTAAATGAAACCGATCACCACGAGTGTCTTTAATGAATTTGACTAAATCGCTGGCATGTTTAAATTCGCCTGGATCCATCATGCCAGAAGGCAAATCACCGCGTAACGCGACAATACGCTTAATGCCAATGGCTTCATAGGTGTCTAATAGCTCATTTACGCTGTCTTCACAGGCGCCAATGCACGTTAAATGCGGAGCCGCTTCATTGTTTGTGTGTTCTTGGATATAACGGACGGTTTCCAAGGTTTTTGCCTGAGTTGTACCACCAGCACCATAGGTGACGGACATATATTCTGGATTTAAAGTGCCCAGTGAATCGATCACTGTCTTCAGTTTATCCATGCCTTTATCCGTTCTTGGCGGAAAGAACTCTAAGCTGAATTTTTGCGGATATTTTTGCTGTGATTTAATCATCTGTTTGCTCTACTTTTAATTTTGTATTTTTGGGAATCGTTTTTAGGCATTTTTTATGCTGAATTTATAAACCTGCGTCTGAACGCAAAACGGCGGCTTTATCAGTCTTTTCCCAGGTGAATTCAGGCAGTTCACGACCAAAGTGACCGTAAGAAGCTGTCTTTTGGTAGATAGGACGATACAAGTCTAACATTGCAATTAAGCCCTTAGGACGCAAATCAAAGTGTTCACGGACTAGACGTTCAATCAGTGTGATGGCGACTTTTTCTGTCCCAAAGGTTTCTAAGCTAATAGAGGTCGGTTCTGCAACCCCAATGGCATAAGAAATTTGTATTTCACACTTATCGGCCAGGCCTGCTGCGACGATATTTTTAGCCACATAACGACCCGCATAAGCGGCAGAACGATCCACTTTAGATGGATCTTTACCAGAGAAAGCTCCGCCACCGTGACGCGCCATGCCGCCATAGGTATCTACTATGATCTTACGTCCTGTTAAGCCGGCATCGCCTACGGGTCCACCGATGACAAAACGGCCAGTTGGGTTAATGTGGAACTGGGTATCTTTGTGAAACCACTCTGCCGGTAAAACAGGCTTAATAATCTCTTCCATGACCGCTTCACGCAAAATTTCATTACTGACATCTGGGCTATGTTGCGTTGAAAGTACAACCGCATCAATCCCTACTGGTATGCCATCTTCATAACGTAATGTAATCTGGCTTTTAGCATCAGGCCTCAACCAGGGCAAGCTCTTCGATTTTCTAACATAAGCTTGGCGCTCCATTAAAAGATGCGCGTAGTAGATTGGAGCAGGCATTAGAACATCTGTTTCATTAGAGGCATAACCGAACATCAAGCCTTGATCGCCCGCGCCTTGTTCATGCTCCGCAGAATCATCCACGCCCATGGCGATTTCTGGAGATTGCTTACCAATAGAAGAAAGAACGGCGCAAGTGTCACCATCAAATCCTAGATCACCGTGGTTGTAGCCAATCTCTTTGACGACATTACGAACCAATTCTTCTTGATCCACCCAAGCTTCAGTGGTGATTTCACCGCCGAGCATAACCATACCGGTTTTAATAAAGGTTTCACAAGCAACTCGTGCTTTAGGATCTTGCTTAATAATGGCATCCAACATAGCATCGGAAATTTGATCGGCAATTTTATCTGGGTGGCCTTCAGAAACGGATTCTGAGGTAAATACGGTTGTTTTAGTCATGTGTGTGCCTCGAAGCATAAATGAAAATGAAATTTGAAGTAACGAGGTACGGGGAATAAACGGGAATGTATTAGATATACGGATTCCTCGCTTTAGCCGTACTTATAATGCGCCCGCAAGCTGATCTATCAAATCGGCGCTAAGAGATTATTATGATTGAAAAGACTTTTTGGGTCAAGTGCCGGAGTCATTGGGGGCTGTTTCCCCCTGTCCATGGAATGGTTTAGGCTAGGTAATAAAACGGTCATTAGCTTGTCGAAAATGTTTTATATGGGCTTGTTATAGTCCTCTGCTTTACACCATTCAAGCAGAGAGCCAGCTATGTTGCAACACTGTCAGACCAAGGATTTAGTCCAGTTAAACGAACACCTACGAGTTGAATTGCAGGATTCGATATTAGGGCGGGAATTATATTCAATTCTATCCCTGCGAAATTTATCCCCCGTTTTTCAACCGATTGTCGATATTAAAAAACGCGAGGTGTTTGCTTATGAAGCTCTGATTAGAGGGCCTGAAAATTCACCTTTGCATAGCCCATTGCATTTGTTCCACGTGGCAGAAGAGCATGGCTGTCTTTTTGAAATGGATTGGTTAGCAAGGCAAATCGCCATCGAAAAATATCAGCAATATGGCTCGCCTGAATTTTTATTTATTAATGTCACTGTCAATGCGTTAATGCAAGGTGGGCATCAAAGTGGCGTGACTTTAGATTGTCTAAAGCTACTTGGGATTAGTGTTGAACAAGTGGTGATTGAAATCACCGAGTTGCAACCTGTAGAGGACTACTCACTGTTTGTTGAGTCGATTAATCATTATCGTGAAATGGGCTTTAAGGTGGCGATTGATGATCTAGGCGGTGGCTATAACGGCCTACGTATCTGGTCAGAGGTGAAGCCGGATTTTGTAAAAATAGATAAACCTTTTGTATCAGGGGTGGCTGTTGATATTGATAAAAGACGTTTTATGGAAACCATTTGCGCCTTAGCGAAAGGGTTAAATACCAAAATAGTCGCAGAAGGCGTTGAAGACGAAGCGACCTTAAAGGTGCTGGAAGTGATGGGCGTCGATTATATTCAAGGTTATCTCTTTAAAAAGCCGCAGGCTGTGCCAACTCTGTCATTAGATTATGAATGGCCAATAGAGACTGATGCGGTCATGATTAAAACGGCGGAAACGGTTGAATGTCTTGTTCATGATTGTGAAAGTTTTCACCCAGACAGTGAAGTTGGTTTGGTGACGGAGTATCTGCTCAAAGAGACACAGATTGATTTCTTGCCGGTTGTCGCCCATAAAAAGATTGTTGGAATCGTTTGGCGTCGGGATTTAATGGATCTTTTAGCACGACGCTTTGGTCGGGATTTATATCATCGAAAGTCCATTGCGACTATTATGGATAAAGACCCCGTTGTGGTCGATATTAATATGCCTTTAGTTGAATTGAGTCGTCTGATTACAGATGAACAAGGTCATCATAAAGGGGATGCTTTTGTCATTTCTGAAAAGGGTGAGTTTAGAGGGTGCGGCCGATTTATGGACCTACTGCGTGTCATGACTAACTTGAAAATGGAAAGTGCACAGTATGCAAATCCACTTTCGGGATTGCCAGGAAATGTGCCTATTCAAAAAACGATTCAAAGTTTCTTAAATCAGCAGATTCCCTTTGTGGTGATCTATGTCGATATTGACAATTTTAAGCCTTATAACGATTATTACAGTTTTGATCAAGGGGACGATATTATTCGCGCCATGTCCGATATTCTGATGCACCACATTCAGCCGGATGTTGATTTTATTGGCCATATAGGCGGCGACGATTTTATTATTGTATCGCCTAGAGTGAGTGATTATGAAGAAATCTGTGAAGGTGTTTTGACTGAGTTTAGAAAAGAAATAGGACAGTTTTATCTACCAGAAGATCGATTGCGTAGAGGTCTACAGGCGTTAAATCGTGAAGGTCAATCAGCTTTCTTTTCAATGATGAGTTTGTCGCTCGGCGTCTTGCTGGTTAAGGAGGGGGTTTTCAGTCATCAACAAAAGTTAGCATGCCATGCAACTTTAGCTAAAAAGAAAGCCAAGTCTTTGGGGGGAGACATGTTTGCAGTTATCGACTCTAGTGAGTTGAGCTAGACTTTATCAAGCTGAGTTTAATGAAATGCAGTTCGTTAAATCATATTGCCTTAGGCTTTAAATAACGCCTCAATCGGTGCCGGTTTATGGAAATGATAGCCTTGGGCATACTCAATGCCTACCGTTTGTAACCAATCGGCAGTGGCTTGATTTTCGACAAACTCAGCGATTGATTTAATATTCATCTCTTGACTCACTTGGTGTAAGGCTCGAACCATCGCAGCATCGACCTTGTCAGAGAGCACGTCGAGCACAAAAGTCCCATCAATTTTAACGTAATCAACGGGTAAGGTTTTTAACCAGGTAAAAGACGCGAATCCTGAACCGAAATCATCCAGTGCCAGTTGGCAACCATAACTCTTAATACTGTTTAAAAAAGTGATGCTAGAGGACATGTGGGTAATGGCTGTGGTTTCAGTGATTTCAAAACAGATTTTATGGTTAATCGTCTCATTTTCGGCTAATAACTCTAGTAGGCGGTTGTTAAAATCCTCGTTTTCTAAGGATTGCCCAGAAATATTGATGTTCAAGCGCTCTATTTTTTCGCTATGCTGTTTTAACCATTCAAGGGCATGTTCAACAATATAAGTATCTAAGGCCGCCATTAGATTAAACCGTTCAGCCGCAGGTAAAAAGGCATCTGGAAAAACAATAGTGCCATCAGTTTTCTTTAAACGCACCAGTATCTCATAGCTCTTATGAGTTTGAGCTTCTTGTAAAGGGGTGATCTCTTGGGCATAAAGTCGAAATTGCTTCTGCTCAATGCCGGATTTTATTTTGCCAACCCAGCCAAGCTGGTTGTAGGTTTTCTCTACGGATTTATCATCTGCAATATAAACATTGACTCGATTTCGACCATTGTCTTTTGCTAGGTAGCAGGCGATGTCTGCCTGGCTCATTACCGTTGCTTTATTGGTCAGGCCTTCAATCTTAGCAATACCAATGCTGGTACCAATATTAAAGACTTTATCTTCCCAGATGAAACGGTATGCATCAACGTGGTAGCGAACTTTTTCAGCGATAACCATGGCCGTATCAAGGTGACAGTTTGCCAGTAAGATAGAGAATTCATCTCCACCAATTCGGGCTAATAAATCGTTATCTCGAATCTCTTTTTTAATGCACAAAGCAACTTGCTTTAAGAGTTCATCTCCGGCGGTATGGCCTGCGGTGTCGTTAACCACTTTAAATTGATCTAAGTCGATATAAAGTAAGCAGTGCTGACTATCGGGGTCGTGTGCGGCCTCCTCGATGAGCTCTTCGAGATGGCTTTCAAATGCGGTGCGGTTATGCAGTCCTGTTAAGCTGTCGTGCGTGGCTTGCCATGTGAGTGTGGCGCGCAACTTTTTAGCTTCAGTCGCATCATGAAAAACTAAAACCGATCCAATTATTTGGCCTTGCCTATCAATGATAGGCGCACCAGAATCTTCAATAGAGATGCTCTCCCCTGCGTGATTAATCAAAATGGTGTGATTTTCTAAGGCAATAATTTGCCCTGTTTCCATCGACTTTAGAGCGGGGTTATTGGCGGGTTCCATCGTGGTTTCATTGTAAATTTTAAAAACAATTGGTATCGGTTGGCCAGTAGCTCTCTGGTTGCTCCAGCCTGTTAAGTGTTCTGATACTGGATTAAGGTAAGTTATCTCTCCCGCTCGATTGGTGGTGATAACGCCATCGCCAATCGACTTTAAGGTCACCTCGGCACGTTCCTTTTCGGTAAACAGTTCGGACTCTTTGTTATTCAGACTAGAGAGCATTGATTGGAAGTTTTCTGCAAGAGTCTGTAATTCATCCCGGCGATTAAGGTTGAGTGAGATATTTCTTTCGCCAGCGCGAACTTTTTGCGTGGTATTCACTAATTGGTTAATGTCTCGGGTGAGTTGTCGTCCTATAAACCAGGCAAACAGCGCTCCAATCAGTATCGCAAACAGTGCGTACATCACTCCTTCGTAAGTCATCTTTTGCAAACTGTCGGCCATCTTTTGTCGGCTGTTTTGCACTCGCACCCAACCGATCTGTTCTTCATTGACATAAATAGGACTAGCGGTATCAATGACTTCAGGTCGGTCGGTTAAAATAACGACGCCATTGTCAGAGCCGAGAGAGTCAATAGAGATATATTGTCCCGTTCTGTTTTCAGTTGGATTTTGGGCGTTGTGGAAGGCTAGAATTTGGCCTTTTGTGTCTAAAATCATGCCGAAGTTAAAGTTGGGTTGGAGTGACTGTGCGGCTATAATCTCTTCTAAACCGATGAGGTCATTGGAGAGTACGCCGTTAATGCTGTTAACGGCTAAGGTTCTAGTAATGCCGATGGTGGCAGCCTTAGACTCATCTAATAAAAATGCTTTTTCTCGTTGTACCAAGTCAAACACAAATATGCTCATTAATATGGCATGAATAATGGCTATACCGATAATTAATGAATGTTTGATAGATTTACTTTTAAAGCGTTGAAGCATGATTTATTCCGTATTTTTTGGACCTAAATTAGGTATCCAGTTCATCGGTATTCTTTTTAAAGAGCCTTTTTTAGGGGTTGAGAGGGCGGACTGTTTTTTCAAAATGTTCAATGAATTTTTGGACGCGATTATAAGTTTCATTATCGGCCAATTCAAACTTTGAAAGATACATGGCTTTAAGTATCTTTTGCCCGGATTCCGTGTTCTGGAGGTTAATTAATAATGTCTGCACTTCTCTGATAAGTTCCGGTGGAACATCTGATCTAGCGATAATGCTATTATTAGGCAAGGATTGTGTTTGCCAAATGACTTTAAGTTGTTGTTTAAGTTCTGGCCGTTCATCAGAGAGAGCTTTCCATGGCGGTGGCCAGGTGGCACCTGCGGCGCTATCACCCACAAAAACATTCATAATAGAAGACTCTTGCGAACCTACATATCTATTTTCAATGTCTGTGCGGACATTAATCCCATTATTCTGCAAAAAATCCTGTGGCAATAGGGTCGCGGCTAAGGCTGTGGGAGCAGGGTAGCTGACCACCTTACCTTTTAAGTCTATTGGGTCTTTTATATTGCTGTCTTTACGCACCAAAAAATACCTTTAAAATTTTCATCATCGCCCATTTTGGCAATGACTTGATAACCTTTATCAATCGCTAATAATGTCTGGTAGGGGTTGGGCAACGCAAAAGCAATGGATCGGTTTTGTAATTTTACATTAAAGTCAGCATAGCTTTTAGAGGCTTCCACACTAAACTCAGATCCCTTGATGTTTTGGTTTAGATACTCTATTAAGGGGTTAAAGACGGCATATAAACGCGTCGGGTTGTGGAGTGGATGAATTGCAAACTGGTAGTGCTTTATAGACGTTTTATGCTCGATGAAAACCGGCGCGTAACTCTGCTCATTGTTGTCTGTGCAACCTATCAGTGTTGTTAAGAATCCCACTAGGATCAAAGAGAAAAGTGGTCGCATTTTGATTGTCCATTTGAGGAAGGTCCATAAATTATATTATCCTCTAAATTTACCGGGATATAGGGTTACTTTATAGTGATTTTTTATAGGGTTATCTCAATTAGAGTATGCCAAAAAGTCTATTTTTACTAAAAAATGATTAATATTTCATTGGGGTGTATAATACTTCGTTTTTTCGAAGCTTTAGGCTAAGTTAGGTGGAATCATGGCAGAAACAATATTGCCTGTTGTCGGTGTGATTATGGGGTCAAAGTCTGATTGGCCGACCATGAAAAATGCAGTAGAAATGTTAGAACTTTTCAAAGTGCCTTATGGAGTGAAGGTCGTTTCGGCGCATAGAACGCCAGACTTAATGTTTGACTATGCGGATCAAGCTGAAGCACGTGGCTTGCAAGTTATTATTGCGGGTGCGGGTGGTGCTGCGCATCTTCCTGGCATGGTGGCGGCTAAAACCGTGGTGCCAGTGTTAGGTGTGCCTGTGCAATCTAAAGCGTTGAGTGGACAAGATTCATTGTTGTCGATTGTGCAAATGCCGGGTGGTATCCCCGTCGGCACCTTGGCCATCGGTGATGCGGGTGCTAAGAATGCAGGTATTTTGGCGGCACAAATCGTCGGCAACTCTAACCCCGTCATTCGTGCAGCGGTTAAAGCATTTAGAGCGGAGCAAACTCAAACGATTTTAGAGAATTCAGATCCTCGCATTTAAAATCGACTGATAAACGATCTAAATACAAAATAATATAGATATCTTAAAGCCGTAGGTCAAGCCTTGTTGAACTGCCTGGCTACGGTTTTTTATTTTAGAAAACTCGATTTAAGCCCTATGGCTTTGATAATAGATGCCTTTGCATGGAGAAAAAATGACCCCGATTACAAAACGCATTGGTGTATTAGGCGCTGGACAACTTGGCCGCATGTTGGCGATTGCGGGTTATCCATTGGGCCAAAAATTTGGTTTTTACGGTAGCAGTCACAGCGAGCCGTCTGCGCTACTGGGCCACATGTATATGCAGTCGGATGATGTAGGCTCATTAGCAGATTTAGTGAGTTTTGCGGATGTGATTACCTACGAAAGTGAAAATACTGATGTCGCGACGGTGCGTGAAATTGCTAAAACCACACCGGTCTATCCTGGTGAAAAGTCTCTGTATACGGCTCAGCACCGTGGCCGAGAAAAAGGCATGTTTGACCAGCTTAAGATTCCTTGCGCGCCTTACCAAGTCGTAGATTCACTTGAAACTTTAAAAGTTGCGGTGGCTAAGATTGGTTTGCCAGCCGTTTTAAAAACCACCACAGAAGGCTATGACGGCAAGGGCCAGTTTGTTCTAAAAGACGAAAATCAAATTGACCAGGCCTGGTCAGAAATTGGTGGGCGTGAATTGGTGTTAGAAGGTTTTGTTAACTTCCAACGTGAGTTGTCGATGGTGGCGGTACGTAACGCCAATAACGAACATGTCTATTATCCATTAGTGCAAAATGTGCATAACGAAGGGATTTTGCGTTACACCATTGCACCAGCGCGTGAAGTCTCAGAAGAGACGCAGCAAAAGGCTGAAGCTTATATGCAGAGCTTGCTGGATGAGTTAGGTCATGTTGGTGTATTAACGCTCGAGTTATTTGAAACGGTTCATGGTTTAGTTGCCAATGAGATGGCGCCACGAGTGCATAACTCAGGTCACTGGACCATTGAAGGGGCGATGACCTCTCAGTTTGAGAACCATGTGCGTGCAATTACCGGTTTACCATTAGGGGCAACGACACCACGCCAACCTTTGGCCGCGATGATTAATATCATTGGCGAAACCGGTCCTGTGGATAAGGTCTTAAAAATGCCCAAAGCGTTTTTACATTTGTACGATAAAGAAGAGCGTGCTGGACGTAAGTTAGGTCATATCAATGTTATCGCCGAGACCGAAGAAGAACTTTTTGAAGTCTTTAAAGAGTTGGCTGATTTTTTACCGACGTAGTTGAAAGGGAATAATCAATTTAACCCACTTTTATAAAGTAGCGGATTAAATTTGAATTTGAACTTAATTAAATCTTAATTAACGTTTAATCACGGTAACTCATCAGTTGGCTCATAACAGAGGCCAGTTCGGAAGGTAAGATTCCGGGCTGGCCTTTTTGTTGGGCGAGCACATCACCTGCGTGAGCGTGCAGTGAAACACCTAAGCAGGTGGCATCCCATAATGAGAGGCCTTGGGCAATAAAGGTCGCAATCGTGCCGGTCAGTACATCCCCCATTCCACCCACGGCCATGCCCGGGTTACCCGCTAGACAAATTTCCATATGTTCGCCATCATAAATCAAACTACCATTGCCTTTTAAAACAATCACGCCGCCATATTTCTGTTGTAAGGTCTTAATGGCTTGAACGCGATCGGCTTGAATTTCGGGTGTGGTGATATTGAGTAATAAAGCGGCTTCCCCTGGATGGGGTGTCAGTACCCAATTGCTCTGTTGTTGCGGATTTAAAGCCAGTAATTTCAAAGCATCCGCATCGACTACTTTCGGTAACGGCACGTCCAATATTTGTTGATAGAGTTTTTTACCCCAATCGTCTAGCCCCAGGCCTGGCCCAATCCCCACCACATTAGAGAGGTTGGCTTGAGTCATTAACTCTTTAGGCTGATAACACATCAGTTCAGGAATACTTTGCGTAATGGCGACGGTATGTTCTGCATGAGTGATGACTTTCACCAGGCCTGCTCCGACCTTTAGGCTTGCCAAACCCGCAAGCTGAATGGCGCCCATCATCGAGTTATTTCCTCCGACTAAACAAACTGTTCCGGCCACCCCTTTATGTTGGCTCGCGAGACGCTCAGGTAATTTATTCATCCAATGTTTAAGGGAGTGATTCAATGCAGCAGGCGATTGGCTTTGGATGATATCTAAAGGTAGGAATAGTCGGCTGTAGTGTACTTTTCCGGCTGTATCCGATCCTTGAAAAGTGTGCAGTCCTAATTTACGGGTAATAAAAGTACAAGTATGCGTCGCCTGAATCGCTTGGCCTAAAATGGCACCCGTATCCGCATTTAAACCGCTGGGCAGGTCCAATGCTAATACGGGCTTTTTAGTTTGATTAAGCCATTGGATCTGTTCGGCCAGTTGACCGCTAATCGGTCGGTCGAGCCCTGTCCCAAAAAGGGCGTCCACCAAAATATCTGCTTGAGTAATAAGACTTTCAGAAAAGGCGTTGGTGGTAGTGCCGACGGCAATCATCTCTTGATAAGCGATTAACGCATCACCCTGAATAGAGTCAGGATTGCCGTGAAGCAAAACCTGCACCTCCATGCCGGCCAGTAGTGCCAATTGAGCCACCACGAAACCATCGCCACCGTTGTTGCCCGTGCCACAAAACACTACGATGGATTGTGGGTTATTGAAGTGATGTTGTAAGGATTCAAAAGCAAACAGGCCTGCTCTTTAGTCATCAAGAGAATACCAGGGATGCCTTTTTCTTTAATGGCAATTTGATCGATGGCCTGACTTTGGCGGACGGTATGAAAACGAAGCATGCTGTCTCCTGACGAATTTCAGTAAGGGGTAAAAGTGCCGTTTGTTAAGTTACTCGAGTTTAGAGGGGGGTGTGGCTTTCTTCTTAAACCAATGCGATAAAAAATCGGCCCCTATTAACGAAAGTAACCAGGCCACTAAAGCCCCTGCGCTATTGGCGAGCATATCAAAAGGATCAAACATTCGTCCTGTATAGGGTTGAATGAACTCGATGAGAATGCCCATGGTAATCAAAGACATTAATAACAGGAGTCGTTGCTTGCCGTGAAACAGCTGAGAAAACCATAACATTAATACCCCATAAGAGAGAAAGTGATGCACTTTGTCCATATGGTTGAACTCTGTTTTAGGATACGGTACAGGAAACAGTGATGCGTAGAAAACGACTCCTATCAGTATCCATCCTAACGTTATCCAGGTGGGTCGCGTTACTATTCTTTTCATCGAGGTATTTCCAATATTTTGTTTTGCGTGTAAATTAAGCTTAAACAAACCAGATCAGCAGTACCGTCCCAAATATAATGCGGTAAATACCGAAAGCATTAAAAGTGAATTTTGCCAGGAAGCGGATAAAAAGACTCATGGTTAGGTAGGCCACAATATAGGCCATGACAAAACCGACCAATAAGGGGAGCCATGATGTATTTGCAAATTCAGAATAGTTTGTGGCGAGATCTAAGCCCGATGCCGCCGCCAAGACTGGTAAGGCCAGTAAAAATGAGAATTCAGCAGATGCTTTACGATCTAATCCAACCATAATGCCACCGACAATGGAGGCACCGGCACGACTTGTGCCAGGAATGAGCGCGAACATTTGTACAATCCCAATCCAGAACGCTTGTGACATGCTCAAATCTTCAATATCTCGAGTGCGGTGAGTGCCTTCGTTATAGAGTTTTTCCATAATAAGAAAGATAATCCCGCCGACAATAAACATCCAGGCGACCGTTTCTAGGGTAAACATAGCTTTGATCTGGTGATGAAACAAAAAGCCAATTACGGCGAGGGGTAGGAAGGCAATAAATACATTGGTCCAAAGACGAATATGCTCAAGACTGAACTTCTCTTTGTAGTGTGAGAAAATAGCCAAAATAGCGGCGACTTGAATAATGACTTCAAACGATTTGTTTTGTACCGTCTGCTCTAGCCCCATCCACTCACTGGCGACAATTAAATGGCCTGTAGAGGAGATGGGCAAGAACTCAGTAAGGCCTTCGATAATACCTAAAATAGCGGCTTGAAAAATTTCCATGGTGGGTTCCTAAAAGTATTGTTTAATCTTAACGTTGTCTTTAGCTCTTACAGTTGGTGGCGTAAATCCCGCACGCTAAAGCCCATTAGTGGGTTATCAATGTTTTTGGTCAAAGCGATGACTTTAAAGCTTTCTCCCATTTCATCAGGTAGAGTCAGGGTTTTAATCTGCTGGGCAATCTTAATTTGTTCTGTCACTGGAGCATCAGGGTCAACGGCCATCTCTATCAAACCGCTGCCCATTAAAAAATTTGCTTGAGTCGTGAAGCCTGCGACCTTGAAGCCGCTGTCAAATCCATCTTCAGCCACGGCCGTAAAATCAACATGCGCGGTAATATCTTGTAGTCCTGGATAAAAGAAAGGGTTGCTGTGCGCACGATGTTGATAGTGGCAGCGCAAGGTGCCCATGACTCGAGCAGGTTGGTAATACTCTTGGCGAGTATAGCCGTAATCAATCAAAATCACCGCACCTTGCGTTAGGATCTGATTGAGTGATTTTAACCAAGGTTTAATATTGAGATTAATTTCAGTTTCGTAGCCTAAATGAGATACTTTGCCAATATTTTGAATCAGTTGATAGGCAAATTTTTGCAAGTCTGGATCGATAATGGGTCGGTAATCCCATTCAAATTTATCAGCCGTTTCGTTGTAACGAACAAATCCTTGTAGGAACTGTTCAGGCTCAATGCGTAATCGTTCAAATGGCATAGCATCGAGCACCTCATTGGCAATAATGACGGCAGAAATAGGTGTGCTCGGTAATTCGTTTAGCCAAACGACCTTTTTAAATAGTTCTGCTGGCAGTTCGTTCTTGAGTCTGTTTTTTTGGCGCTCTTGTAAATTCGCACTGATTTCTAGGATGTAATACCGTTCTAGTGTTTGCTCTTGTTCCTCTAATGCTAATAAAATATCTTTAGCCATAACGCCACTGCCGGCTCCGAATTCTAAAATATTAGGAGATTCGAGCTGTTCAAGTATTTGTATTGTTTGGCGGGCTAAGCAGCGCGAAAAAATCGGTGAGACTTCTGGCGCGGTAATAAAATCACCCTGTTCACCAATTTTGGGTAAAGCGCTGGCGTAATAACCCAACTCTGGCGTATATAGTGCTTTATGCATGTACTGGGCAAAGGTTAACTGCTTATGTCGAGCCAGCGTACTTCTGATTTTTTTACTCAGTTTCTGGCTGTGCTCTAACCCTTCGGCTGAAGGGGTTGGCAGTGCTTTATGATTATTGTTTTTAGAGGAAGTTTTGGAGCGCATTTTTTCGTATAAAATCGTTTTATTAAGAGATGTGGTATTATGCTACAAACACTCTTAAACCGCTACTAATCATCTAATTTAATAGCCAGGTATTTGCTGTCTCTTAGGCTATAACTAGGCTTTAAGTTCTCTAGCAATGCCTAAACTCAATTTAATTAATATCTACTTTAAAAGAGAAGTCTTCACTATGAAAGTTGGATTAAAAAAGCTCCATGAAAATGAATGGTTAGTTCATATGGGGTGTGCTGCCGTAAAGATGGATCAATTTTCAGTGGCTTTATTGAACATCACCCTAGAGCATTTATTAGCGCTGGAACAAGGTGAAAGTCACTCTACGCTAAAGAGTTATATTAAGTTAGGGTTGAGAATTAAAGCGTTAAAAGATTTGGAGTGCCAAAGTCTTTTAAGGGTTTTAGATAATAAAGATATATTGATGTTTATGATGGTGGCCAATGATCCTGAGCTGAGCGAGATGATCATAAAAAACACGGGTGGTATTTTAGCCAAACAATTTGAAACTGATTTAGCCACGGCTACCTTGCCGAGTAAAGAACTGTTAAAAGAAGCGATTCGCCGAATTGTCGAAAAGACCTTTGAGCTGGAAAGCTTGGGTCAGATTGAATTTACCTCAACAGATACAAAGTATATTTAGGTCGGGATAATATGGATATTGAAGCAAAACGAAAAGAGTCTGGCGAATTTGAGCTAGAGATTGGTCCTGTCATGTTTTCATTGCCTGTTGAGGTGGTAGAAGCACTCCATACTTTGCTCGAGCAGCGTTTAAATCATCCAAGTGTCGCCGATGATGAGAGTCACCAACGTAAATTAACGGCTTACCGAGCGTTGGCCAGCAAAATGATAGGCGTTGACGACCGTATCGTGCAGAAGTTTGCTCCGCAAGTCGCACCTGAGCAATTGGTAACGATTGTCCGTCTTGCAGAGGGCGATGGGCTTTATAATAAAATTGTTAAAAATCTATCGAAACAAAATCGTCGTCAGTTTGAAGAAGATTATGCGGCATTAGATAAGATAACGGAACAAAATGCCTGTTTACACATGGAGCAGCTTGTGCCGTTAATTAAAAGTGCGGCGCAAGAGCAGAAAGTTCTGCATGTAACGAGCGAATAGTAAAGGTTCTGGACTCTATCGGCGTCGGGTAATAATCAATCCAACGGTATCGGTTTCTGCGACTGCTTGGGGTTTTCCGACCTTTAATTGAATGCTTTGTACGGCTTTGTGAGTCTTTAAAACATGCAGGCAAATCGCTTCGGCTAAGCTTTCCAAGAGTTCATAAGAGCTCTTTTCGACTAATTCAATGATTTCATCCGAGACTGTTTTATAGCTGACGGTGTCGTCTATGTCGTCGCTTTTTGCCGCACCGGCAATGGGTACGGCCATTTCAATATCAAAAATCAAGGGTTGACGATTTTCACGCTCCCAATCAAAAATACCAATAATCGCTTGGGTTTTTAGGCCTTGAATAAAGATGATGTCCATGTTTTTCCTTAAAAATAATAGCTTTTATAACGTTTGCAGGTCGATAGGTGTCTTTATCTGAACGTCTATTATCTACTTCTAGTAAAATCATTCAATCTTTACACGACCTCTTCTGTGTATTACTCTTTGAGTGGCTGGAGAATGTGTCGTAGCAATGTATCGTTAAAAGGAAAAAAGATGGAATTAGAGATTACAGTTTTTATGATTGCGGCTTATTTAATAGGTTCGATTTCTACGGCCATTATTGTCTGTAAAATAATGGGATTGCCCGATCCAAGAGAGGGTGGGTCGGGCAATCCGGGCGCCACCAATGTATTGCGTATCGGTGGCGACAAAGGTAAAAAAGCAGCCGCCATTACTTTGGTAGGTGATATGTTAAAAGGCTTAATTCCTGTGCTTATAGCGCATTGGATGCAACTGGAAGCTGAGCTGATTGTTCTGGTAGGATTGATGGCTTTTATCGGCCATTTGTACCCGGTGTTTTTTGGCTTTAAAGGCGGAAAGGGTGTCGCGACTATGTTGGGGGTGATGTTTGGCCTGTCATTGCCAATCGGTTTAGCGGTTGGCGCAACTTGGTTGTTTATCGCCAAGGTGCTTAAGGTTTCATCTTTATCCGCGTTAATTGCCACCGCGTTAGCGCCGGTTTATATCTATTTTTTATCAGGTGAATTCAGTTGGGTATTTTATACCGCCGTCATGACCGCGTTTCTTTTCTGGCGTCATAAAGGCAATATCCAGCGATTGATAAGCGGTGAAGAGGGTTTGTTTAAAGAGAAGAAAGGCTCTGAGTAGGCTTTAAGGCTCCAAGATCAAAATAGTTCACCACGAAGACACGAAGAAAAGCACGAGAGTAAAAGAGTTCTAATATTACGTGTTCGTCTGCTTTACAGGTAAATCCAGGATGTTTTACTCTTCAAAAACCTCCGTGCCTTCGTGGTTCAATCTTTGGCTACATTACTTGGATAAATAATATGACCAGGCCTGGTCATATCTAATCAGGCTTTATCGGTGGCAAGTCTTCCAAAGACCATCTTGGCGTAGCGGCAAAATTCAAATCATTACACTGTCCCGCCAATAATCGCTGTGCGCCGGCATAGGCAATCATTGCGCCATTGTCGGTGCAGAACTCCAGTCTAGGATAAAAGGTTTCACCGCGACGTTTCTGCATGAGTTGATCTAATTTAGAACGAATCTCACGGTTGGCGCTGACGCCACCAGCAACCACAATGCGATTCAAACCTTCTTGCTCTAAAGCACGCTTACATTTGATGGTCAGAGTTTCTGCAACAGAGAGTTCAAAAGCACGACAAATATCGGCTTTGGTTTGCTCACTAGAGTCTCCTTCGGCAACCGCTTTCAACCAAGTATTGCGGGTAAAGGTTTTTAAACCGCTGAAGCTCATGTCTAAACCAGGGCGATCGACCATTGGTCGAGGGAAAATGTAGCGGCCAGATTTGCCTTCTAACGCTAGATTAGACACATTAGGGCCTCCGGGATAGCCGAGCTCAAGCAATTTGGCGGTCTTGTCAAAAGCTTCGCCGGCTGCATCATCTAAGGTTTCACCAAGCAGTTTGTATTGTCCAAGGCCATCGACACGAATAATCATGGTATGGCCACCGGAGACTAATAAGCAGATAAAAGGGAACTCAGGTTGAATCTCTTCGAGCATGGGGGCGAGCAAATGGCCTTCCATATGATGTACGCCCACCGCCGGAATATCTAATGCATAAGCCAAGCTACGGGCAACAGATGTTCCTGCGAGTAATGCGCCAATTAGCCCGGGTCCAGAAGTGTAGGCGATGCCATCCAAGGCATCCTTAGAAATATGAGCATCGTCTAGGGTCTGTAGAATAAGAGGGGTTAATTTGCGGATGTGATCACGCGAAGCCAGTTCGGGTACGACGCCGCCATATTGGGCATGCAGTTCGACTTGCGTGTAAAGCGTATCGGCGATTAGGCCTTTATCCGTATCGTATAAAGCGATTCCGGTTTCATCGCACGAGCTTTCTATTCCTAAAACCAACATGGCGTATTTATCTCTCTCATTCAAAGAGGCTGAATTTTAACAAACAATCTCGTTTTTTATCATAAAAGGTTTGCAAAATGTCGTCTACAAAATTATAATCCTACGTTTTCCGCTGTTCTCCATTTCTTGCGTGGTGAATAAGAACCGATATATAAAACAATTAGGTAAAATTATGCCAAGCGTAAAGATCAGAGATACTGAACCATTTGACGTAGCACTACGTCGTTTTAAGCGTACTTGTGAAAAAGCAGGTGTTTTAACTGAAACTCGTAAGCGCGAGTACTATGAGAAGCCTACTTGGGCTAAGAAACGTATGAAAGCGGCAGCCGTTAAGCGTTTAGCTAAGCGTTTGTCTCGTGAGAACAAACGTACGACTCGTATGTACTAATAATTGGATTGGATGAATTTTAATGTCTAATACAATGCAAGAACGACTTACAGCTGAAATGAAAGCCTGTATGAAAGCTAAAAATAAGGAGCGCCTAGTTGTAGTGCGTTCTTTGATAGCGGCAATCAAACAGGTTGAGATCGATTCAGGCGCTGCAGTAGAAGAAGCCGCTGCGTTAGCGATTGTTGATAAAGCTATGAAACAGCGTCGGGATTCTCATCAGCAATTTATGGATGCAGAACGTCCAGATTTAGCTGAGCAAGAAGCCTTTGAAATGACGGTCATTCAGGATTTCATGCCAGAAGCTTTAACAGACGAAGAAGTTAACACGCTTATCGATGAAGCTATGGCTTCTAGCGGTGCCGCCTCCATGCAAGACATGGGTAAGGTTATGGGCTTATTAAAGCCTACGATGCAAGGTCGTGCCGATATGGGTGTGGTAAGTAAGCTGATTAAAGCAAAGTTAGCTTAAAAAGTTTTTAACTTTTTAAGCTCTGTTGTGATGAGTTGTTTTAGATAAAATGATTCCGACCCAATTTAAAAACCCGCTAGTGAATCACTGGCGGGTTTTTGCGTTTAATGACCTGTGTATTTTTCTGTGGATAAGGTGTGAGTATGTCTAGTCAGTCTGGATCAATTCCGCGTTCCTTTATCGAGAGTTTGCTATCTCGAGCAGATGTCGTGCAAGTCATAAATCAACGTGTTCCCCTCAAAAAAGCAGGCACTTCCTACAAAGCCTGTTGTCCTTTTCATGATGAGAAATCACCTTCCTTTAATGTCAGTTCAACCAAACAGTTTTATCATTGCTTTGGATGCGGTGCCAGTGGGGATGCTCTTAAGTTTTTAATGGAATATGAGGGGTTGTCTTTTGTTGAAGCGGTTGAAGCCTTGGCCTCGCAGTATGGCATGGAAGTTCCACGTGAAAAGCTAACGCCAGAAAAACAGAAAGCCCAACAGGTCAAACAGCAGAAGCAGCATGATTTATATGATGTGATGCATTTAGCGGCTAAATTCTACCGCCATCAATTACGAGACCATGCTTCTGCGCCTGAAGCCAAGACTTACTTAAAAGCCCGCGGCCTAAGTGCTGAGATCGCCAAAAAGTTCGTTATTGGATTAGCACCACCGGGTTGGAATAGCTTGGTTTCTGGCCTAAAAGCCGATGCCAAATTAAAGCAACAGTTGGTTGAAGTTGGTCTCTTGGTGCAAAAGGATGATGGCAAACTCTATGATCGGTTTCGTCACCGAATCATGTTCCCTATTCGTGATGGACGGGGTCGAGTAATTGCTTTTGGTGGACGTATTTTAGGAGATGAACAACCTAAGTACTTGAATTCGCCAGAAACGCCCATATTTCATAAGGGTAACACTTTGTACGGCTTGTACGAAATGCGTCAGTCACGCCAAAAGTTTGAAAACATTTTGGTGGTGGAAGGCTATATGGACGTCGTCGCACTGGCTCAGTTTGGAGTTCATAATGCGGTGGCAACACTGGGTACGGCGACCAGTATTGAACATATCGAGATCTTGTTCAGGCAGGTTAATGAGATAGTCTTCTGTTTTGACGGCGACTCTGCCGGACTAAAGGCCGCATGGAAAGCCTTAGAGCTAGCCTTGCCCATGATGCAGCAAGAGCGTTCGGTTAAGTTTCTGTTCTTGCCTGAAGGTCAAGATCCAGATTCGATGATTCGTGAAGATGGATTCGAGGGGTTTCAAGTAAGAATCAAGGATGCTTTGCCCTTGTCAGCTTTTTTATTACAAGGGTTACAAGGGCGATTATCCTCTCCAGTGAACTCTATAGAGGGGCGTCAGCAGTTAGTCGCCTTAGCGCAGCCTTATGTGCAATCAGCGCAAGATTTATATCAGTTCCTATTAGCGGAAGGTGTGGCTGGTCTGGTCGGTTTGCCGACCTGGCGTGTAGAAAAACAGATGAATGTAAAATCTGGCTTTGCTCAGTTTAAATCAGACTCAGGTAAAAAATCGTCTTTGAAGGTTCAGGTTAGTCGTGTGGTCACTATGCCATTAAAAATGGTACGGATACTACTCAAGAGACCTGAATGGGCAGATTTCTTTGCGCCTGAGTTTTGTGAAGATTTATTTAAATCAAATGAACGTGACCACAATATTTTAGGTGGCGTGATTGAATCACTGCAGTTTAATCAATTCATTGCAGAAGCTGGGCTCAACTGGATGAACGCAAATGGTTATCAAGCCGAATTGGCATTGATTGAACACTCCCCTGTTCCTGACGATGAAGACTTCTTGTTGGCTGAGTTTGAGGCCGTAGTGTTAGGTTTGGGTAAGTTAATTGATGAAAAAAGTTTGGGTCAATCAGGTTGGAGTGCTGAAGAAATGACTAAATTACAAGCGATGATTAAAAGCTCATCCACTTAGAGTGAAAGTGTTGGCATGAAAATTAAGTGCTAACGCATTCATGTTTAAGGGAAAATGGCAACAAATTAATTAAAAAGTTTAGTATAATTGCGCGTTCCGTTTTTAACGCTCAGTTTTATCAGAAATAATCCGTCAGCGGAATCAAGCAATATTATTTGAGGCAATACATGACTAAAGTCGAAAGAAAGCAACAGTTAACGGATCTTATTGAACGCGCAAAGGAATTGGGTTATTTAACCTTCGCCGACGTCAATGACGTGCTACCAGATGACATTGAAGAAGATCAGTTAGGTCAAGTTTTAACGATTCTAAAAGACTTTGGAATCAAGTTATTTGATGCGGCACCTGATGAAGATGAATTAGTCACCGCGGAAGGCGGCGTCTTTGATGAGTCCGCTGCAGAAGCTGCACTTACTGCGTTGTCAGAAGTTGATGGTGAGTTTGGTCGTACAACGGATCCTGTTCGTATGTATATGCGCGAAATGGGCTCAGTAGAGCTTTTGACGCGCCACGGTGAAGTTGATATCGCGAAGCGTATCGAGTTTGGTAACCGCGATATGCTAGATGCTTTAGCTAAGTATCCTGCTTATGCGAATACGATTTTAAGCACCTTCAAGAAAATGGAACATGGCGAAGGTAAAATCGCCGATGTCATTCAAGGGTTCTACCGTGCTTCAGACTTGATTGATATTCCAATTGCAGAACTTTCACCTGATAGCGAAGCCAATCAAGAGCCAAAAGAAGAAGGGATTAATCCTGAAGAATTAGCTGAGTTCTTGAAGAAACTTGAAAAATTTAGCGTTGCCGCGCAACTGGCTGCAGATAAAGACGGCGCAGAAGACCCTAAAGCGATCAAAAAACGTCAGGCCGTGATTGAGCATCTACGTGGTGTTAGAATTACGCCATTGTTCTCAACCAAAATGATGCGTCTGATTAAAGCTAGAATTCAATCGATTCGTGAGCAAGAACGTGTCATTGTTGATATTGTCATGCGCAAAATTGGTGTTCCTCGTGCTACCTTTCTAAAAACCTTTGTCGGTTCTGAGAGAGACTATGAAATGGTCGATCGTTTAATTGAAAAAGCTCCTAAGCATGCTGAGGCGCTAGAAGCGGCTCGTGGTGAGATTAAACGTGCTCAAAAACGACTAGCGATGATTTCCAAGTCTGAAAAAATGCCAATCGCACTTTACAAAACAATCTACAAAGATTTGAGTAAGTCACAGACAATAGCTCGTCTTGCTAAACGCGAAATGATTGAAGCTAATTTACGTTTGGTTATCTCGATTGCTAAAAAATACACAAACCGTGGTCTGCAATTCCTAGATTTGATCCAGGAAGGTAACATTGGTTTGATGAAGGCCGTTGATAAGTTCGAATATCGTCGTGGTTATAAATTTTCTACCTATGCAACTTGGTGGATTCGTCAGGCCATTACGCGTTCTATCGCCGATCAGGCACGTACTATTCGTATTCCGGTACACATGATTGAAACGATCAATAAGTTAAATCGTATCCAACGTCAGCTACTCCAAAGAATGGGTCGTGAACCGACACCAGAAGAACTAGCTGAAGAGATGGAAATGCCAGAAGATAAGATTCGTAAAGTAATGAAAATTGCCAAAGAACCTATCTCTATGGAGACGCCAATCGGTGACGATGAAGACTCATCTTTAGGTGACTTCATCGAAGATTCGAACATTCTTTCTCCACAGGATGCCGCCGATTCAGAAGGTAGAAGCGAAACTGTTCGTGAGATGTTAAACACTTTAACGCCTCGAGAAGCGAAAGTATTACGCATGCGTTTTGGTCTAAGCATGAACACTGACCATACGTTAGAAGAGGTTGGTAAACAGTTTGATGTAACACGTGAGCGTATTCGTCAGATTGAAGCAAAAGCGTTACGTAAGCTTCGTCACCCAAGTCGTGCAGAGCGTTTAAAAAGCTTCTTAGATTAATCTAAAGATTTAGAGCTTCTATTAACGGCTACAACCCAGGGTTAGAAAGTGAAGGCTTACATTTGTAAGCTTTCTATTTCTTCCTCGGTTCAAACCAGTGTAGAGGCTTCTTAATTTGTAAGAAAGTCTGTATTAATGTTTCACAAAGCGGTTGGCAGTCGTTATAATAAGCGCCACTTAAGTTCACCAGGCCTGGTGGGTTTAAAACTCCCTATTGGGGCCCTTAGCTCAGCTGGTTAGAGCATCCGACTCATAATCGGCAGGTCCGCAGTTCAAGTCTGCGAGGGCCCACCATATTTATCAACAAGTTACACTCCTTTGTACGCCTTTCATCATTCACGAAATTAACTTTTGTAGCATATTTTTAGCAAAAATTGATCACAATCAGTGCAATGTGGATAATGTTTATTCTTGGCTCCTGTAAGAGTAAGTAATAAAATCTAAATCAAAAAAACTCCCATAAAATTCTGTCCATGTTTAGCTAAGACGTGACTAGCATATTTTTCTTGATTCACTGAAAGTAGTTGAATAGGTATTTATACTGGATTGGTGCTATAATCGAACACTCTATAACTCTAACTCAACATGGTCAATAAGCTTGAATACCGTACCTTTTTAATTTCTGAATTTAGCATTCCTTCTCTTGCCGCACTAATAAAAGAAGTATTTGGTGCTAAGGCTCCAGACATAAAAGAAAAAAGACAAGTAATATATATTTTCAACTATTTAAAAGGGCTCAATGCCAGGTCAATAATCTGTGAAACTGAATATATTGACAGGGATTTTTTAATTGATCATCAATACTATCTAACCAGAGCGTTTCACAAATACCCAAATAGATGTGCCCGTCTCCACTTTTTCTCTGATGATATTGATACTCTAGAATTCAAAGAACTTATAAAGAACCCTTTAGAATCCAGTATTAAAGATCTTCAAGGCTCGTATTTAGGGTATTGTGTTATAAAGCCTTTGCCAGTCACCTTTATAGGGAAAACTTGCTTGAAGGTTTATCCAGACCATGAGAGAGAGTTTATATCAAAGCCCCAAAAATCAAATTTATTTGGTATTCCTTTACAGGTATCATCTATTCCATTTCAAGAGCAAGATAAAACCGTTTCTGCATGTGCTACGACAGCTTTATGGAGCGTATTCCATGCGACTCCCTGCTTTGAAAGGACATCTGTTCCTCCTCCAAGTCAAATTACTCTCAGTGCTTTAAATGGAGAGCTGGAGGCAACTAATAGCTTTCCAAGCAAGGGTCTATCAGATAAACAGTTGATAAAAGCGTTAGATTCATTCAATTTGAAACACCACGACTACAAACTTGGAGAAAATAGTCTATCAGCGCAAGAAGAAGCTAAAGTAATAAATACTTATCTTTCAAGTGGGTTTCCAATTCTAGCTACTACAAAGGTTATCAGTAAAAATAATGATGGTGATCTTGAATTAAAAGGTAACCATGCGGTAACTCTAGTTGGTATGACTCTTCATAAGAATGGCACTATAGACAATCTATATATGCATGATGACAGAGTTGGTGCATATGTTAAGACGATTCGGCTAGACGAAAATTTAACTTACTTAGATCTAGAAAGCGGTGTTAAAAATACCCATTCATCGTCATTCTATAAAATGCATATTGATGATCATGAAAAGGATAAGTTTGATGAAATTTATATTCTCGATGCAATTAAAGTCGGTACTTACCACAAAGTAAGAGTTCCTTTAAACTATATATTCTTCACTGCAAAATATTTAATAGAAATATACGAAAAAGCGCTTCCCGAAGAATTGAGAGGCTCACCTGATTTTGATTTTGATTTTGAAATTAGATTGGAAGAAAGTAATAGTTTGAAGTCGGATTACTTAACTTCTTCATCACTAGTTAACAAAGAAGGCATTTTGTTTACTTCTCTGCCCAAATACGTTTGGTTAGTAAAATATAAATTTAAGAATACTGTTGGTGAAGAAAGCGCCGAAATACTTGACTTAATATTCGACTCTACAGATATCCCTTTGGGAAATCCATTGCTAGCAATTGCTATTTTTAATCAAGAGCCTTCTACGTATTTTATTACTCAAATTTCTAGCAATGCTATTGCTTCATCAAGAAACTCTGATCACCTCATAGAAAGCTTTACTTTAGCGACAACTCGAAATTTAATACCCAAAGAGAAGGAATACTTTTCTGAGCTGAATTCGCTTTTTGGCAAATTAAATGCGCCTGCCTATGTTAAAGCACAAGAACTTGATATGCATGAAGATAGCTTCGTAGAAATTACACTTTCAGCTGAAAACAGCTTGGATGAATTTTATGATAAGTTTATGTTGTTAGTAGAGGGTGGTTCTGACAAGCATCCCATTTGGGTGATTTCTAAAAATGGAACATTGATCCTTGGTAAAGATTATGGGCATACTACTTTAACGAAATCGAGTCCTGCTAGAATTGCGGGGGATATCGTTAAAACAGAAGGTGGGTTCACAATAACACCTAAGTCTGGTCGTTATGCACAGCAATACGTTGGAACCGAAAAGACTACTTATATGAAAAATGTATTAATAAAATTTAATTCTATATTTCAAGGCGAGCATATCGAAATCGCTGATTAATTATAATAAAGCGAACGAAGTATGCTTAATTGAATGGTAATGCTCTTGTTAACTTCGATTAGTTAACAAGGAAAGGAATTATAAGTTATAAACTTTTTGACTATCCTTGTTGGAAGGAATACTAGCGTACATTCGATGCAACATTGCTTCCTGAGATTTAGAAACATTATCTAGTAGCTGTTCTGCTTGTTGTTTAGACGGCTCTTTAAAAGAGTTGTTCATGTCTTTAAACATATCTTCTCTAGATTTAGTCATATTAAAACCTGTCTCTATGCAATTTAAAAAGTCGGAGAATTATATAAGAAAATATAATATTTGCAACGCTAAAAAAGACTTTACTACTTTTTATAAGTAAAATCTACCCGAAGCCTGCAATATTCTATATATTGTTTTCTTGGGAAAACATCAATATAACTAGTCGTCGTGTTTTCGGATAATAAGTGCAATTTGGAAATAGGAAGAGTCGTCGTGT
>VCMH01000092.1_pt1 | contig 34900 bp, 37 predicted proteins | sample 3385031 | NCBI WGS metagenome assembly VCMH01 (sample SAMN11833398, study PRJNA544312) | saline spring metagenome | isolation source: microbial filaments from arctic saline spring | place: Canada: Axel Heiberg Island, Nunavut | collected 2010-05 | reverse complement strand
ACACGACGACTAAAGGGTTTTCAACCTTAGAGAATGCCAGGAAGTGGATGTTGAAGTTCGAACAGTTTTACAACCATGAACATCGCCATAGCGGTATTCGATATGTAACGCCTAGCGAGCGCCATGGGCTAAAAGATGTAGCGCTGCTTGGACAACGTAAAGTGGTGTATGAATTAGCAAAATCAAAGTATCCAGAAAGATGGTCTGGCAGACAGACCAGAAATTGGACACCAGTAGGCGCGGTAAGCTTAAATCCGGATCGGGAAATTGTTCCGGTTCAAGCCGTCGCTTAAAACACGTTTATCGGACAACTACCTTGAAAAACTCCGCAACTTGCGATGTCTAATCCCGGCGATATATTGGTTTTAGATAAAATTAAACGCCATCTCCAAAATCCAAATTTACACGTTGCTCCGGTGCTTGTCGTCGAGGCAGAAATACAAACGGCTATTGATAATTATTACGGTTATGAATTGTCCATTGAGGGTATTCTTAGAGAGCTTGAAACAGGTAAAGCTGATACGACTAATATTTCGATTGCCAATGAATATTCACAACCAATGGTTCGATTAGTAGATAATTTATTGACGGATGCAGTTAAAAGAAATGCTTCGGATATCCATTTCGAACCCGAAGAAGATTATATTCGGATTCGATATCGAATAGATGGTGTTTTACAAGAGATACGTTTACTCCATAAAATGTATTGGTCTGGTTTAGTCGTACGTTTAAAAGTTATGTCTTCTTTAGATTTAACCGAGCAACGTCTTCCACAAGATGGACGTATGTCACTCATTGTTCATGGTCGAAGAATCGATTTCCGAGTTTCTTCTCTTCCAGGGACTCACGGTGAAAACTTTGTTTTACGTATTTTAGATCGAGAAAAAGGCATTGTACCGTTAGACGAATTGGGTCTGGATGCAGATTCTTATGCTGAGTTGAAGTTGATGATGGGCCGTCCTACGGGTATTCTGCTAGTAACAGGGCCAACAGGCTCGGGTAAGACGACTACTTTATATTCAATCTTAAATGAATTGAATGATGTGGGAGTCAATATCATGACCTTGGAAGATCCCGTTGAATATCCAATGTCTATGATTCGACAAACACCGGTAAATGAAGAGATTGGGATGACTTTTGCTGCCGGTATTCGTTCATTAATGCGCCAAGATCCAGATATTATTTTGATTGGTGAGATCCGTGATTCAGAAACGGCAGAAATGTCTATAAGAGCAGCCATGACGGGACATCAAGTTTTTGCCACGCTTCATACCAATTCTGCAATTGGCGCGATCCCGCGTTTATTGGATATCGGTGTGTCACGCTCTATTATGGCTGGAAATATTATTGGGATTATTGCCCAAAGATTAGCTCGAAAACTTTGTCCTCATTGTAAAACTCCTTATCAACCAGAAGAGTTTGAAAGACAATTACTTTCTATCTCTGAAGAGGATAATATACAACTGTACAAGTCTAAAGGTTGTGATAAATGTAATGGTATCGGCTATAAAGGTCGTCTGGCAGTACTTGAAACATTACGTTTTACTTCAGAGATGGATGAACTTTTACTGGATGGTGCATCACAACATGCATTGCTAGATAAAGCGATCGAAAATGGCTTTTCTACTATGGTTCAGAGTGGTATTCGCTGGGTAAAACAAGGCGAAACGACACTTGAAGAAATTAGTCGTGTTGTTAACTTAACTGAGTTAGTTTAATAGGGGGTTCTCATGGAGAACTATCATTACACAGGTATTAATAAATTTGGTAAACGTGTAAACGGGGTATTACCTGCCGGTAATGAGCAGGAACTTGAGCTGAAGCTTGTTAGATCCCACATCTCTTTACTCACATTCAAAAAGCAATCCAGATCTTTTTCATTTTCAACGAAGCCTAAAGTAACGCGTAAAGATATTATTGGAATGACCTTTCAGCTCGAGCAGTTGTTGAAAGCAGGTGTCCCCTTAATGGAAATTCTTGATGATTTAAAAGATTCTTTCGAAAGTGATGCCGTGAAAGAGATGCTGGCTAATGTTTATGAATCGATGGAGGGCGGAAATACCTTCTCTGAATCCCTTAAAAACTATCAAAAAGAGTTTGGTGAAGTGTATATTTCACTGGTAGCGGTAGGTGAGAGAACGGGTAAGTTAGAGGAGATTTTGGTCGATCTAGCGAATATGCTCAAATGGGAGGATGAGTTGATCTCAAAGGCTAAAAAAGTCATGATTTATCCCGCTATTGTTGCGACAGTTGTCATTGCTGTTGTTATTTTAATGATGGTGTTTGTGGTTCCCGAGTTACTTGGTTTTATCACATCTATGGGTGGAGAGCTTGGTTTTGCGACAGTTGCATTAATTGCCACCTCAAGTTTTGTACAAAATTACATTGTAGAAATTTTTGTGGTGCCAATTGTCGTCATCTTTATTTATAAATGGTGGCGTAAACAATCGCCTGGATTTAAAATCAAAACTGATGAGATGACACTTAATGTCTGGATTATCGGCCCAGTGCTTTATAAATTGAAACTGGCACGTATTGCCAACTCTCTGGCCGTTATGTACGGAGCTGGTGTGAGCTTTCCTGATAGTTTGCGTATGGCGAGTATAATTGCAGGCAATAAATATTTAGAAGGCAATATTAATAGGGCTGTACGTATGATTGAAGAAGGTAAGCCGATCCATGTGGCCTTTGAAGACGCTCAAGTATTTCCGTCAATGGCTGTAAGAATGGTTAAAGTCGGAGAGATTAGTGGTGGTATGGATAACGCCCTTAAAAATGTTAGCTATTTTTATGATAGAGAAGCTAAAGAGTTAATTGATAAAATTGAGCCAGCAATTGAACCGATTTTAACGGTCATTATGGGCTTTGTTGTAGGCTGGGTCATGATTGCAGTGCTCGGACCTATTTATGACACCATTGCACAGGTTCAATAATGATGAAGACAGTTTTTTACGTAACAGATGATTCTTTAACCAGCTATAACGATACCACTAATGAGGTATTAACCTTTTTATGGGAGGATGTTGAAGCGGTCGATCAATACTTATCTACGGTGTCCGACAAGAGTAAAATATCTATTGTTTTAGATGTTATTGATGAAGAAATTACATTTGAATGGGCTCCAGCAGTTTTTCCTTGGGAAAAATCATCGATTGTAAATAGACGCAAAGAACGTATTCACGGTGTAGATATTGCTCTTGCTGAGGTTTATTGGACGCATGCCAAACGACAAAGTCCAGATGGTCGTAAAGAAGAGCTGATGATGTCTGCGACGATTAGTGATTCATTTCGTTTAAAGACCTTCTTGCACAGCATTGAAGAGGCTCAACTTACCGTTAGTGCCATTTATTCAAAACCCATTCTTTTAGAAGGTTACCTTAAAAGTAAAGTTAAAACACATTTAAAACTGTCACGCCAAAATCTTAAGAGTCCATTGTTAATGGTGACGAGACAATCGCATAATACTTTTAGACAAACATTTTTTTATGATGGTGATTTACGCATTAGTCGTTTGGTTGAAATCGATAAAATGTGTGAATCGGCCTCTGAAATTCGTTCTGCACTTGTTCATGAGACGAAACTGGCCGTTACCTACGTTTATAATCAGGCAATAGTGCCCTTTAATAGCCCTGTCGGATTGATTTTTATTGATGGTGAACAAGATGTTTTAGAAGGGATACTGGAGCAAAGTAAAGAAGAAGCACTCATCAGGTCTACATGGGAAGATGATGAATACCTCTTTGCAACGACTGCATTTAAAACGATTTCACCAAATGGCCTGCATTGTGGCACTGAAGGCGTCAAATGCTTCTCCCCCCAAGCGATCATTGACTTTATATTCACCGATTCTCCAAAGGGGTTTTACACAACTCCTTATATCCAAAAGGTCAGTAATTTATCACTTACTCGAAAAGTACTTGTCGGCCTCAATATTTTGCTATTTTTGGGTGGGTTATATTATTTCCTAATTTCTGGTATTAATACTTTGGTAAGTTGGCAGAAACAAGAGTTATTAACAGACAAAATTGTACAACATGAAGTTGAAATTGAACGACTAGAAGAGATGGTTAAACTTCAAGACGATGCTCAGTTGATTAAAGCTTCGGTAGAGTTTTCGGAGTCGATTTTGCAACTCAAAGTTAATCGATTAGTAAATTTTGATATTGAAGGTTTTAGTCAGGTAGTCGCCCGGCATCCTAATATACAGCTGTCAGATATTCAATGGAAAACATTAGATCGTTTTGATAGTCAAACTAATGAGATTTCATTATCGGCTTGGGTATTTCCATTCCATGAAACTTACAAGGAACCCGTGGCGATGGTGGATGCTTTTGTAGCCGATTTATACACGCTTTCTGGTATACAATCTGTTGAGTTACAGAAAGAACCGTTAAACAGAGTATTAAGTCAGACACTTTTAATGGATGCCAAAATGGGCGAAGTAGAAGCCTTGCCATTTACCATTCAAATGCGAGTTAACGATGTCGAATCTAAATAGTTATTTTTCGGATCCAATCATCCTGCGTTTTTTGAAGCGTGTCGTGATTCTTCTTATCCTATTGAGCAGTTTATTCGGGTTGACTTGGTATGGTTACGAGGAAATGAGTAAAGAACTAAAAGCGCAAGAAAAACCAAAATTCAAAAATTGAATTCACTACAAAGTCAGGTACGATTTTTACAGCAGCAAGTTAGACTGTATGAACAATACGGCGAGAAGTACGAAGAGTTAATTAAAAAAGGTTTGGTTAAAAAGCAAGATAGAGTTTTTTGGACAGATTCATTAATTCGCCTGACGGATGAATATTTAATTCCTAATTTAAAGTTTTCCTTTTCAGCTGAAAAGGTCTTAAGCAGTGGGCAATTTTCTCATATTAAAGTGCCTAATAATCTTTTCTTCTTTAGTCGAGTTGAGTTGAATATGGATTTACAGCATGAAGAAGATTTATTGAGAGTGTTTGAAACCATTAGTCAGAAAATTTCACCATTGTATTTGGTTGAAAGCTGTAAAATCAAATTGAACGATTCAGATTATGAAGTGAATGCCAATTTTGACTTGCTAAAAGGGAATGTTTCAACGAACTGTTCACTTATTGTTTTCCATACACACCCTAGTAATAGCAAAAAATAGGATGTCGCTCGAATGAAACTACTTTTAATAAATAGTAAATCCTCTAAATTATTGATTAGCATAGTTCTGTTGTTTATTTCTAACATTGCTTTTTCTGCAGGCGTCGATCCGTTAGTGAAGCCAAAAGCCAAAGTTGAGAAGCAAGCTAATTTGCAAACACTTTTATTATCGAAGGCTACGCGAGAAAAAATAGATAAACAGCGAGAATCATATTTACACCCGGTTTCTGAAAAGAAAGTCGCTCGAATACTTCCAAAAGAAGTAGATGTGTCAGGTAAACCAAAAGTAAAAAGGATTTATATTCCACCTAAAGTCGAAATTTCTGCAGTCATTGTTAAGCCTGATGGTTCTACCTTGATTCGTGTTAACGATAAATATAATCATTCACCGTCTAAACATATCGATATGGATTATGCCGGCAGTAGTTCTAATGGCGTACCCGTTACCATACAGGGAAAAACCAAGATTGTTCCTGTTGGAAGCACGCTTTTAACCCCGTCAGAATAGACTCGTTAAAACTTATAAATTAGATGAATCAGCGCGCATGAAATCTGCCCCTAAAACCAAGCAGGTTGCTGTCAAAGAAAGATTAGAACAAGTTCAGATTTTAAAACCTAAATGATCCCTATTGAATTTCACATCCCTTTAATCATGGTGCTGTTTATTTCCAGCATCATAATTGCCTATTTAGTTGTAAGCACCATTAATTCCAAGAAGTCACTCAAAACCCTGCAGGATGCTCTACAGCTTAGTCATGAGGCTTCTATCCGCTCGGAGTTCTCCATTACACGGCTTGTGGAGGTTGAACAGGATAATCTCGAACTGTCCTCGCAGCTGACAGAGTTGCAATCTCTCAAAGGTTCTTCTGAACAACTGCAGAGACAAGTTCAAACAATGCAGGGGCATTTGACGGAGAGAGATCAACAGCTAGATCTCGTAAGAGAAAAGCTTAGTCAAAGTCTTGCGAAATCAGCAGAACTTACGGTGGCTCTCGAGATCGAAAAAAGTGCCTCTCATGAGAAAATTGCTCTGTTGGAGTCTGCTAAAACTGAGCTTAGTAATGAATTTAAGGTACTTGCAAATCAAATTTTTGAAAGCAAGCAGGCGCAATTTACGCAAAACAGCCAGTCTACTATCGATGCCATGTTAAAACCTATGCAAGGGAGTTTAGAGGCCTTTAAATCGCGGGTTGAGTTGGTGCACAAAGAGGATCTTGAAGGTCGTGCCAGTCTAACTGAACAGTTGAAGCAATTGCATTCGCTTAATAATCAAATGAGTGAAGATGCACATAACCTTACTCGAGCCCTAAAAGGGGATAGCAAAACCCAAGGCAATTGGGGAGAGTTGATTTTAGAGCGCTTATTGGAACGTTCAGGATTGACAGAAGGCGTTGAATTCGATCGTGAGAAAAGTTTTACTGATGAAGCCGGAAAACGTTTACGACCTGATGTCATTATCAACCTACCGGACAGTAAACACATTGTAATAGATTCCAAAGTCTCTCTGCTGCATTATGAATCCGCTTTAAATAGTGAAAGTGAATCAAAAAAAGTAACGGCTTTAAAATCCCATTTGCAGAGTTTGAAAAGTCATATCGATATTCTAGCAAGTAAACGCTATGAGCATTTAGACCAGCTCAATGCGCCTGATTTTGTCTTAATGTTTGTGCCCGTAGAAGGCGCTTATTTGATGGCCATAGAGGAAGATCCATCGATCTTCGAAACAGCCTTTGAAAAGCGAGTGGCGGTCGTAACACCAACGACATTATTTACGACCTTGAAAACCATAGAGCAGTTATGGCGCTATGAAAGACAGAGTGAAAATACCCTTAAACTTATCAAACGTGCCGCAGAGGTCCATGATAAATTTGTCGGGTTTGTGGAAAGTTTTGAAAAAGTTGGTAAGCAACTGCAAACCGCGCAGACCAGTTATGACTCTGCGCGTAAACAGATGATTTCCGGCCAAGGTAATCTAGTGCGTCAAGCTGAGATGTTAAAAGATCTAGCGGGGAAGACCAAAAAAGAGATTCCGGCGCACTTATTGAACGAGGCGGAAGGCAGTTCTCTCAGTCAGCTCTCTAAAGAGCCTTAACCCTGCGCTCACATTGTTTTGTAAAGCCGCAGGACTGCCCAGCGCTCACATTGTGTTGTAAAGTCGCAGGACTGCCCAGCGCTCACATTGTGTTGTAAAGTCGCAGGATATACCAGGCCTGGTCAGTTTAATTTGTATTATTCATTCAATGAATAAGTGCCATACAAAGCCAACTTTTACCCTGTTTTAACGCATTTTGATAAGTCTTTTGTAGGTTTATAGGTAAGTCGGTGATCTCAACAGTCTTATAGTCGTTCTGTTTATAAAGTTGTAGTAAATGGACGAATGGAAAAGCGAATATTTCAAAGTGATCATGACGATTTTTTAAATCAGACGCTATAAAATCCAGTAAATGAGTTGCTAGACGTAACTGCCTAAAATCGGCTTCTATATATAGACCTCTGAGCCAATATTGTGGTTCTATTGCATCCTCGATTGGAATCAGTCGGGCTAGCCCAACTAATTTTTTTGATAACGCACGGTATAAATTAGGTCATTCCGGCTCGCGCTACTTTCTTTGTGTTGTTTTAGAAAGTGTTTAATCTCAAAGAAATCCGGAGTGGATGCAAGGCTGATTTTAATTAACTTTCTGTCAAATAATTGAATGTCCAAATCCATTTTCATAACTTCCGCATTTCACTAATCATTATAAGAAAACTGCTTTATGTCCAGACCTATTTGCCCTACCTGTCAGCGTCCGACCAAAGTTTGTCTTTGTGATTTTATAGAAGACATCGACAACCAAGTGGAAGTGGGTATTTTACAGCATCCTAGTGAAGTCAATTTAGTAAAGGGAACGGCCAAGATAGCGCAATTATCTCTGAGTCATTGTCAAACATGGTGTGGAGAGGATCTACACGACCTACCAGGCCTGGTAAGTTGGCTAGAGACGGATAAACCCGTGTTTTTGCTCTATCCCGAAATAGAAGGGCAAACGGAACCTTGTGAATTTTATAGTGTGGAACAGGTTCGTGATTTATTCGCTGTTGAGGGGGGCAAGCTCCTCATTCTAGATGGTACTTGGCGTAAAACTCACAAGATCATGATGTTGAATTCAGTATTGAGAGGAATGGATCGAGTTAGTTTACAACCTAGCACGCCATCAGTCTACCGGATCCGCAAACAGAAGGATGATGAGTCTAGCCTATCAACGATTGAAGCGCTCTATGAGGCTTTATCGCAGTTAGAAGATGATTCTGTTCGCTATCAACCGCTTCTAAATACATTTGAATCTATGCAACAGCAGCAGGCTGCATTCACAAAAAACCTGAATGATTCATAAGAGAGTCATTCAGGCTTATTGATTAAAACTATTTAACACTTAGTTCTTCAGGTAAAGCTTAGCTCTGCCGTTTCAGACGAATCTATTTAGCTTTAGTGGAAGAGTGTCGGGTTTCATCTTGCACTTCTTCTCTTAATTTCTTAAAGATAAATAGATTAGAGATTGAGAAGTTAAAACCCATTCCCATAATGACACCGACAATCAAAGCCAAAATCATATGTTCTTCAAAAAATGGCACAAAGGTCGTTAGGGTGTAATAGGTACCATAATTGACGGCAAACCCAATTAAAGAGCTCGATGCAAAGGCTCCCCATTGGGTAGTTTTGGCCGTTTTTTCTCGGTGGTTAAAGGTAATCATACGATTCAGCGCCCAGTTCCAAGAGACCGCTGGCCAGAAAGAGATTGCACGCGCCACGGTATGGGATATCCCTATCATCTGTAGTAGCAGATAAACCGCTAAATCGACAATAAATCCACTGCTACCAATCGCTGCAAATTGAAAGAACTCTGCTTTGGTTTGATACTTATATTGATACAGACGGCGCAGATGGCGTAGGTACTTTAATTGTTCAGTCAACGTCAACTTAGATTCACCATGAATGCGGTCCACAAAATGAATAGGTACTTCTGAGACCTTATCAAAATCACCTTTCACCATTACTTCTAAAGCGATCTTATAGCCAATAGGCGATAAATCTCTTGCAGGAGGTAAGTCGGCGCGGCGCACTGCAAAAAATCCCGACATAGGATCTTTTACTTTTGTGAGAGGCAGAGCAGGGACGGTCGCAATGACCGAGTTGATATAACGCCATAAAGTCCAGCTATCATCAATACTGCCACCTTCTACGTAACGCGATCCTAAAACAAAATCACTTTCGCCACTTTGCAGTTGCGCGAACATCTTGGGAATAGCGGTCGCGGGGTGGGAAAGATCTGCATCCATGACCACGACATAATCACCTTTGGCCTCTGAAAAGCCGTCAATGACAGCCGGTGATAATCCACGGTTCTCAGTACGATTAATCAGACGGATAGGGTGGTTTTGAGTAAAAAGTTCAGCGACTTTTTCGATAGAACCATCTTGAGAATTATCATCCATCACTAAAATTTCGTAGCTTAGATTATCCTCTGCCATTGCAGACTGAATCATCTCACTTAATGGGGCAAGGTTTTCTACTTCTTGATAGGTAGGAACAATAATCGATATCATGGGTGCCTTTCATCTCTATTTGACGAATTTCAATTTATGTGGGCATTATGCCTTAAATCTAACGGGTAAACCACTTTGATTCCAGTCGTTTACCCATCCTAATAAAGCGCGCTTCTACCCAATAATTTAACCACAGAGACAGATATAACGTCATCAGTACGGCCAGCACAAAGACCAACGGAATAAGAGACATATTAATATATTCCACCAACTTCGGATCAATCGTGCCCAGGACAATCGCCCAGGCGATGGCCACAAAGGGAAAGTGGAAGAAGTACATAGGGTAAGCCACTTCTGAGAGCAGACGCCAGCCTTTCCAGCAGGTAAGGCGATTGTTTTCGGAATGTGTATCAAAGTGAAACAGTAAAACCAAGGTCAAGATAGTGGCACTGAAAACAAAACGGTGTAATGTGATACCCGCTAAATTTAAGCTTTCACTGAAATCAGTATAGTAAGTCGATGTCGGGTTATAGACCGGAAATTTCATACTTAGGTAGATAATACCTAATCCAAATATCCAAATAAAAGCCTTCTGGATTCGAGACAACGTCAGTTCAAAGCTTGGTTTTTGCCATAGTATAAAGGCCCATAACACGCCTAACAACAGTGGGCTAATTCGGGTTTCAATCACGTAATACATGGCATTCATGTAAATCGCAGGGTCAACCTGTTGGGTAAATTGATACCAGTGGGTTTGATAGATGGCTGGGGTTTGATAAGCGACTGCAAAGCGGACTAACAATGCACCGACAATCATCAAACTTAGCCATACTATGGGCTGTTTACATTTGGCTAAAAATACAATTAAAAAAGGCAAAATCAGATAGAACTGTACTTCTATCGAGAGACTCCACTGTACTGGAATAATACCCTTGCTATAGATGTTTTCAATAAACAGTAGGCTATACCAACCTTCCGTAAGCAGTTTATTGAGGTCGCCTAGACTGTAGAGTAGTAATGCAACTAAGAAAAGCGGATAAATACGGAAGAAACGGTGCAGGTAAAACCGTCCAAAATCGATTGTTTGACGTTTGCTATAGACTTTTAATAGGCCGTACGTCAGTAAGAAACTACTAAGCATAAAGAAGATGTCGACTGCTTTGTCTGCCCCGAGAACAATATTGAGCCACTGAGGAATGTTTTCCACAAATGCTGCGAGTTTTTCTGGGGATTTTTTAAAGAGAAAAAATACCGCAAAAAAAACATGAAATAGAATCACCATCAACACACTGAGGCCTTTTAAAAAGTCGATGACTGGAAAAGCTTTATTGGGTTGGTGGATGATATCGCGAGCAATTGCAATGGGCTTGGTGATTGGTTTGGTTAGCAATCCCCAAAGAAAATTTCGCATCATTCGCATAGCAGAGATAACAGCAGGCATAAGATTATTGAACACTCTCTGGTGCTATAAAGTTTTCACATAAGTAGTAACGGTAAGTCACAATAATTGAGTCATTAACAGAAAGCGATTCTTGTTTCAGTTCACTACACTTCTCAAAGTGGTTTGGCTTTTGAGTGACAGGCGGCACCTTCTCATAATGCGGCACGACCAACAAGCCATTCATGCCCGCCGTCGGCAAACCATACCAAAATTCAAATTGAGTCTGCTTGCCACTGGTAATGTAAACAGGTTGAGGTTTGACATACCACGTTAGATGGCTGGCGACACTCCAATTTGAAACAAACAAAGGCAATGGTTTGTCGACTGTTGCGTGTTGTTTTTGCAATTCCAATGCCGTTTTCGCCGCGGTCGGCCAACCATAATCGCCTTGAATAGGGTTCTTATAATCTTCCAGTGCTATCCATGGTTTGTACAAGAGGCTATGTGCCACCAAGACCAGAGAACCTATCAATATCAAATGCAAATAGATGACAGGCTTAAACCATTTCTTAGTCTGGCGAAGCCATAACCAGTGAACGATAATTGGAATCAGTAATAACCAGGCCAGTGACACCCAGTGTGGCAAACTCTCTTCATACCCCGAACCCCATGCAAACAGAACGGTCACTGGCAGTGAGAAAAGCAACAACAAGCGACTGCCAGGGTTTTGATAGCTAGACGGTTTGAGCATAACCCACCAACCCAGTAAAAACAGGAGCGGGGTGTAAGAGGCGAATTGAATCGCTTGGGTTCGCACTAAACGTTCAATTGACCAAACATCACTTTTCGTACCGTGATCTATCTGATAAATAAACGATGCCCAGTCATGAATTGCATTCCAATAAAGAATCGGTGTAATCATCAATGTGGCAATAATAATGGCAATCCACAGGCCTTTTTCTCGTAGCCAAAACCAACGCTTTTCCACGACCATTAGTAGTATCAGAGAGAGTACTAAGGTTACCGCTGTATATTTAGAAAGCGCCGCGAGACCGACTAACAATCCCAGTGCCACCCAATACTTCAATTGATTGGTTTCTAAAAGCTTAATGACCACCAATATAAGCGCAAGCACGACAACCATCAGCGGATTGTCTGGCAACATTGCCATGCCCATTAAAGAGAGAATTAAGCTGGTATTGAGGATGACTAGGCTACCAAAGCCCATCCAATGTGCACTGATAGGGTGTGAAGCGATTTCTAAAGGCATTTTTTCAGGTTGTTGATGATTTGACCAGGCCTGGTCACTTTTCTGCGAACCAAAAAGCTGCAGGGTGATTTGATACAGAAGATAGTTCAGCAGAGCGTAAATAGCAATTGGCACAATCCGCGCGCTCCAATCATAAGGCGCTAACCACATAGGGATGATTTGTAACCAACCGACCATCGGTGGGTGATCAAAATAACTCCAGTCGGGCATTAAACCATAGAGTGCATAATGCGCCTCATCACCACCGAGTTCGGCTTGAAATGCCAAGAAAAGGTGAAGTGATGTCATAAACGCCACCAGTAGTAAACTGGCGAATTTAGGCGTGATTGTATTAAGCGTCATGCTCTTAACTGAAGGCTGTGTCATAAAAACTTAAACTCTACCGTAATGGTCTTCAAAGCGAATAATGTCATCTTCACCAGTGTATTCACCGACCTGCGCTTCAATCAGCACTAAATCTAATCGGCCTTCATTCGCTAAACGATGTTTTTCACCAATGGGAATATAGGTGGATTCATTCGGTCGAACCATCGAGACTTCTTCACCGACGGTCACCATTGCCGTACCAGAAACCACTACCCAGTGTTCACTGCGATGTAGATGTTTCTGTAAACTCAGGGTTTTACCCGGTTTGACCACAATACGCTTAATCTTATATTTCTCTTCCGACTCCAGCACCGTATAGGTGCCCCACGGACGATGTGCGGTGCGATGGATTTGCGGAAGGTCGCTGCCTTGTTGTTTTAAGGTTTCAACTACTGTTTTAATTTTTTGCCCTGAGCCTTTTGGCGCAATTAATAAAGCGTCTTCACTGTCGATGACCATCAGGTCTTCAAGGTCGATTAAAACAATGGTACGTTGACTGCCGATAATAAGGTTGTTTTTGGCGTTTAATAACACGCCTTTTTCGATAAAAGTATTGCCATTTTCATCTTTAGGCAACTCTTGGTCTAAAGATTCAAAACTACCCAAGTCACTCCAGCCGATATCACTCGGAATTACCTTAACGAGGGCACTTTGTTCCATGACTGCATAATCGATACTATCTGCAGGTATGGCTTGCATTGCGTCCATTGGAATTCGTAAAAAATCACCTTTATCGGTTAACGCGTAAGCCTCGAGGCAGGCCTGGTGCATTTCTGGCGCATGGGTCGCTAACTCGGCTAAAAACACACCGGCTTTAAAGCAGAACATACCGCTGTTCCAGTAGAAGTTGCCTTGCTGAAGATAGGATTCTGCCAAAGCCAGTTCCGGCTTCTCTTTAAAAGACAAAACATCTAAACCATCGGCTTCGATATAGCCAAAGCCGGTTTCTGGATAGGTGGGTTTAATACCAAAGGTGACCAGCTGGTTTTGTTTAGCAAGGACTTCGGCTTTAGCCACAGCGGCTTCATAAGCGACTTGGTCTTTAATGAGATGGTCAGAAGGGGTCACAAACACAATCTCTTCTGGATCGACAGCCATACAGGCCAACGCAATGGCCGGTGCGGTATTGCGCGCAACGGACTCCAATACAAATTGTGAATTGAAAACATCATTTGGCGATTTCTGCAATGCCTGCATTTGATCCAGCGCTAAAAAATACTGTTCTTGATTGGAGACAATCAGAAACTGATCGCAGAAAGCTTGATTGCGTAATACGGTTTTTTGAAACAACGACTGACCATCAAATAACGCCACAAATTGTTTAGGAAGAAGGGTTCGGCTAATAGGCCATAGACGTGTGCCGGAACCACCGCAAAGAATTAAGTTAATCATAAGTTTCTATTTTTCTGCTGTTATTGAATTATTGATAATCGATGTCAGTGAGCCATTTTACTGTATTTTAGTGAGTGCTTTTGAGATTCCATTCTAATAAACATAGGCATTGTTTTTTTTATTCACAACTGTCACCTTCTGGAAATGATGAAACGCTACCATCCATCGCCTTGCTAAATTCGAGGTAAGACAAAAGTCGTATTTTAGTATTCGTTGTTAATGACACTATCTCTTGATTCAATTTAACAAACATAATCCCATCAGCCCCAGAAATATCAGAAGCACAATGTATAGCCCGGGTTTCTTCCAGGTCTGCCTTGGCAAGCTTATTCGTATCGAATTTATCTACAAGTATGATATTTTGTGTCGCTTTTGCAGTTTGTTTTGCTGCTGCTTGTTGGGCAGGATCTGTATAGGTACTTCTTATGTAATTGTCTATATCATCTCTAATGCCATTCTTATCAGCATCAATGCCCGCCAGACTATCCGTTCTGTCTAAAACGGGTAAGTCACCAGAAGATTCCAAGTTAGCCACTATTTTTTCGGCCTCGCTATCGCATCCTGCCAGAAAAATAATGAACAATAAAATATAAAAATTGGACATGAGGCTTGCCTTTAAAGCTTCAATCGCTTAAAAATCACTTCTGGCACACTGCGAATTATAAACATAATACCCGCCCAAAAAACTGGCGTATAAAGTGTGTTTTTACGTTTATCAATGGCTTTGATAATGCTTTTGGCAATCTGTTCAGGTTGCGCCCATAAAGCCCCTTTCTTAAACTCAGCGGTCATCGGCGTATCCACAAAACCAGGTTTAATATCCAATACTTGCACACCACTGTCATTTAAACGGTTACGTAAACCTTGTAAGAAGGTTGAAACCATGCCCTTAGCGGCACCATACACATAGTTTGACTGACGACCTCGATCACCGGCGACACTGGTAATCACGGCAATGCTACCGCTTCTCTCGGCTTCAAAGCGATTGGCTAAAAGAGTGAGTAGCGAAATGGTGCTTAAGCCGTTGATATTCATTTCTTGCAAGGTTAACGCGACGTCTTCTTGGCAGGCTTGTTGGTTTGGCAAGGTGCCGTGGGCAATCAAAACAATATCCAATTTTGGGTAACTCTTATAGACATTTTCAATCAGGCTTTGATGTGAATCCAATTCGGCTAAATCACATGCGTGTATTTCAACCTGCTGTGCGCCGCGAATTTTGGCATCTTCGGCAATGGTTTTTAACGCTTCTTCATTACGAGCGACTAAAAATAAATTATGATTTTGTTCAGCATAAATTCTTAAAGTTGCTTGCGCAATGGCGGAGGTTGCGCCAATAATCAGGATGTTTTTTTGCATGAATTATCTCAGTAATGGTTGTGTGTTTTAGTTAGTCGAGCGTCTTACAAGCCTAAGCGTGTAGACTTGTASMGAGATTAAACGCCTTGTGTGCATCATATTGATGGCGAACTTCTTGAAATTGTTCCCACTRCGGATAACTCTCCTTAAACATCTTTTCAGACATRCGAGCGTCTTTGGTTARATAYAATTTGCCKCCATAGTTCAAAACRATGTGATCTAAACGATCTAAAAAAGCCAGCAGGGTATTGTCCATTTTAAAATCCAAAGCTAAGGTATAACCTTCTTCTGGAAAGCTTAAATAGTTGTCATTGCCTTTACCAAAGACTTTTAAAACGGCTAAAAAAGAACCCCGTTTTGAGTGCGCTATCTCGGTGAGTATCTCGGTTAAACCGACCAGGCCTGCTGATTTAGGAATCACGAATTGGTATTGCACAAAACCTTTTTTACCATACATGCGATTCCAGTTTTGAATACTGTCCAAGGGATAAAAGAAGGGGGCGTAATGCACATTTCGTTGACTTTCTAGCTGTCTTACCTTGCCATAATAGAGCGTATTAAAGGCTTTTACGCTAAAACTATTCAGAGTGAAACCGGGTAGGTCGAGCGGCATATTGAGTTTACTGTGTGTCGCAACCGTTAATGAATTATCTCCTGGACTCGCGGCTTTTGGAGCGTGTTCGCCTAACATTAGCAAAGAACGACCTAAGTTATCGCCCGTTGCTAAACAGTCAATCCAAGCGACCGAATAAGTCGTGGCATCATGCTCTTCAAACTTATCCAATGTCTCGGAGAGGTTGCGGGTTTTAAAGGTGGTCTCTTTAATAGAGGACGTTTCAATCGGCTTGAGTTTGAAGGTGGCTTGTAGAATAATACCCGTCAGCCCCATGCCACCACAGGTCGCTAAAAACAGTTCACGATTTTCTGTGGCGGAACATTCAATGTTGTCGCCACTCGCTAGGCAGAGAGTCAGTGTTGAAACGTGTTCACTAAAAGAACCATCAATATGGTGGTTTTTACCATGCACATCACTGGAAATCGCGCCGCCCACCGTTACAAATTGAGTGCCAGGAGTTACGGGTAAGAACCAACCCTTAGGCACAAAACGTTTAATATTTCTGCAAAACTAAGCCCGGCTGAACAGGTTAAGGCTCCGGTTACATCGTCAAAGGCCATAAAATGATTAAGCTTAGAGAGATTAATAGTCTGTTCTGCTAGGCTGCTGTCGCCATAACTGCGACCTAAGCCGCGAGCAATTTGATTGCTATGAGTCGATGAGTGAATAATCGATTTCACCAGGTCTGGTTGGTTTGGAAAGACACATTCGCTATCGATGACTGGGTAACGACCCCATCCGCTTAGTTTCACAAGTCGTCCTTATTTGAAAACATACTTTTTATCCAGTTGATACTTGACGTAATAACCAATCGCTAAGCCAATAATGCCCCCGATATAACGCATCTCTTTGGTCTGATAAATAGCATCAAAGGCAAACTCAAATCCCCAGAAAATCACCGTGGTAATCAATCCCATTACCGTATACAGATAAAAGGTCTTAGAGCCGTGCTGAATACTGATGGTTTGATATTGAAAAATATAGCGTTTATCGAGCCAAAATTTCAAGACTAAACCCACGCCTGTTCCCACGAAGATGGAGAGTGTTATGTCAAAAGGACCTTGGTAAATTCGGGTCGAAAGGTCTTGGCCTGCGATATTTGCGATTGTGGCGCATATCGCGAAAATCGTGTACATTAGTGCAATCTTCATTTATCACTCCATAATCCAAGAATCATCTAAATACTCGACTCGCCAGGATTGTTTTAAATTTGCTCTAAGAGAACGAATTTAAAGGCGTTAGATTGCTTAAAAGTGCTCAAGGCACTGAGGTTAATTAATTTTATGAATTCTAACACTTCTACTCCTGCTAATAAATCGGTATTGCTCGGACTCATTAAGTTAATGCGCCCACACCAATGGATAAAAAACGGCTTTGTGTTTGCACCATTGCTGTTCACCGGTCTGTTTTTGGATTTGGTTGCGGTCGGTCAGGCTTTATTGGCTTTTGTGTTGTTCAGTCTAGCGGCCGCCGCAACCTATGTGGTGAATGACCTTAAAGACATCGAGCAAGATAAGCAACATCCGGTTAAATCGCTGAAACGTCCCTTAGCATCAGGTCAGGTCAAACCTTTACAAGCCAAAAGGCTATTGATTGGTTTATATGCGATTCTATTGGCTGGTTTTTGGTTTCAACCAGCGGTGATGGGTGTGATTGTTGGTTATCTGCTTTTAAACGTGGCCTACAGTTACTATTTAAAACATCAACCAGTACTGGATATTTTTACACRWCGACTCATCGGTTTTGTTTTTCGCGTCTATGCGGGGGCGATGGCGGTTGCCGTGCCAGTCTCTTCTTGGATGTTTGTCACGACCTTGTGTTTAGCGCTGTTTTAGCTTCAATAAAACGCCGTCAGGAGCTGTTGCAAACTAGTCAACAAGGTCGCAAAGTTTTAGCCTTGTATTCCGTCGCTTTGATTGATCGTTATGCTGAGATTTCTGCCACTGGCGCTTTATTGTTCTATAGTTTGTTTGTCATGAATATGCATCCAGAACTGGTTGTAAGTATTCCGATTGTATTGTTTGGTCTGTTCCGTTATTGGTATCTTAGTGAAATGCAGGGGGAGGGTGAATCACCTACAGAAGCCCTGATGAACGACAAACAGTTATTGTTAACCGTCGTGGCTTGGATCGGTGTCTGTATTTGGGCGCTCTGGCCTGTTGGGAGTTTTAAATGGAATTGAATATGGGTTTTATGATTTAGATCTTTCTTACATTGTCATGCCGTTTTTCGCTTGGCTGGTGGCCGGTTCGAGTAAATTTGTCGTTAATAGTATTAAAGCTAAACAGTTAGCTTTTGGTTTGATTGGTTATGGCGGTATGCCCAGTACCCACAGCGCGATTGTCAGTAGCATGGTGGCTTTGATTGCTTTTAAAGAAGGTGTTGAACATCCTGCATTCGGTGTTGCGATTGCATTGGCGTTTATTGTTTTGTTAGACGCTAATAGTTTACGTAATCAAGTCGGCAAACACGCAAAAGCGATTAACGTGTTGAATAAAGACAATGACCTGCCTGATCTCCGTGAGCGTATGGGGCATAGTAAATTAGAGCTTTTGGGCGGCATTGTCGTTGGTATTGTCACCGCTTATTTCGTTCACCTCGTTTTTAACTCACTTAGATTCATCGCAAAAAGGTTTTCTTCCTTGTCGAACTCCAATTCATTATTGTCACTCTTATCCACTCTAACATTACAGCAACGTTGGTTATTACTGACCTTTATGGGTTTGAAAATAGCCTTATTGTGGTTTGTGCCTCTCACTGGCGATGAAGCCTATTTCATTGTCTGGGGACAAGACCTGTCGTTGGGCTATTATGATCATCCTCCCGCGGTGGGTTGGGTGCTTTATCTACTGAGTGGTATTGCCGATAATCTAGTGGTCTACCGCTCGTTTGCTTTTTTAGCCGCAATTGCAATTGCTTACCTGCTTTACCAAACTTTACGACTGCACCCGAAAGTTGAGAAAATCACCGCGTTCTATGTGGCGATGGCCTTTTTAGTCTCTCCTATCTCTCTAATGTTTGTGGTCACCGCCAATGACACGGTCTTGGTATTTTTCTCGGTGTTAGGTTTTTTCTATTACGCTAAAACTCTCGCACAGCCGACCCTTGTTAATGCCTTATTAGCAGGCCTGTTTTTAGGAATGGCCTTTCTATCGAAATATTTCGCCGTGTTTATGTTGTTGGGGCTGTTTGGCTATAGTCTGATTTACATCAAACAATATGGCTGGAAACTGATCTCTTTTATGGTGTTGATTGTTCTATTATTTGTCGCCGAGAATCTGTATTTTAACGCCACGCATTGTTGGAATAATATCCTGTTTAATTTCTTTTCACGTACCACGCAAAGCACTTTCGAAATCGGTAATGTTTTAAGTTATATTGCAATGATTATCGGCTTGCTCTCACCGTTAGGTCTCTATTATTTAATCCAACAAGCTAGACAAGCGAAGCCTCAGCAAGACATGACTTTGCTACCGGTGATGCGACAAGTGCTTTTTGCCAGTCTGCCACTGTTATCGATTTTACTGTTGGTTAGCTTGACCAATCCGGTCGGCTTGCATTGGCCTCTATTGGCGGTCAGCTTGTTATATGTATTGTATGCGCTATTGCCACAACAAAAATTAGAGGTGCTTTATCTCTTTAATGGCTACATTTCGGTCGTTATCGGCATTGTTCTACTGGTCGCGTTGAGCTTTGTGGATCAACTCATTCCCGCCACACAAAAACATCATGTGGCGGTTTATACCCAGCCAGAAAAAGTCTGCGCCCAATTGCCCAAGTCGACCTTTTTTACCTTGGGATACAGCAGTCAGTCAGCCTTGTCTTATCACTGTCAAAATGACGATATTCACGTCTTTATGAGTGTCTCTAAATTTGGTCGTGAAGATGATAAGAAAACTAATTTTAAAGCGATGGCAGGACAAGATCTTAAGGTGTTTATGACCGACGAGAAAGACATTAAAAAGATGAGGCCTTTCTTTGATAATTTAGCAGTAGAAACTTTGAAAATAAGTGATGAGGTAAGTTATTACCTAGTGGAAGGTAAACACTTTAACTATGAACTCTATCGTGAACAAATTTTGAAAGCCGTAAATGAAAACTTCTATACCGCACCAGAATGGTTTCCAAAGCTCTCTACCTCTTGTGGTTTTAAAGAGAAATACGATTTTAAGTGATGCTTGATTTAGATATCAAGTAGCAAAGTGACCAGGCCTGGTCACTTTCGTTTTGTAGCGAGATTAGGCTTTATAGAGGTGTCTTATATGGTTGGCCTTCAATCTCTCTAACCAATCTTGGCAGAAGGTAACCAGGTAGCTTCTGGCGCATTTCTTCATGCAATTCAAGCGCTTCTAAATCCGGCACTTCAAAATGGCTAGCCCCTTGCACCTTGTCGAGTTGATGCAGGTAGTAAGGCAAAACACCCTGGTTAAATAAGACATGGCTTAAATCGATTAAAACGTCAGCATTGTCGTTCACGTCTTTTAATAAAACTGTTTGATTGAGTAGCTGAAAGCCTGCTGTACGATATTGTTGTAAGAGCTGAGCGGTCTGCTCGCTGAGTTCATTGGCATGATTACAATGCACTACTAATACCTTATTTAAACGGCTCTTTTTTGCCCACTCCAGCAATAATTTATTGGGCGCTTTACTCGGCGCAACGACCGGTGTTCTTGAATGAATCCTGAGGGTTCTAATATGTGGAATATGCTCAATTTTTTCGATTAAATTCACCAATGCCTTTTCCGATAAACTCATCGGATCGCCACCACTCAATATGACTTCATGAATGCTCTCATCTAACGCAATCAATTCCAACGCTTTGTGCCAATGGCGTTGATTGATCTGCTGTTCATAAGGAAAGTGACGGCGAAAACAGTAGCGACAATGTATATCACATTTTGGACTGGCAATCAGTAGAACTCGACCATGATATTTATGAATCAAACTGGGGGTGGGGTTGTTGTTTAAATCACCCACTGGGTCCAGAGTGTAACCTGTCACTTGATCGGTCTCAGCTAACACCGGTAACACCTGTTTTAACAAAGGGTCTAAAGGATTGCCAATTTCAATCTGCGCTAGAAAATCAGCAGGGATTTTGAGCGGGAATTCGCTCTGCGTGAGAACACCACTTTCTAACGGACTGATTTGCAGTGTTTGACACAACTCTTTTACAGAAAAATGCTTTATGGATTTGGTTTCAGGTTTATTGGTTTGAGGCATAGGGGATACTTGTCATTGCTAGTAAGTTTTGTCGGGATTCAAAAGAGACCGCTGTAAATATTTTAAAGTTTACGTTAGAATACCCAGATTACAATTTTATATTCTATGATAAGCATTCGGGTAAAGATATGGCAACGTACAGCACAACTGAGTTTAAGGGTGGTTTAAAGTTTTTAATGGATGGACAACCATGTTCGATGGTTGAAAATACACAGGTTTCGCCAGGGAAAGGTCAGGCCTTTAACCGCGTTAAATATCGTAACCTTGTAACGGGTAAGTTAGTGGAAAAAACCTTTAAATCCAACGAAAAAGTAGAAGCTGCGGATATCGTTGAGACTTCGTTACAGTATTTATATTCCGATGGTGATTTCTGGCATTTTATGGATGCTGAGACCTTTGAGCAATTCCAAGCGGCTGAATCTGCCGTTGCAGACGTTAAGAAATGGTTAGTTGAGCAAGACGAGTGTACGGTGACTCTGTTTAACGGTCAGATAATTGCCGTGACACCACCAAAACAAATCACCTTAGAAATCACGGATACCGATCCTGGTCTAAAAGGGGATTCTGCTGGAAGCGGTGGTAAACCTGCAACTTTATCAACAGGTGCAGTGGTTCAGGTTCCTCTATTTGTGCAGATTGGCGAAATGGTTATTGTGAATACTGAAAAGGGTGAGTACATCTCACGTGCTAAGTAATCGCTTTGGTCTCCTAGTGAACTTGGAACGGGAATACTTGAATAGATGAGTTCGATCTCAAAACGTTCCATGCTAATTAAACGCTCGCAACTGCTTCAACAGTTGCGGGCGTTTTTTTATGCTCGTTCGGTCATCGAGGTGGATACGCCTATGCTGTCTGCCGGCGGCGTGCCCGATGTGCATTTGGCGGCTTTAACTACCTTAGTTCAGGTTCCTGGCGAACGCGATCCCCAAACTTTTTACCTGCCGACGTCCCCTGAATACCCAATGAAACGACTACTCTGTCAAGGCAGTGGCGATATTTTCTATCTGGGTAAAGTGTTTCGCGATGGCGATTTAAGTCCCAGGCATCAAGTCGAATTTATGATGTTGGAGTGGTATCGTCTCGGTTTTTCCATGTTTGAATTAATGGATGAAGTCACCGCTCTGATTAATGCCCTATTAAATCAGCCTTTAAAGATTGAGCGAATTAGCTATCAACAAGCCTTTGCCAAGTATGCTGGGATTAATGATATTTTGACGGCGACTGCAGAAAGTTGCCAGGCCTGCCTGAAACGGCATGGGGTGCCCGAGATTGTCGGTGTCGAGGCTGATGATAAGGCTTTGTGGGAACAGCTGGTACTGACAGAAGTAATTGAGCCACAGTTGGGTCTTAAAGATGGAAAAATTGCGATGACCATCCTATTTCACTTTCCAGCCAGTCAAGCTTCATTAGCGCAAATTTCTGCAGAGAATCCTTTGGTTGCAGAACGCTTTGAACTCTTTATCAATGGCATGGAACTGGCGAATGGTTACCATGAGTTGGCCGATGCCGACCTGTATCGAGCGCGTTTTAATGACTCTTTAAAAGAGCGTCAACAATTGGGTTTTACACCAGTACCTTTAGATGAAAACTTATTGAGTACTTTAAAAACCAGCCCTTACCCGATTGCAGTGGGGTGGCCTTGGGAGTTGATCGTTTGTTTGCTTTACAGCAAGGGTTTGATGATATTGCTTATGGCATAGCTTACGGTCTAAAGGAATGTTAATTTAGGTCTTTTTCGTTTTGATCAAAGTGACCAATATCTCTATTCATAATTATCAATATTGTTTAATGCTCTAATCACCCAACGAAGCCTTTAGTAAAACTATAGAGAGCTTGACAAGGGGTGTATAATACAAACAGTGTTTTATTTTTCTAAAAATGAGAGCTTCATTTTGAGCTCTTGATTCCCCCATATATTTAGGAGTTGTTCATGTCTGAAATTCCAGTTACCAAGCGTTCGGTCATTGTTTTGTTTTCTGATTCTAAAAGCCCTAGCTCGCACCGCGTACGTCTAGTTGCAAAAGAGAAAGATATCCCAATGGAAATCATTGAAGTGGATGTCGATAATATGCCAGAAGATTTACTTGAGTTGAACCCTTATGGTACTTTGCCGACTCTGGTTGACCGTGAGTTGGTTTTATATGATCCACAAGTGATTATCGGATATTTAGATGAGCGTTTCCCACACCCTCCATTGATGGCGGTTGATCCTATTTATAAAGCGCGTTCACGTCAAATGTTGCGTCAAATTGAAACAGAGTGGTATCCACTGGTTGATACGATTGCGAACAGTGATGACCAAGCGGCTGTTAAAGTGGCTCGTAGAAACTTACAAGAGCGTCTTATTCAGTTGATACCAGCATTTGAGCACAAGCCATACTTTATGAATGAAGATTACTCTTTAGTTGATATCAGCATGTCTGTATTACTATGGCGTCTCCCTTATTTAGGCATTGAACTGCCTAAATCGGCTAAGCCTATCATTGATTACGCAGAGAAAGTTTTAGGGCGTGAAATGTTTGTAGAAAGCTTGTCGGATGACGAAATTGATATGCGCGATGTTATCTAATCGGTTTTTTGCTATTAATAGGTTGTTGTAATGATTTCTAATAGATCTTATATAATTCGTGCCATGTATGACTGGATCGTTGACAATAGCTGGACTCCCCATGTTCAGGTTGATGCAAATTATCCAGGCGTCAAATTGCCGCAAGCTCATGTTCAGGAGGGTGTTATCGTTCTGAATTTGGCTCCAACCGCCGTGGTGGGCTTGTCGATGGCGAATGACTGGTTTACCTTTAAGGCTCGTTTTGGCGGTATTGAAACCACCTTGGGCTATCCACCAGAAGCCGTTTTAGCCATTTTTGCACGTGAAAATGGCCAAGGCATGCCGTTTCCGCCGGAACCTTATCCTGAAGAAGTTTTGCAGGATAAGGAGGAGGCCTTGGAAACGAGCCCAAGACTCTCTGCGGTAGAAAAGAAAGCCGATTCAGAAAAGACGGCCGTAAAGGCCTCTTCTGATAAAAAGAAGCCTAGTTTATCAATCGTTAAATAGCGATTAAGACATTAGCCAGATTAAAAAACGTTTAAGATCGATTGATTTGCTGATTTTTCTTAAAAGGTTCGATAATCGATAGTTCTGGAAAAGCCTGCTTAATTGCAGGCTTTTCTGTTTCTGGGAAGAGCAATTTAAGATTCGGCCCCGCGTCCATCGTAAAGTAGACGGCAACGTCTTTTTCTCTTAACTGCCAAACGGTTTGCATCGCAGCGACCGACTCAGGYTGCCAATAGACAATAGGTGGCCAAGTCGCCATCATGGTGGCGTGCATACTTAACGCATTATGCTCAGCCGTCTGACCGAGCAGGTTAAAGTCTTGCTTTTGAATCGCTAGCAAGATTTTCGCCATATCCTTCTCAGCTTGTTTTGGCCAGGCCTGGTACAAATCACAGTTGTGGACGGTGTTTTGCATGCCTAAAGTCGAGCTAATCGGTTTCTGTGCGGTATCTATCTTAACCAAGCCAACACATAGCCCAGGCCAGGTGGTCTCAATGATTTCTGCAAAGCTGTCCAAACCATCTGCTTGTTGACCCTTATGCCAAATAGAAAATCCTGGAAACAGTGAGCGACTGGCGCTACCACTGCCTAAACGAGCCAGTAGTGAGAGTTGTTGAGGTGCGAGCTGCCAACCAAACAAGTCGTCTAATGCCAAGACTAATGCCGCATAACCCGAGGCCGAAGAGGCCAGGCCTGCCGCAGTCGGCACTGTGTTAATCGTGACGACATCAAAGAAACTGTTCGCGGCTCTGAAGTGATTTAAAAAATGGGATAAGCGTTCCGAAAAGGGGTTGGAGGGTTCTAATAATTCTCCATTTAACCTCACTGAATCTTGTGCAGATTTCGAAATCTGAATGGTGGTTTCTGTCCCCAAGCCGGGTAGGCTGATAGAGACGCTACCATTCATGGGTAAGTTCAAGACCTCATCGCGTTTCCCCCAATACTTGCTCAGTGCAATATTGACGGGGGCGATTCCTGTCCCACTTTCTTTTACTGCGGAGAGTTTAGGGGAGGTTTCAGGATGATGTCCAATGACCTTATACACAAATTCTTGTTGTTGACGTTGTTTATCCATTCTGGCGGATTCCGTTTTTATAATCTATTATTTGATCTGTATTCTATTTTATGGGATGAACTCGTAGAACTAGAGTATTCGAGTTTCCGCACCCTGAAGCGTGATATTAACGTGTAATTGTTGGTAGTCCTGCAGGGTTGCTTTGCTTGCATCTGGGCAGTTTTCTAATGAGCCTAAACCAATCACACAATCTCCAAGTCCAGAGCCTGATATTTTAGCCGCCTGAATGCACGGACAAGCGGTCAAGGCTTCGATTAAAAGGGTGAGCGTGGCATCATTGACACCAAGTTGCGTCATTAAGTCTTGGTACGTTTTTAAAAGGCTATAGAACAGTGGCAGGTTTTGCTGCTGTAAGGCTTTAAAAGCCGCCTGAGTGGTTTGCCCCATCTGTTGATAGAGAGCAGCTAACTCGACTGGTCGAGTTAGCCACTGCTCAGCGACGACGTTTAGAACTTCTGTAGTTGGGGTTTTATAACCGGCATAAATCAAGGTGACTGGAAAGTCCTGACTAAGCTGAGTCAGCGATTTAATCTGAACTGAATGCGGCTGAAAATAAATCACTCCTCCACTTAGGCTCGCGGCCAGGTCAGTACCAGAACCCCGCCCTTGAATGGTTAAGATAATAGAGTGACCGATTGCAAACAGTTCAAGAGTTGATTTCTGTTGTTTTGTGATTTGGTTTAAACCGCTAAGCATCGCCGCTAATACGGCTGCAGAGCTGCCTAAGCCAATAGTCGATGAAAATTCACTGCGAATACGAATCGTGAGCCCAAACGGTAATTGATCTGCAAAGGCTACAAGCGCATGGCAGACAAATTTCAATTGAGGGTGGATTGCCTGCTCTTTGGTTAATAGGCTTTTAATGTTCGTACTGTGTTCAGCCAGTGCCGAGTGAATATGTATTTCATCGTCAGGACGGCTTTGCCAATCAATATAGATGTATTGATCGAGTGCACAAGCAATCGCGGGATGGCCATACACTACGCTGTGCTCTCCTAATATCATGCTATTGGCAGGAGCGCTACTCTGCCATTTCAAGAGGGGGCTTTTTATCTGTTGTGTTGTAGACATCTAAGTCTTCTTTTCGCTTTCAATGACATCACATTCAATGCCTTTGGTTTGTAGGTGTAACGGCAGGCATTCATAACCGTAAGTTGCGCACAAAGCATAAGGTGGGTTCTCAGAGATACAAAGTACTATTCCAGCATTGTCACCCGAGACGCTGCCGGCACCACAAATTTTAGCTGCGGCATGATATTGGCTTTCTAAATCGTCAATAAAGCCTTGAACCTTGGTGGGCACCACGCCTAATTTAAAGAGCAGTTGTTGATTTTCACGAATCCCTTTTTTAAACTTGAGTGAATCTTCTTCTGCCCAAGCCTCTACTAGTTTTAGAGTCACTTTTTTAAAGGCTTTCCAGCAGGATTTACTGTCCGCCCACTCTTTTCTAACGTGCTCCACACATTGTCCTGTGGTGCTCAACGGTTTGCCGGTATCCATCAACCAGGCATTCAGATTTTGTGAGTTTACGCGTTGTATCGGTAAGTTAGATTGGTACTGTAACAGTCCACCATGGATGAGGGTGGCTGGATCAATGCCACTGGACTTGCCATGCTGTCGACATTCGATACGTTGTGCCAGTGCGAGTAAATTTTCGTCTGAAAGATTAAAATTATGATGTTTTATCAGAGAGGTTAATAGGCTGAGAATGACGGCCGCTGAACTGCCCAATCCTCTACCGATATAGGCGTCGGAATGGATTTTGAATTGCCAATCACCTGGCTTTAGTGGGCAGAGTTCTTCAAAGTGAAATAGGGTGTTGAGAATAAGGTCTACAGGTTTGGTCAAGACGGATTGAATCGCGCCGGATTGGTGTTGAAATAAGCGATAACGGTACTCCATTTCAATGCACATTTTCTGCCAAATTTCATAGGGAAAGCTGTGTTTTTGCTGGAAATTTACGAGTTTAATTGTAACAGAGGATAGCGTGTTCGGAGTGTATTCACATTCACAGTGGGTGGGCAGGTCTATCGCCATGCTCAGGGCTGAGCATTGATATAAAACGGCATGCTCACCAGAGAGTATCAATTTAGCCGGTACAGAGCAGAGCGTTTTCATAGAGCGTCTCGCTTAACGATTATTGGTCTGTTTTTTCATAGTAGCGTTTGTGGTCTTTAATGCCAGCTAAACGGTAAGGTCCAGGATTATTGATATTTAAAGTAACATTTTCATCTGAAGCCCCCATCTGTTGATGGAACTCTAAATATTGTGTGTAGGTCAGAGGGATTCTTTTGTCGATTTGCGCTTTATGGTTTTCAGTCATTAAGACGCTTTGATAGCCTGGTTGCATAACGCCCGTAAAGAACTCGGCAACACAGCCAGAGCCATAACTAAAGAAACTCACACGTTTATTTTCGATGTTTTCCGTTAGGTTGTCCAATAACGAGATAAAGCTGATAAAGAGTGAAGCGCTGTAGCTGTTGCCGATAATACGGTTATAGAGTTGACCTGGTAAAGTTTGCGCTTGAAACTGCGCTTGAGTCAATTTAACACCGGCTTTTCTCACCAAGGTTTGATGCGCTTTTTCGGCCATCTTGGTAAAAGGAATGTGATAACAGAAGTAGTCAATATCGGTAAAGCTTTTGCCTGTGGATTCTGTAAAGTGTTCCCAGACCTGTTTCAGGCTATTTAGGTAGACTTTGGTTGAATATTTACCATCCACCAGTGCGGTTGTTCTGCTATTAGGGCGCCAGAAATCCATAACATCGTCAGTGTAATAGCCTGAACCAGGCTCAATTTCAAGAATACGCGGAGCTTCAGTTATCAGCATCGCGACGGCGCCACAACCTTGAGTTGCCTCACCCGAAGTATCCAAATCATATTTGGCAACATCTGCTGCAATCACGAGAATTTTCTCTTTCGGATTCGCTCTGACGAGTGCCGTCGCCATCTGTAATGCCGCTGCGCCGGCATAACAAGCCTGCTTAAACTCTACGATGCGACAACGGTTAGAGAGGTTCAGAAGGCCATGTAGGAAAACGCCCGCCGACTTCGATTGGTCAACCCCAGATTCGGTAGCAAATAGCACCGCAGAAATCTCATTAGAATCGATTTTCTGTAAAATGGGTGCCGCAGCTTTCGCTGCCAAACTGACGATATCTTCATCTGGTGATGCAATCGACATTTTCTCTTGTCCAATGCCGACATAGAACTTATCTACATCAATATTTTTTTCGGCTGCAAACGTATCCAATCCTAGGTAGTAGTTGGCTGTCGCAAAATGGAGTAAATCGATACCTACTTTCATAGTCAGAATGGATTCTTCTTCTTAAAGGATTCTTATTTCTTTACTGGCTTAAACGTCAAGAATGTTTTTCAGGCGTTCAAGGCAGCAGTAAAGCGCTATTCAAATGCAAGTCATCGACATTGTCGATGCCTAACAAGAATTGTGCTGTGACAAACTCTTGTTTAAATTGTTCGATTGTTTCTACCACCTTTTCGGTGGATTCCAATGCAGGGGCCAGTAAAGGCGCGGCGACACCACATACGCGACCGCCCATTATAACAGATTTTACTATGTCTATGCCGTTGCGTATGCCGCCACTGGCAATAAAAGTTGCTTTCGATTGATAGGGTTGGCTTAGTTGTAAAGCCTCAACGGTGGTTAAGCCCCAGTCTTGGAAAGTGAAACCAAGCGGTTTGTCTGCACGGTGCGCTTCAATACGACTCCATGAAGTACCGCCTCTGCCGGCTAGGTCAAAGTATGTGATACCGGCCTGCAGGCCGAGTTCAATATCTTTAGGGGATAATCCCGCGCCAACTTCTTTGAGGATAATAGGCACATCAATCTGCTGGGCAAGTTGATGAATTTTATCGGCCAGTCCTGCAAAATTAGTATCGCCTTCGGGTTGGATAACTTCTTGTAAAGGATTGAGATGTAAATAGAGTGCATCCGCCTGTAAAACATCAATGGCACGCATGGCTTCATCAACTCCAAAACCATAGTTTAGTTGAACCGCACCTAAGTTGGCTATGAGTGGGACGCTTGGAGCATATTGACGTAAAGTAAAACTTTGCTTGGCGGCATCCTCAAGGATCATAGCGCGTTGTGATCCGACGGCCATCGGTACTTGGCAAATCTCAGCGGCTTCTGCCAAATGACGATTAATGCTTCCCAGGTTAGCGGTGGAACCACCTGTCATTGAGCCAATCATAAAAGGGAATGAGATGGTTTTACCCAAAAACTGGCTGGTGGTATCGACTTGGCTAAAGTCGCATTCAGGCAGGCCACGGTGCGTTAACCTTATTTGATCAAAACCACCTTGCTTACGTTCTACTAAGGGATCGTGTAGTACGGCATCGATATGCTCTTGTTTACGTTGTGTCACTTGTAACGTGGCGAACTCAGTTTTAGTGGGCGTTTTAGTATGTGGCATTTAACTACGCTCTAATTTGATATGTGCTTCCATCAGCTCACCAGGGTTTGTCTGCGCGGCCAGTAAAGACAGTTCCCCGCAGAAAGCCGTTGCCCCTGCGATACAAGCTAAACGACGCGCATTCACTCCTGGTTCGACATCCTTACGAGTGCACCCCAGTTGTTCTAGATTGTCTAAAACAAAATCTAAGCCCTTGCCATTGCCGACCGTACCGACAATTAAATTTGGGAGGGTTGTTGAGAAATACAAGTCGCCATCAGGGGTGACTTCGCAATGGTTAATGGCTTGCGAACCTTCTACGATATTGGCGGCATCTTGACCTGTCGCCAAATAAAAACCTAATAACATGTTAGCCACATGGGCATTTGCGCTTCTCAAACCACCAGAGATAATGCTGCCGATCAGGTCTTTTTTAATATGTAGGTCGACCAAGGCTTCTGGGGTCGTTTTCAGGAAACGTTTACAGAACTTTTTAGGAATAGTCGTTTCGCAGACCACATATTTACCGCGTCCTAAAATACCGTTGACGGCAGATACTTTTTTGTCAGTGCAGTAGTTGGCTGAAATGGAGACATATTTCAGATCGCTATAGGTTTCTAAAATCCATGGAATCAACTTGTCTGCGGCATTAGTCACCATATTGTGACCAGAAGCATCGCCGGTATTAAATTCCAGACGTAAATAGATGAGATTACCCACTATTTGAAAGTGAGTGTCCAATAGCTTGGCAAAACGACTGGTTTGAGAAACCACCGTTTGTAGATCGGCATGGCGGCTTTGAATATCTCTTAAACGTAAGGTGGCAACGCCGGCATTTGGGGCTTCTAATAAAATAGAGCGGGTCATGCGCTCATCAACCACCGTGACTCGAATGCCACCAGAATGGGCTGCGACACGTGCACCTCGATTAACTGACGGCCACAGAGGGGTTTCATAGGTTGCCATAGGCACCATAAGGTCATCAACTTCAACATCCCCGATCAATTTAAAAGGGCCAACGGATTGCATTGGGATGGAAGCATAGTGCATTTGTGTGTTTTGTTTCATATCAGTCATAGCACTTATTATAAATGAGCCGTTTGCGATAAATAGATAAAAACCAAAAATAAAATAGTAAAAGAGAAAGTTAACCCTTGAATATGATCAGAAAGACCTTATATTTAATTTTAACGATGAGTTAAAAAGTGTTTTGTACGGTTAGAGTGAGCATAGACAAGAATCGTTGTCGTTTCTCCCAAAAAACAGTTTTAATCACGATTTAAAATTAATTAAAATATAAATAAAGGAAGGTCTCATGGCTTTAGCAACTGCGCGTCATATCTTGGTAGATACAGAAGAAAAATGTAACGAATTAAAAGATCAAATTGCTAATGGAGCTGATTTTGCTGATGTTGCAAAAAAGAACTCTAACTGCCCATCTGGTAAAAGTGGTGGTGGAGACTTAGGTCAATTTGGTCCAGGTATGATGGTTCCAGAATTTGATAAAGTGGTTTTCAGTGCTGAAATTGGGTCTGTTGAAGGCCCAGTGAAAACTCAGTTTGGTTATCACTTGTTAGAAGTGACTAGTCGTTCTTGATCGTCTAAATTAAGCGTTTGAATGCAAGAATCCCGAATAACCAGGCCTGGTCATTCGGGATTTTTTTGTCTGGATTTTCGTTAAAAGGTCTTAAATCAAACCCTTACGTTGTGCCGCCATACCTAAAAGGTAATAACTTGCAATGACGACAACTGGTAACCAGAGAGCATCAACTTGGCCAATAGTTTGGCTAATTAGAGGCGTTAAAAAGGAAGTCAAAAAGCCAAAGCCGAATGCGCAGAAGACTACAAATAAGCTGATGCGTAAAAAAATCTTTAGGCTACCGATCTGTTTTTTAACAAACAATAAAATATCGTTACCATAAATGACGAGTAAGGTCGCAACCATGGAGAGAACGATTTCATTTAAATAGTTTTTCATCATACTTGAAAGGCTGTTGATGAGATCGACGATAAAGCTTAAATCCATTGAAGACTCCGTTATTCAGTTCAGGGTAATTTAAGACCTCTACTATAAAAGGCAAACTTAAATTTGGCAATAAAAAAGGGCATTCGTTTAAACGAATACCCTTTTTGAGTTTGTCCAAAGACAAGCTTAAAAATTAGTTCGGATAAAAATTGAATCTTTGACCACTCAATACCGCTTCATACATTAAACCACCCTTGGCAATATTAAAGACCGCCATGCCTTTGTAATATTGACCTTCGGCTTTGACATACTTGTTGCCGGCATTTGCGGTAGCAGAGGTGCCTTTAGTGGAGGCCTCAGCCGCGACGCCTGCGGTAATGACGACAGCAGAAGCGTTTGCGCCAAATTCAAAGTTACCGCTGGTAAATTCATCATAAGACCTTTGATCTTGTAAGAAAATTATTTGGCTGTAAGCTTGTCCACCGAACTGAAAACCGATAGAGGCTTGGGTCATTTCTGTACGACCAGTGTAACGACCTTTTTCATAAACACGACCTTGACCAAAAGCGCCACCAATGAAAAAACCAACTTTACCAATGGTTGGGAAAACAGCATAACCGTAGGCATGCTCAAAGAAATTACCGACTTTAGAGTTTTTAAAAGCGGCCAAGGTAACATCATATTCCGCTTCATCAACATTTTGCGTCATTTGCGCTTCTGATTTAGTAAATTCGTCATCCGCATGAATCGCAGGTGATAAAACGGTAAAAGCTGTTAGAAATAGAGCCGACAGGTTAAAGTGTTTAAACATTGAAATAATCCTTTAAGAAAATGTACTTAATAATTTTTATTCTAATCTTTATCTGACCAATAGGGAAATGGCAAACTTGAAAAAATAGTGGATGAATATTGAAGACGGGTTTAATAATCGTCCATTATGTGTGGTTGTTGTGAATTTAACAAATGCTAATTGGTGTAAAGTTTGTGTAAAGTAGCTTCTGAAAGCCGGACTGATGGCTCTGCAATGAATAACCTATGTAATGTCGAAGGTGTCTTGAGCTGTGCATGATGGTAAAGTGGCTAATATTGAAAAAGTTGACCATAGTGGTTGCCGCGAAACTGGAAGTTTCAGGTTCGAGAACGCTGCCCTAGCAAAATTTATAATTCTCATTTGAATTTAAAAATGAATCAAAAAACGACCAGGTCGGGTGCTTTATTTATGAAACATTGTCGCTCAGTCATCTCATTAGATTATCAGGATTTAGCCTTTATGCGTTTTAGACCACACCGTTATCTCTCCTTTTTTGTTATCTCGCTATGCTCCTGGCCTCTGTTTGCAGAGCCCATAAAGGTGGCAGAGCCCAAGAGCACCCAAATGGCGGCCGTCGCCATGCCAGATTTATACAGTGCAAAGGTGGCCAAACAAATTCTGTTCGCCGGCGGTAATGCGGTGGATGCGGCCGTGGCAGCGGGTTTTGTTTTGGCGGTAACGTACCCCGAGGCCGGTAATTTAGGTGGGGGTGGTTTTATGACCTTGTATACACCTACCTTACAATCCGATGATACGGATACTTTAGCCGTGCAGTTTTTAGATTATCGAGAAAAGGCTCCAAAAGCCGCCTTTCGAGATCTTTATCTCGATCAAGACAAGCAAGTCATTCCATATCGTTCCTTGGTCGGTTATCAAGCATCAGGCGTGCCTGGAACGGTCATGGGGTTTTGGCAAGCACATCAGCGCTTTGGATCCTTACCTTGGCAGCAGTTATTGCAACCCGCCATTGAATATGCAGAACAAGGTTTTAGGGTGTCACAAGCCATAGAGGATAGGGCGAAGTGGTTTCAAGGCTGGATCGTCGATAAAACCACTATGCCGCTAAACTTTATGGACTACTTTGGCAGTCTTAAAGCGAACACACTCTTTAAACAACCTGAGTTAGCGTTAACACTTGAGCGTATTGCCAAACAAGGCGCATCTGATTTTTACCAAGGAAAAACCGCCCAGCTATTAGTGGATGAAATGCAGGCGCATAATGGTTTGATTACCCTAGATGACCTTAATCGCTATCAGGCTAAGTGGCGTGAACCCGTGGTAGGGGAATGGTTAGGCAGGCAGGTTGTCTCAGCGCCTCCACCGAGTTCAGGTGGGGTGGCCATTGTACAGCTATTAAAGTTGAAGCAGCTTTTAGCGCCGCAGTTACAAGTGGCTTTAGCGCAGGCTAAAAAAGATGGAATACCAGAGCAGGTGGTCAAAACTCATTTTTATGCCGAACTCGAAAAGCGAGTCTATGCGGATCGAGCTCACTTTTTGGGCGATCCCGATTTTATTAAAGTGCCCATTAAGACCTTAATCTCCAGCGACTATCTCAAACAACGCAGTCAAAGTATTCTACTGGATGATATTTCCGACTCTGAAAAAGTGCGACACGGCAAGTTAGAGTCACCAGAAACCACACATTTTTCTATTATGGATGGGCAAGGTAATGCCGTATCGAATACCTATACGCTTAATATGCCTTTTGGTAGCGGTGTTGTGATTCCAGGTGCTGGATTTTTAATGAATGATGAAATGGATGATTTCAGTAAAAAGCCCGGTGTCGCCAATGTTTTTGGTGTCGTGGGTGGTAAAGCCAATGAAATCGCCCCTGAGAAACGTATGTTGTCCTCTATGTCTCCCACCATTCTATTAAAAGATGGGCAGCTCGAAATGGTGGTCGGTACACCCGGTGGCTCGACAATCATTACCTCGGTATTTCAAACGATTGTAAACGTGGTTGAGGAGGGCATGAGTGCTCAACAGGCTGTTGATGCAACACGTGTGCATCATCAGCTTTTACCGGTCAATCAAATCGCTTACAATCCTGAATTACCGGAGGACGTCAAGGATGGGTTGCAGATGATGGGTTACCATTTGAAAAAGAACAACTATATGGGCGATGTGCAAATTATCACTCATATTAATGGACAGTGGCAAGCCGCATCGGATAAACGAGGTGTGGGGGTTTCCGACGTGTTTGAAGTGAAAAGCAGAGAGTAACTGTTTGTGAATATGATCAATAGGTGTCCAGGAAGACTTAACGTTTTGAAATAAATTTAGTGATGTTAATTCCCATAGATTCAACTAGTAAGAGTCGTCGTGT
>VCMH01000073.1_pt1 | contig 38820 bp, 66 predicted proteins | sample 3385031 | NCBI WGS metagenome assembly VCMH01 (sample SAMN11833398, study PRJNA544312) | saline spring metagenome | isolation source: microbial filaments from arctic saline spring | place: Canada: Axel Heiberg Island, Nunavut | collected 2010-05 | reverse complement strand
ACACGACGACTGGACAGGAAATGGTACTAGGTGACATAGAAGATATATCCGATCAGTCGATACTGACTAAGGATCTAGGTAACGTGTTCTACAGTCCACTGGATAACATATTTAGAGCGATAACTCCTACCAGTGCAGAAGCAGTGATAGGAGTTATGAACTAGAAGTCGAACTTTGGAAGCTTTGGTGGAAAGAAGTATAGCGATATACTGATTAATGCTGAGGCTATTGTAGCTACAACAAGGCCACCAAAYGAGCCTGCAAATARGAACGTGATAATAGCTAGAAGGAGTATGTCTAATACCCCGTCAGCGTAACGTTTCTTTTCTAGTTTGTACTTGACAGCCATGAAGTTAAAGAATACAGCGATTCCTATGATTAGAAATTCCACATCAGGTCCTCTCGTCTAAGATTAGTTGTAGCTTGTCTTCAGGTGGTATGAATCCTTCAGGTTTACACAATTTTCCATGTTGGTCTGTAGGCATGAAGAGCTTAGCCTGGTTTGCATGCATAACTATGTTTAATGCTTTTGTAATTTGCTGTGGGTCAAGACCTAGTTTGGCCATTCGAGCCTACAGCAAATACTACAGCGTCACAAGCTTTRTCGAGACGATCTACGTCAGCTAAAGGGGTATAGTTATCATAATCCCCGTTAACTTTAGTGGCTAAGGTAACGTCTAGTATAGCTCTAGCGACGTTCTTAGGTGATGCGTCAGTTTCATCTACTACTGCGGATATTTTGTCTAAGTTAAATCCTTCAAGTGCTTCTTCAATTTGGAATGACGACTCCAAAAAGTCATCATACCCCTTCGCTAGTAAACCAGCRTCTTTGTTAAATTTATAAATAAGCTTTATAGGGTTTTCCATTTCATCTCACCAAGCTACGTAAGTTGTTCAACGTTACTAATAGTGCGTCACCTGGGATAGTATTATCGTCTACAAAAGGTTTTAGTGCAGCGACAGTGATTGCGTTTACTTGTATAGCTACCTCTGACTCCTTCTCAGGAGTCTTAGACAGCATATTACCTAGCATGTCGTTGATAGTTTGTTCTTGAGAGTTTGACATATTAATTATCCTTTATTTTAGTAGAAAAGCATCTCACTGAACTCTGTGATTTTTCCACGTACTACTTTGGACAGAGTTATAGCGTTCAGCTTAATTGGTAAATCGGTTCTATTTGTAGCATCTAACAGTACTGATAGACCAGATGTGTACTTTGTTAAGTACTTAGAATCGATTTGTCGTAAAGAACCAGTTACGATTACCTTACTGTTTTTGCCTACACGAGATAGAATTTTCTGCATAGGTAGCTTTGGATATGTTCTGTGCTTCATCAATGATGAGTATAGAGTTATCGAAAGTTCTACCACGTAGACCTAGTGCGATGATAGCAGACATGTTGTACTTTTGTATGAGTACAGCTGCTTCTTCTTCTAGGAAGATATCTAGTGCTTTGCCTTTGAGGTTTGACTTGGTTTGCATACGAACAATCTGAGCTACGGTGTCGTAGAAAGGTTGTAGGTATACAGACATTTTCTCGTCATTGCCTTGTAGGAAGCCAATCTCTTCATCTGGGTTACCCACGTCGTCTACCGAGTTACGGATGTAAATGATAGAGTCATACGTGTTGTCTGACCCAACTAATTTCATAGCGTTAGAGATTGATAGTAAAGTTTTTCCCGAACCTGCCAATGATTCACAAATGGTTACGTCCGTCGAAGTGTCTTGAACTAGTGCTGAGAATAACAACTGCTCACGGTTATTAGGATTGACGTATTGGTTGCGAAGGTCGCGTTCAGTGTCTTTACCTAAAATCTTGATAAGTCCATTATGTATAGTAGCTAGTTTAGTTTCACCAGTGTCCTCACTTGCGAACATGTATGAGAAAGTTACTTGAGTGTAATCTTCGTCAATGTCTACGATAGATGAGTTATGTAGATTATTAAACACTGTATGTGGTACTGTAATAGTTTTGTTAAACTCAAGGTCTACCTGTTCTACATGTTTGAAGTCAGTGACTTCTGTTCCTTTTATTTCAGCACGAATACGGCACATAATATCGTTAGACATTAAAGTGCCACCTAGTATCTCAGCTATGTACATGATTTTATCATCGTTAGCTAGGTTAGGTGACCTTGAAGTGTCTGAAGGGTATGAGCTAGCTGCCACTATACGAATAGTGACACCTTCAACTAGGTACTTAGTAGTAGTTATTCTAGGAGTTGGGCCAAATCCTGTACGAGATTTGACCTGTACTGCCTCAGACTCACCTACTTTGGTACCATTAGCAATCATTCTTCCGAAGGATCGAGCTTGGTAGCCAATTTCACCTACGACAGTTTTCTTACTGTCTAATTCCTCAATTACTGTTTCCGGTAAACAGATGTTGTAATCAGGGTAGTCTGCAGCAACTGTAAATATACTGTTAGCGTCAAGTAGGATTATGTTTGTATCTAAGATTAGATTTTTCAAATCATGCTCCTTGCTTGATAGCCCAACGTCTGAGTAGCTCGTCTTTGTTGAACCAGTAATCAGTACCTTCGATTAGCTTTTCAATTTCATCCGTAGTAAGGAAATCTTTATATACATCGTGCATCAAGTCGTTAACAGCTGTATTCATGAACTCTTGCTGTGCTTTGACTTCGTTACCTTTACCTTGGATACCAGTTGAGTAGGTGTGTACCATAAACTTGGTGTGGTTATCAACTTCGATAGTATCACAGGCCATTGTAATCATGGTACCAGCTGATGCTACGCTGCCAGACAGTTTTCCACTGGTGCTAGCACGAGTGTTGTCTATACGACTCCTACAAGGCCTACTGTAGAGTCTAAATCACCTCCAGGAGTATTGATATAGAACTTGAAATGTTGTTCATTAGTAGCGTTATCTAGAAGAAAGATAATCTCGTCGTAGGCAGATGGTTCGATTACATCGTTAGTTAAGAACACGCTTGTGACTACACCGTCTACTACGATTGGTACGTATAAGTCCCAGATTCTGGTTGGTTCTTTTGGTAGTTCAAATTTGATATCTGACATTATTGAGGTCCTTGTTGTTTTTCTTGTAAGATGTCTGTCACTAGTTGCGAATAACCTTGCAGGTCGACCCAGTTGTCAATATACGCTGGGTCACCGTTAGCGATACCCGATAGTTTGTGGCATATCATTTGAAGTGCCTCTACCATGAATGGAGGAAGAGGTGGTGCTTCTTGGCCACCATGAGCTTTGAAATAGTGTTGTACTATTGTTTGAGATAGTGCTTGAGATAGGGAAGCGTGGTCTTCAAACTTGCCATATCTTGTACCACGGTGTTCTAGAACGTCGTGAATTGATGAGGAGGTTGACTCGCCTGCATCGTTAGTTAAATACTGGTTCCATAATTTTTCCTTTGAGGGCTATCTAAAGCCCTATGCTATTAAAGTTTACAAGCACCACTTGCACAACTGTCGTCTTCAACTTCTTCACCAGCACCATCACGAGTGTTGTGGTAGTAGAGAGTCTTGATACCTAGTTTGTATGCGAGTACTAAGTCTTCGAGGATTTGGTCAATAGATACCTTCTCTTCGAAGAAATGCTTAGGGTCGTAGTTAGTGTTAGCTGAGATTGCCTGGTCGACAAACTTCTGCATGATGCCAACTAGTTCCAAATAACCCTTGTTAGAAGGCATTTGCCATAGTAGCTCATAGTTGACTTTACCAATGCCGGGTACAACTTGTTTAAATACACCATCTTTACTCTTCTTAACAGATACATAACCACGAGGTGGTTCAATACCGTTAGTCGAGTTAGTGATTTGCGAAGAGGTTTCACAAGGCATAAGTGCTGTTACAGTTGAGTTACGAAGACCATGTAAATCGATGTTATGACGTAATGTTTCCCAATCCATTACTAGGGGTTGGTTGTGACATGTGTCAACATCTTTCTTGTACGTATCAATTGGTAACAAACCTTTTGCGTAGTTTGTGTCACCATAGTAGTCGCAAGGCCCACGTTCCATAGCTAAAGTGTTTGAGGCTTCTAGTAGGTTGAACTGAATACGCTCGAATAACTCGTGAACTAGATTGTTGGCACTTCCGTTAGAATAGTACTTGCCTTCTTTTGCGATGCGATAGGCTAAGTTAGTTACACCAACCCCTAAGGTTCTACGTTTCTTAGCTTTCTCTGCAGCAGCCATAGGGTAGTCTTGATAGTCTAATAGGTTATCTAGTGCTTTTACAATGATGTAAGCTGCTCTAGGTAATTTTTCCTCTAGGTCGTCTATTCCTAAGTTGAATGCTGCTAAAGTGCATAAGGCAATTTCACCATCTGGATCTCTATCGTATGTTAGAGGGGTAGTCGGTAATGCAATCTCTAAACATAGGTTTGATTGTCGAATCGGAGCCTTGGTCGGATCGAATGGACTGTGAGTGTTGCAGTGATCGACGTTTTGAAGGTAGATTCTGCCAGTCTGTGCACGTTCCTGTGCGAAGGTAGTGAATAGCTCAATTGCTTTGATGGTCTTCTTGTTGATGGACTCGTCTTGTTCGTACATCGTATATAGACGTTCGAACTCGGGTTGATCAGCAAAGAATGCATCGTAGAGACCAGGTACGTCTGAAGGACTGAATAACGTGATGTTACCACCTTCAAGCATACGTTGGTACATCAACTTGTTGAATTGAACACCGTAGTCTAGGTGACGTACTCGGTTCTCTTCTGTACCACGGTTGTTTTTTAACACGAGTAAAGCTTCTACTTCTAGATGCCATAGTGGATAGAAGAGGGTTGCTGCACCACCACGAACTCCACCTTGAGAACAAGATTTAACTGCGGTTTGGAAATGCTTGATAAAAGGTATTAACCCTGTATGCTTTGCTTCACCGTTACGGATCTCACTGCCTAGTGCACGAATTCGTCCTACGTTGATACCTACACCAGCACGTTGTGAGATGTATTTGACGATAGATGAACTAGTTGCATTGATTGCGTCTAGACTATCGTCAGCTTCTATGAGTACACATGAACTGAACTGGCGTGTAGGTGTTCTCAAACCTGCCATAATAGGGGTAGGTAGCGATAACACACCATCAGAGAATAAGTCATAGGCTTCTTTGATAATGTCCATTCTAGTAGCCATAGGTTCGACTTGGAAGAATGTCATTGCCATAGCCATGTATGCCATCTGAGGTGTTTCGTATAGTTGTTCTGTTACTCTGTTTTGACCTAGATACTTACCTTGCCATTGCATTACTGCAGCATAGGTAAAGTTGAGATCCTTGTTGTGGTCGATGTGTCTACCTAGTTCCATACGTTCTTCAGTTGTGAACATGTGCAGTAGGTCAGAGTCGTAACGATTAGCTTCTACCATCTGCTTGACGTAACCATCAAATTCTTGTGGTGTGTATCTTCCGTACACTTTTTTACGCATGTTGAAGATTGATAGTCTGGCTGCAGGGTACTGGTAGTTAGGATATTCCTCACTAATTAGTTCTGCTGCAGACTTGATTACTAAGTCATGAATGTCACCAGTTTTGATGCCATCATACATTTGAATATGAGACTTTAACTCAATTTGTGATACTGAAACGTTTTCTACATCGTTACATGCCCAGTAGATTACCTGGTGTATCTTATCTAGATTAGTTGGTTCTAGAGTACCATCACGTTTTTGTACAGTCGTCGTGTACCTTTTTTATAGTGAAAGTTTTGATAGCCTGCTAGTATCTACTGTGGAGTTTAATGCTCCTGACAGGTAAGAACTAATTTCAGATTCTTGTGGAGCTACTTGAACATTGTCACTAGATAAATAAGAGTTTGTCCAAGGTAATGGGTTTGTAGTTGTATCATACATTTTAGGTAAACCGATTGCAGAAAGTCTAACATCTGCGATATATTCTACGTATGAACTTAGAATTTGCGTGTTTAGTCCAATTACTGAGCCCTTGCTGAATAGGTATGCTGCCCATTCCTTCTCTTGGTTTACTGCGTCTACGAATTGTTGTTGTATCTGGGGGATACATTCTTCGTATGTTTCTTGCCATTCGAGTCCATCTTTACCGTCACGTATGTGATTTAACATTAGCTGTGTACCAGCCATATGTAAAGCTTCATCTCTAGCTATTAATGAGATAACCTTAGCGTTACCTTCCATTAGCGAACGTTCAGCGAATGAGAAGCTACAAGCGAAGGACACATAAAAACGTACAGCTTCTAGTACATTTACTGATGAAAGGGTAAGAATTACTTTCTTTTTCCATTCTTTGGTGTCAATTACTGATGGATCTAGTACTGACTGTGCGTTCATGGTGATTAGTTCATCGTAGAGTACTGTGACTGAGGCAGCGCGGGATAGGATTTCAGGAGTGACTGTGATCTCATCTAGGACACTGGTAGGGTCGTTGAATACGTTACGGATGATGTGTGTGTATGAACGACTGTGGATGGTTTCGGAGAAGGACCAGGTTTCAAGCCAGTTCTCTAGTTCAGGTAGGCTTACGATAGGTAAGAATGCCATTACAGGTGAACGACCTTGCACTGAGTCTAACAGTGTTTGGTACTTGAGGTTGCTGAGGAACATGAATTGTTCTGCTTCACTGCAACCGTTGAAGTCGATACGGTCTTTGGATAGATCTACTTCTTCTGGTCTCCAGAAAAAGCCTAGTTGTTTTCTACAAGTTTTCTACCCACGGTAGTCTGACTTCGTCGAATCGTGCTACGTCGACGCTYTCACCTAGGAACATTGGCTGGTTTAGATGGGATACTGTAGTTGGTTTAAATATACTCATGGCTAGTCCTCAAACCTTGCGTTTATGTTGTCAATGTCCTTTTGATACTCTACTGTGTCTACTAAACTGTTGTAGTCAATTGGCATGTCCGATAGCACGTCTGTAAGGTGGTAGAGCGCTAACTGGTCTAAGAGAAGTGCTTTGTAGTTTTGTACTGTGATAGTAATGTCTTTACTCATCGTAACTCCTTATTGTTACCTCTACTCGAGGGTTAAGTTTATCTTGTTCTGGTGGTAATATGCTACCTCCACAGTCGAACTTTACGTTGTCATTAGTAAGTACGTCACACTCTTGTAGACCATCTAGGAGGTATTTCATAATCATAGATATGATGTTCCAAGGGTCACAAGTTGGTGTTTTGTAAAATAGCTTGATTTCTACTTCAAATTTCTCTAGTGGAATGTTAGAGGTAGGAACTTGGTCAGCGACTAGTTGATGGTAATGACGCTTTACTTCGGATTTAATGAAGTAATGCGCGTTACGTTCCCAGTTAAGCCCAACTAGGATGTTCTTGCTAGGCTTAGTTTTAAACTCTTGTAGGTAGTATATAGGCAAGGTTACCTTATTTAGCACTGCCGACAGATTCTTTGAATGTACCGAAAGGGATAAACTTAGGTTTTACCATACCGTTTTCACGAGTGTAGGCTTCAAATTTACCGAAGTCAGGAATAGCTACTGCGTTACCTGCGATTACGATGTTGGCCATTGCTGAGGTTACTGCTTCGATAGCTGCTACGGCTGATACTTTAGTTTCAAAAGAACCAGATTCTACTAGTGTTGTTGCTAAGTCGTTCTTGTTATAACGTTTTGTCATTTTGTAATCCTTCAAAGATTGTTTGTTTTAGTAAATAGGCTTCTAAGGCCCAGATTTTATCACGAGCATTATCGAATGCAATTGTTTGACCAATTACAGCATCGAAATTTTCGAGACTTGCCGATGCAGATTCACCTGTTACAGTGAAACCGTTTCGTAAAGTTAGTGCACATACAGTTAGAGTTGTTCCAGGGAATACCTAGTATGCGACATCTTGGATGGTGTTGGTGATGTCGGTAGGTGTAAGTCTGGGAGCAGTAAGACCTTTGGTCTTAATGGCTCGTTCTACTTGGGATTCGTTTATAGTTAATCCTTAATGTTGTTTAAAAAATACACCTTTGACGTCTGCTTGGCCTTTGACCATGCAGTGTGTGCAGTCTGTGCCACATTGRATGTCTGCACCTTTTTGTTCAGGACAGATAAACGCGTCTTTAGGTGCCTTGTCTAATTTACCATAATTAATTCTACCATAATGGAAAGAATCTATCAGGATAAAATTTGGTAGAGCTCGTAGTTCGTCGAAGTTGAATTCTCTGATACGCTTAGTGTATGCATAGAATATCATATTAGGGTTTGCTTTTGCAATTCTACCCCAATCTCCGATGTATGCCTGGCTGTAGAATTCACCAGCGGAGCCATGAACACGGAAATGCTTAGCAGGTTTTCTAGTTGCTGCAATCTCCTTGTTCACCCTAGATACGAARCCTAGTTGTTTAGTTGCCTCGTACCTAGCTGTTTGGGCAGGCAGTACGTTAGGATAGATTTTGTAAGCTTTGTAGCTGTAGCATCCTTTACATACTCTACCACAAATTTCTTTTGAGGCAGGGATATTAAACATTAGCATGTTGCCTAATTTTTTATTGCCCCATTGGATTAGTTTTGTAGCCATAATTGTTCCTTTGTTATTAGGATATRTMGGATTTGAGTTTAGCAGGTAGTGTGGATTTGTCCACTACTAGTAAGTTTGCGATGCCGTTTTTCGGTATTTTGTAAGTACCCTTTAGGATAATCTTGTTACCTTTGAAATCTAGTATCTCATTAATTTGACAATAGAGTCCACTTCTACCGCCAGCTAGATCTGCAACAACGTCACCTATTTTGAGAGGTCTACCAAATAGGTCGAGAAACTCTGCTTTAAGTGGGATGGATGGATAATCCCGTAAGTTGTCGTAGTGGCTCATACTAGTGGTGCTCCTTCGGGTGTGCATTCCCTCAGTTGGAGGAAAATAGGTTTTAAGGGGATACCGGTTTTGGACAGCATTTCGAATTCCACTGTGCCCCATATAGTAGTAGAACTAGTTGCAAGGAGACCTGTTAGGGTAGCAGCTAGCGCGTCCTTCTGGTCTGCAGTGCCTACAGCTTTAGCTTTGAAGCGTCCCCCTGTAGAAGTTACTAAGGTTACTACTGGATGAGAGTTTTTATCAAGGTCGAATCCGAGTATCTGGAATTCAGAGTCTTCGGGTTTCTTGTACTTGAACTGGTTTGAGGATCTAGTTCCATACTCGTATAGGCCTGAGAAGTTTTTGACTACAGTACCTTCGAGTCCTAGTGACATACAGTGGTCGTAGTGGTCTTCGATTTCTTGGTGACTGACACACACAGTGCCTACTACTGCACGTACTAGAGGTAGTTTTAAGGCCATTACATCAAGTAGTAGGTCTCGTCGAGTTCGGTAATCTTTAGACAAGTCAACTACGTCAAATAGCATAAATACCATTTTTGAGGAGTTCTCATTTGTCTTTTTTACAGCAGCTGTGATATCTTGCAGGTGAAAGTTGCCTATGAATAGCTCACCGTTAAGCTCGTCTACTCCAGTAGCTGTCATTGCAGCTAGGACACTAGGTTCTAAGTGAGGTATTGGAGGATACAAGTTTCCACCACGAGAGTAGAGATTTAGGACACCGTCTTCTAGTTTATAGAGACCGTTGACACCATTGTATTTCGCTGTAGATACGCAAGGGAATACTACGTTAGCTAGTTGGTCTTGGTAGACCTTGACTTTCATAGGGAGTTGGATATTGGATGGAGCTGCTAGATTGATGCTGTAGCCAGATTTCACTTTTTTAGTATGCTTGGATACAGCTTCTAGTTTAGCCTGCTCTTCGGCTGTAGTAGCATTTGCACGACCTAGGTTCTTTGGCAAGGCTACGGTGATTTTGGTTTGCATCTTGCCATCTAGTTGACCAAACGATACGATGATTTTGTCGTCATCTGTAGAGATATCGCAGATTTGAGTTGCACCAGTTTTAGTTGATTTATAGAGGCGAGGTAGGTTCATCTAGTGTCTCCAGTATTTGGTTGATTTCGTCTAATGATGCATTGTGGGATAGCGTGTACAATTCAGCCCAGTCGTTACCTAGTTCTAGGTCAGCACTGTTATGAACTGTTTGATTGTTCATAAAGTCTTGCTCCATGATTGGTATGATGTGGTCATTTAGCCAAGCAATGACTTCAGGGTCTTTACGAACATCGAAGTAGATGCTGTCGTATATGGTTGAGGTTACGAAGATGTCATCTTGTAGGCCTGCATCGTCTATCTGCTGGTGTAACTTGTTGATAGTTAGACCTGTTAAGATGGACCAGAACTGACACGTTCCATTGTTCAGTGTACGAATATCTCGTTCAGGAGCATCTGTATATATGTTGAAGCCTAGACCTAGGTGTACTTTGCCGTTAGCTATTGCTGTAGGTAGTACGTAGTTTTCACGATAGTCTGTGATGCCTGGGTATAGCTCATCATGGTAGACGTTGAAAATGTCTGTTGCAGCTTCTATAGATATCTTTACAGTTGCAGCTACTTTAGGAGGGAATGCTCCGTAAGATAGGCCGAATGAGATTGGTTTTGCGTCTTGTCGTACCTGGGCTGCTTCAGGGTGCTTGTCGTCCACTAGTTTCTTGAGTAACCTAGATGCTGCCTTGTTGTCAGTAAATGGGCCTATAATTGCAGCTACTCGTTCAGGGAAGTAGTAGGTTGCTGATAGTGAGTGCCCGTCTAGTGCTTCTAGGAATAGGCCTAGTTTGTTATCGTCCTTGGATAGGTTAGCCATTACTCGGTCTTCGCTTTCTGTTGTGTAGCTCGTTAGACTACTCTCACTTTTCAATGAGTGTCGGACTATATCTTCACCCTCAAAATGTAGGGTGGGAACTGTTTCGACTGCACTTGCAGCCTACTCCCCGTACGGGGATAGCCTCTGAACTTTACTCTAAATATTTCCAGTAAAACCCACCAGCGTGGTTGCGTTTATTTCGCAATACCTTGCTGATGTTTTGTCTAGCTACTCCAGTAGTGTCTTGGGCTTCTCTTCCAGACTTAAAAGTCTGCAGTCCTGCTCTAGTAGTCTTGTCACATTGAATAATCGCTTTTTCACAATACTCAAATGTAGTAAGTCCGTTGTCTACTGCATGTTGGGAATTCTCTTTGGGAGTACTCCACTCTAAGTTAGCTAGTGTGTTGTTAGTTTTATTTCCATCTATATGGTTAATGTGTGCTTTGTGTTCTGGGTTAGATATAAAAGCTTGCCCTAGTAACCTATGTATAAACTTGTTACTACGTTTTTTAGTTGTAGCGTTTACCATAGTTACTAGGTAGTAGCCTATACCTTTGTCTAGTACCCATTTGACAGGTCTCCAAGTATCTGTAACTACGTTAGTTTTGAACTTGTAGAGTGAAAACACTTCACCTTTGTCATTAATCTTGTATTCCGGAAAATCTGGTATAATATATTCCATGTCCTATCCTTTGTTTTAGTCTAAGTTAAGTTGTGATTATAGTTTAAAGAGGATAGGGTGTCAAGTCTTAGCTGCTGATTGGCGTATCTTTCGACTTAGCGTTCCAGCAATTAAATTCCATTATTACCTACCTATTACTAGGTAGGACCCCCGAAGACTGTTGGTGATTACTTACTACTTTTATCATTTGTTTATTCTCATCAAAGTAGTTTTTATCTGTAACATTCGTGTTAAGGGCCGCGTAGTCTATCGATGCTATGATGAAGCCTTCAGGAGCTGTGAAGCAACGTTTGATAGGTTTAGCAAAGATGGACTTTGTAGAAGGCATGTTGAGCATGTTCCTTGTCTTCGATGTAAGGCGTTAGGTTACATCCGTTCTCTTATGAACTGCTGCATATTACTATGCAGAGGAGACTATATCAACACCCAGAGTATGGGTGGAATTCGTTTCGGACCACTTGGCCCTACTCACATTTCAGTGATAGTCGTTCGGCATTTACTAAATAACGTTTTTAGGTCTATCTATAAGACCTAATTCGTCGATAATCCAATTAACATGTAAAGCAGCGTCTTTCTCGCTTTTAAAGCGTTTTTGGTGCCATGTTTTCTTTTCATGGCGTACAGAAGCTTGCCAACGTTCTCGGTTCTTGTCCCAAGTGACGTTGTGGTACTTCGATTTACATGTCTTTTTGTGCTTCTTGCCTAAAGTGTTCTTGGTAGTGTATAGTTTGTCATACCTACCAGTAGCTATGCTGTGCTGTTTATTATAGCTACTAGAACACCACTCTAGGTTAGATAGTGCGTTATTAGATTTGTCTTCGTCAATATGGTTTACTTCGGGTAACTCGTCATAGTTGTCTATAAAGTTTATAGCTACTAGTCTGTGTACTAGAAAAGCCGTAGCTTTTTTCTCTACAGTAAGTTTGATGCAGAAGTACCCTGAGTTGTTGGTATACGTTTTCATTACCTTGTCTCGTGAGTTTCGTACTCTACCAAGATTCGATACGAAGTAAATTTTCTCAAAACCTTTAATAGGTTTCCATATTTCGTTATTTAGATTTAGCACGGGATTGTCCTTGGTATGTTATGAAGAGTATGTAGTATAATATAGTCTTTTGAATATGCCAATAGGAGTTTCCCCGTTTAGAATTCTTTCGGTAGTATATTGCTATACTATAGCCCTGTGAGCGCTACGTGATAGGTACCCGCTAAAACCATTCTATCATTTGTTTATTCTCATCAAATGGGTTTAGTTAGTACTTCAACATAGTGTCGTCAAGGATTGGAACTAGTGTAACGTCCGGATTTAGCTCCGATTAGCTTATACTGACCGTGAAGTCTGCCATCGACTGTGTAATCATAGAAAGCTTTGATGAAGTTGTTACGTACGATTGCTGCGAATGAGTGTTCGATGAAGCACTGGGTGAAGTGTTTGATGCGATCATCGGTGGTTTCCTCGTTTACTCGTACGACCTGGTCTCTGTCCCAACTAGGTAATCCAGTTGTTTTTGAAGTAGCTTCGGATGGGATGTCTAGCCAGTCGAATAAGTCTTGTTTTTGCTGGGAGCTAGCTGGACTGAATCCGGGTAAGTCTAATACAGGATCTCGCATTTGAGCTACGTATTTTTCGTTGTAGAGCTCGGATTTATGAGTAGCTAGTAGAGTGATAGCTTCTTTTACGATTGGATGGTTATCAGATAGTCTACCTTCTACTAAGCGTACTAACATAGGGTGTGAACCTGATAGTTTTTTGACAGTACGAGCATCCCATTTAGCTACCCCTGTTGGGAGTAACTCAGTAGGCCCTGTAATGTTCTGCTGTTTAGCAAAGAAGTGCATGAAGTAGCTTCTATGAGCCATATCTTTGTACTTGAATGGTACGATGTAGTGTTCGACAGAGCGTAGTTTAGACTTGCGGTCTTTCACGTATAGAGCTAGTTGCTTTGCGTGTTGGATGGATTGGAAGTCTTGTATGAGTTTGTTACTAGCTAGGTCCGCTGTGACTTTGGCTAGGATTACCTCGAGTACGTCTTCCAGTTGTTCAACCTTGCTCATGTCCATGTTCAGACCATTGTCCATGATTCGTACAGTGTCTTTGATGAGATGCTTGGCTACGTTGTGATAGAAGAATCCGTCAGGGTAACTAGTGTCTTTAGGTTCAGGTTGTGGGAGTAAGTCCCAAGGTGAATAATGATCGGAGGTACTGTGCTGTATAGCTAGGTTAGTCATTAGTGTTCTCCTTTATGCGATTCCATATCCAGAAAGTTGCACAAGCGTCGGTTGCTGCGTAKAGGAGTACCTTAGGTTCGTACATCTGGTCATAGTGGAAGTTGTCTGTTGAGATACCCCAAGCACCGTAGGCTGGGCCAGCTAGTTCTTTCAGACCTGTAGTAGCTTTGAGTATTTCGACATGGTTGACTAAAGTTTTTGTGTAGATTTGAGTATCTTCAAAGTTTCTAGGGAATGCACCCATGTAGTAATAGATGTGTTTTAGGTCGAAGCTGGCGTTGTGCCAGATTTGAGTTTGGTTAGTGGTAATTAGAAATTGCAGTATGCGTCTAGTTATTGAGGGTCTGTCTAGGATGAATACGATGGAATCAGTCTCGTTCCAAGCTACGGATAGGTGAGTTAGCTGTGTGTGGCTAGGGTGACCTAGTGCATTGGAGCGGAGTTTAGCTCTAGCTTCCATGCGTTGTAGCTTGGGGTTAGACTCATCATCTAGTATTCCTTGGAAACTTGCTAGAGCTGCCTCGTCGTATCGTGTGGATACCTCGAAGTCACAAGCTAGTTCTGGGTGTTTACCTAGTTCTCGTAACCATCTGTTAGCTTCTAGTAAATTATTAGTAGATTTATAACTTACCTTTATCGATTCTAACATATGTGTTCCTTTATAAGTAAGCAGCGTTTAGTAGGGATTTTCGTGCACGAGATGCCGCAACGTAGTAGAGATTCATGGACTCTGTTTCCTGACTAGTTAACCTAGCTTTAGGGAATTCATTTAGCATTTCTACAGTATCCTGTATAGAGGAATTCATATCATCGGAAACTATTACTTCGTCAAACTCTAAACCCTTTACAGAGTGAGTTGTTGCTAGTGTAAAATTACACTTGTACGCCTCATGAGATTTAGCATGTTTATAGGTGTCCATAATTAATGGTTTACCGTGTTTGCCTACTAGTCTGATAGCACCCACTAGTGTGATATCGTTGGAGTATAAGTCTGATAAGTATGCTACAAATGACTTGTGAGCATGCTTAATTTCAGGTTTCTCGTACCAGTCATCTACGTCAGCTTGTAAGTGTTTATACGCTGGGTCGTAGATAGTTCCTTGGTAGGATAGTCCACAAATCATTAAGGAGTTCTTGAAAATGTCTGAGGCTTTACGTACAAGTCCGTACGGAGTGTTTGTTTTGTTAAGTTCAATCATTTTGTCAATTAAAGCAGCGTTAGTCCTGGAGATAAAACCTCTGGATTTAACTGCATAGTCTTCATAGTCGATACCTGTGAATTTCATATCAGGGTTGAGGTAAGTTTGTCCAAATCTTTGGATACGACTAGCTATAGGACTAGATACTCGGAAGGATCTCGATAGTTGGAATTCTGTGCCTTTACCATCTAGTATTTCGAATGCGTTGATAGTGTGATTAAATGTGTAGATGTTTTGATACTTGTCACCAACAGCGATGCGTTTCTTTGCAGGTAGGTTTAGAAATATTTCGAGAGTTACTTCGTTTAGGTCGCCAGATTCATCTAGGAATAGGATGTCGAATTCTTCGAACTCGATATCACCTGATACTAATAGGATGTGGAATAGTTTTAGGTAAAAGTCGTGAGTGCATTCAGTGGTGCCCGCATGCATGTTAGCAAGGTATTTTCTACAACTTTGTGGATTAAGGGTGTCAGTTCCTTGTGATTGGAGTAGTCGTCGAAGTCTAAGTATTTGGATAGGCAGAATTCTTTGATGTTGTCGACTACTTCACATTTGAGGTCGTATGATATTTTTTCCTTGATACTTCGGTAACTGAAGTTACCTAGTTTTAGTTTTAGAGGTTTTACAGTGTTACCGTAGGCAAGGGAATGGGTGGTTTTGCAGGTGACGGATTTGGGGAACTTGCGGGAAGCTTCTATAGCGATGCTCTTGTTGTATGCCATGTAGATTGCTTTAGTGTGAGGTATCTCTTCAGCTAGAGCTACTAGTAAGTGGGTTTTACCTAACTTACGAGCCAGCAATAGCGTTTACTAATGTAAGGCTATTGCTGGCAGAATCCTCCTGTAGTACGTGGTCGATGATGGTTTGTTGTTCTGCGGTTAGAGTAGATTTCATATGTTCCTTGGTATGTGGTTGCGAGGTTAAAGACAAACCCCCTCGCTAGAAGAGGTTTGGTTTAACTACTTGTTGCGGCTGAAGATTGCTTTTTTAGCTGTGGATGTATTGACTTTSGCTTTAGTAGCTCCGTTTTACCACGTCCGTTAGCTTTCCATTCGGCGATAGCTTCTGGAGTTAAGTCATCTCTGTAAGTGATGTTAGAAGCGTACTTCTCTTCTACTTGTGCTAGACGAACACCAGCTTCAGATTCGTTTACGATTTCTTCTGCAGATGCACCATCTTCACGGAAGAATGCTTTGATAACTAGCTTGTCTTTGATAACGCCTTTGTATAGAGAGTATTCTTCCTGTACGTGAACTTTGACTYCTAGATCAGAGAATTGCTCGATGACAGTGAAGTTCATCGCAGTGTTGTCCTTACCGACTTCGTGAGTTTCGTCTCCGAAAGCTAGTTCTTCGCCTTCGTCCATACCAGCAACGATACCTAGTTTAAGGATCAAGTTGCTACCGATGTCGTTGTCTTCACCGTTGATGTTAGTTACAGTTGGACCCCAAAGAGTTTGAGTTTTACCGTTGTACAGAACGTTGAAGTTTACAGACTCGGATCCGCTCTTAGCTACGGCTACAGATGCGAAGTTGATAGTAGCATCATAGATACCTGAACTACCGATAAATGATGCTCCACCTGATTCGCTTACTACGTCTTTTGATTTTGTGATTGATAATTTCATTTTGTGTTTCCTTTTAGGATTGATTTTATGCCTTACATTCTCAGCAAGGCAGGTAGTTATATTTCGTACTCATCAGCTACTTCGTTACCGAAGGCGTTGATTTTGTCGATGTATTTTTGAAGGTCGAAGTATTCTTCGTCTTCTTTCAGCTTTTTGCTTTTCAATGGATTGATGGTGTTCTCGACGTAAGATACGTCGGGTACATCGTCCATTAAGGTACGTGCTTGATTTCTAGATCCGCGATGAGTGATTTTTAATCCGTCAGAGATTAAAACACTTTCGTCAACTTCACTATAAAATCCACCCTTGTCACGAAATTTCCCTTGACCTACAGGCACTAGCCCGTTTTTCTCATTGTCCATAACGTGGTTGATTAAAACTACATTTACTCCGTTAGCTACTAAGTCTTCTTGGATGAAGGCAGTTAAGATAGCTATCTCTTTCGCTAGGTTAGAGTGTACTTCGAAGTTAGTGAAGTTCAAATTTGATGTATCGATAGCATCTTGCATAAGCTTGGATACTGAGTCGATGACTACAGTTTCAGGATACTCACCGTATTTCTCGTGGTAGGCTTCTAGTTTGTCGAAGATACCTTGGATGTGGACAGTACCTTCCTCAGGGTCTTCGAAGTCGCCACCATTAACTGTAGTGTTCATGTCGATGTATTTCGGGATAGTCATATGAGGGATTTTTAAGCTGAATTGCTTGACSATCTCTCGATACGACGAATGCGTTACGTAAGTTGCGTAGTAGGTTGGTTTTACCTGTTCCGGACTTACCGTTGATTAGTACTTTTGCCATTAGGTGGCTCCTCATTTGTTATTAAGTTTACTTCGTTGTGGGTTTCAATCCATACATGTGCACCACATGCTAAAGGGTCGAATGATCTATAGATTACTTTAGCTACGACAACACCGTCTTTGTCAAGAATTTGTGCTTCGTTAGCGTACTTGTTAGTCTTATAGGTTTTACACGTAATCACTGGATCTGCAGTGTTGTTTCTACGATTAGCTTTGATGACGTGTTGGTTTATATGAATTACTGTTTTCATAGCTGGTCCTTAGTCGTATTGGTCATACATATCGAAAAATAACTGGTCAATTTCTTGATGGTATTCATCACTAAACGTACTGTAGTCGACAGGTACAGTGTAAAAAATCTTTTGCTTGCTGCTCGTAGTCCTTATCCAAGTCTGGAAGTAAGAAAAATGGACTAGTAGCTATAATTAGTCCTTATTTTTAGTAAAATTCAGTCTACTTTTAGGAAGAGACTTTAGTTTTAGTCGATAGTCTTGAGCTAGGAGATAACGTAGACCTGGATTGTCTCTCCAAGTCTGTACAGAATCTGCGATTACTTTTACGGAGTTTTCAATGATTTCCATATCAATATCTGATACTGAGTAGTCTAACTCAGTAACAGTTGAAGGATAGTCTTTCATCGGCTTTCCTGTTTTTTCTGATACACGACCTGTAACACTTGTAGTTATAAATACTAGACGGAATCCGTCTACTTTGTAACCCTGTTGACGTGCTAACCATACATACAAACATTGCTGGAACCAGTACGGTCTAGCTACTTTTGTAGGTGCTGATAACGATGACGTAGTTTTATAGTCGACGACAATTGCACTACCTGCTTTTGTAGTGTCTGTCTTTACTTCAATACCCTTGCCTATAGCTTTTAGATATTCTTCTTTACTTACTTTTTTCCACATACAGTGACCATCCWKTCGTGTGTTTAGTTATACCTATATATACTTTTTGAAGTGGTAGTATTAGTGAGTCTGTATAGTGTGTACATATTATGTTCTACTCTCGTGAAAGAAGTAGGTATATACTATTATAGACTATAAGACTACTCTTTTATGAAATATTCTATCTTCTCAGGGTATTGATACGTTAGGTTATCTATCGAGCCACCTGCCCAGATTCCTGGGATGATTTCTTTAGCTAAGAACATCTCAGTTTTCGTAGGCATGTTACCCTCTAGGTATGAGGATAGAAGAGTACTTGCCATGATTGGATACTGTTCCAAGATGTGGCTTTTGTCGATGTCGCTAGGTAGGGAGTTAATGTAGGTGATGATCTGATCATGGTATATGTCACCTTCTTCTGCGAACATCTGTGCCGCTGCGTGCGTACAATTACCTAGTTCTGAGGCWGTTGAMCCKGTGAATCCCTCCTCGCCTAAGAGGAATTCTCGGTACCATGCGGTTGTGTCGCTGAAGTATCGTGATACTTGTGACGCGGAGATTCGGAAATCACCTTTAGGGATGATACCATCACCATTATTGTAACTGAAGTAACTCATGTTGAACCTCTTTTGGTAAGTCTTCGTAGTTTGTTTTTAGTTGGTCTGTTACTACTACGAAGTACGCAGTTTGACGGAACATTAGTATTCTATCCCTGACTGGGTCTGTGAATGTTGAGTATATGTTTCTAATACCGTAAGTAGGTAGCTGTACTCTTACCCCTCTAAGGTGAGGTCTGTTGCTATCTTTTAAACTTTCTACTTGTACAACTACTTTCTCAGTAGCTTGCCCATAGGCATTTGTTAGTACGAAGTCACCTACTTTTACTTGTGTTCCTAGAATATCAGTTACCATTGAATAGTCTCCTTACTTGGTCTAAGATTTTGTCTAATCGGTCTAAAGGCATCCCTTGGATCCAATAGTCGTTGATGTCTTCTACTAATGTTACAGTTTCATCTCTTGTAGCACCTAAATCTCTAGCATGGTAGGCTGCACGAATCATATTACGTGAGCCTGTCCCATTTTCAGAGTTGAATGCGTAGTTGAAGGTTTCCAAGGTATCGCTTAGTTGAGCTTTACGTTGGTTGTTAGTTAGTGAACGATCTGCGAAGTCTTTAGCGTTTGACTTATCTATTGCGTTCATGACGTAGTCACGGACTTCGAGAGGTTCAGCATCTGTTAGGGATAGGACAGGTCTATCAGCATAACTGAAGAAGATTTGTGATTGTGCTAATGGGTCTACTTTTAGAGCTAGGTCATTTGCAATCTCTAGATAGAAATGCTTCCATGCGATCGGTGTTAGCTCTACAGGAGCATCTAGCTCAATCAATACACGGAATTTGTACTCGTTGCTAGCGTCACTAGATAAAGCGATGTGGTGATTGATATCAGACAGCATGAAATGTGCTTCAGAGGATGTAATTAATGAATCATCAATATCTAGTACTAGCCATTTGGTTGGTCCTTCTATATTACTTTTGCCTCTAACTCCGTTACGGAATTTGAAGGGGGAGTAAGCGAAGTCACCAGCTAGTAGCTCACCTAGTTCTTCGAATGTAGTGTCAGCTACCTCGAAACCGTATGCTGTGGTAACAGAGACATCATGCTTAGCGTTACGAATAATATCTAGGTCACCTGTAGCTACAGCTTTGTTGAGAGCTGTGTTGTCGATAGGTTTGTATGAGATACCTAGTACATCTGTCTTTATGATAGGTTCGTACTGGATTGCACTGTCTTCGTTAGTTAACGAGTAAATACCGTTAGTGTCGTAACCAGCACATAGTTTAACTAGTTCTTGTAGTTTGTTGCGAGATACGTTAGTTGTGTAACCTTGTTTTTGAGGTCGTGGATTGACAGTATAGCTTTGTTATCGGCTTTGGTTAAAGTTCGGATGTAGTCTGATAGTCGTTCATGAGGTGCCTTGTTGAGGTCGTACTCGAATTGTTCCATGTCGTGGTCTAGAAGTTCGCAGAAACGTAAGGCGTCTACGTAGTGACTGACTTCGATTTGGTCTACACATTCTAGGATAGCTAGGCTGCCTGCGAATTTTAGCGCCTTCCATTGTAGATGGCGACGTATGAGGGCAGATGTGGAGTCTTGGTTGTTGCTACTATCTACAAGGTCGTTGTTGTAGCGTTTGTAGGTTTTGAACATACGTTCAACTTCTTTTGATACCGTAAGGTGGTTATTGGTACGTTCGAGGTTGTAAGTGGCGATTTTGACTACCTCTAGTTCTAGTGCAGATCTAGCGTCAAGGGCCGATGTTTCTAGGTTATCCTCATAGGTCATAGAACTCGTCCATTGTGTCAAAGTCAGGTTCGTCAATTTTTCAGGGGAGTAGCAGAACCACGAGCGACGGGGCTAGTTTGGACATGAAAGCGATCTGGAATTTCTTTTTAGTAGCCTCGTCGTAGAGTAAGTATGTAGGGGAGCCGATGAAGAGTGCGTTTACAGAGGCACCCTCGATGGATCTAGAGCGGAACTCTACACCCTTGGTGTGTTTTTGCCTGCTTCACGCCAACGTCGTAAACCTCGCTTAGGATTTTGATATTTTCTACCATGTCTTGGTTGTAGGATAGTTCGTCAGCGAATTCGCTTGAGTTTACTAGCGTGGAGCCGAGTGGCATATCTGCTGTAGCATTGATATGGTCGATTAAGCCAGGGCCAGTTGTAGGCATAGTAATAACGTCTACTTCAGGTTTTATGTAGTCTTTGTAAATTGCGAATTCGTCAGCAGGTTCTTCACCTGCTACTCTAGCAGCTTCGATAGCTTGCGTTTTTAAGAGGGTAGCGTTTTTTTCTTCAATAATTTTGTAGCCAGGTTTGAATGCTTTGTAGGCTGCGTTTATAGAAGAGTCCTTGTTTTTGCCAGAGCCTGATACGATGAAAGAGATGTTATTGATAGGTACTTCAGTTCCGTCCCAGAGAACTAGGTTTCTACGAAACTGTGCAGCATATGTTGTGATGTGGGTTACTGCGATTACTGCTTTCATCTTGTCGGAGATGTTGAAAGGGATAGTTTGTTTGATTTTTTCGATGTGTTTGTTAGGTCGGTGTTCAAATACGTGGTATTTGTCTAATTCTGACCTAGTCAGCTCTATCATGCTCATATGGAATGACCTGTAAATTTAGTATGTTGTGGGTAAAAAGTTCGGAGTTACCTGAACTGAGTAGTGGAGGACCTAGGTATTTAGAATCACTGTACTTTTCTAATAGGTACCGTTCTAACTCTCTACACTCACGTCCTATAGGGAGTGTCCATGTGTAGAGCATGTAACTGTTAAAGGTGTATGAGAGTTTACATAAACTGCTTTAGTGTACAGGTACTTACCGTTATGCTTCGCCATAGCTTTAGTCGTGAATTCTTCCAGCGTAAGTTTATTAGGCATATTGACCTCTAGGTAACAAAGAGTTTAATTACACCCCTACGTGTAGAATCCCGCAAGCGTTCTTTCAACAAGTTAAGTTGTTAATAGTTCGTCCTCTAGTCGTTGGAAATCTGCAGCTAGGTTTGACATTTCGTCTAGTACCTCGCTGATAGGCCAATTTTCGAAAGGTACCCATACGTTTTCTCTGAGGAAGCTATCGACTTCGTCATCAGACAAGTCTTGCCAGTTRCTAGGTAGAGACTCGCAGAGGTAGAAGTCACTTGCTCGTTGTAGGTATTTGTCGCTCATACTAGTTCCTTTGTTCGTCTATGTTGTCTGCATCGTTTCTAGCGTTTCGTAAGTATGTCCAAGGGCCATTCCTACTACCATCAACTCTGTACTCTGAATGATGTCCTGAAGGGGAAGGACTTTTGGTGATTTGTATGCCGTTGGGTCTGATTTCGATACCATCTCTCATACGGATACTTTGCCTTTAATTAGAGGATGTGGATCGTATCCAACTAGTTCAAAGTCTTCGAAGTTGTAATCGAATACGGTATTGGGTTTGCGTTTGATGTTTAATTTTGGCAGGGTTTTTGGTTCTCTGGTTAATTGTAGTTCTACCTGAGAATAGTGATTTGAATAGATGTGTGTATCTCCGCCTACCCAGATAAGTTCGCCTACTTCTAAGTCGCTTTGTTGCGCGATTAGGTGGACTAGAAGCGCGTAGGATGCGAGGTTAAATGGAATTCCGAGAAATACGTCCGCTGATCTTTGATATACTTGGCATGATAGTTTTTCTTCGGATATGTAGAATTGGAAGAAGGCGTGGCATGCAGCTAGGGCCATACGACCTTGTTTTACGTTGTCTTGTGGTGAGATGGATTCATCAGGTAAGTCTGCAGGGTTCCATGCGCTAACGAGCATTCTACGGCTGTTAGGATTAGTTTTGATGGTGTTAACTACTTCTTCAATCTGATTGATTAGAGTTCCGTCTGGAGTTTCCCATGCGGTCCATTGCTTGCCGTACATAGGTCCGATAGAGTTAGCTGGAATTGTATAAGCATCACAATCTTTATCCCAACCTATAGCTGGGAAATCAGTCTTCCAGCCATTCCAGATTTTTACGTTATGGGTATCTAGGTACTCTGTGGTGGTAGCGCCAGAGAGGAACCAGAGTAGTTCGTGTGCGACAGAGTGCCAATGGATTTTTTTCGTAGTTAGGATAGGGAAACCTTGCTGGAGGTCGAATCGCATTTGGTATCCAAATACTGATTTGATTCCTGTTCCAGTGCGGTCTGCCCTGTCGGTACCGTTGGATAGTACGTGTTTGATGAGGTCTTGGTATTGTTTCATGACTTTCCTTCAGAGTGTACCCTGTCTTCGTCTGTGTATTTTATTAGGAGACGTATTTCGTCCATCATGCTCAATGTATCTCGTACTTGGGATAGGTTCTTGAAGCTGTACTGAGTTAGAGTGCCACGAATGTCGTCTGTGAGTTTTGCTCGAAACTCGGCTGTGTACCTGTCTACGAGGGAGTCTATGACATCTTTTTAATTTTTTCTTCAATGGATTCACGAATGGCTTCCATGTGGTTGCCGTCATAGATATGGTCAAGTGTGCTCATAATTATTTCCTAGCAGTTTGCGATTGTTGTATTACCTGTTAAATTAGTCCATGCGTTATCGGATTCGGCAGTTGGATTAATCGAGGTGTTACCAGATCCAAAGTCTTAGGATGATGTTTCTTTTTTGAATACTAGTTGTAAGTGGTCTTTGATTACAGGTACTTGGTTTGGGTTAAGTTCTGAGACTTTACCTAGTTCAAAGTAGCCTTGCAACCAGTAGCAGAATTGTAGTTCGTTCATGGTAGAATTCTTGGTGTGTGAGTAGATATTAGTGAGTTTGCGATAGGTATGACTATTACGTAGCTAAAGCCGTCTGGGAAGTTTTTTAGTGATATGTCGCAGTCTGCCATTAGGTCTACACGGTTTAAGTCACTTGGTATAGTAGAGAAGTGTTTTAGCTCTGCATCGAACCAGAGTGAGGCATATTGGCCAGGTTGTAGAAATGGTTTGTTAGGATTGCGAGGTTTCATATGTTAGCCTAGTAATGAGGTATAGTTTATTAATGTTGCTTCTACTGTAACGTACAGTGCCCAAGGTGGGAATACTAATGCTATTAGAGTAGACCAGAAGCCTTTAGCTAGGACTACACCTGCTAGCCAGATTAGCATAATAAGCGTTGAAGTTAAGGAGTTAAGTTGTACGTTCATAGATTTCGATCTCTGTGTAGATAGGTTCTGCTTTGACGATTGCGTAGTAGGGGATTATTCTAACTAGTTTCCAGTTGTCAGGGATGTCTGGGAATACTGTGTCCCAAGCGTCTGGCATGTGTCTGTGTCTAGTTAGAATTATACGGTCAGCTACATTTTGTTCTAGAGCTTGTCGGTAGATGGTTTCACCACCGATGATGAATACGTCTTCGTCACCTAAGTACCGACCAGCTGCAATAGCTGATTCTAGAGAGGTTGTGTGGAATACGTTATTACTGAAATCACAAGGTACGTTAGTTGAAGATACTACGATGTTGTTTCTATTAGGTAGGAAACCTTTAAACAAGGAGTCTCTAGTTTTTCTACCCATGACTACAGTGTTGTTTTCTGTCATAGTTTTGAAGAATAGCATGTCTAAAGGGTCTTTAGTTAGAATGCTGTTTTTGTAGCCTATAGCGTTGWKWMGTCGTGTACTGCTGCGATTATAGTTACCATGAGCGTTCCTTATTACATGTGTGCTTATTAGTGGTACCTCTCAAGGAACTCCAGCAAATCCACCCAACGCGTCTGGTGTAGTGGACAGAGGTACTACTAATAAGACCTAGTTTTGGCAGGACTAGGAACCTGGGAGAAACTACAAGGAGAGTTGTAGTCTGTTACGTATTTCTGTGATTGTAGGTGCTGTGAAGAACTCGCCATCTAATAAGACAGTTTCTAGTTCACCAGTAGCTTCTACTTGAGCCATGACTTTGTCAGTCAGTACGTATACGGCAGCTGGTTCTGTCGGTAGTGATTACAGAGTCTAGACGGATGTGGGATTCTCCAGATGGGAATTTGCTGACAGGTACTTCTTGGTGATTTAATAGTAACATTGCTTTTCTCCAGGTAATAAAAAACCCACGGTTAAAGTGGGTTGTGGTGTGTGGCTGACAAGGTGGTACTCGAAACCACAGCATCGGAGTTAACAGCTCCGTTCCCCTGCCAATAGGGACCCAAGTCAATTGTATAATTTTAATAACGTACTACGAGCAATTCGCCTTTGTATTTGTCAATTGTATGTTTAGTACCACGAGATTTACCATCCCAGAAAGCTATGATAAGGTCAGAGTCTTTCCAGATTAAGCTGTTTCTTATGTAACCAGCACTCTTGCCGTGAACATCCCATTGGGCTAAATGCTCCACTAGAGGTATATCATTTTGTGTAGCATACCTTTTAGCTAAACTATCAGCTCCTCTAGCACCGCCAGAGATGATTGATTCTACTTCGTAATTTTCCCGTAGGTTATCTATGGTAGTACGTAGTAAGTCATAGTCTAGGAAATCTCTAGAGCCTACAATTCCTATATTCATAATAGTACCTTTATTGTTGGTGGAAAACCAGGAATTCGAACCCTGAGATCGCTATTAACGACCTACTCATTAGCAGTGAGCTGCGTTACCAATTGCACCAATCTTCCGTTGTATGGCAGAGGATACTGGATTCGAACCTACGTACTTGTTCGCTGTGTACCTTCAGGACCCCAGTGCTCTTCAGCATGACAATTAGGGCAAAGGATTTCTAGATTCTCTAGCACGTTGTTAGTTCTGTCCATGTCTTTATGATGCACTTGCAGAATTTCAGGTATGGTGTTGTACCCACAACGTTCACAGACTTTTGCTTTAGTTTTAAAAACCAAGAACCTATAGCTACTACTACCATTTTTCCAGTTAGGATTGTTAGTACCTGACCTGTACTCAGTGTTATTGAATACCGTGGCACAACTCCTGTTACAGAATACATTACCTTTTTTGGATTTTCTGTACTCTGACAGTGTCGTACTTACTTCTTTACCGCAACAAGCACAAGATTTTACTACTCTAGTTCTCGCCTTGTGCTTGTGTGCACACTCCCTACTACAAAATAAATTTTTATACGCTTTTACTTGCGAGGGTTTTTTATTAACTTCTTTATCACATGTGCTGCAGTTTACTATCATTGGTTACACCTATTGGCTAAATAGGTTATTGTACTACGGTTGGGGTGAAAATTCAACCCCAAACCGCAAATGTTACCAGACTACACCAAAGAGAGGATATAAAAAAACCCAGGGAACTTTCGTTATCCTAGGTTTACAACTTGTGATTGTCTTGTCTAGGATAATGAAACCCTAGATGAACTTTAGGGTTACGTCGTGAAATTTAAATACGACGGATTCTCACTCATGTGAGTGCTTAGTAGAATCTGTGCATCTGTTGTATTTGTTGTATGTTTCATGATGTAGCCTTGTGTTTAAGTTATGTGCCTATACTATCGGAGTTTTAGTAGGATGTCAAGGATAATTTACATATCAATGTAGCGAGGGTTAAAGTGTTTACTCTCGTGAGGATATCCTACAGCAGCGTTGAAGGCGAGTATTTTGCCATATTGCTTGTAGAGGTTGTTGTGAGTATGGCCGAATTGCAGGTATTGCAAGCTGGGGATGTCTAGGATTTCCTGGTTGTTTGAGAAGTAGAATGCTGTGTATGGATCATCCTGATACTTTAATTCGATTATATCGTTGTCTATAAGTGGACATACGTGAGTGAAGATGTAGTTACAGTCAGCGTCTACAAGGGCTTGTATTTTTGGCATCTGCATCTAGTTCGTCACGGATATCTAGGAAATTAACGTAGCGTTCACCGTTTTTGTAGATGTAATAGTAGTCGTTGAAGCTTTTCTTCCAGTTGTAGTTGGCTAGGATTGGACCTAGTTGGTAGTATGAACCATCGTACCAGTTGCACATGCCACCAAAGCGTTTGCCTTGGATGTCGATGTATGTGCCATCAAGGAAATGGATGTGTTTTTGGTTAGCTGCCCAACCTTTCATGTCACGGATTCTGTCCATAGACTGACCCTTGTACTTAGTCAGCTGTTTAGGTGACGTAAAATAAAGACAGTGATTACCATAAGTGAATAAGATTTCAGCTTCGTATGTTTCAGCTAGGTATATAAGGAAAGCCTTGTTGTCAGCGTTGTAGTGACCTAGGTCTCCTGCTACTGTGATTACGTCGATGTTGGGTTCGTTGATGTGGAGTACTGATTCACAATACCTTTTAAACTGCCGTTTGTTAGCGTTTAAAAAATAGAAATCTAAGTGTATGTCTGATAGTGGGAGTACTTTCATACGTAGTTCCTTTGAAAATGTTTGGGAGGGGTACTGTAGGAATAGTCGGAGGTAACCTTGTATGTCTACTACTACAATTGACGATACCCTCATACCGTATTAAATTACACACAAGGGTTTAGTCGATGATTCTATATCCTACGATACGTCGTGATTTTTCTATGTTTTGGCTCCAAGAGAACTCTCCTACGTTACCTTCTAGTGTACTACCGTCTTTTAGTTGGATTAGTACGTATAAGTCTGGTTCTAGTTCATTAAGGATAGATTCACCAAAGATGTTAGTACCAACAGCTTTACGATCTGACTTGGACCATTTAATCCACTGAGAGTCTTCTGCAGAGGTGTCGATAAATTCGTTAGGTTCTCTATAGATACCTAGGTCTTTGAGTTCTTCAGGCTGGTCTACTTCACGTMGKMKTKTGTAACGACAAGCTCGGCCTTTCATGTTGTTGTAGTCAGTTGGGATTGATGACTAACGTCTTCAGGTGAGATTGATAGGATGACAGTTTTACGTCCAGATGCGTAGGATTTTAGGTAGCTCCATGCTGCGAAGTGGAGACCAGCTGCACAAGTGCGGTTAGGATCGTGTTCCACTTTCCAACGAGGCATTGTGAGGACTTGTCCAGGAGAGTTGTCCATAGTTCCAGAGAATACATCTTTGAAGTTGTTGTTCACGTTTTTGTAGGCGAGGAAGTTACCTTGTTCTGTGATGGCTAGACCACAAGAAGAGATGAATCCCCATAGTTCGCTGATGACTTCTCTGCGAGGGTTCTTAGCTAGTTTGACTACAAAGTTATATAGTGGGGCTAGGTTACCATTTTGGTCATGGATGTTTAGTACCTCGTTGTAGAGTGTGTCTGGTAGATGGAAGTCTTGTCCATCGATGACGCATTTGAGGACGTCGTGACACATCTCGAAGCCGGAGTTTTCGTTTCCGATGATGCGTTTGAACTTCTCGATAGGTTTAATTAGGTCTAGTAAGTCTCGAGTCCCTAGCAGAGAGGGTTCCACTTTTCTTACGATGTCTAGGACTAGTTGGTAGTTGGGATGGTCTGAGGTGATAGCATAAGGCTTGTCTTTGATGACTACCGTTAATGCCGATGTTGTTCTGATATGTGGATACATAGTAGTTCCTTATTTTTAGGTAGAGTTTCGATATGAGATAACAATGTTTTGATTACCTTTTGGTACTAGCTGGAGCTAGTTTGGTACTAAGGGATAAGTTGTTATTATACCCGTTTAATGCAGCTTTGAAGATGTGGTGTTCTTTAGAGTCGTTAACAAATAGGTTGTGTAACCCTATATCTATATCGCGTGACATACAGGGTAGCCTACTAATTACTATAGACATTTCGTATTTTTGTATAGGTAAGAATACTTAATAGGAACTACTTCTACATTTACGTGGTGAACTAGGTTATCTAATAGTACTAGTTCCCTTATTTTAGCGTAGTCATTTTTTAAAAAGTAGCTTGCTACGTCATGATTGTTACTGTCGTATTTGAATACTTTTACCTTGTTGTCTTCAATGAACTTGGTACAACGTTTAGTTTCAAACTCTTTTTGAGTTATCTCTATGATGACAGTAGGTGTTTTTTTACAGTATACTCTTGCACCGTTAACTGTACTAGAGTAGTTGGTGTGACGTTGTTTTACATAGAAAACTATATCTAGACCTGCATATACTCTGTCTTTATACAATGCTTTTACTGTGATAGCTGTGTTATTAGACTCTGAATAATTTAGGAATACATTTTCTGACGATACTACAATAGCGTCCTCAGTACGTACTTTTCTAGTTTGGTTAGTAGCTACCTTAGTTTTCATTGGTGTATTAATGTGAGGAAGTAGGTCTTTGTAGTCAAAAGCTACTACTTTGGTATCAGTGTATGTTTCGATTATCTTTTTAAACGTGGCTAGGTATCCATTGTCTTCTAGTTCAAAGTAGTTATTTTCACTAAGAGTGTAGGCTACGCCATTTAATGTAATAGGGATTTTGTTGTCTACGTTAGTTCGGAAAGCGTAGTTGATTTTGGCTTTTTCACTGTTGTTTAAAGAAGTATCTCTAGTGAGGACGAATATCTCAGGATTAGTGTCTAGGTTTAAAGCGTTGGTGATGCGGTAAGGTTTACCTCTGGCTACTCGGTAGTTACCTGTCTTTAAAGTAGTTATTGCTTGTCTGTCATCTAGTGCTACTGAGTATCCTGTAAGATTGCTACCATTAAGGTATTCTACCCATTCTCTAAGTGGACTACTGAAGCCTCTGCTCCTTGTGACACCGAAGAAGTCGGTTATTGCGATGACCTTGTCTTGAGGATCTAAAGTCTTTGTTACCTTGTTAGATATCATTAGACTGACTAGTGAAGGTGTCCCAATGGTGTCAATTAGTTTTTGATAGATTTTGGTCTGGGTGTTGGAAGGTAACCCGTACTTGCTAGGAGTTTCGTCTTTGATTGCCTGGTAGATGATGTCTACGGCAGCAATAGACTGAGTTTTGAAGTCCTTGATGCCAGATTGGATTGCTTCTAGGATTAGCTTGTGCATTACATTGAAGTTGTCGTCAGTGTCTTCGATGCGTTCACGAGATGGAGCTAGTTCTAGGTCACCGATTACAGTGTTTAGGATGATTTTGTAGTTGTTGAGTACATCGTTTTGGAACAGTTTTACATCTGCGAGGTGCTCGTCTTGTAGTTTGGATTACTACTCTTCGTAACAAGTTACTAGGTGTGGAGTATGTGAAAGGTCCTAACAAGTACCTCAGAGAAGGTTGATTCTAAMGGAGTCGCGACCGTAGGACCAGTGACTAGGTACTGTGTAGTGAGGTGTGGAGAAGAACGGAGTCTTGACTACTGGTGTACATGTGGTGCCGACGATGGTTGGTGGAGTATCCCAGTAGGCGAATAGTTTGGAGGCTACCTGTACTAGAGTGTCTCTGGCGTCTTGTCGGTTTACAGGTACTGTGATAGTTGTGCCATCAGGGAGGTCTGTTGGTGCACTAGCTGCGAGTTCCAAGTACTTTGGCTGACCATTATCTAATGAGATAACTAGTTCTGTGAGTAAGCCCTTGTGGACGGTTTCGACGGTGTAGGACTCGGAGATTGCGAATGGTGATTTGAAACCTAGTCCGAATCCGCCTACTTGTCCGTTGTCTGATGTTTTGGTTGGATTTGAAGTAGCTGGTCAGTACGTCGCGTACTGTGTCTAGGCTCATACCGATACCTACATCACGTATGATTAGGGATGGGTTCATGGTAGAGGGTAGTTGGATTACGACAGGGATGTTGGTGTTACCTGCTTCAATATGTGCGTCGAGTGCGTTGGCAGATAGTTCTCGGATTACAGCTTCTTCTTTGCGTTCGTAGAGAGAGCTGGAGATGATTTTGAATGCTGCAGCTGAGGCTTCCATGCCAAAAGAGTTGGCATGAAGACCTGTGTTGTTTCAGCTGATGATTTAGTTTCGATTAGCATGGTAGTTCCTGTTTATGTTGTTAGTCGTGATTTCTAGGAATGTAAAGAAATTGGCTGCTTCGTGTTTTGTGCTGTAGGTGTACAATCTAGGTGAGATAGTTYTATTTTGGTAGTTCTTGTAGTTTACRGTGACTACGAATTTGCCATTTGTAGCTACTATAGGTTCTACTGTATCTACAGAGTCTTTGTTAACTAGTGTTTGGTGTATTTTGATATGTGAAGGCATAGAATTCTCCTTATTCGGCATGAGTTCTGTATTAGTTGTATTTCAAGTAGTTGTAGTACTTACCATCTACACATTGTACAAATGTGTGATTTRCTATTGCGTATTTATGTACTCTCCATACTCGCTGCATGTAACATCTTACTGTTTTATATCTGAAGGAGCTAGTGCGAAAGCAAATAGTGATACTAATAGTGTAGCTATGAAGTAGTGTGRAAGRTAGWATTTAATATGGTCAATCATAGGATTCCTTTAGTTAGTCTACTAGGATAGGTTCGAGTTTAGTTGCTAGTACGTCTATTAGTCGTTTACTGATGTGGTTTTTCTCTAGGGTAGTTAGCTTTATAGTGTATTAATTCAACTAGTCTTGGGCTGTCACCATCTGATACATCTAGTATTTTTTCAACTACGTTTTTCCCATTACCGTCTAAGGATAGGTCTAGTCCAAGGTTGTTAGAAACACGTTTAGCTAGTTCTGCATCGTCCATGTACAATGTTAAAGTAGGTGAGTGGTTTGTTGGTACTCGTTTCCAGAATACTTTCCACATAGTGTTCTCTTTTATCTCGTTYYTTGGCATGGTGCCCCCAGTAAGTAAGTGCTGTTATGAGTAGTAACGACTTCACCTTCTTCGTAGGTACCTGATGTGACACCGGAGGTTTTGGATTTGTGTACCGTCAGYGAAACGTACCTTTGTAGTCGTCGTAGACTTGCCCTGTTAGGATTACTACTTGTGGGAGGCTATGTTTTACCCAGTTTTCTAGTCTGCCTGTGATTTCAGTTGCCATGTGGTTTCCTTTAGGTGTAAAAAAACCCCAATTAAGGGGTTAGTTATATTAGATTGTTTCTGTGGACATAAACTACTCCATAAGAGATTCAATTAGTTTTGCATTGATGTTGAGTTCGACAAGGTCTGCTATGTCGACAGAGAATAGTTCAGTGTTTCCTGACGATAGAAGAGGATTACCTTCATAACCTAAGTAAGTTTTGTGTTTAAGGATAGCTTGTTCTACTTGATACGCGTCAGAACCTAGTTCAAAGTAGTAAGTTTTTAGTACTTCAATGTTTTCTAGGTCAGAAGGCGTAAACCTCTTAGCTACTGTACGGTTAGTAATACCTATTTTGTAAGCTTGCCCGTTGTTTACTTTTATGTAGTATACGATAGCAGGTTTACGAGGATTAAAGCCGCAGGTTGCGCATGTAGGACATCCGTTGCCTGCCAAATGGTTACTAGGTGCTTGTAAAAAATAGTCTTCGTGTTGCGTACAGAAGATTTTAAACTTTACTTGGTTACCTCTGTATACCCCTTCGTCGTAAGTGTACAAGTTGTTGTGTATCTTTGCAGCTTTCGCAGAAAAAACTTCTAAAGTGTTTCTACGTACACCTCTTCTCTGGATTAAGGCGCACTGTGGGCACTTCTTACCTCGTAGATGGTTGTTAGGGGACTGTAAGAAATCCCCATGAGTAATACAGGTGATAATACCTTTAGTCTTAGCGCTTGTGTACGTGAACTTATTGTAAGTGTAGTTTACTCCGTGTACAAGGTTAGCTTTGAGTAAGAATTCTTGAAGGTTACTTTTACTCTTAGCTGAGTTTACACCTTTTCCGCATTATGAACAACCTTGAAAGGTGTTTAAATGTTTGCTTGGAGTTTGCCAAAAATCTCCGTGTGTAGGACAAGTAATGCACATCTTAGTTTGCATGCCTTTAAATATGGCTTTGGTGTAATCATATTTACTGCCATGCACTTTAGATATCCGTTCTTCGAGTTTGTCGAAGCTACGTACCGTCCTAGTATTACGTACACTACCGCATAGTTCCATAAGTTAAGTGTTCATTAGTGTGTTAACTAGTTCTGCTGTAACAGTAAGTTTAGAGATTTCCCCAAACTCGTCATGATAAGTTATGACATCTGCACTTCTGCCACTTATGTAGCCACCATCTGACGCGTAAGCATCTTTTGGTGCCATAGTACGATGCTGCTGGACAACCATTGACGGATGTTCTTTGATTTCGAGGTGGTGGTAATGCCCGATGTGTGCGTAGGATTTAGTGGTTTGTCCATACTCTTTACGGAACATACTAACTAGTGTTTCATGCAGGTTACTGATTTTGCGTTTATGACCGTGATGAAAGAAAAGTGATGTATCACCATGTACGTAGCAAGAGTAAAGACTGTGGTCTGTGTTTACTTCGATGTTGTTGTGAAGTTCGTAGTAAGAGCTAAAGAATTCTCTTAACCAGATAGCAGAGCTAGTGTCATGGTTACCTGAAATGTTGTAGAGTACCACTTTAGAGTACTTTTCTGCCATTAGGTTGATTATGTATTTTATTAATCTTGTCCCCATTCGTACCATTTCAGGGTAAGAGATGTCCACGTCCAGTAAATGTTTAGATGCAGGTGTGACAGGGGCTATACTATCTGAGTGGAAGAAATCACCTAGGTTGAGGAGTACGCCAGTTTCTGCAGGTGGAGCTGTGTCAATTGCGTATTTAAACCAGTTTATAATGAATTGTTCAGATTTTTCAGAACTCCAGTCTTCTCCCGATACTACCTTGTTTGAATACATTCCAATGTGCATGTCAGTTAAAACATGGAGATTTAGTAACGAGCTATTCAGTAAGATAGGAGGTGTAGAAGTACTGGCAGGTAAAGGAATAATAGTTTGCTTCAACTCGTCAGCGATTGTATGCAAGGTTTCTGCAATGATTTCTGCAGATGAGCTGGATTTGATCCACTGTAGTTTGACTTCGCCATCGGCTCCGTATAGAGTTGAGGCACCCTTCAGTAGCTGGGTTTCTGCGACTGGATGAGTTAGGTCGTATTCTGGAGCATACCCTTGTTTAGATGCGTTTTTGCGGATTGCTTTGACTACCTTGTGAGCACCACTTTTGTTGATACCTAGATTAAGGGATGCTTGCTTCATATTACCGTCAGTTTCGATTACAGCTGCTAGTATTTCTTCTTGACGGGCTGTCTTACAGAATGGTTTGAGAGTTTTAAGGTATTCGGACATGTGTTATTTCCTAGATTAAAAGATCTAGAGAAGTATAACACGCTATATTTGAAAGTTACAAGTATTAATTAAAGTTGTTTCCAACCTGTTTGTTTAGGTAATACAATAGAGTAGTTTTTTCGAAGTCACCGTTCCAACCTTCAGGTACGTTACCGTGCTTGTATACATACTTTAGTCTGCGAATAGCTTGTTTTAGTGACTTAGATTTACTATACTCTGCCCAATATGAAGAGAAAATGAAGTCCCATAAGGCAGTGCAGACGTTTAGGTCGAAGAATTCTGATGCCCAGGTGCTAAAGTCGATGTCGTCGCTGTAGCCATGAACTGATAGTGGATTTGGATCTAGGATTGTACAATGTCCGATGATGCAGCCTACAGACTTACACTGATGAGTTGTCTCTTCACCGTCTCTGTAGCTGGCCATGTCAAACCACTTAGGGTCTACTGTTTTCATGTATTGGATTGCGTTGTAGATGTTTGTTTTATTCATGAGTGTTCCTTGTGTGAGTTAAAAGATTTTTTTAGCGAGACTGCTTAATCCGAATATTCCTACGGATACAGGTACTGATATAGGCCATATTAATGTCATTACACCCATAAATAGCTTATCATTGTTACCGTTTATCAGTTTTAGTTTAAGATCTGCATACTTTATTAATCCTACAGTTAGAACTGCTCCTAGGATGTATATTAATAAAATTCCCATTATGTGCTCCTTAGTACGTGTCCATCTGCGATGAAGATTGGTTGTTTGTCCATATATTCGATTACTTGTTCTAGAGATAGGATTTCGTGAGCTCCTGTGAGCTTGTACACGTTGTCAATTCCTACATCTAGACATTTACCCTGTGCATTAGGGAAGTTAGCATGAACGTGTCCGAATAGGTGCCAGGAGCCGTGGTGTTGCCTGTTCCATACTGCGATTGGGTAATGGAAAAGGCAGATCTTTTGTTTGTTAGGTTTGATTTCTTTGTAGTCACCGTACCAGGTTGCGTAGTGTTCAAGGACTAATTGTTTCATGAACTGAGGGTTGCAGTGGTTGCCATGGATTAGGTGGATTTGGCCATTTAGTTGAGCAACTAGTTCTGCTACGGGGCCGTACTTGCGAGCGAAGGATAGGTCACCTAGGTGGTAGACAGTGTCACCAGGTTGTACTTGCGAGTTCCACAGGCTTACTAGCCACTCGGTGTGAGCTTCAGGAGTAGTGACTTTATTACGTTCAGTGAACTTGAGGATGTTGTTGTGACTGTCGTGCAAGTCTGAGGTGAAGAATACGCCATTCATGACTATTTCTCCAAGATGTCTTTTAAAATGACACCTTCGTTCATAAGTTTCACTAGTTTTTTGTAGCTTACACCTGAACAGAAGTTCCATACTGCGATGAGACGTTTGTAGATGGGTTGCTGTGAATCTCCACCGCTGTCCTCGTCCATTTTACCTACTACGCGAATTACTTGGAAGTGGTCATTCTTTACTGTGTTAATCATGTCTAGTTGAATGTAGTCACCTTCTATATAGTGGTCTGTGTCGAGTAGTGAATGTTTAATGTCTTTGTGTTTTAGGTCAGTCATGTTGTGTCACCGTGTAGTTTTTGTCTGCTGGAAGATCTTGCCAGCGAGATTCCATGCGTTGGACTGCTTGTAGAGGTACGTTGTGGATACTCTCGTATTGAGATTCCATTTCGTGTACAACTACAATCAAATCAGGGAAGTGAGCTAGTTTGATGCCTAAGTACCGTTCTAGTTCGTATAGCGTTATGAATCTGTTTGCTACTGCGACTGATTCTCCATTGTATAAGTCCTTCACTACGCTAGTGTAGCACCATTGGTGGGCTAGTTGGCTTAAACCAGCTGTCCATTTGTAGCCTTCACTAGTTTCGAAGAACATGTCAGCCTCGTAGAGAGGTAACGTAGGTAGATACTGTTGGGCGAAAGTTGTTTTGCCAGAACCTGGTAGTCCTCGGATGATGTGAAGGAATTGCATGGTGGAGTCCTCTACAGTTGTCGTAAGTCGTTGTTTGAACGGATGTACTGTTCGTCACGGTCTTTACTCACAAGTCGATTACCTAGGTAACCATTGCGCGGAAGAAACTCTACACGTTCTGCTAATGTAGAGGCGAATTTGTAGCGTTTTAGTTTTTTGTTAAACCAACGACTGAAATTTCTATAAGATGAAAGTCTCATAGTTAGGCTGACATGAATTTTTTAGCTAGTTTGTATTTCTTGCGACCACATTCAGTTAAGGTTCTTGGGATACCTTTCTGTAGTTTGACTACTCGGCCTTGGAATATGTGGCTAATAGCGGGTTGACCTTCGTCGTAGCTAGCTTCACGGAAGTTAGGGATTGCTTGGCGTAGTGCTCTTGCTGTTTTTGAGTTCATGGTAGTTCCTTGTTAGGTTTTAGTTTTGACTGTGTGTAGATGTTCACATTTGGAACATTTGTATATGGCAGTTGTGTAGGAGTCAAAGTTCCAGGTGTGTACATTGGTCGTTGCTACATATCCGTGTTTTTTACTTTTCTATAGTAGATAGTTTTTTGATTTCTTTGACTTCGTTGTAGGCGTGTCTGCAGAATAACGATGGAAAGTTCATGAGTAATCCTGTTGTTGGTTAGTCGTCAAAGTGGGTTGGTTCTGGCAAGTCATCGCTTAGTAGAATTACAAGGAATACGAATATGGATGTTACCATCATGTAAGGGTTGTTAGTTACCTCGTATAAGCTTGCTACTAGGATAATTAGGGTTATACCTATGAGGCTGTTCATTGTGGGAGTTCCATAAGGTGTCCTTTAGTTTAAGGGGGGATTCCTACTTTGTATTCGTACCCGTGGTCTATTGTGTCTTGTACAAATTTAGTGTATTCGGGTGAGTCGTCAAGTACMTCGAATMRATACTCAGTTHTTCCACTAGCCCAAGAGGCAAGTYTAACTTCGACAGTTGCGTYTAGTAGGATTCTTGCAATTTGGTCGATTAGCCAATCTTTGTGATGTGCACCGTCARTACATCCATACATTTTAATGTACAACATTGCAAAGATCTGCGGGTTTGAAGTTTGAGTAGGTTTCGTGGGTACTTGTGTCCACTAGTTCTCCCCTTAGGTATAACATAGTAATTCCTTTTTGTTTGGTGGGCCGAGAGAGATTTGAACTCCCGATCTAACTTTTATGAGAAGCGTGATTTTACTGCTAATCTATCGGCCCGTGTTTGTTTAGTCTTCGAATGTTGATAGTGGTTGCCGGTAGGTAACGTCGTCTACGTATAGCCACCTCCCAAAAGTTGCTACTACGTCTCCAAGAGGAGTTGTGTCTGCGTACGATGTCTCGTGCTTGTTTGGTGAATGCAGGGTCTGGGTCAAATGCCATAGACATGTATTGGAGTTTTTCTATAAGACCATCAAAGTGGCATAGCTATGCTTCTATAGTAGTTACTTGTTGGTCTACTGTGAGTTCCAGCTTAGGTTCTTTGGATGATGAAACTAAATTATTTAGGTATCCGCAGAATATATCTTTAGCTAGATCTGCAGCTAGGGTTTTACCTTGAGGTGAGTCTAAGCATTCTAGAGCATCTACAGGCATATTTTGCTGTATGTAGAACTCACTATTGTTAATAGTAAGAGAGAAGGCTCCTGTTAATATGTTACAGGTTCTCACTCTGATGTTGAGACCACTGTTTTGTCTGATTAGTGAGATCATATTGTGGAAGTCGTTTTGGATAATACGTTCTTCGGTATTTGTCATTAGTATTCCTTGCTTGTCTGTCTAACCTTGTTTTAAATCTATCACATTTGCTTCATTGTGTTTAAACACTTGTTCTGCAGGGATGTGTTTCTCAATTTCTCTTGGGTCATTCCGTTGAACTAAGTATGAATGTAAATCGCAACCTCGTATTGCTTTAGTAAAACCAAGAGATTTGTTGAATTCAGGAATATGAGAACCTAGCCATTTATTAGCTGTCTCAGGTGAAATACGAGGTAGTTCAAGAACATAATCAATCCTTCCTGGCCTTAATATAGCAGGGTCAATAGTATCAATGTAGTTAGTTGTTAAAATTAGTACACGTCTATCCAGTGGGGCTATACCATTCAGCACATTCAAGAAATCAGATAATCCAACCGAATATCCAAAATCATCAGATTTTTGGTTATTCGGTGCTTCGTCTTCTGGTGCATGTACTAGACCGGATGTCTCATTTATATTATCCATATAAACAGCCTTTTTCCTTTCCCCTGTAGTAAATGCTGAAACAGAATGCACATCTTCAAATACATGGATTGAATATTCATCATTCAAAGTTGATTGTAAACCCTTCAAATCTAGTCTTTCTACATTCACATAATTCAGGTTAAGGTTAAGATAATGTGCGATACTTGTGATTAATTTAGATTTTCCATTACCAGGTTCACCGTGTAGTAATAAAACTAATCGGTGAGGTAAACCTATATCCCTATTTTTCTTTAGCTTTTCTTCATCTAAATAGCTATCAAGAATACCTTCTAGTGAATCTTTCACATGTGAATCTAAACATAAGTCGGCTATGGGCTTAACCTTAATATCTTTACCATCATAATCACCATTGTATGAATATTTGAATTTATCAACAGCGAATCTTGCATTTTCATTTTCAGTGAATTTTTCTAACAATTGTTCTACAATTTTAGGTCTGGCGACTATATTCATACGTAGATGTATTTCAGTCATTTTAGACTCTTTTTCTTCCATCTCAACACGGACTAAACTAGAACCAAATTTCAGAAAATAGGAACCAGGCCCTAGAAATTTTTGAAATTCACCAAATTGTATATCATTTTTATTTGGTATTAATTTAGACATATCACGGTCTGTAAATAGGTCTACCCAGAATGTTTTTGTAGTTAAATATTGGAGTGGGTGGTATGGTAATTTTTGAAGTTCATCAATTGCAGCCCTATAATTTCCATTTCCCATTTCAAATCTATCTAAAGTGATTGTTATAAAAAACTTAGAACGTATTATTGATATTACGTTTTTTATGAGAGCGYAATACRAAAAATATAGCACCTGGTACAGCAATAGCAATAGCACCAGCTAAAAACTCATTACCTCCGGCTATTGAATTTATGTAACTTGCGTAGCTTGTTAATGCTTCTGTAATCATTTGGATCGCTCCTGTTGTTCAGCACTTGTCATCAKGATTTCCTTGCTTCTAGCATTGCGTTAGTAATTTCAAAGTCGTCGTGT
>VCMH01000085.1_pt1 | contig 39071 bp, 46 predicted proteins | sample 3385031 | NCBI WGS metagenome assembly VCMH01 (sample SAMN11833398, study PRJNA544312) | saline spring metagenome | isolation source: microbial filaments from arctic saline spring | place: Canada: Axel Heiberg Island, Nunavut | collected 2010-05 | reverse complement strand
AGTTCTGGGGGCATTTTTCAATGCTTAAAGCCGGCCTAATTAAGGCGGATCAAGTGACCACCGTGAGCCCTACCTATGCTAARGAAATTTGTTTTCCAGAGTTCGCTTATGGTTTTGAAGGGGTTTTGCAAAAACGCCAAAAAGAAGGTCGTTTAACAGGCATTATCAACGGAATAGATGAGGCTGTTTGGAATCCTGCTACGGATGATTTAATTGTTGAGCATTATTCGGCTCAAAAAGGTCGGTTGGCCGGAAAACAAGCGAATAAAAAATCCTTGTTAAGTGACTTATGTTTATTGCGAGGCGAAGCCGAAAAAAGATCCAATCATCGAATGTTGGACTGTATGGATAAGCCTTTGGTTGGTTTAGTCGGACGATTGGTTGCGCAAAAAGGCATAGATCTGGTGTTAGATATCATGCCCGAACTCATTGAGCAAACGAATGCCAATTTCGTTATTGTTGGGTCGGGTGATAAGGTCTGGGAAGTCCAGATTAAAGCCTTAGCGAAAAAGTACCCTCACCGAATTTGGGCTTTTATTGGTTATTCAGAATCTTTAGCGCATCGAGTTGAGGCGGGGGCGGATCTATTTCTAATGCCATCCCGCTTTGAACCTTGCGGTTTAAATCAAATGTATAGCTTGGCATACGGCACGCCACCGATTGTTCATCACACAGGTGGATTGGCTGACACGGTTGTTAATGCCACCGAAGAAAATATAAAACAGGGGGAAGCAACTGGTTTCATTTTCTACGATCCGAGTCGACAAGCCTTAAAATCAACCGTTTTACATGCTTTGCATTTGTTTAGTAAAAAACGTACTTGGCAAAAAATTCAAAAAACCGGTATGGAACAAAATTTCGGCTGGGAAGCCAGTGCAAAACGTTATGTAGAATTGTATTTGGAGAAAAGATAATGCCTACGGAAATTGAAGCCAAACGAATCGAAATAATCACCAGCATGTTGCAGCATATAGGCATGGAAAAAGAGGATATTGAAACCGATTTTTTAAGATATTTGTGTCATACCCTAGGCCGGGATATTGAGTCGGAAGATTATTACCTGTTTAAAGCCCTCTCTTATGCCACGCGTGATCGCCTTATGTCGCGCTGGAAAAAAACATGGGAAGCTTACAATGCAGATGATCACAAGAAAGCCTACTATCTTTCAATGGAGTTTTTGATTGGCCGTTCACTGACAAATAACCTGTTGAACCTAGGCATCGAAAATGAAACCCAGCAAGCCATGTATGATTTAGGTCTGAATCTAGAAGAGATAGAAGAGGCCGAGCGAGATGCAGGTCTGGGAAATGGCGGTTTAGGCCGTTTAGCCGCCTGTTTTATGGACAGTTGCGCTACCTTACAACTGCCTGTAATGGGCTATGGATTGCGTTATGAGTATGGTATGTTTCGTCAACTGATTCAGAATGGTTTTCAAATAGAAGAACCGGATCATTGGTTAGGGGCAGGGCCTTATCCGTGGGAAGTTCAGCGTACTGAATACACCCAAGTGATTAAGTTTGGCGGTTACTCTCGTCAATATATCGATCCACATACTGGGCAAATGATTGCGCACTGGGAGCATGCTGAGGTCGTTGAAGCGGTGCCATTTGACGTGCCAATTCCAGGATTTAAAAATGATACTGTAAATACCTTACGTTTATGGTCAGCGACGGCCCAAGAGGGTTTTAATCTGTCAGAGTTTAATGCGGGTTCTTACCATGAAGCCGTTGCTGACAAGGCCGCCGCAGAAAATATCACCATGGTGTTGTATCCGAATGATTCCAGTGAAAATGGTAAAGAATTACGTTTGAAACAGCAGTATTTTCTAGTCTCTGCCAGTTTGCAAGATGTCGTCACGCAGTGGAAAARTAAACATGATGATTTTACCCACTTCGCGGAAAAGAATGCGTTTCAGTTAAACGATACCCACCCAAGTTTAGCGGTCGCTGAATTGATGCGACTATTGGTTGATAAAGAGAGTTTGTCCTGGGATGACGCTTGGGAAATAACCTCTCAAACCATGGCCTATACCAATCATACTTTATTGCCAGAAGCGCTTGAGAAATGGTCAGTCGGTTTGTTTGAAAAACTMYTGCCACGCCCACTCGATATTATTTATGAAATAAATCAGCGGTTCCTGATGCAGGTAGCGATGAAGTGGCCTGCAGATAATGGCCGTCAAAGTCGGATGTCGATTATCGATGAGCATAAGAATGTCTGCATGGCACACCTGGCCATTGTGGGGAGTCACTCTGTCAATGGGGTGGCGGCACTGCATTCACAGCTGCTAAAAGAGGGCTTGTTCAATGATTTCTATCAGCTATGGCCAGAAAAATTCAATAACAAAACCAATGGCGTAACCCAGCGCCGCTGGCTGGCCGGGTGCAATCCAAAGCTCAGAGCCTTGTTAAAAGAGAAAATCGGCGAAGGGTGGATCACCGAACTCACTCAGTTATCCGGAATTGAACCCTTGGCCCAAGACAGTCAATTCCAACAGGCCTGGTATGACGTTAAACAAGCGAATAAGCAAAACCTAGCCGATCTCATTAAGAAAAAGACCGATGTCTCTTTAAGTATTGATTCAATGTTTGACGTTCAGGTTAAACGAATTCATGAATATAAACGCCAACTGCTCAATGTGTTGCACGTGATTCATCTCTATTCACGCATTAAACGCGGCGACACCGCAGATTGGACGAATCGCAGTGTTATCTTCGGGGGTAAAGCCGCGCCAGGTTATATGATGGCCAAAGACATTATCAAGCTTATTAACAATGTCGCACAAATCATTAATACCGATCCCGATGTTGGCGATAAGTTAAAGGTCGTGTTTTTCCCAAATTACCGTGTTTCGGCCATGGAAGTGATTTGCCCAGGTACTGACCTCTCGGAACAGATTTCGACGGCCGGTAAAGAAGCCTCTGGCACCGGAAATATGAAGTTCATGATGAATGGTGCTCTAACTATTGGAACACTCGATGGGGCGAATGTTGAGATTCGCGAAGAGGTCGGGGATGAAAACTTTTTCTTATTTGGCTTGCAAACGCCTGATGTGGAAATGCTACGCCATCATTACAGTCCGCAAACTTATATTGAAGAAAGTGTCGAGTTACAAGCGGTCATGGGGTTGCTAGAGTCCGGACACTTTAACCAATTTGAGCCAGGAATATTTAACGATATAATCAACTCCATGAAAAGTTCAAGCGATCCATGGATGACTTTGGCCGACTTTCAAAGTTACATTACCGTGCAAGATAAAGTGGCCAAAGCCTATCAAAATCGCGCGGATTGGACCAGAATGAGTATCATCAACACCGCCCGTAGCGGGATCTTCTCAACAGACAGAACCATGCAAGAATACAATCGAGATATCTGGAAGCTAACCCCAATCACCTCGCAGAGTTAACCAGTACGTTGATTAATGGACTCAACCAATCGTCATTATCGGGCTTGACCCGATAATCCAATCCCACCACCGTCATTGCGAGCAAGGCTAAGCAATCCAGGAGTTAACATCTAAACACAGCACTTCGCCGCGAGCCATGGATTGCTGCGTCACTCCGTTTCTTGCAATGACTGGAAAAACACACTAGCAATGGCAAAACCACCGCCTGTCTTTGCGAGCGCAGCGAAGCAATCCATAGCCAAAGTCTAAATACAGCACTCCGCCATGACCTCTGGATTGCCACGTCACTACGTGCCTCGCAATGACAAACCTACCAGGCCTGGTCAGATTTAACAAGAATAGCGGAATTCTCCATCTAAAATTCTGAAAGGATTTAGGTGGAGATGAATAGCGTATTTATTTTACGGGCTTATCTTGGTTTTCGATGTATCTCTTAATAACGTCTATTGTGGCTCCGCCTGTCGTTAATAAGCAGTAAGCTCTTGACCAGAAGTAAGGTTTCAAATAATAACTATCGACCCTTTCTTTGAATTCTTTTCTGATAAGTCTTGATGAAACTGTTTTTATCGAGTTAATTAGCTTGGACAAGTCCAGGCTTGGGTGCGTCTTTATAAGCAAGTGAACATGGTCAGATTCACCGTTGAATTCAATAAGCTCAACATCCCATTTTTGAAGCTGTTCTTGAAAGATTGCATGCAACCTTTCGAGGATAAGCTTATCAATTACTGGATTTCGATATTTAGTAACTAACACCAAATGATATTTTAGATCATGAACGGCGTGATAATGACTTCTTTTTCTTAGGTTATTCATTTACTTACTCCCCATTCGGAGTATAATAATGTCTTATGACACTAAAATATTATAAATATAGACTAACCCCAAACAGATTACAAGTTGAAATGTTTTCCCAACATTTCGGCGTGAATCGTTTTTGTCTGGAATTGGGGTCTATCTTTAAAAGGCAGATATTACCGTCGATTTGGAAAAGGCGTGTCCAAACGCCGCCTTCAAGACCAGTTAGTCAAAAAGAAGAAAACGCTAAAATACCATTGGTTAACCACCGTTAATTCTCAAAGCTTACTGTCTACGTTAGACCACCTGGATAAAGCGTTTTCCGCTTTCTTCAGGGGTAGTAGCAAATATCCAAATTTCAAATCTAAACGAGCGTCGTGGCAGAGCTTTCAAAACCCTCAGCATGTCCAAGCTGATTTTGAAAGTTCCATGGTGAAACTTCCGAAAATTGGAAGGGTGAAAGCTGTGTTTCATCGAACGTTTGAGGGTCGGATAAAAACGTGTACGGTTAAGAAAGCCCCAAGCGGGGCTTTTACCCTATCCATGCTTATTGACGACTCAACTCAACTTCCTTCAAAAAGTATCGTTGAACCCGAGTTGACACTCGGTATCGATGTCGGAATTAAAACGTTTGCCGTCTGCTCTGATGAAACGGAGTTTGAGAATCCAAGATTCTTGAACTCGGTATTAGTAAAGCTTAAACAGCAACAAAGAATTCTATCTCGTAAGAAAAAAGGCTCAGCAAACCGTTCAAAACAAGTGCGGCACGTCGCCGTGTTGCACGAACGGACCGCAAACGCCCGTAATAATTATAGTCATCTCATCTCGCACAAATTGGCTGTCGAAAACCAAGCGACCAGTTTAGTGGTAGAAGATTTGAATATTAAAGGCTTAATCCGTAATCGAAAGCTCTCAAGGCACATTGCAGATGTGGCCTGGGGGTCTTTCTTACAACAACTTGCCTATAAGTGTGACTGGTACGGAAAGAATCTGATTACCATCGGAAGATTCGTACCCAGCTCAAAAACGTGTAGCAATTGTGGCGGGTATAAATCTGATTTGAAATTGTCAGACCGAATGTATGAATGTGCCGAGTGTAAAACGGTCATCGACCGTGATTACAACGCGGCCATTAACATTAAAAACTTTGGTCTGAAACAAGAATTGGAAACGTTCGGTGCGAACGGTACTGTAAAGTGTTCCTCTAAGCCTATATCTACCCAATTAGATGGCTTAGCGAAAGGTGTAAGTATTTACTTGCATAGGTCAGTAGAAGTCCCCACTAAAACTGCGTTAGCGGTTTAGTGGGGGTAGTTCACTCACCCTAAAAACTTCGTGTCTTAGTGACTTCGTGGTTCAACTTTACTGCTTGACCCGATAAGCTACATCGACACATCGAGACCCCTTGGTCAAGCCGCAGGATGACGGTTAGCTGCCACTACAATACTTACATAATAAAGAGTAGATTATGGCTCAATGAGTAGTGTTTGACATAATCACGTAAAAGGCTATTGATTAATGTTTGGTATCCAATATGGTCTTCACTCGCTTTCTTTTTTAAGAAAAGCAAAATATCATTATCTAGCCTTATGGTGGTGGACACTTTTTTAGGTTGATAAAAACGTCCTCTTACGCCAGAAGAAAAATCATAACTGTCTTCCATTTCAAACTCGTCTAATTCAGCTCTTTGCTCAAGTGTTCTCATACTGTCCTCGCTCCTTGGTGTTGGCTTGTCTTGCCGAGATTATCCTAATAATTTCCTCACCATCATCGCTAAAAAACAAATTAGCAATAACTAAAATATGAGAATTTTTAGTTGAACCTAATGTAATCCATCTTTCTTCAAAGTAGCTATAGCGATGATCTAGTCGTGCAATATGGAGAGGGTCTTCAAACACCTGCTTGGCGTCTTCAAAAGAAACACCATGTTTGATAAGGTTCTCTTGGTTTTTCAGGTCATCCCATTCAAATTGCATTAACCAATGCTCCCATTAAGTTGTAATTACAATGTTACTACAAAAAGAAAGTAGTCTCAAATAAATGATAATGACATCACCATAAACATCTAGTTTGGCGATAAGACATGTGCATAATCCCCTGGCCAAACCGGAGGATAACGACTACTACACCTTCGCATAACCAAGCTGTCATTGCGAGCGCAGCAATCCATGGTTTAACGTCTAAACCGCGGGTCCTGGATTGCCACGTCACTGCGTTCCTAGCAATGACGAGAGGTGGTTGCCTTTGCGAGCAAAGCGAAGCAATTCATAGTCTGAATCACACTCAGCAACTAAAATTACCTTAAGTTTGTTTTGTGCAGAAGTCGGTTGATTCGAAATAAATTACTGTTGCAAAAATTTATTTTAAACCATATAGTTGTTTTAACATCCTTATTATAAGGTGGGGTGAAATGCGAACGACACTTAGAAGAATTGGCAACTCAAGAGGAATTATTATTCCCTCCGCTTTAATAGAACAGCTTCATCTCGAGAATGAGGTAGAGCTCATTCTTCAAGAAGGCGCTTTGCTTTTAAAGCCATCGACTCCCCTTAGACAAGGCTGGTTTGAAGGGTATGACCCAAGCAAAGACGTTGAGCCACTTGCAGACATGAAAGACCTTGGTTCTGAGCAAGAGGATTGGGAATGGGAATGGTAAGTACAGGCGATGTATATTGGGTAGAACTTGATCCAACGGTTGGTAGCGAAATTCAGAAAACACGTCCATGCCTGATTGTGTCTCCTGACGATATGAACAGGGAGCTACCTCGTGTCATTATTGCGCCTATCACATCTAAAGGCCAATCTTTAGCCTTCGGTCCAGAAGTCGTTGTTAATGGCAAAATGGGGAAAATTGAATTGGATACTTGGCACGATACACTCATCCAAATGTTTTCATAGACGATTTCCAACCCCTGGATTGCCACGTCACTCCGTTCCTCGCAATGACAAACTCTACATACCTATTTAAATTAAATCTTTAAAACTTCGTGTCTTAGTGACTTCGTGGTTCAATTCTTTTTTTTGGGGGGGGGAAGTACGCATTTAATTATAAACAAATGCAGAAATTCTATCGCTTTTAATATAGAATACGCGTTCTTATTTAGATTGAATTGAGTCAGGTTTATGTGCGGAATTGTTGGCGGTGTTGCAGAACGAAATATTGTTCCGATTCTATTGGAAGGTCTTAGAAGGCTAGAGTATCGTGGATATGACTCATCCGGTATTGCCATCTTAAATTCAGACAGCCAGATTCAACGAATTCGTGCCATTGGTAAGATCAAAAACCTAGACGAAAAAATTCAAAACCATTCTGAAGTTTTTACCGGTAATATCGGTATTGCACACACCCGTTGGGCGACTCATGGCGTGCCTTCCGAAAACAATGCCCACCCGCATATCTGTAATAATCGCGTTGCCGTCGTGCATAACGGTATTATCGAGAACTATGCTGAGCTTAAAGTTCAGCAAGTCGCCCAAGGTTATCGTTTTACCTCAGAGACCGATACTGAAGTCATCGCACATAGTATTCATGAACAACTCTCCCAAAACAGTGACCTGTTTTCCGCCGTTTTTAACGCCATTAAAAGCTTTAAAGGTGCCTATGCATTAGGCGTGGTTGCGATTGATGATCCCGATACTTTGGTTGTTGCCCGTAAAGGCAGTCCACTCGTCATCGGTATTGGCATTGGAGAGCACTTCATAGCCTCTGATGTTTCAGCTCTGTTGCCAGTGACACAAAGTTTTATCTTTCTAGAAGAGGGCGATTTAGCCAAGATAACGCGTCAACGAATTGAAATATTTGATGCTGCTGGTAGTGCAGTCGAGCGTCCTATTAAATTATCAACGCTTAGCGCACACGCGGTCGAGCTAGGCGAACATCGCCACTATATGCACAAAGAAATATTTGAGCAGCCACAAGCGGTCATAGATACTTTAGAGGGGCGGATCACCCAGGAGCATGTGTTGATTTCAGCCTTTGGTTTTCAAGCCGAGGCACTCTTTAAAACAATTCAGCAAGTACAAATTATTGCCTGTGGCACCAGCTATCATTCTGGTCTGGTCGCAAAATACTGGTTCGAAGACATTATAGGGTTGTCATGCCAAGTCGAAGTCGCCAGCGAATATCGCTATCGTAATCCAGTGGTGATGGATAACACCCTGTTTGTCACCATCAGCCAGTCTGGTGAAACCGCAGATACCCTAGCGGCTTTGCAGCAAATAAAACAATTAAAGCATTCAAAAGCACCAAGCCCGTCATCCGCGGAATCGACCTCCACTACGTCATCCTCGGGCTCGGCCCGGGGATCTCAAGACGCCAGCACAGACCTTAATGTCCCAAATCCGTCACACTCTGACTTGGTACCAACCCCGTCATCCTCTGACTCGACCTCACTACCGTCATCCTCGGGCTCGACCCGGGGATCTCAAAGTGCCAACACAGCTCTCAATATTCCAACACTCACCATCTGCAACGTAGCCGAATCCAGCCTAACACGAGAGAGTGACTTAACCTTTCTAACCCATGCCGGCCCAGAGATAGGCGTGGCATCAACCAAAGCTTTCACCACACAATTGGTCGCTCTAGCGTTACTACTCACCTCCGTAGGTAAAGCCAAGAGCTTGTTAAGTGAAGAGCGCGAAACCATTATTGTGAAAGGTCTGCAAAAGCTACCAGGCCTGGTCAAAAGTGCGTTAGGACATGAAGATCAAATTATGGAAATTGCCAAAACCTTTGCAGATAAAAACAACGCACTGTTCTTAGGGCGAGGCACCATGTATCCCATCGCAATGGAAGGTGCATTAAAGCTCAAAGAGATCAGCTACATTCATGCAGAAGCCTATCCAGCCGGAGAACTAAAGCACGGCCCTTTGGCGTTGATTGATGAACATATCCCCGTAATCGCAATTGCCCCACATGATGATTTGTTAGAGAAACTAAAATCTAATCTACAAGAAGTCAATGCACGCGGTGGCCAAATGATCGTCTTTGAAGACGAAAAGTCCAATATCAGCTCCGAACCCGGTTTTACAGTGGTCAAAACCACCACCAATGTAGGTCGCATCACCGCACCCATCACTTTTAATATTGCATTGCAGTTGCTTAGTTATCATGTAGCACTCATTAAAGGTACCGATGTGGATCAACCTAGAAACTTAGCTAAATCAGTAACGGTAGAATAAGAATTAATTATAGGGAAGAAATATGTTTAATAATCAAACAATACTTATTACTGGCGGAACGGGTTCTTTCGGTAAAAAATACACCAAAATCATACTGGAAAAATATAAACCTAAGAAAATCATTATCTTGTCTCGTGATGAGTTAAAACAATTTTGAGATGCACCAAGCATTTAATGATCCCTGTATGCGTTATTTTATAGGGGATGTACGTGATGCTGGCCGCATTTTAGAGGCGATGGAGGGCGTGGATTATGTCATTCATGCAGCGGCTATGAAGCAGGTTCCCGCGGCAGAATACAATCCTATGGAGTGTATTAAGACGAATATCTATGGTGCGGAAAATGTTATTAAAGCGGCTATTAAACATAACGTTAAGAAAGTAATTGCACTTTCTACGGATAAAGCCGCTAATCCGATTAATTTGTATGGTGCAACAAAGTTAGCTTCTGATAAGCTTTTTGTTGCAGCGAACAATATGGTTGGTGAGCGCCAAACGCGTTTTTCGGTGGTTCGTTATGGAAATGTAGTCGGTTCCCGTGGTTCAGTAGTCCCTTTCTTTAGAAAGTTAATGACAGAAGGTGCTACTGAGTTGCCTATCACGCATTCTGATATGACACGTTTCATGATTACCTTGCGCGAGGGTGTTGAATTTGTTCTGAAAAACTTTGAACGTATGCATGGCGGAGAAATATTTATACCAAAAATTTCATCTATGTATATGACTGAATTAGCGAAGGCAATCGCGCCAAAGTTAGATCAGAAAATTGTTGGCATTCGTCCTGGTGAGAAGCTGCATGAAATAATGTGTCCAGCGGATGATAGTCATTTGACTCTCGAGTTTGATAATCACTATGTTATTTGTCCAACCATTCAGTTTGCGCACAAATCGGATTTTACAAAAAGTCGTTTAGGTGAAGTGGGACATTACGTTGAGCAGGGCTTTGAGTATAATTCAGGCAATAATACAGAGTGGTTAACGCACGAAGATTTTTTAAAAATGGCTGATGACGTAGATTCAATGTGAGAAAGGAATTTACAACACGTATATTAAATATACTACTTCGTGGTTTATCTATGGGGAGTCGATTTGTATTGATTTTTGCAGTGGCAAAGCTACTAGAACCTGCTGAAGTTGGTTTATTCGGTTTAATGTTAGCGACTGTTTCCTTTAGTGTTTTGATAGTTGGTGCAGATTACTATACATATGCACAAAGGGAGTTGTTAGCCAGTCCCCCAGAGCATTGGTCGTTTGTGATACAGCATCAAATAAAAGCACAGTTCATACTATATGGTATTTTACTTCCTGCTCAGTTACTGATTTTTGTATTTGGTTTAATGGATTGGCAATATGCGATGTGGTTTTTTGTATTGTTGCTTACTGAGCATATTGCCCAAGAAATGAATCGCTTGTTGGTTGCTATGCATAAACAGATTTTGGCGAGTTGGGTCTTGTTTGTTAGATTGGGTAGTTGGGTCATTGTTGTTATTCCTTTAATGTACATTTACCCTAGATATCAAAGTTTGGAAGTTTTATATGTAGCGTGGTTAATAGGTAGTTTATCTGCGATTGTGCTGGGTTTTATTGTAATTAAACATTCGCTACCAAATTGGCAACCCGTAAAAACTGATTATGCCTGGTTAAAAAAAGGCTTTAAGGTAGGTGGTCTATTTTTTGCTGGCTACTGTGTGCTTTAAAGGATTGCTGACATTCGATCGCTATGCAGTTGAAGCACTTAGTTCCATTGAAATGCTTGGGGTATATGTGTTTTATATAAGTATGGTGATGGGAGCATATAGTTTCTTAGATCCTGCTGTTTTTTCATTTTTATACCCAAGAATGTTACAGAGTTACCAAATGCAAGACAAGAAAGCATATCTAAAGTCATTTAATGAGTTGATTATTTCAACTGTGGTAATTAGTATTCTGCTGGGTTTTGTTATTTGGATAATTATGCCCTATATCGTTAATTGGGTTGATAAGCCCATATATGCAAGTCATTTAGATAGCCTAATTATTTTTATAGCAGCAGGGTTTGCATATGCAGTTGCTTTTATACCCCACTACGCTCTCTATGCTATGAAAGGAGATAATTGGATAGTCTTAGCTCATATATCCGCTCTAGTGGCGTTTTTTGCTTCTCTAATGTTTATTAAATTAGATGACGGTATCCAAAGCGTAGCTGTAGCACTCTTATTGGCTTTTACTTGGATGGGGTTCGTGAAAACAATCGGTTATCTGCAAACAAAACAACATTCAATTCTTTTAAAGGTTTGATTTCAATGATACCTTACGGCAAGCAAGACATAAATCAAGATGATATTGACGCGGTTGTTAATGTGTTAAAGTCCGATTTCCTAACGCAGGGGCCACAGGTTCCTTTATTTGAAGAGACGATTGCAGATTATTGTGGCGTTGAATACGGCGTAGCGGTTAATAGTGCAACATCCGCTTTGCATATTGCCTGCTTAGCCTTGGGGTTAGGTGAGAAAGATTGGCTATGGACTAGCCCTAACACTTTTGTCGCTTCAGCTAACTGTGGCTTGTATTGTGGTGCTCAAGTAGATTTTGTTGATATAGATCCTCTCACCTACAATATGTGTACGCTTGCCCTTGAACAAAAATTGATTCAAGCCAAGCAAGAGAATAAGCTTCCTAAGATTGTTATCCCCGTGCATTTTGCCGGACAGTCGTGTGACATGCAGCGTATTCATCAGCTCGGACAAGAGTTCGGCTTTAAAATCATAGAAGATGCTGCTCATGCCATAGGCGGTCAATATTTAGGTCATCCGGTTGGCGGTTGTCAGTATAGTGATATTACAGTTTTTAGCTTTCATCCCGTTAAAATAATAACCACGGCAGAAGGTGGCTTGGCAGCTACAAACCAATCAGACCTGGCTAATAAAATGCAGTTGTTACGCAGTCATGGGATTACACGTGATCCAAAGTTGATGACCAAGGATTCTGAAGGCGGTTGGTACTATCAGCAGATCGATTTAGGCTTTAACTACCGCATGACAGAACTTCAGGCCGCTTTAGGCGTGAGTCAGATGCAGCGTTTAGATGAATTTGTAATAAAGCGTCATGCGCTTCTAGAAAGATATACTGAATTGTTAAAAGAGTTGCCTGTGATAACTCCGAAGCAGTTTGAAGACTGTTACTCAGCATTACATCTATATCCAATCCAATTGGAATTGCAAAGGATCGATAAGTCTCATGCCCAAGTATTCGACGAATTAAGGCAAAATGGTATTGGAGTTAATGTGCATTATATCCCTGTGCATCTACAGCCCTACTATCAAAAAATGGGATTTAAAGAAGGTGATTTTCCCAATGCTGAACTTTACTACAGTAGAGCCATCAGTATTCCTTTGTTCCATGGTATGACATTCGAACAACAGGATGAGGTGGTGGATACGCTCAAAAAGGTACTGAGATGAAGCTTTGTGTGATTCCGGCCCGGGGTGGTAGCAAGCGAATACCGCGTAAAAACATCAAAAAGTTCAATGGAAAGCCCATGATTGCTCATTCTATTGAAGCCGCTTTGCAAAGTGGCTGCTTTGATAAAGTGATTGTCTCAACGGACGATGAAGAAATTGCCGAAGTTGCAAAGGCATATGGTGCTGAAGTGCCTTTTATGCGCCCAGCGGAGTTGGCGAATGATTATGCTGGCACCTTACCTGTTATAAAGCATGCCGTTGAGTGGTTTGAAGAGCATTCAACCAGGCCTGGTCATATATGCTGTCTTTATGCCACAGCACCTTTTGTGCAACCTCAAGCCATTCGGCAAGCTTACGAACAACTACAGAAAACTCAAGCAGATTATTGTTTTAGTGTGACTAGTTTTGCTTTTCCTATTCAGCGTGCCATCAAAATCATAGACCAACAAAGAGTTGAAATGTTCTATCCAGAACACATCAACACTCGCTCTCAGGATTTGGAAGAAGCCTACCACGATGCTGGGCAATTTTATTGGGGAACGGTTGATGCCTTCAGGAAAATGACGCCCTTGTTTTCTCCATCAGCAAGCCCTTTTGTTTTACCAAGGTATTTAGTACAAGACATTGATACCCCTGAAGACTGGATTAGAGCGGAACTCATGTATCAAGTGCTCAGACAATCAGGAACCTTCGCATGAAGATTGTCATTCGTGTTGATGCATCACCCCAAATCGGCACGGGCCATGTCATGCGTTGTTTGGCCCTGGCAGAAGCCTTAAAGGAAAAAGGGGCAAGTGTAGAGTTTATTTGTAGGGAGCATAAGGGGCATTTAATAGAGCGTATTCAAAACCAAGGATTTTCGGTTTACACGCTTTCGAATACAACCAAACCCGGTGATTTTGAATACGGAAACCTACATCATTCCGCTTGGTTAGGGGAGACTCAAATAGAAGACGCAGATCAGTGTCGCCCAGTGTTAGATAACGTACAGCCCGACTGGCTGATAGTAGATCATTACGCAATTGACCAGGCCTGGCAATCAGAACTTAAAGGTGCTTTTAGAAAGTTGATGGTGATTGATGACTTGTCAGATCGCCATCATCAGTGTGATTTACTATTAGATCAGACCTACGGTCGCCAAGAGGAAGACTATCAAGGCTTAGTGCCAGAATATTGTCAAATGCTACTCGGCTCGCAATATGCTTTGCTCCGGCCTGAATTTGCTTTGTGGCGTGAATACAGTTTGCAACGCCGGGCAAGGCCAGAGCTCCAAAAGCTATTGATTACGATGGGAGGAGTGGATTCAGATAATATCACTGGTCAAGTACTGCATGCGCTAGCGACTTGTGAATTGCCTAAAGCGCTAGAAATTACGGTGGTGATGGGAGCAATAGCCCCACATCTTGCCGTAATCAAAGCTCAAGCAGCAGCGATGCCTTATAAAACAAAAGTCAAAGTCGATATCAATAATATAGCAGAAATCATGGCAAATGCCGATTTAGCGATTGGCGCGGCAGGTGCGACCACTTGGGAAAGGTGTTGTTTGGGATTGCCAAGTTTGTTGGTTGTACTAGCAGAGAATCAAGTTTTGATTGCCAAACTTATTGCACAGTCAAATGTAGCAGTAGTGCTGGATAAATCAAAATTACCAAGAACTTGTTTGGCTCTACATTCCCTCTACAAGGAAAGCCAAGAATATTCAAGGCGATCTTCTGAAGTCACTGACGGTAATGGTGTAAGAAAGGTATTAGAACAAATCCTATGAAGATCACAATTTTAAATACACATGCAGAGCATCCAATCAATGCTTGGCTCGCAAAGTGGATAGCCACACATCAAAATAAGCACGAAATCAATTTATTACGGAGTAAGTCTGAGTTAATTGGTGGTGATCTTTTGTTTCTTATTTCTTGTTCTGAGTTGATTGCTAAAGAGGATAGGGAAAATTTTGAGAAAACTCTAGTGATACATGCAAGTGATCTGCCAAGAGGCCGCGGATGGAGTCCTCATGTCTGGGACATAATAAGTGGTGCAAGTGAGATATCATTAACTTTGTTAGAGGCAGAAGATAAAGTAGATTCAGGTGATATTTGGAGAAAACTGAAAGTTAGTATTCCAAGCACTGCGCTATTTGACGAGATTAATAAAATTGTTTTTGATGCTGAGCTTGAATTGATGGATTTTGCGATTGAAAACTTTAATCACATTACACCTGAAAAGCAGTCTTTAGAAATCCTACCAAGTTATTGGCCAAAAAGAACACCTAAAGACAGTGAAGTTGATATAACAAAAACCATAGAGCAGCAATTCGACCTAATTAGGGTTTGTGATACGGATAGATTCCCTGTCTTTTTTTACATACATGGTAAAAAATTTACTCTTAAGATTGAGGCTATAGATGAATAAAATGATTACGATTAATGGAAGGCGAATTGGGATCGATTATTCGCCTTATGTAATTGCTGAAATGTCAGCTAATCACAATGGTGATATTGATAATGCGTATAAAATTATCGATATGGCGAAAGCAGCAGGTGCTGATGCAATTAAAATGCAAACCTATACCCCAGATACTTTAACCATTGATTGTGACTTACCTGATTTCCAATTAACTGACGGGCTTTGGGCTGGGCGTTCACTCTATCAACTTTATCAGGAAGCCTATACTCCTTGGGAGTGGCATAAACCCTTATTTGATTATGCTAAAAAATAGGCATAACGATTTTTAGCTCACCTTTTGATAATACAGCGGTAGATTTACTGGAAGACTTAAATACTCCAGCCTACAAAATCGCCAGCTTTGAAGCGGTAGATTTACCACTGATTAAATATGTCGCACAAACTGGAAAGCCCATGATTATCTCAACGGGTATGGCGGACGCTGAGGAGATTCAAGAAGCAATTGATGCCGCACACGAAGGTGGCTGCAAGGAATTAGCGATTTTGCATTGTGTCAGTGGTTATCCTGCACCTGCAGAGGATTATAATTTAAGAACGGTTGCTGATATGCAACAAAGGTTTAGTCTGCCAATAGGATTGTCCGACCACACCCTGGATAACACTACAGCCATAACAAGTGTTGCATTAGGTGCATGTATTATCGAAAAGCACGTCACCCTTGACCGAAATGGAGGTGGACCTGATGATAGCTTTTCACTTGAGGCAGAAGAACTCACTGCTCTTTGCAAAGGTGCAAAAATAGCCTGGCAAGCATTAGGTAAAGTAGATTACGGTCGAAAATCTAGTGAAGAAGCCAATGTAAAGTTTAGACGTTCATTGTATTTTGTTAAAGACATTGAGGCAGGTGAAGTGATCACAACAGAGCATGTGAAAAGTATTCGACCTGGGTATGGACTAGCGCCTAAGTATCTAGCGGAATTAATTGGTAAACCGGTCAAAAAGGCTGTCTCGTCCGGTAAGGCGACAAGCTTGGATCTTATAGTGTGATTAAATCTGTACTATAGAAATGACTCCTTCTACACGATTCTTGAGCTATGTTAAAAGAAGAAAAGTTTGCATACTGTGCTAATGAGATTTTTTTGTCTTTAAATTCAGTCTTGATATTAGTATTAATATTTAACTTATTTGGATTATATGAATTTTTATTACATACAATTTACAACAGATTTTCATTTGCTGACAGCGTTGGCTTATGTTGATGATATTTCGAGTTCGAACATTACTTTAGTTGGTCCCAAGACAAAAATGGTAAGTATGTTGAGTAGTAAGCTTGTTGTTGAACACTATCATGTTGATCCTAGGTCTCCAAAAATAAGTTACCAAGAAGTATTGCGTAATTTTATCAACGCCAAATCAAGTAAAGAGCATATAATTATTTCACCATTTGCCTTTCCTTTGTTTTCTTATTTATATCTTCTTAAAAAAGGGGTTAAAGTAAGAAAAATCGTCAGGACGGATGAGGGAGTAGGAACTTATGCATCTATTCGTCATTATTATAATGCATATAGATTGGAGGTAGCAGATTCATCAATTCTTCAGTGCTTTCTTAGATCGGTGTTAAAAAAGTTAACAATGAATTTAACGGTATTGTTCGGACTATGTGAAACAAGATACATTTTTGATAAAAGTTTAACAATAAATCGGCAACAGATAGACAATATAAATAGAAACATTCAAATTATTGGAAAACTCGATGAGCTAGAGGGTGAAGTTGTTTATGTTAGTCAACCGAATGTTGAGAAAAATTTCGCTTCACTTGAGGATTATGGAGCATTTATAAGAGAGGTAGGAAGAAGCTTTGGTTCTGATAATGTAGTTGTAAAAAAACATCCCTCTGATAACTTTGACTACATTTTAAATGGATTTAGGGTTCTAGAGGGTTTGCCTCTTGAAATTTATAATGTAAAGGATTCGAATATATTTGGGTTTTCATCAACAGCACTTCTCACGGCAAAAATTATAGGTGGATGTACTCAAGTATACTATTTGAAACTTTCAGGAGGTGTATTAACCTACGATTGTTTGTCAGACTTTAATAATCAACTCTTTAAACTATATCTTACGCCTTTAGATTATTTGTCTAAAGACATTAAGGATAGGTAGGATAAATATCAATGTATTTAGAGCTTTGTAGTCTTTAGCGTATGAAAAATAATAAATTTTTTTCATTAGAAACTACTTTTATGTTTTGGGGGTGTATTACGTACCCAGTGTTGGTAAGTTTTTATGCTTTTTTGGGTAGCGTTTTGTTGCAGGTAGTTTCGTTGGTTATTGGAGTGTCTATTTTTTCTATAATGTTTTATAGAAAAAATAGAATAAGTTATCAACAAAAAATACTATTACTTTTTGTAATTCTGTTTTTGATTTTATTTGGAGCATATGCAGCAGTATGGACGGGCATGAGGAACTATGGTGTAATTTTATTTTTACTATCCGGTATTGGGATAGCCTGGGCATCGTTAGAGTTAAACATAACAAAATATGTTTATGAATATCCATTTTATATATTCTTAATTGTTACATTGGTTCTTATTGCTAATGGCTTTGATAGGAATTCGTTCAATAGTTTATTGGATGCAGGTAGTCGGAATGTATACTCAGCAATTTTAATAGCCTTTGCTTTTGGGTATCTATTGTCAAAGACACTAATGAGGTCAAGCCCATCTCTAATTTTAGGCTTACTACTAATTTTTTCTTCATTTATTTTGTATAGTCGAACAGGGCTATTTCTATCATTTATCTTTTTTATTATTATTTTATTGCAAAATAAGAGCTTTATTAAGTTTAAGGTTTTTATATTATTACTTTCAATAATACTGGCGATAGCACTTGGCGTTGGCGATTTAATAAAAGACTATAGTAATTTTTCTAAGGGTTTAGAGTCTGCTAGGTATGAAATTTGGCGTTCATATGTCAGTGATATTAATCTGGTTAGTTTATTTTTTGGTAGTAATCTTAATTACAATGAATTAATTATGGAGTTTAATGGAAATCCACATTCAGCATTTTTAAGAATGCATGCCTATTTTGGTTTTGGTTTTTGTTCCTGATGATGTTGATAGTATTCTCATTTGTTCAGTTAGTTATTGGGAGGTATTGGATCCATGCTCTTATTCTTTTAATATTTTTATTCAGAGCTGCTTTTGACCCTATATATTTAATATGGTGGTTCGATTATCTATTTTATCCTAGCGTATTCTTTCTTTTATTCAGAGGCTACTTTGAGCCTAATAGCTATGATTCAAAAGGAATTAAAAAAAGAGTATAACTTTTCAATATTATATTTATGCTTGTTCTAGTCATGCTGGAGTGTATATGTTGCTACTAGCAAAAAAGAATAGAAGTGCTACTGTTCTTTCAATCCTTAAACCTTTATATAAGTCAGTGCAGGTTTAATTGTATTTTTTAATACAAATAATTGAAAGGCAATTATTTGTTATTCATAGAACGAGGTTTATGTGAAAGTTTTAGTTGCTGGTGGTCGAGGATTTATCGGGAAAAAATTAGTAGAAATGCTCGTTGTGAAAGATTGTCATGTTGATGTTTTGTCACGCTCTGAAGTGGATGATTCAACCTCAAAAGATCGTTCTGCTTGTTTTATTAAAGGTGACTTATTAGATCCAAAGTTTGATTTTGAGGTTTTGGCTAGTAGATATGATGTTATTTTCAATTGCGCTGGTGAGTTGCATGATGAAGCATTAATGCAGTCATTACACGTTGATACTACAAAACGTCTCGTTAAGGCTTGTAAAGTAATGTCAAAATCTCAAAATAAATCTATTCATTGGGTGCAGCTAAGTTCCGTTGGTGCTTATGGCTCATCCAGGCCTGCTGCAAATGTTGAGAGAGTTGTAACTGAAGAAACGCCGACTAATCCTGTCGGTAGCTACGAAGTAACTAAAACTTTAGCAGATGAATTAATAATACAAGCAGGTAAAGACAGTTGTTTTACTTACTCAATCCTCAGGCCTTCTAATGTCTATGGTAAGGAGATGCCAAATAGCTCTATTCGCCAGCTGGGTAGAATGATACGAAGTAGTTTATTCTTTTATATTGGCAAGCCAGGAGCCGTTTCAAATTATGTACATGTTGACGATGTTGCAGAAGTTTTAGCTTTATGTGGCTTTGATCCGCGTGCTAAAAATCAGGTTTTTAATTTGTCTAATGATTGTCCTCAAGAAAATGTATTGGATGCCATGGCAATAGCACTAGGTACTTCGGAGCCTAAAGTTAGAATTAATGAGCGATTAATTAGGTTTTTTGTATTTCTATTCTCTTGGATAAAGTGGTTCCCACTAAAAAAATCACGCGTCGATGCGCTAGTGAATCGCACGCATTATTCGAATGAAAAAATTCATAAATTACTGGGTTTTGTACCTAGTCGTGATGTCACTAAAACAATCAGTGAAGTGTTGCTGAATAATAAGGTTGAGCGTTAATGCCTCATAAAAATTGTTCTTTGAAGGGAGTGAAGTTGGCGCGTGTTTCAACAGTCGCTTTTTTTATTGATACTCAGCTTCATGCACAAATAAAAGAGACAATAGCCTCAGGTGCAGAAGTTTCCGTGATTGCAAGTGAACCAGCTTTAAATAGACCTATTGACGGTTGTACTTATTTTTCTATTGATATTCCGAGACAGATTAGTCTGTTGAAAGACTTTGCTGCGTTATTCAAACTCTTGAGACTTTTTAGAAAGCAGCAATTTGATATTGTACATTCAACCACGCCTAAGGCAGGGTTGATTTGTGCCGTAGCTGGTAAATTGGCAGGTGTGCCGATAAGAATTCATACCTTTACTGGGCAACCATGGGTTACGCTTACAGGAGCTAAGCGTGTAGTTGCAAAGCTTGCCGATAAAGTCATCGGATTTTTAAATACAGCCTGTTATACAGACAGTTCATCGCAAAAAGAATTTTTAGTTTCAGAAAAGATAGTTTCTTCTCTTAAATTGTCTGTCATTGGGCAAGGCAGTTTGGCAGGAGTCGATACGCAACGATTCAATCCAGATTTGTATAGTGTTGCTGACTGTTCTTTGATTAAACAAGGATTAGGTATTCCACAGAATGCTTTGGTTTTACTTTTTGTGGGTAGAATTGTGCGTGATAAAGGAGTTGTTGAGTTGGTGGATGCTTTTAACAGTATTCTTGTTAATGATTCGAACGCTTATTTGCTTTTTGTTGGGCCACAAGAACTTACCTTATCGGAATTGGGCATTACAACGGGTTCAATGTTGGAGCAGAGAGTTAAGTTTACTGGTTATACCGATCTGCCTGAACAGTATATGGCAGCATCCGATGTGCTTTGTATTCCCAGTTACAGAGAAGGTTTTGGTACCGTTGTTATTGAAGCTTCGGCAATGGATTTACCTGCTGTTGGAACCAATATTTACGGTTTATCAGATGCTATTGTTGATGGAGAAACAGGTCTTTTAGTTGAGCCAAAAAATATTGACCAGTTAGCGAATGCATTGTTGCAAATTATTAATGATAGTGATTTACGTAAAGCATTGGGTCAAAATGCTCAAAAAAGAGCGAATCAATATTTTTCATCAGAACTAATCAATAAGCAGGTAGTTCAAGAATATGTTCGACTCTTAAGTCAAGAAAAAGAGCGTTGATATGTTTACGAATAAGATTTTAATAACAGGCGCTACGGGTTTTGTAGGTCAAGTGTTGGTGTCGAGTTTTCTTACACAAAATAAAACGGTTAGAGCGTTGGTTCGTTCATCGTCTTCACTTTTACCCAGTGACGTTCAGCCCGTAATTGGCGACCTAACAGGCCTGGTAGGTTCAATGCCTGATCAGAAGTTGCATAACGAGCTGCTTTCGGCGTTGGAGGGTGTGGAGGTTGTCGTACATTCAGCGGCACGCGCGCATATTATGCAAGAGCAGTCGGCAGATCCTTTAGAGGTATACCGTAAAGTAAATCGAGATGCGACTTTGGTTTTGGCTCGTATGGCGGCGGCAGCTGGCGTTAAACGGTTTGTGTTTTTGAGCTCTATTAAAGTCAATGGAGAAATGACCAGGCCTGGTTATCCTTTTTACCTGACGATCAATATATTCCAACAGATCCTTATGGATTGTCTAAGTACGAAGCCGAGCAGGGTTTATTGGCATTGGCTTTAGAAACGGGTATGGAGGTGGTGATTATTCGTTCTCCTTTGGTCTATGGTCCTGGCGTAAAAGCTAATTTTGCTTCGATGATGAATTGGATGAAGAAAAGTATTCCTTTGCCTTTTGGTGCGATTCATAACCAACGTTCTTTAGTGGCGTTGGATAATTTAGTCGATTTTATTGCTTTATGCGCGGACAAAGAAAAATCACCCAAAGCGGCCAATCAGGTGTTTTTGATTTCCGACAATGAGGATGTATCAACCACTCAATTATTAAGAAAAGTCGCCAAAGCCCAAAACAAACAGGCCTGGTTGATTCCTGTTCCGGTTGGTTTGATGACTTTCGCAGCCAAACTGATTGGTAAAGATGATGTGGCAAATCGTTTGTTTGGTTCTTTACAGGTGGACAGCTCTAAAGCGCGCGATTTATTAGGCTGGAAGCCGGTGGTGACGATGGATGAACAATTAGAAAAAATAATGAAGGCATTAGTGAATGAAAAGAGTATTTGATTTTATACTGGCATTATTGGCTAGCTTTTTATTGTTAGTTCCGATTGTCTTGGTGGCTATCTTGGTTAAACTCACCTCTAAAGGCCCTGCGCTTTATTGGTCAGATAGAGTGGGCAAGCATAATGCTATTTTTAAAATGCCTAAATTCAGAAGCATGAAAACCGATACGCCAGCGGTGGCGACTCATTTACTGCCAGATCCTAAAAGTGTATTAACGCCGATTGGTGGTTTTTTAAGAAAATCCAGCTTAGATGAATTGCCGCAGTTATGTTGTATCTTGAAAGGTGACATGAGTTTTGTCGGCCCACGCCCCGCGCTGTTTAATCAGGATGATTTGATTACATTACGCACGGAAAAGGGCATCGAAAAATTAATGCCAGGTTTAACTGGGTGGGCGCAAGTGAATGGTCGGGATGAATTGCCTATTCCACAAAAGGTGGCTTTGGATATTGAGTATGCCGCTAAGCAGGGATTTTTGTTTGATATTAAAATTTTGTGGCTTACCTTTTTAAAAGTGATTAACCGCGATGGAGTATCTCATTAGTGTTTAAAGTAAGCGGGGTCAGGTCTTACAATACGACATTTTGCCCTATTCACAAAAATGTACTTGCCGTTAGGTAATAAGTGATTTAATTGATTTGGCCCGTTATAGTTATGTGTCGTTGTTTGGCATTAACTTATTGGAATCTTTAAACGCCTCGCCCAAAACAGCGAACACAACAAACTAAGAATGCAAAAATTTAAACTGAATTTTGAAGAGCATGTATAATTAACTAACCATTATGGTTACTAGAGGGTAGGGTGGCAGCGTACAGTCTTGAAGAAGTCAGAACTGCAGGCAGTGCGGCTCGAATTGAGTACCGTGGCAGGAAGGTGCAGCGCGATATTGCTAACTTAGGCTATGACCTTAATGATGTTATAGATTGTTTGATGCAATTAAGCGAGTCGGATTTTCGTAAAACACATGTTTACGACGACGGTACCCCGTCGGATGATGATTATACCTGCCGATATACTAGACGCGTTGACGGGGAAAGTGTTACGGACGATTTGTATATTAAATTCTGTTTGGTGAATGATTTCCTAGTGATTGATTTGGGGTCGTTTCATTTGTAGTGATACGCAGAATGTAAGGGGATTCAGATATGAGTGGATGCAAAATTTGTAAAAGTAAAGATGTCGTCGTCGCGCAGACTGATGAAGTAATAAGCTATAAGTGCGTGACTTTAAACGTGCCGATGGCCTATTCAATATGCCTAAATTGTAACAGAGAGTTTATTACAGTCGAGCAAATCCTACAGAATGACAAGGCCATTCGTGATGCGAAAAAAGCGCATGATGGTTTGTTTACTTCTGTCGAGATCGCAAAAGCAAGAAAACAGTTGGGCTTGACGCAAGAGCAAGCCTCTTTGGTGTTTGGCGGTGGCAGAAATGCGTTTTCGAAATATGAGCGTTGCGAAGTTTCGCAAAGCGTCGCCATGGATAAACTCATTAAGCAAGCTCTAAAACATCCTATGGTGTTACACGATCTATTGGTCGAAGCGAGTATTGCGGTCGATAAAGATCATCTCATTTACAAAGATGATAATCTCGTGCCTTATGAGGTGTTTAAAGCGGCAAATGATCATAAATACAAATCTGTCAAAAGTATGAAAATGCAAGAGGAACAGTATGGATAAAGCGCTTATCTCAAAAGCTGCGGATGCGTTAGAACTGGTTGATATTCATCTGTATTCTTCGTCAATCTCAAGGTTTGAAGAAATTTTTGCTGATGATTACCCAGAGGATATGAAGCAACAAAATAAACTCTCAGTCAGCGCAGAAGTTTTAGCGTCTGAGGGTGGCAAAACGATCATTAACGTAAAAGCCGCTTTTGGGTTGAGGTTTGTTCTATTGGCCGATGATCAGGAAGAGCAGGTGCTTGCAGAGATTGAGTCGACCTTTATTGCTAAATATCTTCAGGCTAATGAAGTCGAAGAACAGGCTTTAGAAGAGTTTATAAAATTTAACGCCATACACAATGTTTGGCCTTTTTGGCGTGAACATGCCTTTAGAATGTCTGCCGAGGCTAACCTGCCTAAACCGCTGATTCCTTTTTTAGAAAGTGAAACGGAAAATAAGAATCAGCTTGTCGTGTTGCCAAACACCCTAACATTCAAAACAAAAATTAACCTCTACCCGGCCTGGTTATTTTAGAGAAGAAATATGAAAAATTTTAAAGAGTTTTTAAAAATGATTGCCAAGGTGTGAACTCAGTACAAGACATCAACGATCAGTTTGGTTATGAAGATAAGCAGGGCGGCGGTGGTTCAAAAGAATGGGATTTAATCTCTTGTGGCCAAGATGGCTCTGAGAGTGGTTATAACGAATTAGAACGTTTTTATAGCACTTATCTTGCGGATAGTGTGGAAGGTCTAGCATCGCACTCTGTGGTAATTAAAGCACTGTGCGAATGTTGTCATGAAATACCGCATCAACAACGTTCACATGATGCGTTTAAAGCGTGTATGGGTAATAAGCTCAATATAAAAATTGATTAACAGAAAAACTCTATTGGAGTGGGTGTGAGTCGGCTCAGTTGCCTTGTAATGAAATCTATAACAATGGGGAAGTGGGGTCAGGTCTTACAATGCGACATTTTGCCCTGTTCACAATAAACGTTCTTTAGTGGCGTTGGATAATTTGGTGGCTAAATTGATTGGTAAAGGTGATGTAGCAAACCGTTTGTTTAGTTCTAAAGCAAGAGAGTTATTGGGCTGGCAGCCTGTGACTACGATGGATGAGCAGTTGGCAAAAATGGCTGAGGTCTCATTATCTGAGGCATGTAAAAACAACCACGAAGACACGAAAACACGAAGTTCTTGAGGTCACCAGGCCTGGTTAGTTTGTCATTACATGGTTGTTTTCTTTCGTCATTATCGCGCTTGACGTGGTAATCTCTCTTTGCTGTGTTAGATCCCCTGGTCAAGTCAGTGGATGACGGTGAAGGGTGCTGACTGACGTAATCCTGTTAAATGAATTCATTATCTAGATGTTAAGCATTTATAATAGTCGATTAATTACGTATTTTTGGGCTTTTCCAAGGTTGTTGAATGAAAAGAGTGTTTGATATTTTATTGGGTCTGATTGCCTTTTAGAGATAAAGGACACCCATAAACGTTTTTTGATGATCTATTTCGTTCTGGGGCGACGCTTGAGGTGGCAACCGAGATTTTATATCGTGATGCAAAGTGTCATAATGTTTATGTATTAACTATGACCAAAACAAGGAGCAAGCGATGACCACGGTGTTTATTTCTGGCTCGCGTCATTTATCGCGCCTGAATCAAGAAGTAAAAGCGCGTTTAAGCAATGTTATGAATCAACATTTTTCAGTTGTAGTGGGGGATGCGAATGGTGCCGATAAGGCCGTGCAAGCCTTTTTGAAAGAGGTGGGTTATCAGGCCGTAACGGTGTTTTGTGCCGGTGATAAGTGTCGTAACAATCTTGGACAATGGCAAGTGAATCAAATACATGTTGACGCCAAGCTTAAAGGGCGTGCTTTTTATACGGTCAAAGATAAGAAGATGGCCGAAGTGGCGGATTATGGTTTTGTGTTGTGGGATGGCAAAAGCCAAGGCTCCTACAATAATATTGTTGAACTATTGAATCAAAATAAAAAAGCACTGGTGTATTTTGCGCCTAAGAAGGATTTTATGACCATTAAAAACAAAGCCGATTTGAATCTGCTTGTCCATGAATGTGACGCCAGCTTTAAGAAAAATCTGAATGTTAAAACGAGCTTGTCACATCAAACACCGCAACAGGCTTTGGAGTTTTAAAAAAGTGGAAGAAGAAAGTTCATGCCACTTAAAAGCATTTGGGTTGGAGCAGTATTCACATCTGTTGAGCGGTGAGTATTCGCACCCTGACGATATTCACAATCATGTTATAAAAAACAAAGAAAGTGTTACTTATCAAGCTATAGTGTTTGATGATTCGATTTGGGTTCATGAGATTTTATCGACACTTGATCCTAAATTTAAGCATATCAATTTTGTTAATTGTGTCTTTGTGAATGATGCCAATATCGATTTAGAGCTAGAGTCTTTGTCTTTTGATGATTGCTGTTTAGAGGGTAAGTGTTACATCAATAAACAGTATGGAGAAGAAAAAAAGTGTTTAAAGATAAATCGTTTGTCTATAAAGGACACGGTATTTCATGCAAACTTTAAGCTGCATAACTGTGAAGTCGAAAATTTTGTGCTGCGAGACGTCGATTTTGAAAGAAATGCCGATTTTTTCAAAACAAAGTTTTTAACAGCCACTGATATTGTATTTTTTGCGGTGAACTTTAGGGGGTTGGCGTTGTTTGGTGATACGGTTTTTAAAGAGCATGTGCTGTTTGAATATGTGACATTTGAGGGTTATACACATTTTAGAAAAGCGCATTTCAAAAAAGGACTTAATTTGGAATACGCGAACATCGAAAAAGAGATGAATTTTTTTGGTGTTACAGGGCTAGAGCAAAAGCAGTCGAAAGCAAAAACGACTCGCGAGACTTATCGAATCATTAAATATCAGCTGACTAAAGTAGGCAATATCATCGATTCAAATAAGTTTCATGCGCTAGAGTTAGCGAAACGAACAGAAGAAGTGTGTTGCAAACCTGATGAAGGTTTTAAAGCATCAGCGGATTGCATTGTATTAGGCTTGCACAAGCTTTCATCTAATCATTCCACTAGCTGGCCATTGGCTTTCTTTTGGGTATTTTTGGTTGGCGTGTTAACAAATAACGCAGTGTGCGGCACTTATTTCGGACAAGATTTTTATAAATTTAGTTCTTTACTGACATCATTGCAAGATTTTGGAGATGACTATTTCATGTTCTTCTTAAACAAGGTTCTGTTAGGGTATTTATACTATCAGTTTTTAACGGCAGTGAGAAAGGATACGCGTAAATAATGTGTTTGCAAAAATACAACTGGTCGATTGAAGAGCAAAAGCTTTTGGATTTGTATGCTGCGTTGAGTCGCTAGAGAGTTTTTATGGTGATGCCCGCTAATCCAAAAATTTATCATATTGTGCATCTAGATCGCTTGCCTTCGATTTTGCATGATGGTGGGTTGTTTTCAGACAGAGTAATCAGTCAGCGAGCGAATGCTGGCACTATGATTGGTATGAACCAGATTAAACATCGTAGAATGCATGAACTGCAGTTAGGCACGTATCCTGATTTGTATGTTGGGGATTGCGTCCCTTTTTATTTTTGTCCTCGCTCGGTGATGTTGTTTTTGATTCATTCTGGGCGTAGTGAAGATATCGTTTATAAAGGCGGCCAAGAACCAATAGTGCATTTAGAGGCGGACTTGTACTCTGCGGTTAATTGGGCCAATCAAAACCAGCAAAGGTGGGCGTTTACAAAATCGAATGCGGGTTCGTATTACTTTGAAGATGCGAATGACCCGAATGATTTAAGCAAACTACGCTGGGATTCGATTAGTGCAGCACAATGGTCGGGTGAACACAAAGAAGGCAAGCAAGCTGAGTTTTTATTGGAAAACCATTTTCCTTGGCATTTGGTAGAGCGGGTAGGCGTGTTTAGTGATGCACAGAAGAATGCAGTCGATGGCTTGTTATCGAATCAAATACATCAACCCACCGTTGAAATTAAAAAAGCATGGTATTACTAGTGGAGCGACAAAATGATTAAGTACACAACCGGTAATCTCCTAGAAGATAATGCACAAGCGATTGTGAATACGGTGAATTGTGTTGGCGTCATGGGGCGCGGTATTGCGTTGCAGTTTAAAAAGAAGTTTGCGCAAAATTTTAAGGCTTATGCTGCGGCTTGTGAGCAGAGGGTGGTTAAGCCCGGAAAAATGTTTGTCTATTCAAATGATGATATGTTTGGCCCACAATGGATAATTAATTTTCCTACTAAGCGCCATTGGAAAGGTAAAAGCCGAATGGAAGACATTGCACAAGGTTTGGATGATTTGGTGAAGGTGGTTAGAGATAACCAGATTCAATCCATTGCGATTCCGCCGCTTGGCAGTGGCTTGGGCGGTTTAGATTGGCAATTGGTTAAACACCTGATTGAGTCTAAGCTTTCGGGTTTATCCGGTGTTGAAGTGCGGATTTATGAGCCGTCTAATGTTTCTGGCCAAAAAATTGTGGCAGAAGCAAAAGCACCGAAGATGACTGCGGGGCGAGCCGCATTAGTCGGGTTGGTTGATCGTTATTTAAATGGCTTGCTTGATCCAACTATTAGTTTGTTGGAAGTGCATAAACTGATGTTCTTTTTGCAAGAAGCAGGTGAACCCTTACGTCTTAACTATCACAAAGCGACTTATGGCCCTTATGCGGATAATTTACGTCATGTTTTCAATGCGATTGAAGGACATTTTATTAAAGGTTATCAAGATGGTGGTGACGCGCCTGATAAGCAAATTGAATTGATGCCTAATGTGGTTAATCAGACAACTGTTTTTTAAAAGATAAACATGAGACCCAAGAACATTTTAGCCGAGTGGCAAAATTGGTAGAGGGGTTTGAAACAGCCTATGGATTGGAGTTACTTTCTACTGTTTATTGGGTGGTAAAAAATGAAGGCGCATCTTCTATTGATCAGGCTCGAGAAAAAATACATAGCTGGAATGAGTACAAAAAACAATTCAGCGAAAAGCAAATTGCTGTTGCTTACCAAATATTGCAAAAACAGCAGTGGATTTAACTCTTTGATAATCAAAAATAAAAAGAAAATTTACATAATGGTGGTCAGAGTACCTTTTCCAAGGCAAAGCACTGTATTTAGACGTTAACCACCTGGATTGCTTCGCTTTGCTCGCAAAGACAACCTCCTCTGAGATAAAGGACACCCATAAACGTTTTATAAGTGTCGATAATCTATAATCTGTATCACTGAGTGTTACAATGAAAAAAATATTTAAAACAACAGCCTTTAATCGATGGTTAAAAAAATCGATACTTGATGACGAAAGTTTATGCGAAGCGGTTCAGGAAATGGAGCGAGGTTTGTTTGATGTAGACTTAGGTGCGGGCTTGTACAAGAAACGAGTTGCTCTAGGTAATCGAGGCAAGAGTGCGGGAGCCAGAACATTAATCGCTACTAACTTAGGGAGTAGATGGTTTTTTGTTTATGGCTTTGTAAAGTCGCAGCGTTCTAATATCAATGACCGTGAAAAGGAAGTTTTGAAATTATTGTCTGAGGATTTGTTAAGTCTTACTGATGATGAGCTAAGTGCGTTGGTTTACAGGAAAAAGCTAATGGAGATTTGTAATGAGTGAAGATTTTAGAATGAGTATTATGGATGCTGTTCATGATACGGCAGCAGGCTTGCATAGTTTAGGCTTTATCGATAAGAGAAAGATGAATCATTATGATTTGCTATGTGGTGAGGAGTTGCCTGAGTATGACAGTACTCGTATTAAGTCTATTCGCCATAAATTAAATTTAAGCCAAACTGTGCTGGCTGCATCTTTAAACATGAGTCCATCAACAGTAAGGCAGTGGGAGCAAGGTCTTAAGCACCCAAGTGGAGCGGCCCAAAAGCTTCTCTTTTTGCTTGAATCTCGTGGTTTGGATATTCTTCTTTAATGATAGAAGAAAATAATTATTTAAAGGAAGAGGGGTCAGGTCTTCCATTACGACATTTACCCTGTTCACAATAAACGTTCTTTAGCGGCGTTGCGTTGGATAATTTGGTGGATTTTATTGTTTTATGTGCAGACAGAGAAAAATCCCCTAAAGCGGCTAATCAAGTGTTCTTGATTTCTGATGGAGAGGATGTTTCTACCACGCAATTATTAAGAAAAGTCGCCAAAGCCCAAAACAAACAGGCCTGGTTGATTCCTGTTCCGGTTGGTTTGATGACCTTTGCCGCTAAATTGATTGGCAAAGGCGATGTAGCAAATCGTTTGTTTGGTTCTTTGCAGGTGGATAGCTCTAAAGCACGCGATTTATTAGGCTGGAAACCTGTGGTTACTATGGATGAGCAATTAGAAAAAATAACACAGGCTTTAACAAAAGATGATTAGTCATAAACTAAACCTCCCAGCAGAAGTGGCTCAGTATGAGTTTTGGAATAAACTCATTGCGTTGTCATTTGTGAAATCAGTCTATTTATTTGGTTCAAGAGCCCGTGGTGATGCAAGGCCTAAATCGGATATCGATATTGCAGTAAATTGTCCAGAAGCTTCTTTTCAGCAATGGCAGGAGGTGTTGGATATTGTAGAAGACGCTGATACGCTTTTAGGGATTGATATCGTTCGATACGATAATTTGAGCGATAATTTGTTTAAACATAAAATTGATGAAAGTAAGGTAGTGGTGTATGAAGACTGAAACGCATGATGCGATGTCTTATTTTTCGAAAGCTTTACTACGTTTTACAGAAGCGTTAGCAGAAGATCAGTCAAACCCTCTTGCGATCGATGGTTCGATTCAACGTTTTGAGTTTTGTTTTGAATTGGGTTGGAAGTTGCTCAAGAAAATGTTGATGGACATTGAAGGGATTGAGGCATTATCACCTAAAAAGGCTTTACAGTTTGCTTATCAATTAGGATGGATTGAGGATGAACAGGCCTGGTTAAAAATGCTGAATGATCGAAATCTTACTTCGCATACTTATCGAGAAGATTATGCACAAGAGATCTATTCTCAACTACCACTCCATCTAGAAAGTATGCAACTGCTTCAAAACCGCTTAACGATTGTTATTCAGGAAGCATAATGGTGGTCAGGGTACCTTTTCCAAGGCAAAGCACTGTATTTAGCGGTTAACCACCTGGATTGCTTCGCTACGCTCGCAATGGCAGCCACCACTTCGTCACTACCGCGCTTGACGCCACACCGTCATTATCGGACTTGATCCGGTAATCTCTCTTTGCCGTGTGAGATCCCCTGGTCAAGCCAGAGGATGACGGGAGGGGTGAAACAAGAGGGTGACGTTGTGACAGTCGGCAAGTCCAGGGTTTACGAAGTTGGCCGTTGAATGGATTGCTTCGCTTCGCTGTGCTCGCAATGACAACCGCCACTTCGTCATTACCGCGCTTGACGCCACACCGTCATTATCGGACTTGATCCGGTAATCTCTCTTTGCCGTGTGAGATCCCCTGGTCAAGCCAGTGGATGATGGGAGGGGTGAAACCGGCGGATGGCGTTGTGTTTGAGTGCTGTATTTTGCGTTGGCCATGGATTGCTTCGCTACGCTCGAAAAGGTAGGGGTCAGGTCTTACATTACGATATTTATCCTAGTCACAAAAATGTACTTGCCGTTAGGCAGTAAGCAATTCGATGGCTTTGGGTTGGTCAAGTACTGCTGTGCTTTGGTTGTTAGCCGTCATAAGTAGCATGAGTAACGCAAAAGGGTTGGGTTTATATGTCAAGACCATTAAGAATTGAGTTTTCGGGTGCTGTGTACCATGTGACTTCTAGAGGCGATCGGCGAGAAGATGTTTATTTAGATGATGGTGATCGCCAATTGTGGCTTGATACGTTGGGAGAGGCTTGTGATCGGTTTGGTTGGATAATCCACAGTTACTGTCTAATGACGAACCATTATCATCTTTTGGTTGAAACGCCGAATGGCAATCTTTCAAGGGGGATGCGTCATTTAAACGGTGTTTATACTCAGCGATTTAATCGCAAACACAATCTGTCTGGTCATTTGTACCAGGGGCGCTTTAAAGCAATTTTGGTTCAAGTGGATGCGTATTTATTGGAGTTGTCGCGCTATATTGTGTTGAACCCGATACGGGCCAATATGATAACTGACTTAAGCGCTTGGGAGTGGAGTAGTTACCCTGCCATGATTGGATTGGTCGTGGCGCAAGATTGGCTGGCAAGAAAACCTCTTCTGATGCAGTTTGATAGCAACCTGAAGCAGGCTGTAGCAAAATACACCTCTTTTATCAAAGAGGGGGGTTAATAAGCCTTCGCTGTTGGGTGATGACTATCAGCATTCTATTTTAGGTGATGAGCAATTTATCGAAAATATTCGTGCGCAATATGCGGATATTCAGGACAAAGAAGTAACCAGCCAGCTGCAAATACGACGGCCGTTAAATGAATATGCTGATTGTTGTCAGTCGAAAAGTGAAGCGATGGCAACCGCTTACCTTGCTGGGCACTATACGATGAAGGAAATTGGCGATTACTTTGGTGTGCATTATGTGACGGTTAGCCGAGCGGTCAAATTGTATGAATGTAAGACCTGACCCCTTTTTTCTCTTTTTCTTTTTTTGCTTTTTGCTTTTTGCTTTTTGTGTTTGTGTTTGTGCTTTTTGTGACCTTTTGCGCAAGCAAGGCTGTTGGAGTTGCTAATGGGGTTTGTGAGTTTTTTTGAAATGCAAATTTTGTAGTATCCTTGAAATATTTAACGTGCTAGAATACTTTTAAAAGTACTATTAAGGATGCGATTATGATTGTTACAGCGAATGAGGTTAAGACAAAGGGTGTCGCTTTTTTTGGAAAAATGCTAGAAAAAGCAGATGAACTCGTCATTAATGTTCGAGGTAAAAATAAATATGTGGTTTTGGATATTGAACGCTATAACGAGTTTAGACAGAATGAACTCGACTTGGCGCACATGAAAGTGATGCAAGATATCAAAGAGGGTCGCTATAAAGTACAAACTGCGGCAGAGCATACAAAAGAGTTGATGGATGAACTATAAAATCATTCGGACGGATGAATATTTTAAAAAGCTAAAAAAGTTTATTAGAAAGCACCCTGACGCTTTAGAAAGATATGTAAAAACCATTGAGTTACTTGAACTTGATCCTTTTCACCCCTCACTGCGTTTGCACAAGCTCCAAGGTAAATTAAACGATTATCATAGCGTTTCAATTAATATGAAATATCGAGTTGTAATTGATTTTGTTTTTAAAGAAAAAGAGATTATCCCGATTGATATAGGCACGCATGACGAAGTCTATTGAGTTTAAAGCCAAGATATGGTCTTCTTTTTAGGTTTTGAAAACATCTAAGATACAAGAGTAATAATTTGTAATCTCCCTTGCCATTGTGATGAAGGTAGTGATGCGGCAAACCATACATAAAGACATTCACCACGAAGGCGCGAAGTCACGAAGAAAAACAGTTGTAAGAAGTTCTGCTATTTAGAGATCCCCCGGTCGAGCCGGAGGATGACGGTGTTATGTGCAGAGCATCTGATTCTGTCGTTGCAGGGAACGTAGTGACGTGGCAATCCATGATTTTCGCTTAGATATTTATTCTAGGTGCTTCGCTTTACTAGCAATGACGGGCGGTGGTTACGCGACTGTTTAGTCTTATGAAAATGAATGAATTTTAAGTGTTAATAAATGGTTTAAATGTCTATAATTCCCTTCTAATTACGTATTCTGCGGGATTTTAGACTTTATTAAGGTTTGTTAAATGAAAAGAGTGTTTGATCTATTGCTGGCATTATTGGCCAGCTTTTTATTGTTGGTGCCGATTGTATGGGTGGCTCTCTTGGTTAAGTTCACCTCTAAAGGGCCTGCTCTGTATTGGTCGGATCGAGTGGGCAAAAACAATGTTATTTTTAAAATGCCTAAATTCAGAAGCATGAAAACCGGTACACCAGCAGTCGCGACTCATTTGTTGCCAGATCCTAAAAGTGTCTTAACGCCAATTGGTGACTTTTTACGAAAATCCAGTTTGGATGAGTTGCCGCAATTGTGGTGTATTTTAAAAGGCGATATGAGTTTTGTCGGGCCACGTCCTGCTTTGTTTAATCAGGATGATTTAATTGCCTTACGCACGGCAAAGGGCATCGAAAAATTCATGCCAGGTTTAACAGGATGGGCGCAGGTGAATGGCCGTGATGAACTGCCTATTCCGCAAAAAGTGGCACTGGATGTTGAGTATGCTGATAAGCAGGGGTTTTGGTTTGATCTGCGTATTTTGTGGCTTACCTTTTTAAAAGTCGTTAAAAGTGATGGAGTCTCTCATTAGTGTTTAATGTTGATTGGTTATTAAATTTATCTCGTTGGCAGAAAAGATTAATTTCTATTTTTGTGGATGTGATTGGGTTGCTGCTTATTGCCGTATTGGCCATTTGGTTACGTTTAGGCAATACGGTTTTTCCTGTAACAGAATACGTGCCGGCCATTGTTTTGTTACCACTGTTTGCGCTACCTGTGTTTGTAAGAATGGGCTTGTATCGTGCAGTAGTCCGTTACATCAGTCATCGCTTTGTCTTCGTCGTATTCAGTGCCGTCTCTTTAAGTTTTTTGCTTTGGTCCACGGCGATATTGCTACTCGATTTCACCTTTCCCCGATCGGCGTTAATCATTGCTTGGTTATTAGCGTTGTTCTATGTGGCCGGTTCTCGATTTGTTGTTCGCTGGTTTTTACTCAAAGCCATGGGCATAAATGACAATGCGCAATCGATTGTGATTTTTGGGGCAGGGGCCTCTGGTCGTCAGTTGATGCAGGCTTTAGAGTCGGTGCCTAATCGTAAAGTGGTCGCTTTTATTGATGATGAAAAGAGTCTTAAATATCAAAAGATTGGTTCGATCAAGGTTTATCCTCGTGATGAGTTGCAATCATTAATCTCGCGTTTTGATGTTAAAGCCGTTTTACTGGCCATTCCCTCTTTAAAGGCCTTACAGAAGAAAAAGGTTTTGACCTGGTTAGAGCCTTTTTCGGTTGCTATTTCTACCTTGCCCAGTATGGAAGAGATTGCGGATGGTAAGGTCTCTTTTGCAGATATTCGCGACGTAAGTATTGAGGATCTGTTGGGGCGAGATTCTGTCCCGCCCAGAGATGACCTATTGAGCCAATGCATCTCAAATAAGGTGGTGATGGTCACGGGCGGTGGCGGATCGATTGGTTCGGAGCTTTGCCGTCAAATTTTAAAGCAAAAACCGCAGACATTAATTGTTTACGAGTTAAGTGAGTTTGCGTTGTATTCCATYGAGCAAGATTTGCTTAAGTTGATGCACAGTAAAGCTCTGCCGTGTGAGTTGGTGTTTATGRCTCGGGGATGTCAAAAACGCATCAAAATTGTCCTCTGTGATAAAGAAATATCAGGTAGAGACGATTTATCATGCGGCGGCTTATAAACATGTACCGATGGTTGAACATAATATTGCAGAGGGCATTTTAAATAATKCCATAGGGACTTATTTRGTCGCTAAAACGGCCGCTGAATGTAGCGTGCAAAACTTTGTATTGATTTCGACTGATAAAGCGGTSCGTCCGACCAAYTTTATGGGSGCCAGCAAGCGTCTTGCAGAGATGTCTTTGCAGGCTATGCAAGATCACTTTCCTAMAACACGTTTTGTGATGGTTCGTTTTGGTAATGTATTGGGTTCATCAGGCTCAGTAATACCGCTCTTTAAAGAGCAAATCGCCTTGGGTGGTCCTGTGACCGTCACGCACAAAGAGATTACCCGTTACTTTATGACGATTCCTGAAGCGGCATGCTTGGTTATTCAAGCGGGCTCTATGGGCGTTGGAGGTGATGTTTTTGTATTAGATATGGGAGAACCCGTCAAAATTGCCGATTTAGCCGCTAGAGTGATTCATCTCTCTGGTTTAGAGGTAGTGGATGCATCAGGCCAGGGGGACATTGAAATTCAATATACCGGTCTGCGTCCTGGCGAAAAGCTCTACGAAGAGCTCCTGATTGGCGATAATGTCGATGGAACCGATCACCCAAGAATTATGAAAGCCCATGAAGCTTATCTGCCTTATGATGAATTTGTGAATGAGCTAGACATCTTGCAAAAACATCTGAGTGAGAGTGACTTTAAGGCCGTATCAAAACAACTGACAACTTTGGTGGATGGCTTTAACCATAATGGGAATGTTGTTGATTATTTAAATTAGGTTAATTGGGTTTAATCCAGCGAAGTTATTATTGGGCGTCGACCCGATAATCCAAACGTAAAGACATTCTCCCCGAAGACACAAAGTCACGAAGAGTTATAAGAAAGCTCTGCTCTCTAGAGATCCCCTGGTCAATCCGGAGGATGACGGTGGTTATGCACAGTACATCTGATTCTGTCATTGCGAGGAACGTAGTGACGTGGCAATCCATGTCTCAATGCAAAGCACCGTATTTAGACGTGAATCATGGATTGCTTCGCTTTCTTCGCAACAATTTAAGCCAGATTTAGTTTAAAATATTTTATTTCTCGGTTTAACATTTAAATTAAATTCCTTAGTGTTTTGGAGAGCTCAATATGGAACAAGATATTCGCTGGAAGCAGCGCTTTGAGAATTACCAAAAAGCGTTAAATCAATTAACCTCGGCGGTTGCTATGTATGATGAGTCGGCTGAGGCTTTAATTAAAGAGGGTATTCTCCAAAGATTTGAGTTTACGCATGAGCTTGCCTGGAAGGTGATGAAAGATTATTTGGAGTATGAGGGGCATCAGGGAATTACAGGCTCGCGTTCAGCCAGTCGCTTAGCATTTTCTTTAGGGTTAGTTGAGGATGGTCAGGTTTGGATGAATATGATCGAAAGTCGTAATCGAACAGTACACACCTATGATGAGCGCATTCTTGAACAAGAATTTGCCAAAGTTAAGCATGATTATACGGCTGCTTTAAGTGCATTTTTTGAAAAGATGAAATCTTTTTAACATGTTTGGCTTACCCTCCACTACATTAGAAGCTCTAAAGCAGGTCTTCTCCTCTTATCTTGAAATAGATCAAGTTATCATTTATGGCTCACGTGCAAGGGGAAATTTCCGTCCAGGATCAGATATCGATTTAACGTTAAAGGGAAAAATTTAACGGATTCGGTACTCAGCTGTATTTTGGTGGATTTAGATGATTTGAATATGCCTTATTTGTTAGATGTTTCGATTTATGATGAGATCAAATCAGTTGAATTAATCGATCACATTAAGCGAGCTGGAAAAAAACTCTATAGCCGAAAGCCATAAAAATAGGCTGCAATTTTTTGTCATTGCGAGGCCACAGGCCGCGGCAATCCAAACGTAAAGACATTCACCACGAAGACACGAAGAAAAACAGTTATAAGAAAGTTATGCTGTCTAGAGATCCTGGTCAAGCCAGAGGATGACGTTGTTCTGGGTTTGTCATTGCGAGGAACGTAGTGCCGTGGCAATCCAAACATAAAGACATTCACCACGAAGGCGCGAAGACACGAAGAAAAACAGTTATAAGAAAGTTATGCTGTCTAGAGATCCCCTGGTCAAGCCAGAGGATGACGTTGTTCTGGGTTTGTCATTGCGAGGAACGTAGTGACGTGGCAATCCATGACTCAATGCAAAGCACCGTATTTAGACGTGAATTATGGATTGCTTCGCTATGCTCGCAATGACGTATAACGGTGTTGCATAATAAAATCTAACTTAGCTGATGGTAGACCAATAAGGTTAACTATTTTTCATAAAATTGAATTAATATAATGGTTCTGCATGAGTTGTAAGAGTTTTTCATGGAGTTAGGCTACAGACCATCTAATACTTCGCTAGCGATCTCAATTGCTCGGATCAAATAAATAAAGATTAATAAATCTTTGAGTGAGTCAGTTTAAGGAGATTTAAATGCGATTATCAGAACGGCAACGGCAGGTCATTGTATCTTCTGTTAAGGAGACCCTTGGAGAAGAGGCTAGGGTCTTGTTATTTGGTTCGCGAGTGGATGATAAGCTGAAGGGGGGAGATATAGATTTGTATGTTCAGTTGAACGCAAAAATAGATCGTCCCGCATTAATGATTGCCACACTTCAAGCCAAAATTATACGGCAGTTGGGTGAGCAAAAAATTGATGTTTTATTAAGTGCACCTAATTTAATTCGACAGCCGATTCACGAGATAGCCGAACAGCAAGGAATATTGCTATGAGTATAGAGAACCAGCTAGCAAAACGTCTAGAATTTTTGCAGACGGTGATTGATAAGGAAATTGCACTGGTAGATTTTGCCGCACAGCAAGTTTTTGAAACACCATTTACCGTAGAACGTGCAAAATTACTGGATCAAGATCCTATGTTTGCCTTGAAGTTAGAGGCATTCACCAGTCGATTTTGTCGATTGCAAGATACGCTTGGAGATAAACTTTTGCCAGCTTTGCTCAAAGCTTTAGGAGAGCCTATTGAACCGTTTATTACAAATTTGAATAAAGCAGAAAAGTTTGGATGGCTAGAGTCGGCCGAGTCTTGGGTAGGACTTAGACAGCTAAGAAATCAAATGATTCATGAATACATTGAAGATCTTGAATTGCTTGCAGATGCCGTTCAAACAGCATTCGAACAGCTTGATTCATTAAAAATGTTTGCCCAAAAAATGAAGATGGCTGAGGTCTCATTGACTGAGGCTTACCAAAATAGCCACGAAAACACGAAGTTTTAGAAATCACCAGGCCTGGTTGATTTTGTCATTGCGAGGAACGAAGTGACGTGGCAATCCATGCCTCAATGCAAAGCACCGTATTTAGACGTTAACCCTGGATTGCTTTTCTGCGTTCGCAATGACGGGCGGTTGTGACCCTGTAGATTGACGCTCACTTAACGTCATTATCGGGCTCGATCCGGTAATCCAAATCACCCTACATTTCTTTAAAAGTCCACAGGAAATGACCATGCCTGGTAAGGCTAAAGATATACCCGGTTTTAAGGGTGATACATTCAAGTCGTAAGTGCAACAGTTTTAATTTCCCAGAACACCTCATTAGGTGTTCTGAATCCTAAACACTTTCTTGGGCGATTGTTGAGCTTATCAACAACCCAATCAATTTCTTCCTGAGTTACTTTATCGAAGTCTGTTCCTTTTGGAAAGAATCGTCTTAACAATCCATTGGTATTTTCATTGGTTCCACGCTCCCAAGAAGAGTAAGGGTGGGCAAAATAAAAATCTGTCCCAAGCTCTTTTGCCATCGTTTGGTATTGTGAAAACTCTTTGCCATTATCTGAAGTTAATGAATGAACAGGCCTGTTTAAAGCTCGTAATTGCTCAATGATGACAGCGCTAACGATGTCTGACTTTCTCGTGTTAACTTTAATGAAGCGAGCGATTCTAGATGTTCGATCAACCATTGATACTAAGCTAGCGCTTGATGGAACTCCAAAAACAGTATCTAACTCCCAATCTCCAAGTCGGACGCGCTCGTCAACAATAGAAGGCCTATCATCAATGCTTGGCGCTGTGCTGAACCTGCCTCGTGTCTCATAGTCGTCGTGT
>VCMH01000042.1_pt1 | contig 46301 bp, 48 predicted proteins | sample 3385031 | NCBI WGS metagenome assembly VCMH01 (sample SAMN11833398, study PRJNA544312) | saline spring metagenome | isolation source: microbial filaments from arctic saline spring | place: Canada: Axel Heiberg Island, Nunavut | collected 2010-05 | reverse complement strand
ACGACTATCAATGGTTGATCGACACACGACGAMTCGCTCGCTTCATTAAAGTTAACACGAGAAAGTCAGACATCGTTAGCGCTGTCATCATTGAGCAATTACGAGCTTTAAACAGGCCTGTTCATTCATTAACTTCAGATAATGGCAAAGAGTTTTCACAATACCAAACGATGGCAAAAGAGCTTGGGACAGATTTTTATTTTGCCCACCCTTACTCTTCTTGGGAGCGTGGAACCAATGAAAATACCAATGGATTGTTAAGACGATTCTTTCCAAAAGGAACAGACTTCGATAAAGTAACTCAGGAAGAAATTGATTGGGTTGTTGATAAGCTCAACAATCGCCCAAGAAAGTGTTTAGGATTCAGAACACCTAATGAGGTGTGCTGGGAAATTAAAACTGTTGCACTTACGACTTGAATGTATCCTTTATAAAAACATGGCACACTTAACTATACTAAAGATACAGTGAAAAACCTTAACACAATGTAATTGATGTTCAGTACGAAAGGAGAAGCAAATATTAAAATAAGGGTTCGATAAACGCCATCTCGTAATACAAGAGTGTTTATAAGTAGGCTTAATTAAATTTAGAGGGCAAAAAGCAGTAGACTTGGATCAATGGAGATTAATAGAGCAAAGAGAGTGTGTAAAAATCATAACAGGAATAGAGAGAAGAACTAATGGGGCGAGCGACGGGGCTTGAACCCGCGACAACCGGAATCACAATCCGGGACTCTACCAACTGAGCTACGCCCGCCATAGTAGATATTAACTGTAGAAAGGATCTCGCCCATTCGTCTTAGAAGGACGATACTCAATGTTTTGAGCGTTGGACGTTTTGTAGACCTTTTGAATATCAACCCGAAGAGAAATTATCTTTCTCTGCAAGTTAATAAGAATATGGTCGGAGTGGAGGGATTTGAACCCCCGACCACCTGTACCCAAAACAGGTGCGCTACCAAGCTGCGCTACACTCCGAGAAGTGGCGTATTGTATAGACCGACCCACTTTCTGTCAATAGATAAACACGCATTCTTGTAAAAAACCCTAGGCGCTATCGTTTTGCAGGTTTTTTATAAAGACTTAGACAAAAATTTATAAATTTCGGAATAAATTAATACTGATTTATTGCGGGCAGACAATGTGATGAGCGGCTCGATTTAGAGAATCAAACGTCACTCTATTACCTTGGGTAAAAGTGGATCTATCACAAGGCATTATCTACATAGAAGGAGATGACATTATAAAGAGTGAGCAAGCTTCTGTCATTCCGCTCTCTAAAGTCGCCAAAAAGGTCATGAGAAGACAAAAAGGTAAACACCCAACAATGTTAGTCACCTATAAGAGTAAATCCGTTAGACAGGCTAATATTGGCTCTTTTAAGAAAGCTTGAGACAAAGCAGGCATTGGGCCTCTTTGCTGGCATGACTTACGACATACCTGGGCAGTCTGGCTTGTTCAACGAGGAACGCCTTTAGGGATATACTTCAAGAGTTAGGGGTAGATGGTCTGATTATACGATGGTTAAGCGTTATGCTCACTTTACCCATCAGCATCTACAGCAATATGTAGATAAGACCCAGAACGACGTACCCACAAGGACAAATTTTGGGCGAAAAAAAACCCGACCTTCAAAACACTAAAAGTGTATGAAAACCAGGTTCTTAGAATGTGGTAGCGGGGAGAGGATTTGAACCCCTGACCTTCGGGTTATGAGCCCGACGAGCTACCAAGCTGCTCCACCCCGCGACAAGTTGTAGATTGAACCGATATTTAACTAAAAAATCGTTTCTAGAAATGATGGTAGCGGGGAGAGGATTTGAACCCCTGACCTTCGGGTTATGAGCCCGACGAGCTACCAAGCTGCTCCACCCCGCGACAATTTCTAATCGAACTGAGAGTTCTTCCCGTTTCGATGTGGCGTATTATAGGGGGTTATAGGATTTAAGCAACCCTAATATCATTTATTTATACTTTATTTTTCTTTAAGAATTGTTTTAGGTTATATCGATAGATAAACCCTGGAAAAGCGAAGATTATAAACATGAATAAGTTAATAGTATAGAACTCCCAAGTTTGCGGAGAAACGTGCCCCATACTCTTACTTTCAAGTTGATATGCAAATAAGCCCGTAAGGATGAAGTAGGAAAACCATTCGATTAGGTTTACAACAATGGACTTGTGCGACACCTTAATAAATAAGAATAGTCGGTTACTGAGTATGAAAGGGAGATTCGCTAAAACGATTGCTGTCACTAGTAACAGCCAAACGGCTTGATTTAATTCCATGATTTACGTCCTTAAATTAAAAAAGCCCGGGTATCGGGCTCTAATTGAATACGATTTGATTAGAGCGCTTTGAGACTATGGTAACAAAGATCAATCAATGAACTTGGTAGTAACCCAAGCACAACCAGTAAAATTGCAGTAAAGCTTACCGCCCAAGTTAAACTTGGATTAACAGGCTCTAAAGGTGAGTCATCTTCCGGCTTGTCAAAATACATAGCCTTAACAACCTTCAAGTAATAGAAGGCGCTGATAACGGCCATAATCACGGCAAGAACTGCAAGCCATGTGAACCCTGCCTTAACCACTTCTTCGATAACGACAATCTTAGCCCAGAAGCCAACAAACGGTGGAATCCCAGCCATTGAGAACATTACAATCAACATCATGATCGCTAACCAAGGGTTACGTACGTTTAGCCCTTTAAAGTCTGATATTAAATCGAATTCTTTACCTGTTCTAGAGAGCGCAATAATCATTCCGAAACCTGCAACGCCTGTAATCGCATAGATAATCACGTAGAACATGGCCGCTGAATAGCCTTCTGGCGTAGCCGCGATGACCCCTAGCAATAAAAAGCCGACGTGACCAATACCTGAATAGGCTAATAAACGCTTAAGATTATCCTGTGCAATCGCAACAATAGAACCGATGACCATTGATAAGATCGAAATCATAATGATGAGCGACTGCCAATCTTCAATCAGACCAGGCATACCTTCCGCAAGCAGGCGATATAACATTGCAAAACCAGCAATTTTTGGCGCGGTACCGATATATAAGGTTACGGCTGTCGGTGCGCCGTGATAAACATCTGGCACCCACATGTGAAATGGCACGGCACCTAACTTAAACGCTAAACCAATCACCACAAAAACAACACCAAATGAAAGCACAACACTATCAGCTTGCCCTGAAGCGATAATCTCGGCCATTTCAGGGAAAGTGATTGATCCCGTTGCACCATAAATCATCGAGAAACCGTATAAGAGCATCCCTGTCGCTAAAGCACCTAGTACAAAGTACTTAAGCGCGGCTTCAACAGCATGCGCGGAGTCTCTACGCAAAGCAATCATAGCAATCATAGCCAGTGACATAATTTCTAGACCAAGGTACATGGTAATCATGTTGTGGGCAGAGATCATAACGAACATGCCCAGAATACCAAACAAGCCTAATACAAAATATTCGCCGCTGAAGAACTTGTGCTGTACCAAGTACTCTCTTGAAAAGAGGAAAATCCCCATTGAAATGGCTATGGTAAAGAGTTTAAGAATGTCGGCAAAACTATCACGTACAAAGCTGCCATCAAAGGTAATGACTTGAGTCGTCGTAAAGCTGCTTAATATTAGGTAACCAACAACGACTAAACTGATCTGAGTCGCATAATAGGTAGCAAATTTATAACGTTTTGACCAAAAGGTATCTGCAACCAAGATAAAAGAGATTAGCGCCAATAACGCCATCTCGGGTATAGCAGGTGCAAATGCTGGAATCACAAAATTCATATTGTTAACTCACCTATTCCGTATTAAAGTTTAGAAGTTGTTGCTTGAACAAGTAACTGTCCAACAGAAGTATGCATCACTTCAATTAATGGACTTGGGAATACACCCAGTGCAATAATCGCAACGGCAAGTGTCGCCATAATGGCAAACTCACGTTTATTTAGATCTTGTAGCTGTTCGACGTTCTCATTGGTCACAGGACCAAAGAAAACACGCTTCACCATCCAGAGTGTATAAGCCGCACCGATCACCAAGGTTAATGCTGCAAAGGTTCCGTACCATAGGTTCGCTTTAAAGGCACTTAAGATAACCATGAATTCACCAACGAACCCAGAAGTACCCGGCAAACCTACATTCGCCATAGAGAAGATGACGGCAAACAGAACGAACCATGGCATTTTATTAACCACACCGCTATAAGCTGAAATTTCACGCGTATGCATTCGGTCGTAAAGTACACCAATCGCTAGGAACATTGCGCCAGAGATGAAACCATGGGAGATCATTTGAACCATCGCCCCTTCCATACCTAACTGAGCCCCTTGCATTGAACCTGTCGACTGAACAATGTCATACACTAAGAACATACCGAGTGTTACAAAACCCATATGAGAAATTGAAGAGTAAGCGACTAATTTTTTCATATCATTTTGCGCAAGCGCAACCATACCAATATAAACGATAGCGATTAATGATAAGACGATGATCAACCAATCTAAGGTCATAGAAGCATCAGGCGTAATCGGCAAACTGAAACGAACGAAACCATAGCCACCCATCTTCAACATAATAGCCGCCAGGACAACAGAACCTGCTGTCGGTGCTTCAACGTGCGCATCTGGCAACCATGTATGTACAGGGAACATTGGAATCTTAACGGCGAAAGCCGCTAAGAATGCCAAGAAGATCAGAATCTGCGCCGTCATGCCTAAAGGCATCGCTTGGAAGTCAAGGATTGAGAAACTGCCTGATTGGGAATACATGTATAGGAATGACACCAACATGAAGACCGAACCTAAGAAGGTATACAAGAAGAATTTTAATGTTGCATAAACTCTTCGTGGCCCACCCCATTTACCGATAACGATAAACATTGGAATTAATAGCGCTTCCCAGAACACATAAAACAGAATTGAGTCGAGTGCAACAAACACGCCGACCATAATCCCACCCATAATGAGGAAGGCACCCATATATTGTTCAACACGATCTTTAATCACGTCCCAAGCAGATGCAACGACTAACACTTGTGTAAACGTGGTCAGCAATACCAAAGGCATAGACAGACCATCAACCCCTAAATGGTAGTTGATGTTAAACATGGGAATCCATGCAATATGTTCTACAAACTGCATTGAAGCCGTCGAATTATCGAATCCAATCCACAAGGGAATTGAAAGAATAAACGTTAAGCCAACGGTTATAAGTGATAACCATTTTGCAGCAGAGTCGTTATTACGACCTGCAAACAGTACTAATAGGCCACCCAAAATAGGCAGCCAGATCAATGTACTTAAAATAGGAAAGCTTGTTAGCATGAATTCCAGTCCCTTATCTTCTTATTCTTTTAAATTACCAAAGTGTCCAAACTAGCATTACTAGCAGGCCTAAAATCATGACGAACGCATAGTGATACAGGAAACCTGTCTGAGTTTGACGTAACGCTTTTGCCGAGTTAGCCACGGCCGTAAAGGTGTTTGTTACCATGCCGACATCAATGATTTTAGTATCAACAACACGGCTAAAGAAATGCCCTAACTTGCGAGTTCCATCCACAAAGACAATGTCATTAAAGCGATCGAAACCATAGGCACTGTCTAGGACGTAGAAACCACGTGGGCACATTTTCTTTAGCTTAGCTGGCATTGTCGGTAGTTTGACATAGAGCAACCATGCTAGGAATACCCCTGACAGCGCTAAGATAACGGGTAGCGTCAGCAATGAATGGACAACAAAATCGATCGCACCGTGGAAGTAATTTGTGTAGACCGCAAGCATCACATCATTAGCAGGTTCTACATAAATCGAATCACCAAAATAGGTACCGTTCAACATCGGCTCTATCATTGGTAAGCCCATAAGTGCCGCCGGAATAGCCAACAGGATTAATGGAACTGTGACGACCCATGGTGACTCTTTAATCTGATGTGTTTTCACATATTCACTTTCTTCGCCGTGGAATACTAGGAAGAACATACGGAAACTATAGAATGCTGTAATAAACACACCTGCCATCAATAACACATAAGAGAATGATGAACCGAAACGCTCTGCTTCATTAAGTGACAGTAAGATACTATCCTTTGAGAAGAATCCCGAGAATCCCGGGAAACCAATCAATGCTAATGAACCAACTAACATCGCGACATAGGTGATTGGCATATACTTCTTGAGACCACCCATATCGGACATCTCTTGCTTATGGTGCATTGCAATAATCACCGAACCAGCCGCAAGGAACAACAAAGCTTTAAAGAAGGCATGTGTTAATACATGGAACATACCGGCCGCGTAGGCAGAAGCCCCCATTGCAGCAATCATATAACCCAATTGAGATAAGGTAGAGTAAGCAACAACACGCTTGATATCTGTCTGTATTAAACCTACCAAGCCCATTAGGAAAGCCGTTAAGGCACCGACAATTAACACCACACTCAAGGCTGTTTCCGAGAGTTCGAATGCTGGAGACAGACGTGCAATCAAGAACACCCCTGCTGTTACCATTGTTGCGGCATGGATTAAGGCCGAAATAGGCGTTGGGCCTTCCATTGATTCTGGAAGCCAAACATGTAATGGCATTTGTGCTGATTTACCCATCGCGCCAATAAATAACAGAATCAACATTAAAGTAATCATTGACCATTCAACGCCAGGAATGACTTCAATCATAACGTCTTTATTCGCCGCTAACTGTCCGAAGAATTCATTGTAGTCCATAGTATTGAAGTAAACGAAGATCACTGCAATCCCAAGAATAAATCCTAAATCCCCAACTCGGTTGACTAAGAATGCCTTTAGGTTTGCCTGAATCGCTGATTCGCGTTTCATATAGAAACCAATCAAAAGATATGAAACAAGCCCTACGGCTTCCCAACCAAAGAACAGTTGTAGAAAGTTATTCGCCATCACCAAGGAAAGCATTGAGAAAGTAAACAATGAGATATAGCTGAAAAAGCGCTGATAGTAAGGGTCATTATGATCATAATCTTCATCATGATCCATATAACCTACTGTGTAGATATGCACCATTAATGAGACAAACGTTACCACCAACATCATGGTGGCGGATAGTTGGTCAATCATAAAGCCGATTTCAAAACGAATACCGTCAGAGACCAGCCAGGTATAAAGACTCGCGTTGTAAGCTTCTGTGCTATTTAGGACAAACATATTGAAGATGTAAGCCGACAAGAGCGTTGAAATAGCGACACCAATAATAGCCACAAAATGCGCACCACTACGGCCAATCTGACGCCCAAACAAACCTGCAATCAAGGCGCCTATAAGCGGAGTAACAAGGATTAAAGTTAAAATCGTATGTAACATTAACAACTACCCTTTTAGTGAGCTAAGATCATCAATATTGATGCTCTTACGTTTACGGAATACTAAAACTACTATCGCCAAACCAATGGCGGCCTCAGCAGCGGCCACTGTCAGGATAAAGAAGACGAAAATCTGGCCTGTTACATCATTAAGGTAATGAGAAAATGCGACAAGATTCGTATTAACGGCCAAGAGCAATAACTCAATCGACATCAGCAAGACAATGACGTTTTTTCTATTTAAGAAAATACCCGCCATACTAATCATAAATAGGACAGCGCCAAAAATTAGGAAATCAGAAAGAGCAATCATTTTTCGTCCTCTTCTTTACTCGGGAGATCTTTTTCAACTACTGAGGCCATTTTGACCATTCTGAAACGGTCAGCCGCTAAGGTGTTAACTTGCTTGTTGACATTTTGATACAAGACTTCAGTGGTTGGACGTCGACGAAGCGTTAGGGAGATAGCCGCAACAATACCCAGCAATAACAAGACAGCGGCTAATACAAAAGCATAAACATGAGTGGTATATAACGGAATCGCAATCGACTTAGTATTGTTGTAATTAGCGGCATTGTTCATTGGCTCACCCGTTACTTCGATACCGAAATGCTCTGGACCAACAACGAGATACATCATGGAGAAAATAGCAATTGATGCCATCACACCTAAAGGTAGGTATGGTGTAAAGCCATCCTTTAATATACTTATATTGATATCCAACATCATAACGACAAAGAGGAATAGCACCATAAGAGCACCAACATACACAAGTATTAAAACCAGACCGAGGAATTCAGCCTGAGCCATAATCCAAACACCGGCCGTAGCAATAAAAGCGAGTATTAACCAAAGTGCCGCTTTTACTGGATTTTTGATGGTAATCATCATAAGCCCAGAAATTGTGGCAATCGCCGTTAATAGATAAAAGATAAATAGTTCAAATGTCATATTGAGTTCGCTTTCCGTTATCGATACTTAGCATCAACCGCGCGATCCGCAGCGATTTGAGCTTCATGTTTGTCGCCAAACTCTAAAAGTTTGTCTTTCGTCATAATATGAGGACCCCGTTCTAGATAGGCATATTCCAAGACACGTGTCTCTACCACCGCATCAACAGGGCAAGCTTCTTCACAGAAACCGCAGTAGATGCACTTGAACATATCAATGTCGTACTGTGTCGTTCTACGTGACCCATCTTCACGTTCCTCTGATTCAATGGTAATTGCATTCGCTGGACAAACGGCTTCACACAACTTACAAGCGATACATCGCTCTTCACCATTTTCATAGCGACGTAAAGCATGGTGACCACGGAAACGAGGAGAAATAGGTGTTTTTTCTTCTGGGTAGCGAACCGTAATTTTTCTTTTGAAAAAATATTTACCGGTTACGCGCATACCTCTGAATAAATCAAGGAGGCCCCATGTTTTTATTTGATGCTTTAAAAATCTAACCATATCACCCTCTAAATTAATTAAACCAAGGACCGAAGTCGAAGTATTTCATAACGCCGACCACAAAAACCCAAAGGATTGTCACTGGAATAAGTACCTTCCAACCCAAACGCATTAGTTGATCATAACGGTATCTTGGGAAAGTCGCTCGTAACCAAATGAATACGAATAATAAGAAAGAAACTTTAAAAGCCAGCCAACCTAATTGAGGCACCCAAGCGAAAGCCGCTTCTAGATATGGAATGCCTTCAAACGGCGATAACCATCCTCCTAGAAACATAATGGAGGTCATAAATGAGATTAGAATCATCATGGCGTATTCAGCCAGCATGAAAATACCGAATGTCATACCTGAGTAATCAACGTGGAAACCAGCAACAATCTCAGCCTCCCCTTCAACGACATCAAAGGGTGTACGGTTCGTTTCAGCTAAACCAGAGATAAAGTAGACAAAAAACATCGGTAACAATGGTAATAAATACCAATTAAAAATACCGCCCTGTTGACCCTTGACGATTTCAGTGAGGTTCATACTGCCGGCAATCATTAATACGGTTACCAGTGCAAAACCCATCGCAATTTCATATGAAATCTTCTGAGCAGCACCACGCATCGCACCTAAAAAAGCATACTTAGAGTTAGAAGCCCAACCCGCAATAATGACGCCATAAACCAATATCGATGAAACGGCCAAGATGTATAGAACACCCGCATTGAGATCGGTTACCACCATGCCATCGGCAAAAGGAATCACCGCCCAAGCCGCAACGGCTGGAGCAATTGCTAAGACAGGCGCAATGATAAATAGGAATTTATTGGCCTGATCCGGAAAGATGATCTCTTTATTCATTAATTTAATGGCATCCGCAATCGGTTGCATTAAACCAAAATAACCTACTCGGTTGGGCCCCATACGAGCCTGCATATAACCAATCACTTTACGTTCAGCATAGGTCAACCATGCAACTACCAACATAATGGGTAGCACGACAGCAACTGCCTGAATGACTAAAGTCATTAGAATAGCCAACCATTCGAATAGGAAGGTTGATAAAAAAGCTTGGAGAGTCTCAAACATCCGTATTATCCTCTTCCCATAGTGGCTGAATCAGCATCTGGTGTGGCTTGTAATGAAGGTGATCTTCTAACAACTGCATCCACTTGATACGGCGACACTATCTGTACTTTAGAGTCGTTGTTAGCCGTTGGTAATTGGCTAATGACAGCCGAAAAATCTACCTTATCAGCGGTATTGTCTAGAACTTCACGTAACACGTCATTAGTATGGACGTAATCAAAACCAGCAATATCAAACATATTACCCAAAACACGCATTACCTTCCAAGCGGCTTTCGCGTCGCCTTGTGGTTCTACAGACATTTTGAATGATTGCTTTATGCCATTGGCATTAACGTAAGTTCCAGCCGTTTCAGCAAAGGTTGCGATGGGGAGCATGACATCTGCATATTCACGCTGTAAATCGCTGTCGAATGCCGTTAAATTAACCACAAATTCGGCATTCTTCATCGCGTTAACGGCCGCATCAGCATCTGTAAAATCGGCTTCAGCTTCAATATTCATATTAATAAAGGCTTTTAAGCCATCATTCACCATTTGAGAACTGTTCTTACCTGATTTAGGTAGGAAGTTAACTAAGTGAGCCCCGACTTCATTCGCGGCTAACGGTAGAATATTGAGCGTGGTTGAGCTGTTTTCAGCAATGATACTAGCCAATTTTTGCAGAACAGTATAGTCTTCATGCATTTGGCTGATCTGACCTAACATAATGCTAGATTTTTTAGCCTCCACAAGCATTGTTGCAATTGCAATATGCTCATCAGTCGGTTGAATTGAATTCAACCAGGCCTGGTCACTTTTGCCGGCGCTGTCAAGAACCGCTTTAGCGATACCAGCAAGGTTAAAGACCATTCCTGGTTCGATACTCGGCTCTGTTATCTTATAGTTAAAATCGAACTTAACTGGATTGACGACAGCAATTTTGGCACCCTCTAAAAACGCTTTACGGATACGGTGGTTCAGAATCGGCAATTCCTTTCTCAAGTAAGAACCGACAATCAATACTGTCTCTAATGTTTCAACATCTGCGATATCATGTGCCAGCGTTGGTAGATTAAAACCAGTTTTATCGAGAGCGAAATCTACTTGACGATGACGGAAATCGATATTTTCAATGCCGACACCGCGAGCCATTTTTTGCAGTAGATGTAACTCTTCCAACGTTGAGTTCGCAGACGCTAATACACCGACATCTTGACTATTGACTAAAACCTTTTGCAAACCGGCAACGGTAAATTCAAGCGCCGTTTCCCAATCAACCACATTCCAAGATCCATTCTGTTTGATCATAGGCATCGTTAAACGCGTATCAGAGTTAATGCCTTCATATGCGAAACGATCTCTATCAGATAACCAAACTTCGTTAATCGCTTCATTCTCACGAGGCACGACACGTTTTACATCATTATTTTTTGCGTGGACAATAATGTGAGAACCCATGCTATCGTGAGCCGAAATCGAATTATGGGCTTTAAGTTCCCAAGCACGTGCTGTATATCTATAGGGCTTAGAGGTTAAAGCACCTACTGGGCACAAATCAATCATATTACCGGACATCTCAGAGGTAATAGACTTCTCAATATAAGTACCGATTTCCATCCATTCACTACGACCTGTCGCTCCTAGTTCCATCATCCCAGCTACTTCTTGGCCGAAACGAACGCAACGAGTACAGTGAATACAACGTGTCATGTCTGTCTTAATTAAAGGTCCAGCATCGCCATCGCTGACAACTCGCTTTGCTTCTGTATAACGAGAAATATCATCGCCATAATCCATAGCCACATCTTGTAGTTCGCACTCACCACCTTGATCACAAATAGGACAATCAAGTGGGTGGTTAATCAGCAAAAATTCCATGACAGACTTCTGTGCCGAAATGGCTTTGGCTGATTTAGTATGTACCTTCATACCATCAGTGACAGGAGTGGCACAAGCAGGTAGTGCTTTCCAAGCACCTTCAACTTCAACAAGGCACATGCGGCAGTTTGCCGCAATTGATAGCTTCTTGTGGTAACAAAAACGGGTAATTTGAATCTGAGCGTTATCAGCCACATCAATGAGCATGCTACCTTCTTGAGCTTCGACCAGTTGTCCGTTTATCTCAATTTTTACCATAATTCTTTAACCTAAGTTTTCTGATGGAACCTAATGTTTCACACTACCCAGACACTGGGTGGTATGAATCATTAGCTACGATCGTAAATACTGCATCCATGTTCAATATAGTGAACAAATTCATCTTCAAAGTGCTCAAGCGCACTGGTCAAGCCAAGCGTAGCCGCATCTCCTAAACCACAAATAACATTACCCATGATTTTTCCGGAAACATCCTTTAGTGCCTGAATATCTTCGGGTTTGCCCTTACCTTCAACAATACGAGTCAAAACACGGTATAACCAACCGGTGCCCTCTCGACAAGGAGTACATTGACCACAAGACTCATCCCAATAAAAGTGACTGAGGTTCTGCATGACTTTTACGATGTCTGTTTGATCATCCATAATAATCACCGAACCCGCGCCTAAAAACGAACCTGCTTTCGCAATGGAATCATAATCCATGGTCATTTCAAGTGCTTTTGCAGCGGGTAAAATGGCAGTGGATGCACCGCCTGGAATGACCGCCTTGAGTTGACGTCCTTTCCAAATACCGCCCGAAAGTTCTAATAAATCTTTAAATGATGTTCCCATTCGTACTTCTAAGTTCCCTGGATTATTAACATGTCCAGACACTGAGTAACATTTGGTTCCACCGGCGTTATTCACACCTAAATCATTAAACCAATCACCACCTTTAGCTAAAATCATAGGAATAGACGCTAAGGTTTCAGTGTTATTGACCGTGGTTGGCTTACCGTACAAGCCGAAACTTGCAGGGAATGGTGGTTTAAAGCGTGGCTGGCCTTTCTTGCCTTCGATAGACTCAATCAGGGCTGTTTCTTCGCCACAAATATAAGCCCCTGCACCCAAGTGAGTAAACAGATCGAAATCAAAACCAGAGCCGAGTAAATCTTTACCTAAAAAACCGGCTTCACGCGCTTGCTTAATCGCATTATTAAAACGCTGATAAGGTTCCCAGAACTCTCCACGTATATAGTTATAACCTGCTGAAGCACCGATAACATAAGCGGCAATCGCCATACCTTCAACTAAGGCATGTGGGTTATAACGAATAATATCTCTGTCTTTAAAGGTTCCAGGCTCACCTTCATCAGAATTACAGACAATGTATTTCTGACCAGGTGCAAAACGGTTCATAAAACTCCATTTCAAGCCCGTTGGGAAACCGGCTCCACCACGCCCACGAAGATTCGATGTTTTAATCTCTTCTATGATTTCAGAAGGTTCTAATTCGCCTGCCAATACTTTTTTCCAGACTTCATAACCACCATTGGCAACATAAGTGTCTATGTCCCACGAATTTTCGAGGTGGTTTAATCGGAAGCAGTTTTCATTTTGTTCGACCATCTATTTCTCCCATTCAGCTAGAAGTAAATCAATCGATTGATTTGTTAAATTCTCGTGGTAATCTTTGCCGACTTGCATCATCGGTGCGCCGCCGCAAGCGCCTAGGCACTCGACCTTTTTGATTGTAAAGCGGCCATCTGCTGTTGTTTGACCAGGCTTGATACCGAGCTTCTGCTCTAGATAATCATAAATACCTTGGTTACCACGTAACATACAAGAAATACTATTGCAGATACAAAGCTTAATCTCACCGACAGGAGCATGTTCATAGTTACCGTAAAAGGTCGCTACTTCATAAACTTCCATCCGAGAAATGTCTAGATAAGCGGCAATTTGATTCATTAAATCATTGGTCAAATAACCATTATGGCACTCTTGAACAATGCGTAATGCCGACATTACCGCTGACTTTTTTTGATCTTCTGGATAGTTTGCAATCCACTTATCAATACGTGCTTTAACATCGCCTTGAATAAAGTTTGCCGGACTAGTCGTTGTCGAACTCATCGATCTACCTCTCCAAATACAATATCTTGGGTACCAATAATGGAAACCACATCTGCAATCATATGGCCTTTGACCATCTCATCAAGTGATGCTAAATGCGCAAAACCAGGGGCACGAACTTTCATGCGATAAGGCTTATTTGCACCATCGGATACCATATAGATACCGAATTCACCTTTTGGATGCTCTACCGCAGCATAAATTTCATTTTCAGGCACCGTGTAACCTTCGGTATAAAGCTTAAAGTGGTGAATCAACGCTTCCATACTCGATTTTGCATCTTCTCGCGAAGGAGGTGTTACCTTATGGTCGTCTGACATGACCGCACCAGGATTGGCTTTTAACCAATCGACACACTGTTTAATAATCTTATTGGACTCTCGCATTTCTGCAATACGGACTAAATAACGATCGTAACAATCACCACCGACGCCCACTGGAATATCGAAATCAAGCTTGTCATAAACTTCATAAGGTTGCTTCTTACGCAAATCCCACTCAACGCCTGAACCACGTAACATCGGTCCAGTAAAGCCAAGCTGTAATGCCCGTTCTGGTGAAACAATGCCAATATCAACGGTACGCTGTTTCCAAATACGGTTATCTGTTAACAATGTTTCGTACTCATCAATGTAACCCGGAAAACGATCCGTAAAAGCATCGATAAAATCAAGCAATGAACCTTCACGAGTTTCATTTAACTCATCTAGTTTTTTATCGGAATTCCATTTTGATTTTTCATGCTTTGGCATCGTCTCAGGTAGGTCGCGATAGACGCCACCTGGACGGTAATACGTTGCATGCATGCGCGCGCCTGAAACCGCTTCATAACAATCCATCAAATCTTCACGCTCACGGAAGGCATAAAGAAAGACGGTCATGGCTCCGATATCAAGTGCATGCGCACCTAACCACATCAAATGATTAAGCACTCGAGTTATCTCATCAAACATAACTCGAATATATTGAGCTCGCTCAGGAATTTCAAGTTCAAGCATCTTTTCAATCGCCATCACATAGGCATGCTCATTACACATCATAGAGACGTAATCTAAACGATCCATGTAACCAATAGATTGGTTGTAAGGCTTATATTCAACAAGTTTTTCTGTTCCACGGTGCAACAGACCGATATGAGGATCAGAACGAACAATAGTTTCACCGTCCAACTCTAGTACCAAACGTAGCACACCATGCGCAGATGGGTGCTGAGGACCGAAGTTGAGGGTATAGTTACGAATTTCAGGCATTACTTATTCCTAATTACACTTTAAAGGTGATTATTTACGAATCACTCGTGGCACATTGATTCTGTTTTCAATCGTGACAGGTTCATAGATAACACGTTTCTTTTCTGCGTCATAACGCACTTGCACATGTCCAGTCAATGGAAAGTCTTTTCTTAATGGATGGCCAATAAAACCGTAATCTGTCAAAAGACGGCGTAAATCAGGATGGTTTTTGAACAAAATCCCAAACATATCGAACGCTTCACGCTCAAACCAATTAGCACAATTCCAAACATCAATGACACTATCAACAGTCGGCATCTGTGTTGTTTCTGGAAAGACTTTGACACGAATTCTTAAGTTATGCTGTATCGACAATAGATGATAGACCACCGCAAAACGGCGTTCAATATCTAAAGACTCATCCTCGTTATCTTCCGCAAAATCGAAAACACCACGACTGAAACCACTATTTACGGCCGTCATGGTTTCCCAATTCGCTTGGCCGTAATCTAAGTAATCAACACCACAAAGATCCATTAGCTGTTCAAAACCAAGCTGTTCTTTTAGAAGAGTGAATGCGGCCAATGCTTTTGATGGCGACAATTCGATAGTGAGCTCACCTAAGGCAAGAGTAGATGACACGACATCATCACCAAGGACTTGGTTAACTTTCTTTTGTAAATCTAATACTGACTGTTTCATAGTAAAACTACTTTATCGCTTATTTCGCCAATGAAGAACCAAGGCTCTATCGAGCAATGGTATTGGTGCGTTTAATTTTATTCTGTAACTGAATAATGCCGTATAACAATGCTTCTGCAGTTGGAGGACAGCCCGGGACATAAACATCAACCGGAACAATACGATCACAACCACGAACAACGGAATAGGAATAATGGTAATAACCACCGCCATTGGCGCAAGAACCCATTGAGATAACCCAACGAGGCTCAGCCATCTGATCGTAGACTTTACGTAATGCAGGTGCCATCTTATTCACTAGAGTACCTGCAACGACCATAACATCAGACTGACGAGGACTTGGACGGAATATAATACCGAATCTATCCAAATCATAACGAGAAGCACCAGCATGCATCATCTCAACCGCGCAACAAGCCAAACCAAACGTCATAGGCCACAAAGAACCTGTTCTTGCCCAGTTAATCAGCTTATCCGCAGACGTCGTGACAATCCCTTCTTTTAAAACGCCTTCTACTCCCATTCAAGCGCTCCCTTTCTCCACTCGTAAATAAAACCAACCACCAACAGAGCTAAGAAAACTCCCATTGCCAGCAAACCAAAAGTTCCTACTTCTTCAAGCGCAAGCGCCCAAGGAAACAGAAATGCAATTTCTAAATCAAAAATAATGAATAAAATTGCTACCAGATAAAATCGCACGTCAAACTTCATGCGTGAATCTTCAAAGGCTTCAAACCCACACTCATATGGAGAGTTTTTCTCTGCATCTGGCTTTTGTGGACCGAGTAAATACCCAATCAGGATAGGCCCTACACCAAACATAGTTCCTAGCACGATAAAAACTAGGACTGGAAGATAGTTTTCTAGCATTGCTACACACCTCGTCTAGCTTTAAATTAATCTACGGCAACTTTGCAATAGAGATTGAACTACTGCAACTTAGCAATAGATCTAAATATGGTGCCGATGGCCGGACTCGAACCGGCACAGCTTGCGCCACTACCCCCTCAAGGTAGCGTGTCTACCAATTTCACCACATCGGCATATAAATTGAATCCAGTTTAAAAAACTGAATTCGAATATTAGTTTGTTACTTTAGTTTGGAATAACAGGCACATCAGTTGGTTCAACAACAGCCGCTGCCGCAGCTTCTTTAGCCACACTTTGGTAGCCTTTCGCTTTCTGACTTCCGATATAAGCCAAGGTTAAACTTGTCACAAAGAAAATGGTTGCAACAATAGCCGTCATTCTAGACAAGAATGACCCTGAACCACCACTACCAAATACAGACTGAGAAGAAGAAGAACCACCACCGCCAAAATTGGCACCTGCATCCGCACCCTTACCATGTTGAATAAGAACCAACACAATAAGAAGGAACGCTATAATTAAATGAATCGTTAAAACTATTTCAAACATTACACACCTGCCGCTTTACAAATTTCCATAAAATCATTTGCATCCAAAGATGCCCCACCAATTAAGCCACCATCAATATCAGGCTGACCAAAGAGTTCTACTGCATTACCAGGCTTAACACTGCCACCGTACTGAATAATGACTTTTTCAGCAACCGCTGAATCTAAAGCAGCCAATTCAGAGCGAATAAACGCGTGAACTTCTTGAGCTTGCTCAGGAGAAGCTGTAACACCGGTACCAATCGCCCAGATAGGCTCATAGGCAATCACTACATTTTCAAACGCAGCGATACCCACAACATCAAGCACGGCTTTAAGTTGTGTTGCAATAACGGATTCCATAACGCCTGACTCGCGTTCTTCAAGGGTTTCACCTATACATAAGATAGGAGTAACACCGGCCTTCATTGCGACTTTAACTTTCTGTGCAACCTGCGCATCTGTTTCGTCATAAATCGTACGGCGTTCAGAATGCCCTAAAATGACATACTGACACCCTAAATCTTTAAGCATCTCAACAGATGCTTCACCTGTAAAAGCACCTTGATTCGGCTCTTCAGCGATATTTTGCCCACCGATAGAAATATTATCCGCAGACAAACAACGGCTTGTATAGTCTATGTAAATCGTTGGTGGGCAAATTGCAATATCAACACCACTAACCTCGCTTGATTTCGCATTTAGTCCTGTGACTAAACTTAAAATAGAAGCCTTTGAACCGTGCATTTTCCAGTTCCCTGCTACAAATGGTTTTCTCACCTGATATTCTCCGACACAAAGTTTTCACAATATTAGCGTTTTCTTCAATTAAAACAATATTGAAATTTTACGAAAATTCTGATTTAACCAAATTAGCTAACAGTTCAGCGACTGATTCTACTAAATCAGCCTCTTTACCCTCAACCATGACTCGAATTAAAGGCTCGGTTCCTGAAGCACGAATCAAAATTCGACCTTCACTTCCCATTAAACCTTCAAGTTCGGTTACTTTTCTTTAAGTGGAACGTTCTCATTCAATCCAAGCGCGCTCTCGACTCTAATATTCTTTAATACCTGAGGATACATCTCAACAACAGATGATAACTCTAATAAACTTTTACCCGACTGCACTATGGCCGTTAGAACTTGCAACGCTGCAACAATCCCATCACCTGTGGTCGTCTTATCTAAACAAAGAACATGCCCAGAAGGTTCTGCACCATAGAGCCACTTATTTTCGACCAGTCGCTCCATGACATAGCGATCACCGACATTGGTACGATGTAAATCAATCCCAACGGCCTTAAGAGCATTCTCTACGCCCAAATTACTCATCACAGTCCCGACAACACCCGTTACATCATTACGTAACACGGTCGCCAATATATACAAAATAATATCACCATCAACAATACCACCCTGTTCATCAACCATCATGACCCGGTCGCCATCTCCATCGAATGCTATCCCAAGATCAGCACCTTCTTCTACGACTGTTTTCTGCAGCAGATCGAGATGAGTTGCGCCACAATCCTGATTGATATTAACGCCATTAGGCTCAGCACCAATGGTAATCACTTCAGCACCCAATTCAGCAAATACATGTGGACCAATATGATAGGTCGCACCATGTGAACAATCTATTACAATTTTATAGCCATCCAGCTTGTGCTTGCCATGAAAAGTACTTTTACAAAATTCTATATAACGACCGGCCGCATCTTCTATTCGACGCGCCTTCCCCAACTCTTCCGAGGGGACAACTACAATATCTAATTCAAAGGCGGCTTCAACCGCTAGCTCAATCTGGTCACTGATTTTTTTCCCCGCGGCCGAAAAAACTTAATGCCATTATCATAATGAGGATTATGCGATGCACTTATCACGATACCGGCATCGGCACGAAAGGTTTGAGTTAGATAAGCAACCGCTGGCGTTGGCATAGGGCCTAGCAGCAATACATCAATACCCGCAGCAATAAAACCTGACTCCAGAGCTGACTCAAACATGTAGCCAGAAATACGCGTATCCTTGCCTATCATGACCGTTTTCTCACCACGCTCACGCATGACCTTGCCGGTGGCCCAACCAAGCTTTAACACCTGATCTGGACGAATCATTCCCTGACCGACGCGATTCCGAATTCCATCCGTTCCAAAGTATTTTTTCTTACTCTGCATACTCTCTCAACTCTTTATGTAAAATGCAGCTAACACTACATTAAATGCATCGTGACCCGTAAAGCCTCAACCGTTGCTTTAACATCATGTACTCGGACAATACTAGCCCCTTTAAGCGACGCTAGAACCGCTGCAGCCACACTACCGACCATTCGATCTTCTACAGCGGTAGCATTTAAAATCTCACCGATCATGCGTTTTCTAGAAACGCCCACGAGCAAGGGGTACTCCAATAAGACCAAACGCTCTAAATTTTCGAATAGCTCGCTATTATGCGCTAAAGTCTTACCAAACCCAAACCCTGGATCCAAGATAATTTTATTTTTATCCATTCCGGCTTGTTCACACACGAGGGCACGAGCTAATAAAAAATCACAAACATCTAGCACCACATCTTGATATTCAGGGGCATCCTGCATGGTCGCAAACTCGCCCAACTTATGCATAAGACAAACCGTAGCACCTGAATTTACAGCACATTCAATAGCACCTTCCGCTTGCAAGGCATTGACATCATTAATCAATACCGCGCCCCTACCAACCGCTTCCTTCATTACCTGAGGCTTATAGGTATCAATTGAGATGGGCGTATCGTAACGTGCTGCAACCCATTCAATCACCGGCAGTACACGATCTAACTCCTCCTGAAGACCGACTGTAATCGCACCAGGCCTGGTGGATTCTCCACCGATATCAATAATATCAACACCCGATAAAATCATCTCGGAAACGTGCTGAGTAAACTGATCCTGAGTGATAAAACGCCCACCATCTGAAAACGAGTCCAGAGTGACATTCAAAACCCCCATCACTAAAGGCATGCCATTTTGATTTGATGATTTTTCGGCAATCAAGGTTTTAATATTAAACATGAATTTCCTATTCAAAAAAAAAGCCCCGATTAAACGGGGCTTCATTAGGCCTTAAAATGACCTTATACAGAGCTTAATGTACTTTAGGCTCACCATCTTCAACGACTGGCCCATCACCGCTTAAATCATCAGAACTACTCTCATCACTTGTGTCTTCTGCGACCTCATCTTCAGATGCAGTTTCACCAGGCGTTTCATCAGAGGTGTCATCATCATTAGAGTCATTCCAATCCTTAGGTTCTCCTGCTGGACGGCCTTCCATAATATTTTTGATTTGATCCGCGTCAATGGTTTCATAAGTCATTAATGCTTCAGTCATTAATTCAAGTTCACCTGCACGTTCTTGAAGAATTTTCTGAGCGCGCTTGTAATTACGGTCAATCAGATTACGAATTTCAACATCTATTTGCTTTGAAACTTCACCTGAAACATTTGCATTACGCGAAGTGCCCATAAAACTACCATTATCTTCTTCTTCGTATAATAGAGGCCCAAGATTATCAGACATACCCCACTTGGTAACCATATTACGTGCAATCGCTGTAGCACGTTCAATATCATTACTGGCACCTGTAGTTACCATATCAGGACCATAGATTTGGTCTTCAGCGATACGACCACCGTACAAGCTTGATAACTGACTTTCTAGCTTTTGCTTGCTGTAGCTATAAGAGTCTTCCTCAGGTAAGTACATAGTGACTCCTAAGGCACGACCTCGCGGCATAATGCTGACTTTATAAACAGGATCATGCTCTGGCACTAAGCAACCGATAATTGCATGCCCAGCTTCATGATAAGCCGTCATTTTACGTTCTTTCTCGTTCATGACCATGCTCTTACGCTCAACCCCCATCAGAATCTTATCTTTGGCTTTTTCAAAGTGTTTCTGGGTAACTAACTTAGCATTCATTCTTGCTGTAAATAGTGCCGCTTCATTAACCAAGTTAGCTAGATCTGCACCTGAAAATCCAGGCGTACCTCGAGCGATATAGGATGGATTAATATCATCTGCTAAAGGAACCTTACGCATATGCACTTTTAAGATTTGCTCACGGCCACGAATATCTGGCAGACCGACCGTTACCTGACGATCGAAACGGCCAGGACGTAACAATGCAACATCCAAAACATCTGCACGGTTAGTAGCGGCAATGACAATCACACCTTCATTACCTTCAAAACCATCCATTTCAACCAATAATTGGTTCAAAGTCTGTTCACGCTCATCGTTACCGCCACCCATGCCAGAGCCACGTTTACGACCAACGGCATCAATCTCATCAATAAAGATAATACAAGGTGCATGTGCCTTAGCTTGCTCAAACATATCACGAACACGTGAAGCACCCACCCCAACAAACATTTCAACAAAATCAGAACCTGAAATAGTAAAGAATGGTACTTGCGCTTCACCTGCAATCGCTTTAGCCAATAATGTCTTACCGGTACCAGGCGGTCCTATCATTAAAACACCACGAGGAATACTGCCTCCTAAGTTCTGGTATTTAGTAGGGTCCTTTAAGAAATCAACAATCTCTCCAACCTCTTGCTTGGCTTCATCCGCACCAGCCACATCATCCAGGGTAACCTTAATCTGTTCATCGGTTAGCATTTTAGCCTTACTCTTACCGAATGACATGGGTCCACCTTTACCGCCCATACCACCACCAACAGATTTCATGAAGAAGATCCACACACCAATCAATAACAGCATGGGGAACCACGAGATAAAGATCTGCATCAACACGCCTTGTTGCTCTGGCGGTTGTGCCGTAATCTTAACGTGGTTATCTAACAAGTCGCCCATTAGACCGGCATCACCAGGGTTATAGGTCGTAAATGAATCTCCACTGATATAAACCCCACGAATAGTAGGACCCTCAATATTAACCTTACTAACTTGCCCCTGCTGAACCTGTTCAATAAAATCAGAATAATCTAAGCGACTAGATTCACTTTTTCCCTGACTACTGAAATGATTGAATACAGACATCAATATCATTGCCGCAATTGCCCAAACCAGTACATTTTTTAGCATATCATTCTTCATTGATTACCCTTAACCACTCTCTAAGATACTTTTCTAGGAGAGCATATCGCCTCTGAAAAGTATCGTTTAAATTAATCCAATCTTGCTACTTTACCATAATTTTCATAAATAAAACTTATGGTGCACTTAAAAAAATAGACCTTACAAATTCTTAATCTTTTTTCCCTCGCGCCAACAAATAAACTTCCTTACTTCTTGAACGGGAAGAATCTGGCTTACGACTAATGACCTTTTGGTACTTTGACCGTAAGGTTATTAACAATTGCTCGTAGCCTTCCCCTTGGAAGACTTTCATCAACAGATCTCCCTTGGGCTTCAACACCTGATCAGCAAGTTCAACGCACAATTCAACTAAATACATAGCCCGAGGGATATCAACGCCTTTATTACCACTCATATTGGGCGCCATATCAGACATAACAACATCGACATCGCGACCTGCTAAAGCCGCCAATAAGCCCTCATAGACTTCGTCCTCTCTAAAGTCACCCTGAATAAAGGTCACCCCAGCAAAAGGCTCTACGGGTAGAATATCTAATGCAAACACCTCCCCATTACGGCCGATCTTGTGGGTTGTCCACTGTGACCAGCTGCCAGGAGCGGCGCCCAAATCGACGACACACATACCCGGCTTAAACAAGCCATCCTTGTCATCAATCTCTTGTAGCTTATAAACGGCACGCGAACGCCAGCCTTCTTGTTTTGCCTTTTGGACATATTGATCGTTAAAATGTTCTTTTAACCAAACGTCACTTGATTTACTTCTCGCCATAATGTGTTTTCAACTACAATGTACAAATACTATTAATTAATAATGACCAGGATTGGAATATTCAATGAGCCAGCCAGAAAAACTTACCAATAATCAAAAAAAATACCTTCGTGGCATAGCGCACGGATTAAACCCAATGATTATGATTGGTGCTCACGGTGTGACAGAAAGCCTAATGGCTGAACTAGAAAGCACCCTCACGCATCATGAAATTCTTAAAATCAAAATCGCCAGTGCTGATCGAGATGAACGTAAAGAGATCATTCAACACCTTTTGACAGAAAGCGGTGCGCTTCTTGTTCAAACAATCGGAAAAATCTGCGTAATCTATCGCCAGAATGATGAAACAGAACAGCCTCTTCCTAGAAACTAGTTGAGTATTCTCTCCAAGAGATGAATGAAATCAGAACAGTGATAACTACTCATCAATCCGCTAAGTAATCACTCTGAATACTTAGCGAACCTCCTTCAAACCCTACCTACTTCAATAGATCTAAACCTGTTGCAAGGTCCGCTTTAATATCTTCGATTGACTCCAAACCAACTGATACACGTACCAAGTTATCCGTAATACCCGCCTTAAGTCTCGCTTCAGGCTCAACTCGAACATGCGTTGTTGTCGCTGGATGGGTAATACTGGTTTTGACATCCCCAAGATTTGCCGTGATCGATACCATTTGAGTATGATCAATAACCGACCACGCTTCAGCTTGGTTGCCTTTAACTTTAAAACTCACCAAACCTCCGCCACCAGACTGTTGTTTACACGCCAGTTCATACTGTGGGTGTGACTTTAATCCAGGATAAAAAACTTGCTCTACCGCAGGATGCAAAGAAAGCCACTCGGCTAATTGCAATGCACTTTGACAGTGCGCGGCCATTCTAATAGGTAAGGTTTCCAGACCCTTTAAAAAATCCAAGCATTAAATGGACTCATTGAAGGTCCTGCTGTTCGCATAAAACCACGAACATGCTCATCAACCAATTCATTTGATCCAACGACGGCACCACCGATTCCTCGCCCTTGACCATCTAGAAACTTGGTTGCTGAATGGATAATGATATCAGCACCTTGCTCAAGAGGTCTTTGTAGAATCGGTGTACAGAAGCAATTATCAACAATCAGTAAACAATTATTAGCCTTGGCCAAGGCGCTTATGGTCGATAAATCTGCGACTTCTGTCAATGGATTAGAGGGGGTTTCTAAAAAGAAAGCTTTGGTGTTAGGCTGAATCGCGTCGCCCCATTCGGCCACGTCTGTTTGCGAGACAAACGTTACTTCAAGTCCAAATTTGGAAAGGTATTTATTGAAAAGAACTTTGGTCGTACCAAAGACACTTTGTGAACAGACAACATGATCACCCGACTCACATAAAGCCATAAAGGTAGAGAGAATGGCTGACATGCCGGAGGCCGTGCCTACACAAGCTTCACCACCTTCCATGAGCGCAAGACGATTCTCAAACGCGCGGACGGTTGGATTGGTAAAGCGAGAATAGACATTGCCCTTCTCTTCGCCGTTAAAACGCGCCGCCGCTTGAGCCGCAGATTTATAACGAAAACTAGAAGTCGGAAAAATCGCTTCACTATTTTCTTGCTCTTGCGTTTGATCGTAACCAGCACGAACAGCTAATGTTGCAATATCAAATGAATGCATTGTAATTCTCTATCATTAAAAATAGTAAAGCCACCAGGCCTGGTGCGTCCTGCCGCTTTACAAAATCCTGTCAGCGCAGGGCATGCCTGCAACTTTACAAAACCATGTCAGTGCAGGGCATGTCCTGCGGCCTTACAAACCATGTGAGCGCAGGGCCAAATTCAATCTTGACCTAATAACCACTCTAGTCACCGTTGTGAATTCCGACGGTTTCCTGACCGGAAGCTTGTTTACTAGATTGCGCATCATCATTACGCGCCGTATCTATAGAGGCTAAATACTCAGGCGTAATATCTTCTGTGGCATAAATCCCACTGAAACAAGAGGTATCAAATTCAGCGATATTCTCATTACCCGCTCCGACCGCTTCAATCAAATCTGCCAAGTCTTGGTAAATTAATTTGTCACAACCAATAATTTCACCTATTTCCTCAACGGTTCGATTACTCGCAACCAATTCTGCTGGTGACGGCATATCAATCCCATAAACATAAGGGAAACGAACGGGAGGTGCCGCAGAAGCGAAATATACTTTTTTAGCGCCTGCTTCACGTGCCATTTCAACAATTTGTGCAGAAGTCGTACCACGAACAATGGAATCATCGACCAATAATACGTTTTTACCTTCGAACTCTAAACCAATGGCATTCAGCTTTTGACGCACTGATTTTTTACGTAACTGTTGTCCAGGCATAATGAAGGTACGACCGATATAGCGGTTTTTGATAAACCCTTCACGATACGGACAACCCAATCTAGAAGCCAATTCTAATGCAGAGGTGCGACTGGTATCCGGAATCGGCATCACCACATCGATATCATGATCTGGCCACTCTTTAAGGATTTTATCCGCGAGCGTCACACCCATACGAAGACGAGACTTATGAACAGAGATGTTATCAATCATTGAATCAGGACGAGCAAAATAAACAAACTCAAAGATACAAGGCGATAATTTCGGGTTTTCAGCGCACTGCTGAAAGAAAATCTCACCGGCATCTGTAATGACGACCGCTTCACCAGGCGCCAAATCTTTCATTAATTCGTAACCCAGTCCATCTAAAGCGACGGACTCAGAGGCCACCATGTAATCAAAACCATTGATATTGGCTCGCTTACCAACGACGACAGGACGTAAACCAAAAGGGTCGCGGAAAGCGACTATGCCGATATTAGAGATAACGCCGACAGCTGCATAACCACCTTTGACACGTTGATGTACCTTGCGAACCGCATTAAAGACATCTTCATGGTCAATAAAGAGCTTCTTCTGCTGCATCAATTCATGTGCAAAAATATTCAATAGTACTTCCGAATCTGAGTTGGTATTGAGGTGGCGTAAATCTTGGCGATAAATCTCTTGTGCCAACGCATCAGCATTGGTTAAGTTACCGTTATGGCCCATTGCGATGCCATAAGGAGAGTTCACATAAAATGGCTGGGCTTCCGCACTCGAAGAAGAGCCTGCCGTAGGATAACGGACATGACCAATTCCGATATTACCATGCAAATCCCGCATGTGACGTGTCCGAAACACATCCTTGACCATGCCGTTCGCTTTACGCTGAAAAAACGTCCATTTTCACAAGTCACAATACCCGCGGCATCCTGACCACGATGTTGTAACGTAGTTAAAGCGTCATAAATCTCTTGACCAACCGTTTGGCCGCTAGCCAATACAATCCCAACAATACCGCACATCTTTGCACACTCTCTCTTACTTAAAATTTATTGTTCAGCTTAGCACTGTTCAATTAAGTTGTACGACTTCTGCATTCGTTCGTAACATTTTATCTAATTTTCGTTTATCCTGTTCAGCTTTGGCTCTAGAAAGATAAGGCCCCGTTCGTACTGAATAAGTTCCACTTTTCTTAAATTCTTTAATCCACACCGGATAATTAGTCTCAAGACGCCCCAATAAGTCGTTGGCTGCCGTGATATCTTTATAGGCTGTAATTCTAACAAGCCATTGTACAGAGATGGCTTGCTCAATTTGTTTTGGATCGTTAGCAACCGATTTATTATCGCTCACTCTGTCTTGGGGTACTTCGATCGATTTAACGACCATTTCCTTATCCGTAGCTTGATCATTTACCAATGGACTACTTTGAACCTCGGCTTGCTTTTGGACCGTTTGCACAGGCAGTTCATAAATATGTTCAACCAAAGGATGCTCACCTTTGGTACTGATACTTTGATGCCCTTCGGGATGGAAATTTACGGGATTACTATACCAACTAGGCACTAAAATCACCAATAACAAAAGCCAAAGAAAAGCACCCGTTAAACGGTACTTACTGAGATTATCCATGCGCTTTCTCTGTTTTCAAAACTGTCGTATTAACAGCTAAACTTGCTAATACTTGAGATACTGTAAAAAATGAACCCCAGACTAAAACATCTGTTTCAGAACTGATTTTGGCATAAGCCGCGGCGTCTGCCATACTTTTCTTAATGATGATATTCGAATTTTCAATACCTGCTCTGTTTAATAAAGCACGCAAAGCTTCAACGGAAGTGGCTCGTGGGATTTGTAAATCAGCAATAACCCAACGGGAGACAAAAGGGGCTATTTTTTCAACCATCGGTAAAGCATCTTTATCACTTAATACCGAAAATAGGCATAAATATTCTAATTCAATACGCTCGGCTTGTTGTTGCTGCAAATAACTCGCTAAAGCTAAAGCGGATTGTGGATTATGCGCAACATCAACCAACCAAGATTGTGACCCAAGCTCTATGGATTGCAATCTACCAGGGTGACTGACTTGACGCAAGCCTAGCTTAATGGCATGACTATCAACTTGCAATAAGGAACTCAGCTTAGATAAGAGCGCGATCACACCCGCTGCATTATTCAGTTGAAATTCACCCTTGAGTGCAGGAAAAGGTAAATCGTCTAATGGGCAAACCAACTGTACAGAATCTTGCTCTTTTAACCACTTAAATGACCAGGCCTGGTCATTTATCTGCAAATCAAAATCAACTTTAAACTGACTTAACGGTACAAGTTTATCATTTGCATAAGCCATTAAACTTGCAGGAGGAGCTACATCCGAACAAATTGCGGGTTTTGCACAGCGCATGATACCGGCTTTTTCTGTGGCTATAACAGAGCGATCACTGCCTAACCAATCGACATGGTCAATATCAATCGCTGTAATCAAAGCGGCATCTGCATCGACTATATTGACGGCATCCAGACGCCCACCTAAACCAACCTCAAGCACAACCACATCTAACTGAGCTCGTTTAAATAGATAGAGTGCCGCTAAGGTTGAAAATTCAAAATAGGTTAATTTAGTTTCTGCTCTAGCCGCTTCAATCGCTATAAATGCATCAATGATTAAATAATCGCTGACCGGAGTGCCGTTGATTTGAATGCGTTCGTTAAAAAACTGGATATGCGGAGAAGTATAAGCGCCGACTTGGTGTCCAGCCGCTTTGAGAATCGCAACCAAGAGAGCAACACTAGAACCTTTGCCATTCGTACCAGCAACACTAATCACCACTGGAGCAGGCTTAGTCAATTGCATAGCATCAGCCACCAGACGAATCCGGTCGAGGCCAAGGTCTATTTCTTGAGCGTGTAATTGAAGTAACCAATCAACCCAGTCCGTTAGGCTGGATTGACGATTCGGAATTGTCATATTTTTTTGAATCTTTGCCCCCGAGAGGGGCGGGATTGAGGTAAATAATTACAAATAGATAAGTGGCTAGCCACTAAACTAGATCAAGCAGACTTGTTCAATAACATCTTGCAAAGATCAGACAGCTCACTTGTAAGTTCATGACGGTGAATAATGCGATCAATCGCACCATGCTCTAGCAAAAACTCACTACGCTGAAACCCTTCAGGCAACTTCTCACGAACAGTCTGTTCGATAACGCGAGGTCCTGCAAAACCAATCAAGGCTTTAGGTTCCGCGACATTCAAATCGCCTAACATTGCAAAACTGGCTGAAACCCCACCCATTGTAGGATCAGTCAGCACAGAGATAAACGGCAAACCTTTTGCACGTAATCGGCCTAAGGCAGCACTGGTCTTCGCCATCTGCATTAAAGAGAACAATGCTTCCTGCATACGCGCCCCACCACTGGCTGAGAAGCAGATAAATGGACACTGACGTTCAGTCGCCTCATCCACACAACGTACAAACTTCTCGCCGACAACTGAACCCATTGAGCCGCCCATAAACTTGAATTCAAATGCTGCCGCCACGATTTCTAAGCCATTAATCGTCCCAACACCAGTGATCAAAGCATCCTTCTCACCCGTGGATTTTTGTGCCGCCGAAATTCGATCTTTATATCTTTTAATATCTTTAAATTTAAGCGCATCCACAGGTGAAATATTCGCAGCCGTCTCTTTGAAACTACCTTCATCCAAAAAGACATGCAAACGCTGACGACCGCCTAAACGCATATGGTGCTGACACTTAGGACAGACTTCCTCATTGCGTGCTACTTCAGAACGATAAAGCGTTGCTTCACATTTAGGACACTTAGTCCACAAACCTTCAGGAACGGATTTTTTGCGTTCAGTGACTTGCTTAATACTCGGTAAAATCTTTTCAAACCAGCTCATGTCTACTCCTAACCTTTAAGTGCATCGGCTCTGTCTATAGCATGCCGAAATTCTGCCATCTTTTCACCAAGGGCAAGATTAATATCATAACGCCCCTTGGATTCATTGGCTTCTATTAATTTAACTAACGAAGAACCCACCACCACAGCGTCGCCCAGTTTTGCCATTTCAAAAGCCATTGGGCCATTATTAATCCCAAAGCCAATACCAATAGGTATATTTAATTTTGTTTGTAGTCGCGCCATATTATTGGCTACATCCACCGTATCTAACTCTTTTGAACCCGTCACACCTTTAAGGGAGACATAATAGACAAAACCACTGCCTTTTTCATTGACTGACTGTAAACGGCTCTCTGGCGTGGTCGGAGAAACTAAAAAGATACGATCTAATTCATGTGTGCTCATTGCCTGTAAATAACCTTGAGACTCTTCAGGTGGCATATCAACTGTCAATACCGCATCCACACCCACAGAACTGGCAGCATTAGCAAATTCTTCATAACCCATGGCTTCAATCGGGTTTAGATACCCCATTAAAATAATCGGAGTTTCACTATCCTCTTCACGAAAGACACGGACAAACTCAAGAACATCATCCAAACTGACGTTGTGACGCAACGCTCGTTCAACGGCTTTTTGAATCACTGGCCCATCCGCCATAGGGTCCGAAAAAGGGACACCCAGTTCCAGCATATCCGCACCCTTTTGAACTAGAAGATGCATTAAATCAACCGTTGCATTTGGCTCTGGATCACCGGCTGTGATATAGGGAATTAAAGCGGTTCTACCAACACTCTTTAATGCCTCAAATTTCTGTTGTATCCTGCTCATACTATTTCCCTAAAAAAACTTAATCAAATCATTATAGATTCTGTTTCAAACTGAATTATTTATCTACGAATAATTGCCAAGATCACAGCCCTTAGAATACATTCTTAAACGTCATAACCTTCAATTTGTGCAATCGTATTCATGTCTTTATCGCCACGACCAGATAGATTAATGACAATCATTTGATCTTTAGACATCGTTGGCGCTAATTTAGTCGCATAAGCAATCGCATGACTCGTTTCCAATGCTGGAATAATGCCTTCATAGCGAGTTAAATCTCTAAAACCTTGCAATGCTTCTTCATCATTAATCGCAACATACTCAACACGCTTAATATCTTTTAACCAAGAATGCTCTGGACCAACACCAGGATAATCCAGGCCTGCTGAGATAGAGTGGGTACCTAAAATCTGGCCATTTTCATCTTGCATCAAATAGGTACGATTGCCGTGTAATACACCCGGAGTACCCTTACATAAAGGGGCTGCATGCTGACCTGTTTCTAGACCTAAACCGCCCGGTTCAACGCCGATCATTCTGACACTGTCATCGCCCAGAAACTCATGAAATAGACCAATCGCATTTGAGCCACCGCCCACACAAGCAAGCAACACGTCCGGTAATTTACCTTCCTTTGCTAATGACTGCTGCTTGGTTTCACGACCAATAATTGCTTGGAAATCTCTGACCATACCAGGATAGGGATGAGGTCCAGCCACCGTACCGATAATGTAGAAAGTATCATCTACATTCGTAACCCAGTCGCGCATCGCTTCATTTAAGGCATCTTTTAAAGTACGCGAACCCGACTCAACACCGACCACAGTCGCACCAAGCATTTTCATTCGCATCACATTAGGCGCTTGACGAATAATATCATCCGCACCCATATAGACGACACATTCCAAACCTAAACGAGCGGCAACCGTCGCACTAGCAACGCCGTGCTGTCCTGCACCCGTTTCTGCAATAATACGAGTTTTACCCAGACGCTTTGCCAGCAAAGCTTGCCCAATGGTATTATTGATTTTATGCGCACCCGTGTGATTCAGATCTTCACGCTTCAGATAGATTTTTGCACCACCTAAAGATTCAGACCAACGTTTTGCATAATATAAAGGCGTAGGACGTCCTACATAGTTTTGTAGGTCTTCGGCCAACTCTTTTAAAAAACCAGGATTATTCTTAACGCTCTTGTATTCCTGATTAAGTTGTTCCAATGCGGCCATTAAAGTTTCTGGCGCGAAAATACCACCATAAGGACCAAAGTGTCCGTGCTCATCAGGATATTTAGAATAGTCTATTGTCATTGAACTGTACTCATAACTTGTTGCATAAATTTTTGTATTTTTTCAGCGGATTTCACCCCTTTCGAAGCCTCGACTCCGCCACTGACGTCAAGTGCCCAGGGTGCAACCTGCTGAATGGCTTGCCGAACGTTTCCAGGGTTTAAGCCACCCGCTAAAATAATTCTTGGGGCAATGTTTGATGGAATACTCTCCCAATCAAACTGTTCACCTGTACCACCCGGAACACCTTTTTTATAAGCATCCAACAGTAAACCTGCTGAACGGCTATAAGACTTTTCCAAAGCTGCTAAATCAATATCGTCACGCATACGCACGGCTTTAATGTAAGTCAGTCCAAACTGCTCACAGAACTCGGGACCCTCATCACCGTGAAACTGTAATAGATCAATTTTAACCGTTCTTAAAACCTCTTTCACGTATTCAACGTCCGGGTTCACGAACAGGGCTGTCTTGGTCACAAATGCAGGAATCGATTCTGCAATTGACCAGGCCTGGTCAATACTGACGTGACGTGGACTGGGTTCATAGAACACCAAACCAATGGCATCTGCTCCGCTATTCACCGCTAATAAAGCATCTTCCACAGAGGTTAATCCGCAAATCTTAATGCGTGTTCTTCGATTAATTAGGCTCACTGCCATAGCACCTCATCTAAAGCCACTTTAGGTATCTCAAATTGCTCAGGATAAAATGCATTTACAAAATACAATCCCGTTGCAGGCCCTGTGCCCGCTGCTTTAGTTCTATCCATTAAAGCCAACACCTCAGCAACCCATTCCACAGGCTTCTCTGACAAGCCAATTTGAAACAAGGTCCCTGCAATATTGCGAACCATGTGATGTAAAAAAGCGTTCGCCTGAATATCAATAAAGACAAAATCCCCCTTACGAGAGACAGAGACTGACTCCACTGTTCGCAAGGCATTATTGGCCTGACAACCCGAGGCTCTAAAAGAGCTGAAATCGTGATGACCTAACAACGCTTGCGCGCCCTGGTGCATTTTATCGACATCCAAATGGGAGTAAATCCATGTCACCCTATTGGCTAAGACAGCTGAATTCACGCTGCGATTATAAATCACATAACGATACTGACGAGAGCCTGCTGAAAAACGGGCATGGAACTCTTCAGTAACTTCCTTGGCCCAGCTAATACGGATATCAAATGGCAACTTGGTATTTGCGCCTTGAACCCAAGCTTTTAACTGTCGTTTTGCCTTAGTTTCAAAATGCACTACCTGGCCAACAGCATGAACACCCGTATCGGTACGACCTGCACAGGTTAACGCAATCGGTTCATTGGCAATACTGGAAAGCGCTTTCTCCAAATGCCCTTGAACCGTTGGACAATCTAATTGTCGCTGGTATCCACAGTATTGAGTACCTTGGTACTCTATGCCCAGTGCAATTTTTATCACAGTTTAAATATGGTCTTTAATCAATAATTCAGCGATTTGTACCGTATTGGTTGCCGCGCCTTTACGCACATTATCGGCAACTACCCAAATATTCAAACCATTTTCCATTGTGATATCTTCACGAATACGGCCAACATAAACTGGATTTGTATCTGCGGCGTCACTGACGGCTGTCGGATAACCGCCATCAACGTGCTCATCAATCAAGACAATGCCCTCTGCGGCTTCCATTAAAGTTTTCGCTTCTGCAGCGGTAATTTTTCTGTCTGTTTCGATATGAATCGCTTCACTATGACCAAAGAATACGGGTACACGAACCGCCGTAGCATTGACCTTAATATTCGCGTCATTCATGATCTTCTTCGTTTCCCACACCATCTTCATCTCTTCTTTGGTGTAACCATTATCCATAAAGACATCGATTTGCGGAATAACGTTAAAAGCGATTTGCTTAGGATAAACTTCTACTTCTACCGGCTTCATATTCAATAAATTAGCAGTCTGTTTAGCAAGTTCTTCAATCGCATTTTTACCGGTTCCTGATACAGCTTGATAAGTTGCAACATTAATGCGACTAATACCGACAGCATCATAGATAGGCTTTAGAGCTACCATCATTTGAATAGTCGAACAGTTAGGGTTGGCGATAATACCATGCTTTTTATAACCAGCGACGGCTTCAGGATTGACTTCAGGAACGACCAATGGGATCTCATCGTCATAACGGAACTCTGAAGTATTATCGATAACGATACAACCTGCTGCAGCCGCTTTTGGAGCATATGTTTTAGAGACACTTGCACCAGGCGAGAAGAGACCGATTTGAGCTTTAGAAAAGTCAAACTCGGCTAAATCTAAAACCACAATCCACTTACCAGCAAACAGGATCTTTTTACCTGCAGAACGACTGCTCGCTAATAGGTATAAGTTGCCCACAGGAAAATTACGCTCTTGAAGCACTTTTAAAATTGTCTCACCAACCGCACCGGTTGCGCCCACAACAGCAATATCATATAACTTAGTCATTTTGTACCCTTCAATATTATTCCACCGTTATGCAGCCTTATTTCTGGCAAATCGACCTGCACGGAAACGCTGTTTACGATGTATGCTCTTCTTGAGCAAAAACTTAAAATTTGTTTATTTTTTTGAAATTATTACTTACGCTCTTCAACTGAAGCCTCATCAACGTCAGTCTTCGGCTTGTCTGAATTACTCTGATTATTCAATGAGACCTTTGCTAAGCTAGACGTTTGCGTCATATATCCCAGCTGCTCAAACGTTTCCGGCAAACTCACGACCATGCCGCCTTCAGTCATCTCATGACTCTGGCCAATAAATTTACCGCCAGCTTCCAATGTAAACTCACCACAAATCAATTCGCCAATAAGCTTGCCTGTCGCTAAAATCTCAATGCTTTCGCAAGCAACCTTACCTTCTAGGAGACCACTCAGCACAATCTGCTTGGCTTTGATCAAGCCTGTGACATGCCCTGATTCACCAATAGACACATCATAACCACTATCAATAATACCATCGATATGGCCATCAATATGTAAAGCACCCTTTAAATCGGCAATTTCACCGCTAATGAGGCACCCTTCAGCAATAATTGTTTTTCCACCTTCTTGACGTGCATGTCGACCGCTTGACTTAAAGAACCCCATGGAACCCCTTTTACCTTTGTAAAAATTTCATCGTACTTCCCAACTGACCAGTCATTAAAGGCCTGAGGGTTGAGTCGTTTATATAAAAACCAAACTTCATAATGTAAATGCGAACCAGTAGAGCGTCCAGTATTACCAATTTCGCCAATTTTTTCGCCCTTTTGCACATAGTCGCCGACCCTAACAGTTCGTTTACTTAGGTGCGCATAACGTGTCATAAAGCCGTTGGCGTGCACCAAAGTAACTAGGTTACCAAAACCACTCTCTTTATTCCTTGAAGAATACTTGACCACTCCATCTGCCGTTGCAATGACCGTAGCGCCCGTTTTGCCGCGATAATCAAGTCCACCATGTAAATGTTTTTACCCGTAATCGGGTGAATTCTCCGCCCGTACTTGCTGCTTAAACCTTTATAATTCGCAACGGCAGGCCCGCTAGGCACCATGCTCATCATGATATTTTTACCTAAGGAGTTTAACTGAACGCGTTTAACCCGCTCATCCAGAGGCAGAGGTGGAACATCAATTTCGGATGCAGAATCACCTTCACCGACCAACTCCTCCAGGCCTTGCAACGCTTGATCTAAAAAAGCGACCTGAGAGCTGGTGCTCAATAAATCCTGCTCCAACTTAGTTTTTTCAATTAGCAGACTCTCATAGTCAGAACGCGTCGTTTCTAAGCTTTCTGTAAAGGCTTTAACCGAATTTTTATACGCCAACTCAACATTGTCGGCTTCGTGATATAACCACCAAATTGAAATCCCACCTACCGTCCAAACAGTGACAAAAACGGCAAATAGAATCCATACAAACTTGCGGACAAACTGTTTAAACGAATAGTGACGTGCACCATGTACATCACTAATGGTAATCGTAAAATGATTTCTCATCGGAATGAAAGCCGTCCGAGTTGCAGTGCCTTAAAGCGCTGCAACAACTGCGTCACCCATGTCACTGCAACTAACCTGAGTCATGCCCGCAGAGCAGATATCACCCGTACGTAACCCCTGATCCAAAACTTTAGAGACGGCGACTTCAATCTTAACGGCCAAATCTTCACGCCCTAATGTATAACGTAACATCATCGCAGCTGATAAAATCGTGGCTAATGGATTCGCGACATTCTGGCCTGCAATATCAGGTGCTGAACCATGGCTTGGCTCATACATACCTTTATTATTCGCATCCAAAGAGGCTGACGCTAACATGCCGATAGAACCCGTCAACATAGACGCTTCATCTGACAAGATATCTCCAAACATATTACCCGTTACCATAACATCGAACTGTTTTGGATTGAACACCAACTGCATCGCCGCGTTATCAACATACATGTGATTCACTGTGACTTCTGGGTACTCTTTAGAAACCATATCAACGATTTCACGCCAAAGCTCTGTTACTTCCAATACATTCGCTTTATCAATAGACGTTAACTTTTATCACGCTTCATGGCCGCTTGGAAAGCAACGTGTGCGATACGCTTGATTTCAGACTCTCTATAAACGTAAGTGTTATACCCCTCACGCTCACCATTTTCTAAAATACGAATGCCCCGTGGTTGACCGAAATAGATCCCCCCCGTTAATTCGCGGACAATTAAAATATCCAAACCAGCAACCACTTCAGGCTTTAGCGTTGAAGCATCTGCTAACTGTGGGAATAAATAAGCAGGACGCAAGTTAGCGAACAACTGCATTTCAGAACGTAAACGTAACAAGCCTTTCTCAGGACGAACGGAGATATCTAATGATTCCCACTTATAACCCCCGACCGCTCCTAATAAAATTGCGTCAGCCGCCTGTGCTTTGGCCATAGTTTCATCAGATAAAGGCACTCCATGCGCTTCATAAGCGGCACCACCAACTAAATCTTCTGACAGAGTAATATCTAAACTATCAGAATGCTTCAAGGCTTCTAAAACCTTTACGGCTTCTGCTGTAATCTCTGGACCAATACCATCACCTGGTAAAACCAATACTTGCTGTGTCATTTCTATCTACTCTTTGTTTTATTCACCACGAAGACACGAAGTCACGAAGGTGTAATACTTTAAAATTTAATTTTTATTTGAAACTAAAACTCATTACGTCACTCAACACAAGCTTAAGCTCTTCGTGTCTTCGTGGTTTGTTTACTTAACCTATTCAGCAAACAACCAAGGAGTGATTTTTTGAGTCTTGACTTCATAAGCTTTAATATCATCTTGATAAGCCAAGGTTAAGCCAATGTCATCCAAACCATTCATTAAACAGTGCTTCCTAAAGGCGTCCACTTCAAATGGAATCGCTTCTCCACTTGGTTTGACAATCTGTTGTGTCTCTAAATCAACCGTCAGTTGATAACCTTCTTCGGCAAACACTTCTTTAAACAGACTATCAACAATCGCTTCATCTAACACAATCGGAATAATGCTATTTTTAAAACAGTTATTGTAGAAGATATCTGCAAAACTTGGCGCAATAACGACATCAAAACCATAATCTTTCAACGCCCAAGGCGCGTGTTCACGACTTGATCCACAACCAAAGTTCTCACGTGTCAACAGAATATGAGCGCCTTGATAACGCGGCTGGTTTAAAACAAAGTCTTTACGTAATGGACGCGCTGAATTATCAGAATCCGGCTGACCGACATCTTCATAACGCCACTCGTCAAACAAGTTAGGACCAAAACCTGAGCGTTTAATCGACTTTAAAAACTGCTTCGGAATAATTGCATCTGTATCCACATTCGCACGATCCATAGGGGCAACAATTGCGGTCTTTTTTATAAATTTTTCCATCTTATTCTCTCCATTCCGCTCAGTTAGAGGTAATCACGCACGTCAACAAAATGACCTGCTATCGCGGCCGCGGCCGCCATTTCTGGGCTGACTAGATGGGTACGTCCACCTGCGCCTTGACGACCTTCAAAGTTACGATTTGAAGTTGAGGCACAATGTTTACCAGTCGGTAACTTGTCCGCATTCATCGCTAAACACATTGAACAACCAGGATTACGCCACTCGAAACCCGCTTCAATAAAGATCTTATCTAACCCTTCGGCTTCGGCTTGCTGCTTAACCAACCCCGAACCCGGTACAACCAAGGCCAGCTCTACCTTATCGGAAATCTTTCTACCTTTCAGTATGGCGGCGGCGGCTCTAAAATCTTCAATACGCGAATTAGTACAAGAACCAATAAAGACATATTCAGCGGGAATATCTTTAATCGCCATATCCGCCTCAAGCCCCATATAAGCCAAAGCACGACGAATTCCGTCCGCTTTCACCGCATCCATTTCATTCGCTGGATTTGGCACCTTGCCATTCACATCTAAAACCATCTCTGGCGACGTACCCCAAGTCACTTGAGGCTCAATCCTTGAACCGTCTAACTCAACGACTTTATCAAACACCGCATCCGCATCAGAGGTTAAATCCATCCAAGCGGTGACAGCCATATCCCAATGTTCGCCTTTTGGTGCAAAAGTACGTCCCTGAACATATTCAACAGTCTTTTCATCGACAGCCACTAAACCAACGCGCGCGCCGCCTTCAATCGCCATATTACAAACCGTCATACGCCCTTCAACAGACATATCACGAAACACCTGCCCACCGAATTCTATGGCATGACCATTGCCGCCAGCCGTACCGATTTTACCAATAATCGCCAGCACAACGTCTTTTGGGGTCACGCCAATAGATAACTTGCCATCTACCTTGACTAGCATGTTTTTCATCTTTTTCTGAATTAAACACTGAGTCGCTAAGACATGCTCAACTTCAGAGGTACCGATACCGTGTGCCAATGCACCCAAAGCACCATGAGTGGCTGTATGAGAATCACCACAAACCACCGTCATACCTGGTAAAGTTGCACCGGACTCAGGCCCAACGACATGCACAATACCCTGACGAATATCACCCATTGCGTATTCGGTAATCCCAAACTCACGGGTATTCATACCCAAGGTTTCTACCTGAATACGAGAAATGGGATCGGTAATACTCGCAATCCCATTACTTAAATCGGTGGTTGGTACATTATGATCCGGCGTGGCCAAATTGGTATCAATACGCCATGGCTTACGATGCGCTATACGCAGTCCTTCAAACGCCTGTGGAGAAGTTACTTCATGCAGCAACTGGCGATCGATATAAATCAGAGTCGTTCCATCATCTTCTTGACGCACTATGTGTGCGTCCCACAATTTATCGTATAAAGTCTTTGCTGACATCGCGCTTAACCCAACCCGTGTAAATTTAAAAAATAATCGCAAATTATATCACTTCACAGCACTATCTAAATAGTAAAATACACACACAAACCAATCATTTCAGGCAAAAGGAACGTTAATATGAGTTATTCGGTAAAAGAAGTCTTCTACTCGCTACAAGGAGAAGGATTCCATAGCGGTCGCCCTGCTATTTTTTGCCGAATGAGCAAATGTAATCTATGGACAGGCCGTGAAGAAGATCGTGCCACGGCTATTTGCCAATTTTGCGATACCGATTTTATTGGCACAGATGGCCAGAATGGCGGCAAATTTGCAGATGCAGAAGCGCTTTGCCAACATCTGTTACAGATGTGGCCTACAGATACAGACGAACACCCTTTTGTAGTGATGACCGGCGGTGAACCGCTTTTACAGGTTGATAAGTTGCTAATTGACCAACTGCATAAACATCGATTCGAGATTGCCATTGAAACCAACGGCACTAAATCTGCCCCCGATAATATTGATTGGATCTGCATGAGTCCTAAGGCCAATGCTCCCTTGATCTTAGAATCGGGTCACGAGCTAAAACTGGTTTACCCTCAGCCGGATTTAATGCCTGAAAAAGTGGCTGGCTTGGATTATGATTACTTCTATTTACAACCTATGGATGACAAAGATCCTCTGGTCACAAAACAAAACATTAAACAAGCCGTGGCATATTGCTTAGCGCACCCGCAATGGAAATTGAGCTTACAAACTCATAAGCTATTGGGCATTGATTAAATAAACCGCTCTTAAAGCCATGTGAATGCAGGGTCAGCACTTTTTGACCAAACAGACTTACTTAAACGTAACCAAATTAACTTAATCGCAGAAGCCTATGACACAAAAAAACCAGCCAAACACATTGAATGACTCTTTAGAAATCACCGGTCTAACACATGACGGTCGCGGAGTTGCTCGCCATAATGGCAAAACCATTTTTGTTAATCAGGCCGTGCCTGGTGACAGCGTTAAAGCCAAAATCACTCAATCTTCAGATAAGTTTGATGAAGCTGACTGCCTAGAAATCCTGACACCTTCAAAGGATCGGGTTGAGCCATTTTGTGAATACTATGCAATTTGTGGTGGCTGTCAACTACAGCATCTTTCACTGGATGCGCAACGTTTTTGGAAAAACCAAAACTTTATGACAGATCTCATTCAGGCCGTAGATTCTAAGCAGTGCAAAACCGTCGAACCTTTAATCGGCACAGGTATCGGTTATCGCAGACGCGCCCGTTTAGGCCTCGTGATTAATAAAAAAGACAAGATCGCTCGTTTAGGCTTTAGACAAAAATCCTCTAATGAACTTATCGACATAAAAAACTGCCCTGTCTTGAGCCCTGCCTTAAACCAAGCCATTCAGGATAATCGTGCAGAGCTATTAGATACCGCCAGCCGCGCCTATAAAGAGATTACCTTTGTAGAAGCCGACAATGGCATTTTTATCAACAACTCTACCGACAAAGCAGACGATTCTGAATCAAACACAACCGCCCTACCTTATTACCAACTCAACACTGAAGTGAATAAAACCCCGACAACATTGACCCTAGAGTTTCCCAAAAATGGATTTATTCAGATCAATGCAGAACAGAACAAAATTATGGTCAACCAGGCGGTGTCGTGGCTTAACCTAGAACCCACTCACAAGGTATTAGACCTCTTCTGTGGTGTTGGTAATTTCACCCTGCCCATTGCCCAGCAAGTTTCACAAGTAGTCGGTATTGAAGGTGAAAAATCTTTAGTGGATGTCGCCAACCACAATGCACAACTCAATCAACTGGACAATGTTAAGTTCGACAAAGCCAACTTGTTTAACGACATGCGTCCACTACCTTGGTTCAAGAACAACAAGTATGACCGTATTCTGCTAGATCCAGGTCGTCAAGGTGCATTTGATTTGTGCAAAACATTAGGACTGCTTAAGGCAGATATCATCGTTTATGTTTCCTGTCATGCTGCCACGTTAATTCGTGACATTAAAGAACTTGAAAAGCAGGGATATCGCCTAACCAAAGCCTGTCTTATTGATATGTTTCCTCATACCACGCATACTGAAGTGATGGTGCAATTGACCAAGACGCAAAAAGCGACGCCTAAAGTTAAAAAACGTCCAATCTTTAGACTTTAAACTTCTATCACCAGAGATAAAACGGTTTATCTCTGGCGGCCTCTGAATTCGCCCCCCTCTACAAGCCGACATCAACCCTCTATTACCAATGGCAAATAGCCTGCACATCTAGTTCATTCTTTTCAAGATTCCATTTTCATGATATAGTTAACTTTGTTTTTTATTAGCCTCGACTAACTTTTTATTTAACCATGACTTAGTCAGCTGATTTTTCAATATATTAGACACAATCAAAAACAGAACAAACAATATTATTTTACTGAGAAACCCTATGCAACCGTTGATGACCTACAGCACCATAAGCCGCCCAATAAACTCAAGCGCCAGCCGAGCTTTAAAGGGGTTAATTGGCTTGAGTTTACTGCTCTTAACTTTTTCGGTTCAGGCTCAACTGAAAATCACCACCACCACTGGTATGATTGCCGACCTGGCACAAAACATCGGTGGCCAATACGTTGAAGTCACGGCTTTAATGGGGAGCGGTGTCGATCCTCATTTATACAAAGCCACTCAAGGCGATTTACGCCGGTTAACGAAAGCAGACATTGTCTTATATAATGGATTACATCTTGAAGGCAAAATGCAGGATATATTTGAGCAGATGGGACGCTCTAGGCCTGTCTTTGCCGTTAGTAGCTTGATTCCCAAGGCGCAATTGCGACAACACGGTCACTTTCCCGACCCACATATTTGGTTTGACTTGAGCCTTTGGCATCAAGCGGGCCAACGCGTACTGCAAATTCTTCAACAGCAAGATCCAAAAAATAAACAGGCCTATGCGGATAACGCCCAGCCTTATTTAAATGAGATGCTCCAACTGCATGAATGGATTAAAGACCAAGTTTTAAGCATTCCAAAATCCCAGCGTATTTTAATTACAGCTCATGACGCCTTTGGCTATTTTGGTCAAGCCTATGGCATGCAGGTGGAGGGGTTACAAGGCATAAGTACCGCGTCTCAATTTGGCCTACAAGACATAAAGCTGTTAAAAGACATTATTGTTAAAAACCAGATTAAAGCCCTTTTTGTAGAATCCAGCGTCTCTCCGCGCTTTATCCAATCGCTTGTCGCCGGCGTTAAAGCCGAAGGTCATGATTTGAGCATTGGTGGCGAACTCTATTCCGATGCTATGGGTCAAAGCGGTACGCCTACCGGCAACTATTTTGGAATGGTTAAACACAATGTAAACACCATTGTCGATGCCCTTAAAAATGCAAAACCACAACCTTAGAACAATCTCATTTTAAAGCGCTATATTAAAGAACTAACCTATGAACCGATCTAATTCAAACACCTATACCTCTCCTTTGAGTGTCCAACACTTGAGCATGCGTTATCACCATAAACCGGTGTTAACCGATGTCAGCTTTGAGATTCCGGAAGGCAAAACCATTGCCATCGTCGGACCGAATGGTGCCGGAAAATCCACTCTTCTCAAAGGCATTATGGGGTTGGAACCTAGTATTGAAGGCCTGGTCAGCTTCTTTGGTGAATCACTAGACAAAAAACGACAAGCGACCGCTTATGTTCCGCAACGTGAAGAGATCGATTGGGATTTTCCAATCAATGTCTTAGATGTTGTATTGATGGGTCGACACGGCCACCTTAAATTGTGGCAACGTCCTAGCCAACTCGATATAGACATTGCCGAGCAAGCGCTAAAAGATCTTAAAATGTGGGAGTTTAAAGAGCGTCAGATTAGTCAGCTTTCAGGCGGACAACAACAGCGTGTCTTTTTGGCTCGCGCTCTCGCCCAGCAAGCCACTTTATATCTAATGGACGAACCTTTTGCTGGCGTTGATGTTGCCACAGAGCAAGCCATTATCGAGCTTTTTAAAGACCTTAAATCACAAGGTAAAACCATTGTCTGCGTACATCACGATTTGAATACGGTCGGCGAATACTTCGATTGGATTATTTTTATCAATGCACGTCTGATTGCAGCAGGTCCGGTAGTGGAAGTCCTGACTAAAGAGAATCTTAATAAAACCTACGGCGGTCGCCTTTCGCTATTGAATGATTTAACCGAGCAGATGTACCGCTCTCAGCTTAACAAAGCCCACGATACGGATTAGGTCAAATCATGGATGCATTTAACTTACTTGAAACCCCTTCTGTCTGGAGTAACTGGTTAGCCTTCTGGTCTTTCGAAGATATCAACGTACTCTGGGTATTGATGGGCAGTATTTTATTGGGCATGAGCGCCTCTGTCATCGGTGGTTTTGCTTTTTTACGCAAACGCTCTTTGGTGGGTGACGCCCTGGCGCATGCGGCTCTACCAGGGGTTATGATGGCTTTTTTACTCTTCCAAAGCCGTGATCCCTTAGTGATGTTCTTAGGCGCGGTGACCAGTAGTTTTATCGGTTTCTATTTAATTGACTGGCTACCGAAAAACACCAAAATCAAAGCGGATGCGGCACTGGCCATCACCCTCTCGTTTTTCTTCGCATTGGGGCTCATGCTGCTCTCTTATATTCAGGGACTAGAAGTCGACAATAAGAGTGGTTTAGATAAAATCCTGTTTGGTCAAGCGGCGGCCATGACTCAAAAAGACATTAAGCTACTGGGTTATGTCGCACTCTTTGTACTGAGTTGTGTCGTGCTATTTTTTCAGAAGTTCCGCCTAATCGCTTTTAGCGCAACTTACGCACGCACCATCGGCATCGCCGTTAATCGTTATGAACTGCTATTGGCACTGTTGATTGTCATGTCGGTAGTCGTTGGCTTGCAACTGGTTGGCGTGGTCTTAATGGCGGCTGTACTGCTTACGCCGGTTGCCGCCGCGCGTTTTTGGAGCAACCAACTTTCACATATCCTAATAATCGCCGCAGCCTTAGGAGCTTTAAGCGCCATTATAAGCACGCAGATTTCCTACCTAGCGCCGGCCATGCCAACAGGCCCTTGGATGGTTGTCAGTTTATCAGCACTGTTTTTCCTCTCGTTGTTATTTGCCCCAGAAAAAGGGCTCTTAAAACGCTATACAGAACACAACAAACTGCGTAAAAGAGTCGCCGAGGAGAATGTTCTGCGCACACTTTATAAGCTACTAGAACGTAAAGATTTTCAGCACAAAACTTTCAATATTGCTGATATCCAAGCACTGAGAAGCATGCCCCTAGAGCATTTACAAGCCACCTTAAAACAGCTCTGTAAAAAAGCCCTCATAACGTCATCGACCGCAGGGTTTGAAATGACAACAACGGGTTTTGGATTAGCCGAACAGCTAACACGCCGCCATCGTTTGTGGGAAAATTATTTAACTGAACATGCAGAATTAACACCGCAACAGGTGCACCAACATGCGGAGCGCATTGAGCACATTTTGACGCCATCGCAAGAGTTACAGCTACAGGCAGAGTTAACCAATAGCCAATCTGACCCACATGGCAATCTAATTCCTAACGCCAATTCAGCAAGCCAAGGAGACTCTAAATGACAAACGATATTTGGATTATTGCCACGGCCGCTTTAGTGGCTGCATCTTGTGCGTTGGTAGGGGTATTTCTAATTTTACGTAGACAGGCGTTGATAGGCGATGCCATCAGCCACTCAGTACTCTTAGGAATCGTATTGGCCTATATCATTACCGACAGTCGAGCACTCCCCATTATGCTCGGAGGTGCCGTCATTATCGGCTTATTGACCGCCTGGTTGAGTGACAGTTTACATCGCGTCGGTAAATTACAAAGTGATGCCAGCATTGGGATCATTTTCACCCTGTTTTTTGCCATAGGCATTATTTTGATATCGCTCTATGCTGGACAAATTGATTTAGACCAATCGTGTGTTCTCTATGGTGAAATCGCTTTTATCCCTTTCGATACCCTTTATATTGGTAATCTCGACACCGGATCTGGCTTTGACATTGGACCGCGTGCTTTTTGGGGAATTGGTATTGTCTTTATGATCGTTTTAAGCAGTATTATCATCAGTTTTAATCGTCTTAAAACCATCGCTTTCCATCCGAGTCTGGCGCTCTCTTTAGGCATTAACGTTATCTTTTGGCATTACTTTCTAATGACCTTAGTTTCAATGACAACTGTTGCCTCATTTGAGGCGGTCGGTGCTATTTTAGTGGTGGCATTACTGGTGATTCCTGCGAGCAGTGCCTATCTGGTGGCACGCTCTTTAAAAGCTATGTTATGGATGGCGGTAGGCTATTCTCAGCTTGCGGTATTGATAGGGTATGCTTTGGCATTCTGGCTAGACAGCTCAATATCGGCCTCTATTGCCGTGAGTGCCGGATTGTTGCTCTTTGTAACGATTGCTTGGCAGAAAGTACAATCAAAACGCAAAGTACTACAATCAATCGAATCGGCATAAATAGACACCAATATGCATTTAAGAATGACCAGGCCTGGTCATTCTTAAATTGATTTAACGCCTCGTAAACACTCTAAATAACGTGCGTTAAATCAACCAAATTTATTCGACGCTTAAGGGAACTCCACCTTCAAGTAAGGCCTCTATTTTAAAACGACAATTGCCACATCCCTGGCAAGCATAGGTTCGATAGCTAATCTTCTCTACACTGTCAGCACCATCTTGAATAGCCCCTAGAATTTCATCTGAATAAACATCGTAACAAACACAGATTTGTTGTACATCTTGCCCAAGAGATATCGGAATTTCTTGCATTTGTCTCTTTCTATGATCTGCCATGGCACTTTTTCGCCTTAATCAAGCGTTCTTAACTCTAACTCTTTATTCATCAAATATCGCACAATATGCACTTCATCTTCGGCCGCTATGGCCGTAAATTTAAAGGCAGTCCGTTTTGCTTGTCCGATGGATGTACTGTCTGATCTATTGCTTTCCATAAAAATACACTCGGCTTGGGCGAAGACAAACTGCTCATCCATTAGAAACAGAGCACAGAGAGCTTGCCCCTCCTGATACTCCTCCTCCATCATTAGAGAAAACCCACCCGCGGCTAAATTAATACGTTCAATAGGCCATTTTTCATATTCCGATATTTTTTGATAGGCTCGTTTAAGTTTACGCGGTTTCAAGTAATAAGTGCAATTTAATCATGCTGCAAGTAAATCAACTTGCAGCCCCTTAAATAATTCATTAGGCGTTTTACCACCACGACTACTTCTTGGACGGTTGTTTAGCCGATCCATCACATATTGAGCTTGTTCCATTGTCACATCTCTCAAGTCCATGCCTTTTGGAAAATACTGACGTATCAGACCATTTGTATTTTCATTGATTCCTCGCTCCCAAGAAGCATAGGGGTGGGCAAAATAAATATCAGTTTCCAGCGTTTTAGCCATCAGTTCATGGTCGGCGAACTCTTTACCATTGTCATAGGTAATCGTGAGAACTTGAGTATTTGATGCCGCTCATAACATCAATGACCGCTTGAGCTAAMKTMGTCAGAGTCGT
>VCMH01000023.1_pt1 | contig 50115 bp, 50 predicted proteins | sample 3385031 | NCBI WGS metagenome assembly VCMH01 (sample SAMN11833398, study PRJNA544312) | saline spring metagenome | isolation source: microbial filaments from arctic saline spring | place: Canada: Axel Heiberg Island, Nunavut | collected 2010-05 | reverse complement strand
AAACCGACGATAGCATTACCAGTATTGGTGAGAAAACAGCCATGGACTTAATAACGTTTATCAAAGATATTAAGCGTTTTGACAAAGCAAAAACCTGGCTAGTTTTGCAGGGCTGACACCTCAAATCATTCAATCTGGGACGAGTGTAAATAGCTCCAGGTTGTCTAAAATGGGTAATGCCAATTTAAGGAAATGCCTGTACATGCCAGCCATTAATGCAATGGCTTACAACGTGCCATTAAAGAGATTTGCAGACGGATTAAGGGCTAAAGGCGTAGCAAGCGGAAAGATTAAAGTGGCTGTCATGCGTAAATTAATTCACATTGTGTTTGCTGTTTTAAACAGTGGCAAACCTTTTGATCCAGAATATAAGATGTGTGTTTGACTTAAAGAATCAAACACGGTATCTGGCATGTCCTGCGGCCTTTCAAAATCATGTGAGAGCGCAGGGTCATTCCAAAATAGATACAATCCATAAAAGAGGTATTTAAACTCAATTATAGATCATGAAATCTATTTAAAACTTCTTTACCATTCTAAGGCTTTTAAATATTTAAATAACTCTTTGGCAGAATTGGCTGGTTTTGCCTGGGCCAATTCCTTCTGAGCATTACGTATCCATTGACGTAATTGTTGTCTATCAGCATTGGTATAGTGCAGCATAAACTCACTTACAACATCATCTCCGCCGTCAATCAGGCGATCGCGCCACTGCTCCAGCTTATGGAAGTGTGCATTTTGCTGTTTGATTTTACTTTCAGCTTCGGCCAGTCTTTCCTTAATTTCAATCAACAAAGGTTCATCTTGACGTAGCATCTTGCCGATAAAAAGCTTTTGACGTTTTAAAGCCGGACCATGATCCATCGACTTATAAAGAAAGATGGCGTCAGTGAATTTTTCAGGAAACTGAAGTTTCTTGATTTCAGTTTCGGTCATTGCCGCAACTCTATCACCTAAGTCAGTCACCGCTTGCGCGGCATTTTTTATTTGGGTTCGGCTTTCAAACTCTTCTTGCTCCCAATCACGGACTTCATGTTCTTTTTTGACTCTATTTACATTACGAGGTCTAACCATTTGTCACTCCCGACATTTCAATCCATTCTTGTTCTGATAATACCGGGATCCCTAAAGATTCGGCTTTTGTAAGTTTAGAACCGGCTTTTTCGCCGGCAATGACATAATCTGTTTTCGCAGAGACACTCCCAGTCACTTTAGCGCCGAGCCCTTCAAGCAGTTGCTTGGCATCTTCCCTTGATATCTGCATTAAGCTACCGGTTAAAACCACAACCTTGCCAGCAAAAGGCGAATCAATCGCCCTATTTTGGGCTTGAGGTGTTGGCCAGTGTATGCCAGCGGCTATTAAGCCGTTGATGACTTCTTGGTTATGAGGTTGCTGAAAAAAGGTCACGATATTTTCAGCTACAATTTCCCCCACATCGGAGACATCAAGTAAAGCATCTTTATCTGCGCTCTGGATATTGTCCAGGGTTATAAAGTGATTAGCAAGGTGTTTGGCAGTTACTTCACCTACTTCCGGAATGCCTAATGCATAAATAAAGCGTGCTAAAGTTGTTTCTTTTGCTGCTTGAATCGCGCTAATCACCTTAAAAGCCGACTTTTCAGCCATTCTATCAAGCCCTGACAAGCTTTCAATAGTCAGTGAAAATAGATCATCGGGATGGTGCACCATATTCAAATCAGCCAGTTGATTGATAAGCTTATCACCCAATCCCTGTATATCAAACGCTTTACGGGAGACAAAATGCTGTAAAGCACGTTTCCGTTGTGCAGGACAAAATAGGCCTCCAGTACAGCGGTAGACAGCTTTATCATGTTCTTTAATAACCGCTGAATCACACTCAGGGCAACGGCTTGGCATATTGAATAGACGGACAGAAGAGGCTTCGCGTTTACTTAAAACAGGCCCCACTACTTCTGGAATCACATCTCCAGCGCGACGTACTATGACGGTATCGCCAATACGAACATCCTTTCGCTCTATCTCATCCATATTATGTAAGGTGGCATTGGCCACCATCACGCCAGCGACATTTACTGGCCGCAAGCGAGCCACAGGGGTTAAAGCGCCAGTACGTCCAACTTGAATTTCTATGTCGAGCAGTTCAGTCCAGACTTCTTCAGCGGGAAATTTTCTGGCAATTGCCCAGCGCGGTGCTTTGGTCGTAAAACCGAGTTTGCTGTGATATGCTAAAACATCAACTTTATAGACAATACCATCAATTTCATAGGGTAAATCTTTGCGTTTCGCTTGTAATTGATCATAATAATCGGCCATACCTTTTGCACCATAGACCACTTTCGCGTCAGGATTGGTGGGCAAGCCCCAGACTTTAAATTGCTCAATTGTCTTATGATAGAGAGCGGGTAAAGACCAATCATTACTGATTTCCCCCCAGCCATAGAGGTATAAACTTAACTGCCTTTGCGAAGCGATTTTTGGGTCCAGTTGACGCAGAGTGCCAGCCGCCGCATTACGTGGGTTCGCAAACGGTTTTTCAGCCTTTTGAAGGCTAATCTCATTAAGCTGATTGAACACGGCTTTAGACATAAATATTTCACCACGAACCTCTAAAACGGAAGGCCAACCCTCTCCTAGTAACTCAAGAGGTACCGAACGAATGGTGCGTATATTATGGGTAACGTCCTCTCCTACTGAGCCATCGCCGCGGGTAGCCGCTTGTACCAATTTACCGGATTCATAGCGAATATTGATCGCTAAACCATCCATCTTAGGTTCTGCCGCATAGGCTATTGGTAACTCTTCTGTAACCTTCTCGGCAACCAGCTTATCGTTAACTTTACGTTCAAAATCCACTAAATCATCTTGAATGAATGCGTTTTCAAGCGAAAACATCGGTACCGCATGCTTGACCGATTGAAAGTGTCCTAAAGGTTGGTCGCCTACACGCTGTGAAGGTGAGTCCGCGGTAATTAACTCTGGATGGGCCTTTTCAGTTTGCAGCAGTTGTTGATACAACAGATCATATTGCGCATCACTCATTTCAGGGGTATCTAAAACATAATAGGCATAGTTATGCCTTGCCAATGTTTTCTTCAGGTCTTGTAGGGTATTGTGAATGGATTCAATTGGCATTGTTTAGGGGCTTTTTGCAACGTTTTACGGAAAGGCTGTAACAGTTAAAATAGATTTAAAAAGATTTCGGTAATCAAGCAGTATTACCTTTTATATCAGGCCCATTAAATAGGCTCTGACTCATAGGCCACTGCGGTATCTCTCATCGCCTGCAGATCTGATTCTTTCATAATGTGGCGTTCCATATTATAAAGCCTGCCTTCTAAACGTTGAGAGACCTTACGCGCCATCATAATCAAATCATGCATAGCCGCGGGGGCTCGGACAGTCGAAGGCAATTCAAGAATCATAGCGACTCCTGGAGTAGCATAACTTTCATGGTCATCTTTAGGGAAAAATCCAGGTTCCAAAAGATTGGCAACCTTAATAACTTCATTGCCCATATTGTCTTGTTTTACATAAAGACCTTGGTTTGTAAAAACTAAACCAACACCCAATAAGGCGTGATTTAACTGAGGCATAGCAAATTCCTGCACGGTACTCATTACTAATATAGCATAGACTTCGTGCTCCTGCTTTTCACCTGAGGCCACTCCTGGAGACTTGCCTAACTCTTCTATAGGCACGCCAAAGGTTGGTTTCTCATGTTCCGGTGCAGCATAGTGATAGTCCGCAGAATTCATGCCCAGATCTTCAACGACTAGGCGGTGGTGTTTACCCCCTTTTTCATTTGTGCCCAATAGGGAAATTTCTGAATCAATGCCGTCTTCTGTATTATGCTGTCTATCAGTTGATACAGCCGCTACGACTTCTATCTCTTGTTCCACGCTCTTAGCGAGTTCTGGCCCGTTTTCCACTGTCGTAGGAGGCGTCTGCTCTGGCAGATCAAAATCTTCACCGAAAGAGAGCGTGGCTTGATCATAGTTAAACTTTATTTGTTGCTCTACTTCCTCTAAAGCCTCAGCTCTAGTCAAGCGGTCATGGGTCTGTTGTGAAACCGGAATGTGTGCAGTTCCCAGTTCATTAAGTGCTTTCGAGGCCTGAACTTGTTGCTGAGGAGCCGGTTCATTAGTTGATGGTGCTTTTTTCTTAGAACCTGTTGACCGACTACGGCTTAGAAAATACAGGCCGGCAATAACAACGACAGCAAATACAAGTAAAACTTGTTGTAACTCATTCATCTATAATCGCTCCGAAACATGAATGGATTAAGTATTTATTTTTAAATACAGTGAATCACTCTTCATCGTAAAAGGGTTAAAAAACATTATCAGATTGTACCTTTTATGCGAAGTCTATTTCCAGTCAATTCATGTTTAAATGGTATTGTTTTTCGGAAAATAACGTACAGATTATCCTATAATTGTGCTATTGAATTTTCATGCCGCTTCAACATAATACCTTTACATTAAATTTATTGAGTCAATATACAAATGCCTGTCGAAAACCCTGAAAACAGTCCCTGTCGGTCTCTGAATAGGTCAGAAACAACTCTAGAATCCATTATTGTACTGGGTATTGATATCGGTACATCAGGTATAAGGGGTTGTATCGTTGAAAAGAACTTTTCCAGCCCGAGCCGCAAGAAACGCCCTGCTAAGCTCAATCAAGAGAAAGAATTAATACTCTATAGTGCTTCCGTCGTCTTGGCGTCGCCCATCATGAATGAATCCAAAAAAAGTTCAACCCAAAACCCTCAGCACTGGATTGATGGAATGAATCAATTGCTCTTTAAAATATCTGAAGCGTTTAATTTAAGCCGTGTTACTGACGTAGTACTGGACGCCACCTCTTCAACGGTATTGCTGTGTAATCAACAAGGAGAACCTTTAACCGACGCATTGATGTATAACGACCAACAAGCCTTCGAAGAAGCAAAACAGATTACTCAAACTCCGGGATTTAATCCAAAAAGTAGTGCTACTGGTGTTTCAAGCAGTTTGGCAAAGGTTCTTTTATTACTAAAAAGGCTAAAACAGAATGAACAGCCAATTTATATTTGCCATCAAATTGACTTTCTCAACTGTTTTTTGAGTGGAAAAATCAATAAAACGGATGAAAACAACGCCCTTAAGACGGGGTATGACTCTATTAACCAGGCCTGGCCGGATTGGGTTAAGAAAATTTTACACCTTCAAAATAGCCAGGTAAAACTCCCAAACGTTGTAAAACCAGGTGCAAGTTTAGGGCTTTTAAGTTCCAAGATTACAGCGCGTTATGGCTTTACAGAATCAACTTGTTTGCACGCGGGTACCACCGATAGCATTGCTGGATTTTTGGCATCGGGTGCCAATCAAGTCGGTGATGTGGTGATTTCATTGGGTTCTACATTAGCCATTAAAGTCATTTCAGACGTGCCTATTTTTTCAAGTAAATTTGGCATCTACAGCCATCGACTCAAAAACAATTGGTTAGTCGGAGGCGCCTCTAATTCGGGTGGTGCGGTATTAACAAATTCGTTTTCAATATTGGAAATAACCATTTTAATCAGTGCGATTCAACTTTCCAAGTTGAACTTACCCGGAACGGAACAAATAGCCTATTACCCCCTGACCAAAATTGGAGAACGCTTTCCTATTGCGGATTCAAATTTACAGCCTACAATGCCCTTGAAACCGACACAAAAATTTAATATTCATGCACCTTCGATTGAATATCAACACTATTTTTTGGGCTTGATTCACGGACTTATACACGTTGAACGGCTGGCTTATGAAAAGCTTCAAGCTCTGGGCTGCTATCCCAACCGGATCTATGCGGTGGGTGGTGGTCTACAGAATAAGCTATGGATGTCACTCGGAGCAGAACGTTTACAAAACACCTTTAAACTGAGCGATCCAACGTCTCGGGAAGCGGCTTTCGGCGTGACCCGACTTGTTGAAGCAGAGACTCCCTGAATTTAATAAACTCATACTAAAAAGAGACGAACATGATCAATACTAAGACAACTAGCGAGCTCATTGAACAATTAAAAATAGGTCCAATTGACTTTAATATAGTAATGCAAGTTATTGAAGATGAATATAACTTTACGCCAAGTGAGTTCAAGAATGGTCAAACCATTAATACTGAAGACAGCAATAATGGCTCCTGTAAAATATTTTCTTTTGGTCAGCTAAATAGACTATCAAAACAAGCGACATTGAATGCGTTTGGCCGTTTTTATACAGAAGATGTTCTAAAAAACCCTGGAAATGAAGATCATCAGAATATTCGTAATTTTATGGAATTTGGTTGGGATGGTATTCGTTTTGAAAAAACAGCTCTTGCATTAAAGTAATATTGAAAAAATAAAAAAAGAGCCCGCAAACAGTCCTGGTTTTGAAGTGACCCCCAAAAGTTGGACACCAACTCTGGGGGTCACTTCATTTGCGGGCTTTTTGCTTTTAGACCTGCTGGTCTATAGCTAGGCTAAATCACTTTATTAAGCCGCGTGTATCTTTCTAACTAACGCTAAGTCTAAATAAGTATGTCCCTGAGCATCACCATCCAACACGATGAATGCATCATTCGCTTCCCCCATTTGGTTCAATACTAACTCTGCACCGCTGAAGTCATCTTCTTTGGTGTACTCATTAATCGTAATAATTGTTTTAAGGTTTGCACCTTGTGAAGACTTAAAGCCATTAAAAGAATCTTCAAATGCAATCGCATCATCAGCCGTCAGGTTCATTTGTTCTAAAGCCCAGATATAAATATCTGGTGCAGGCTTTTTAGCGGGTACTATATCTCCCGCCGCAATGACTTCAAACCAACTCTCTGAGTCTGGCCCTAACGTATTGACCAATAAAGCCGTTACGTTAGCAGGAGTGGTTGTTGTCACAACCGCCATACGCATACCTTCCGCTCTTGCTTCAGCAATCAGACGCTCCACACCAGAGCGTAAAGGAATTTTACCTTCCTGCATCAACTGCGTATAGAAATCCGTCTTCGATAAATGCAAATCTTTCACGAAGTTGTCATAATCATCTGGTCTAATGAAATCAGTATTAAATTTCTCTAGATAATAACGGATACGCTCTTTACCACCCGTGACGGCAAGTAGCTCACCATATAGAGCTTCATCCCAGTTCCAATCTAATCCAGCGGCTTGGAAAGCCATATTGAACGCTGGACGATGCCCGTCACGTTCTGTATCCGCTAATGTTCCATCTACATCAAATAAAAGTGCTTGTAATGTCGTCATAAGATTCTCTTTTTTATAATTACTTTTTGAAGGTTAAGCTTAAAAAGGATTTTCCCTGATATGCAGATGAATTTCAAGACAAAAATTCTTTTTCAGCGTGCACTCTCCAGGGATTAATTACTTATTTAATGCAAAAATAGCTTGTCGTCTCTATATAAAACTGATATAAAAGTCAGTTACTACAAATAAATAAATAACGACTTATCCATGAACTAAATTTTTCAAAGAACAAATAAAAAAACGTAATAATTTGAGTTAATATAGCAACTATAGAGCGTATATATCATAAATATGCAGAAAGGTACTAGGAGTACAGAAAATGGAAACAGACATGGAATTTATTGAAAACTACCAGGCCTATAAGCCATCTAAAGGCGAAGAGTATATGAGCCCTGCGATGTTAGAGCACTTTAAACAGAAGTTAAATGCTTGGAAGACACTGTTAATCTACGAAGCAAGCAGTACCGTTTCTCATCTGCAAAAAGACTCTGATACCCCTGCTGATCCAAGTGACCGTGCTTCTCAAGAAGAAGAGTTTGCTTTAGTACTCCGTACCCGTGATCGTGAACGTAGGCTCATCAATAAGATTAACCAATCTTTAGATGACATTCAAAATGGTGACTTCGGTTACTGTAGAATGAGCGGCGATGAGATTGGCTTAGCACGCATGGAAGCCCGCCCTACGGCTACCCTTACCGTTGATATGAAGCGCAAGCAAGAAATCCGTGAAAAGCAAGGTGTTGCTTAACTTAGAAGCTTTAAAAGCGTGAAGCCTGAACTTCTACCATGCACTTCAGAGCCAAGCGATTTTAAGTTCAAGAAAGATCAGGTGTTATATCATACGAACACCTGGCTTGACCTTGTTAGCAGATATATGCAACCTAGAAAATAAGCCAAAACCCGCTGTTAGGAGCTCAACTCCTAATACTTCACAACTGTTTTTTCCGACCTAATCTCACTAAGCAGAAGGCTATATTATATTGACTGCAGCCGAGCTGATTAACGCACTTTCCTTACCGCAAACTTACGACCATCCTGTTGAAGTCATTACGACGATTGAAACCCACATCTCTATTGTTTTTTTAACGGGCCCTTATGCCTATAAGCTCAAGAAAAATGTCAACTTTGGTTTCTTAGACTTTAGTACCTTAGAAAATCGTAAAAAATTCTGCGGGCTTGAAGTTAAGCTTAATAAACGCTATGCACCGCAGCTTTACCTGGATGTCCTCGCAATCTGTTTAGATCACAACCAACAAGTGACGCTCGACGCAGATAAAGCGCATTCTTCTCCAATCGATTATTTGGTTAAAATGAATCAGTTTGATCCCAATCAGGTTCTAGGCCGACTCTTGCTAAATCAAGGATTAAGTTCAGCTCAGATTGAAGCATTGGCATTTCAAATCTCTGACTTTCATATAAAGGCTGAAATAGTCGAAAAAAACAGCCTCTTGGGAGAGTCTGAAACTATTTTACAGCCCATGTTGGACAATTTCAGCACCCTTTATGACACTTTGGCGGCTCATCAAAAAACGACTCTAGATGAGCTGCATAGGTGGACATTACAACAGTTTGAAATGCTACGTCCCTTTATCAAACAGAGAAAATCAGACGGTCATATCAGAGCCTGCCATGGAGATCTACACATCGACAACATCACGCTCATTGATGGACAGCCGATACTCTTTGACGGTATTGAATTTAATGAAAATTTTCGCTGGATAGATGTTATTAGTGACCTGGCTTTTCTATTGATTGATTTAGATTTTAGAGATAAAAGACAACTTAAGCGAATGGTTTTATCACTCTATTTAAGTCGAACAAATGATTACAATGCATTGAAACTACTGACTTTCTATAAAGTGTATCGTGCTTTAGTACGCGCTAAAATAACGGCATTACGTGCTGCACAACTCCCCAGTGATAGTCTAGACTTTAAACTTAAAATGCAAAAGACAACCGAGTATATCAGTCTTGCTCACCACTATTCCCAACCCAATTCAGCACCCAAGCTCATCCTCTTGCAAGGTGTTTCAGGTTCCGGCAAAAGCCATCTCGCAAACTCCCTGCTCGATATTATCGATGCCATCGTCATTAGTTCAGATAGAACCCGAAAGCAACTTTATGGAATCGCCCCTCTCGATCGAGTTCCTGTACCCGAAATATCTCAGCTTTACGGGACATCAATGAGTCAAAAAACCTATCAAGCACTCTTAGAGCAAAGCCAAGCTATTTTATCCCAAGGAATGAATGTTATTGTCGATGCGACTTTCTTAAAGAAAGAGCATCAACAGCCTTTTGTAAACTTAGCAAAGGAACTTGAATGCCCTTCGTACATTATCTATATTGAATCTTCAGTAGAAACCAGTCGTTATGCGATTCAAAATCGCCTGCAATTGAATGACAATCCCTCAGATGCTGACCAACAAGTGATGCAACAGCAACTTAAGGTCATCCAACCCCCACAATCGGGAAGTAGCACTCTGACATTAAATGCAAAACAGCTACGTGATTTTTTTCCAGCCGAGATGGTTAAAGAATTTTTACAACAGCCGATAACCTAATTATCGAAACTCCTTAGCAAACTTTAAATATTTGGCTTATAAAGTCGCTACTAGGCAAATAAGGCGCTATCACTCAAATGAATTTACAAGCTCTCTCTGGTAAAACCAGGCACTATTTAAAACATTTGAAAAATTCTTGTCTATCAATCCAACGAGGCAATCAACTTTTGTTGGCGTGCCTGTTTTTTGTGTCCGTCACTCAAGTCGGTCAAGCGGCTGAACCAGCCGTAAAACCGATTAGCCAAATAGAGTTCTTAGGACTGGAACTCATAACAGCAGACCTTGATACAGTACGCCGTCATCTTTGGGATATTGGTGGGTTTATGCAGGCTAGAATTAATGTAAGACAGCGCAACCTAGATAAGTTTTTTGCCTTGTCTAATATTCTAGATAGTTATTATGTGCAGTTTCGCTATAATAACGCAGGTAAGATTACCTCCGTCAAACGTTTGTACCGCCCCTACTCTCTTGAGAGTACTCACCCTTACAATGAAATCCAAACTCGTGATATTGCACTGCAATTAATCCAAAAAGTAGGTCAACCTACCTCAATGATTAAAAAAGGCTGGGGTGGAGGTCAGAAATACCCAGCCTACACATGGCAAGATGATAAGGTGACTATTAAGGTCGATCGAGAAGGCAATACTAACTTAGGCAATGTCTTTATAGAATACATCATCGACATTAATGACCCCTTTGAGGTCATTAAACAAGATAAAGAGGGACAAGCCTAATGGATATTTCTACAAATTCAGCGTCTCAATTAGCCGTACAAGGGATTCAGACAGGATTTCAAAAGTTGGCTGAAAATAGTCAAAACATTACGGCCTCGCTTAAGGCAGAGGATGCATCAAGCTCAGAAACGTCCTCAAGTAATTTAGAGGCAAACTTGATTGATAACCAACAAGTTTCTACACAAATTCAAAGCCTTGCTAAAGTCATTAAAACTGAAGATGGTTTGATTGGGCAACTGATTGATAACTGGGCTTAGCATATTCAAGGAATAATCTTAAAGCCCATAAGACTCCCCTTCATCTAGCTTGCTAATAAAACTTTTAATAATCGGCCAAGCCTCGATCAGGTGTTGAAAGGCGTGATCCCCACCTTTAAAAACATGAACTTCTGTTTTTAGATCGTTTTTGTCTTGGTACTTAATTAAGGCTGTAGCCACGTCAATAACCTCATCATCTTCATCCAACAATAACAGCGCAGGAATACTCTTATCAAGCCTGGTGACATCATAGCTTTCCAATTGTTGAATATAGGCTTCATCAATTATGAATTTTTCGCCCGTATTAGGGTTACTGCTCGCGCCTAAATTCAGTCGAAAAATAGGTTGGGGATTTAAAGCAGGATTAATCATAATATAGGGCAATCGATACTTCTGCCCTAAAAATTGTGCGTAATAGCCCCCCATTGAAGACCCCATAAGGACAATAGGATGATTTTTTGGGTTAATAGCGTTTGCAGCAAAGCTTCCACTTTTTCAACACTCTCGTCCGGAGTTGAAATTGGGTAGGTCAGTGTAATAATTTCTTTAAAAGCGGGTTCTAAACGCGTTTCTGAAGTTTGAAGCGCTTCACGATTTTCCGTTTGAACTTGTTGAACAAGCCAACGCCCCTTCTGACTGTTTTCACTGCTTAAAAAGCCGTGTAGATATACGCAAATAACGGAGTGCATTCTGTTAAAATCCTACGATGATAAAAATACCGAAAATAGTACAACGCTCTGAAAACCCAACCGTTTATAAAGCGGCAAAATCACTAGGTTTATCCGACTTACAAGCCCAGCTGGTCGCAAATCGCACCGATGATACAACAGATTTAGAGAAAATTATTTTTCCTAAATTAAAACACATTCAACATCCTCGTGCTTTAAAAAACTCAGAAGCCGCCGCGCGTTTAATTGCACAAGCGATTCAAGAGGATGGCGTGATTGTTTTGGCCACGGATTATGATACCGACGGTGTGACCTCAGCTTGGGTGGCTAAAACAGCCTTGGTAAACTATTTTGGCGTTCCTGAATCACGGGTGGTGCACATTATCGGTGAGCGTAAGTCAGGTTACGGCATTACGGATGAAGTCGTTGAACGAATTTTAGATATTCCTAAACCGATTGCTTTAGTCATCTCCGCTGACCAGGGCTCTAGTGATGAGCTTAGAATAGCCCGTTTAAAGGCCTCTGGTGTTAAAGTTTGCGTAACCGACCACCATCAAATGCCACTTGAAGGGCCTCCGAAAAGCGCTACCATCACCGTCAACCCACAACAAGCGGGTTGCGAGTATGATAAAACCGTTGCGGGTTGTTATGTCATCTTTATTGTCATGTCTCAAGTCAGACAAGCCCTTATCGATGTTGGCCACTTGGCGGCTGACAGCGTCTCTTTAAAAGCCTTAGCTTTAAATGTCGCTCTAGGTACCGTTGCCGACAGTGTCAGCCTTAAAAGCCCCAATAACCGCGCAATCGTTCAATCAGGCTTACAGTTTATTAATCAATTTCAATCCCCTGCTTGGCAGGCCATGCGACTCTTAAATGATAATCAGGGACAGCCTTATGATGCTGAGTTTCTAGGCTTTCAAGTCGCGACTCGCATCAATGCCGCCAGTCGGGTGAGTGATGTCACCACTGCATTTGATTTTTTAACGGCGCCGACGGCGCAACAAGCCCAAGTCTATCTCGATCAATTGGATTCAGATAATATCAATCGTCGTGCCCAACAAGAAGGCATGCTGCAACAAGCGAAACAAATTGCCGACTCTTTGTATCATCCTGAAAAATACACCATGACGGTTAGAATGCAAGGTAATGCCGGTATTCAAGGGATTATTGCTTCGCGTATTGGCGAACAATATGGCTTACCAACCGTTGCTATGACCGATCTGGAAGATGGTTTTATCGCGGGTAGTGGTCGCGGTATTGTTCCAAGTATTGATTTGAGAGGTGCCTTTCAGTGGATGTCTGAACAGCATGAAAATTTATTTGTCTCTATGGGCGGTCATGCGGGCGCAGCAGGTTGCATGATTCCTGTTGAAAATTTTGAGGTGTTTACCGAGCTCTTTGAACAAGCAATTAAAAGCCAATTAGGCGATGAAGCCCCTACCCCGATCATTGAAACCGACGGTCCTTTACAAGGTTGGCAGCTAACACCCGCCCTGATTGATGAGTTAAAAGCATTAGAACCTTATGGTAGAGAGTGGCCTAAGCCTTTGTTTTCGGGTTGTTTTAAAGTAAGTGAAGTTAGAGCCGTGGGTCAAGCCAAAACCCACCTTTCATTCAAGTTGCTCACAGATGACAACCAACGCATCACAGCCATCTACTTTAATGCTAAAGAGTCTGACTTGGAGTTAGACCCTTTTTCAAAAGGCGATTTAATTGAGTGCGTTTATCAACCTAGTTTGAACACCTACTATGGTAGAACTTCACTACAATTAAGATTAGTAACCGCTCAGAGTGTCTGATGAAATCATTTAATCATCCGCGTAAAGAATGAAGCACTTTTAAAGACCCTTAAACCAAAACAACCAGGCGAGGTCAGAGTTGATCTGACCAGGCCTGGTTGTTTTAAAATGGGAATATCATTCAATAACAGATTATTGAAGGCTGAGATTTAAGCATTCAAGAAGCTTAAAATCTCTTTCTCAATATCCTGTTTATCAATCACCTTGTTCTGCGTAATTTCTTTAGAGAACAACTCAGAAATTTGTGCAGGTATCTTCACGTGAGCTTTCTCGGCAATAATTGCTAATGCTTCACTGTCATGTTTAACGACTTTACCTGTTAAGGTACTGGCTATCACCGGTGAGAACTTAGTCCACTCTGCTGTAGAGTAAGCGATGGTTTTAATAGACTTATCAGTTCTACAGGTCTCATAAGCTTTAAAACAGGTCGCTGTGTGCGGACACATTAGGTACCCTACTTCAAACGCCTGTCTAATATAATCCAAACCTTCTTGATCCGTACAAAAGTCTGCTGCAAAAATCGTTTGCACTTCCGCTAATTCTGCCGCACTTAACTCATAAAACTTATTATTATCTAACTGCAACATCAGTTCTTTGGTTCTTTTAGCACCAAACAGATCAAATAAAATACGTTCAATATTGGAAGACTTAAGAATATCCATTGCCGGTGAGATGGTTGGAATGACCGACACATTACGTAAGTCATATTTACCCGTGGTGATGAATTCAGTTAAAACATTGTTATTATTGGATGCTATATGGATTTGCTTGACCGGCAAGCCCATTTTATAAGCGTAGTATCCCCCTAATGCATTACCAAAGTTTCCGCTAGGGACATTTAGATAGACTTGATCGCCCATAGTAATCGCTTGCTGACGAACCAGCTCTAAATAGCTGTAGATGTGATAGATCGTCTGGAAAATAATACGCCCAAAATTGACTGAATTTGCAGCCGATAAAGAAATATCTTTCTCCCGCAAGGTCTTGGCGAAAGCCTCAGAGGTTAATAAGTGCTTAAGCGCACTTTGCGCATCATCAAAATCACCATGAATACCAATCACTTTTAAGTTTTTAGCATCTTCAGTGACCATCTGTAGTCGTTGTACATCCGAAGTACCTCCGTCAGGATACATACAAACCACTTGCACGTTTTCACGGTTCTTAAAGGTTTCTAAGGCAGCAGGCCCCGTATCACCACTGGTCGCGGCAAGTATCAAATACTTTTCATGACGTTCTTGAGCAACGGCAGATAAAACCTTACCAAACGGCTGTAACGCCATATCCTTAAAGGCACGTGTTGGACCGTGATAAAGTTCACTGACATATAAGTCGTCATAGACTTTAACGACTGGAACAGGGTTGCTTGGATCATCAAAATTATCATATAGACTGAGAGCTTCATCAATCACTGATTCCGCAATATCCACTTCAAAGAGTGCCAAAATGTCTTTAGCGAGTGTTTTATAACCAGAATTCACATGAGTTGTAAAAAATCCTTCATCAAATTTAGGCAAGTTTTCAGGTGAGTAAACCCCACCAAAAGAGGACATAGGGCTTAGAATTGCTTGTGAAAAAGTAATCGAAGTGGGTTTTTGGCCATCATTGCCGCGCGTTTCAATAAAATTCATGGTGAACCTGTTTGTTAAAAAGTTTGATGTATCTAAATATTCTACAAATTATACAGAAATATTATTCTCTTTTAGTTTTCAATTGCTTGTATTATCACCACCACACTATTGAGATAGTGGTCTTTTTAGACGCCAGAAACGTCGTAAATGACTTGGCTTGAGATGATAGCGATAATTCATACCAAAATCGAGTAATAAAGAGCCTATCTCCTTGTCTTTAAGCGCCTGCAGTAAAGGCTTTAACCACTCCTCTTCTAGGATTTGCAGTGCCGATAACCAATCTTCTTGCTGCATTAAGGCTAATGAATCGCTCAAACTATCCAGTCGAATGAGATGATGCTTTATATTAGAGTCGGAGGGTTCTAAGATCGCTTGCGACTCCAACCAGGCCTGGTAGCTTGATGGTGAAGGGAGTTGTTGTGCTTTAGAGACTTTAGCTAATCCCTTTAAATAGGGTTTCTCAGACCAAATCATGGCCTCATTACGCATGACCACAGCAGATTGATCTAAAATACCTTCACCCCAAATCCATACGCTGTTGATTTCAGGGTAGCCCTGCTCTCTGCGACTTTCATTAACGGGATGTCCATAGAACAACATTTGAGTTTCATTAAGTAGCTGACGCCAATAACCCGCCGCATTACCGGAAGGATAGCGTTCATTCACTGGTTGATAAGCCATCGATTCAATAGAATGCGTTTTAATGTCGACCGATTGCTTAATTCTCAGATACCAAGCCGTTGTAGAGGCGTACTCTAGTGTGACTTGATCCTGTGMAAAATGTTGATTAAAGGCTTCCAGTAACGCTCTAGATTCGGTTTCGGTAATGCCTATGTCAGTTCCTGGAATCAATACTAACGAGTCTCTATCGGCAATCATCTGCACCGGATCAATCCGTAACCAAAAGACGGCGGGATCATAATCCTCAAACTCTACAGAAGCCATAATTGAGGCTTTAGCGTGTGCTTTGGGTTGATGGAAAAGGTAACTGGCCTGCTCATCCAGCAACTGAGACTTGGCCTCAAAACGATCGGCCTTGGCCAATAACGTCTCTAAAGCCGGTAACTTTAAGGTGGTTAAAGCATCAGACGCCTCTTTAATTCTAAGCGGATTTAATAAATCAGGTACCCATAGCGTAACGGCAGGCAATACTTTCGCTGTCTTAGCTATTTTAACAAATTTGGTGTGTGTCACTGTTCTCTCCAACCTCATGTCTACAATTATAAAAAAGTCGGGCAAGCCCGACTTTTGTTGTTCTGTAAAAACGACCTTGCGGACTATTGTCTAGATGGTTAACCAAGCGTTTGAATGCGAATACGCATAATCTCACCATCTACCTCTTTTAACTGAGCTAAGTCTGCTAAAGCTAAATTAAGTTCCGACTCTTTTACCGTGTTCGTAATCATCACCAAGGTGGCATCACTCGGTTTTTGAGTCGAAGGCTCTTGGTACAAGTGCTCTATATTGATCTTACAGTCGGCTAGTATCGTGGTGATTTTAACCAAAACACCGGCATTATCTTTTACAAAAAAGCGGAGGTAATAACTTGATTCAATCTCGTCAATCGAAACGACTGGCGCTGACTGTAGTTGATCTAGCGCAAAACCTAATGCTGGAACTTGATCCGCTATAGGCTGATCTTTCCATCGAATGACATCAATAATATCCGCAACCACTGAGCTCGCCGTTGGCCCTGCTCCAGCACCAGCACCATAATACATAGTTGCTCCCACATGATCACCATAGGCCATCACAGCATTCATAACACCGCTTACCTGGGCCATCAATACTGTGTTTGGCACCAATGCAGGATGAACACGCAATGAATAACCATTTTCTAGTCGACTTGCCATGCCTAGGTGTTTGATTTCATACCCTAGCTGTTCGGCAAAACGAATATCATCAGCAGTTACTTTGCTAATACCTTCCGTATAAACTTTATCGAATTGCAACTCTATTCCAAAAGCAATGGAGGCTAAAATAGTGAGCTTATGAGCCGCATCAATCCCTTCTACATCAAAGGTTGGATCGGCTTCTGCATACCCTAATTCTTGAGCAACTTTAAGGACCTGGGCAAAATCAGCACCTGGCTCTTTCATTTCGGTCAGAATATAGTTGCCTGTACCATTAATAATCCCTGCAAGCCATTCAATCTTATTGGCCGCTAAACCTTCGCGTAGCGATTTAATCACTGGAATTCCGCCCGTCACTGCGGCTTCATAATTAACAATCACATTATGTTTTTTAGCTAAAGCAAATAAGCCATTACCCTGTTCAGCAATCAGTGCCTTATTGGCCGTCACAACATGCTTACCATTCTTAATAGCCGTCTCAATCAATTCTTTCGCTAGACCTGTGCCACCCATTAACTCAACTACAATCTCCACATCGGGATGATTGACGACTTCTGCCGTGTTATCAGTCAATTGAATGCCCGTGGTATCAGCAGAACGATAACGATTTAAATCACGCATGGCAATAATTACGATTTCAATGTTTTGACCTAAGCGGCGCTGAATTTCTGGCATGGTATTGTTGATGATATCTACGGTACCACCACCGACTGTTCCTAAGCCTAATAAGCCAATTTTCACTGTTTTCATTTGGGTATTTCCTAACGTCTACTCACTACCAATGTATTTGGTAGCAGATTATAATTTTGTTTAATCTTGTTTGATTAATCCATCTTTTCTAAACATATCACGAATACCACGTATGGCTTGGCGAGTACGGTGTTCGTTTTCGATCAAACCAAAACGCACATGGTCATCACCGTAATCACCAAATCCAATACCTGGTGAAACCGCCACTTTGGCTTCTGTTAATAATTTCTTAGAAAATTCAATTGAACCCATCGCCTTATATTCTTCAGGGATCGGCGCCCAAACAAACATAGTGGCTTTAGGTGGCACTACAGGCCAGCCCAATGCATTCAGCCCCTCACAAAGAACATCTCGACGGAGTTTATACATATCACAGATTTCCTGTACACACTCTTGAGGACCTTCTAAAGCCGCAATTGCAGCAACCTGAATGGGTGTGAAAGTACCGTAATCCAAGTATGACTTAATGCGTTTAAGGGCATTGACTAAGGTCGGATTACCCACCATAAAACCAACACGCCAACCAGGCATATTGTAACTTTTAGATAAGGTATAAAATTCAACCGCGATGTCTTTCGCGCCTTCCACTTGCATTATCGACGGAGCGACATAGCCATCAAACACAATATCCGCATAGGCTAAGTCATGAATAACCCAAATATTGTGCTCTTTAGCGATGGCAATCACTCTCTCAAAGAATTCTAGTTCAACCGTTTGTGTGGTTGGATTTCCTGGGAAATTGAGAATCAGCATCTTAGGTTTAGGCCATGACTCTTTAATCGCTTTTTCGAGCTCTTCAAAGAAATCAACATCCGGTGTCATCCTAACATGGCGCACGTCGGCACCAGCAATCACAAAACCATAAGGGTGAATCGGATAGGCGGGATTCGGCACTAAAACAGTATCACCTCTATCAACCGTCGCGAGTGCCAGGTGTGCTAAACCTTCTTTAGAGCCGATAGTGACAACCGCTTCAGTTTCATAATCAAGCTCAACATCAAATTTAGTTTTGTACCAGTTGCAGATTGCTTTGCGTAAACGTGGAATACCCTGAGAGACTGAATAACGGTGGGTTCCTTCACGTTGAACAACCTCAATCAGCTTGTCGACGATGTGTTTAGGTGTATCTTGATCCGGATTTCCCATCCCAAAATCAATAATATCTTCTCCACTGCGGCGGGCTTCTGCTTTTAACTCTCCAATAATATTAAACACATAAGGAGGAAGTCTGTTTATTCTTTGAAAATCGTCTGACACGATGAATGGCCTTCAATAATTTTACAGTGTTGCCAACGCTAAACCGCTAGACAACACAGACATAAGGGGATTTTATTAAAGGAATCATGATACAGCATCCTATTTTTTCGTCAATTGAAAAAGAGGCTAAAAACCGCTTTAGTAGCGAGATTAATTTACATTTCAGGCCAGGCTCTTTGTTAAGATACAAGCTTAAACAAGGAGAATCTTTAATGAAATTTACAGAACACCGAGATTCAAACGTATTTGCCGTAAAACATTATGAACCAGGCCTGGTCAAAGTAAATAATTTAACGTTTACAGAAAGTTGTTTTATTACCCAGTTTACGACAGAAAGTGAATGGCCCTGCGCCTCTATAGAAACCCTGAGCTCCGACCATCTTGATCAGCTGTTAGCCACAAAATCAGAAGTAATTATTTTAGGGACAGGTGATACACAAGTATTTCCAGAGCCGAAACTATTTGCCTATTGTGCTTCAAAAGGTGTGGGGCTGGAGGTTATGGCCAACGATGCGGCTTGTAGGACTTGTAACGTACTAACGACTGAAGACAGAGAAGTTGTTCTTGCGCTGGTGATGACGGCCTAATCATTGCAATTAAGCCGTAAACTCTTACTGGACAGAAATCAAATATTTAGTCACTTTACTAAACACGTTAGTGCACTAAGTCTATTTTTTCAAAACCTTGAGAATATCAATTTTTCGGCCTTGGTAACGCGCTTCTAAATAGAGTTTTGATCGAGTGGTATTACCCGTCGCACCCAGTGTTGCTATCTGCTGACCGCGCTTTACTCTAGCGCCCTCCTTCACCAACAATGCACTGTTATGCGCATAGATAGACATATAATTATCATCATGCTTTATAACAACCATCCAGCCATAATTAACAATACCGTTGCCTGCATAAACGACTTTACCAGGCGCTACGGTATTAACCTCCTGCCCGGAAACTCCATAAATTTCTAATACAGACAGGCCGGATGAATCTCGAATAAAGTGATGTTCCAGCTTTGAATTCATCGGCCACTGCCATTGACTTGATTTTGATTTGAGCTTAGAACTGGGCGAGTGCGTCGCTGTTTGAGGTCGTAGTTTGACTTGCTCTGTTTTATTAAGGGTTCTCGTTGGCATGCTGAGCTCTTGCCGAACATAAATGGAATAAGGTGGCCCTAAATCATTTTGCTTTGCTAAAGAGTACATATTAACATCGCATTCCTCTGCAATATCGCTCAAGGTGTCACCATATATTACTGTGTAATAAGGTAAGCATTGAACCGTCTGTTTGGTGGAAGAATTTTGCGAATACGATCCATTGTTCCGGCTTTCGTATTTAACAGGGGAGCTACAGCTGGTTAAMAATAATCCCATTAAAAGAGTACAGCTGACCGTTAAAGCATATTTTCGCGATAAATTGGGTTTTGAATCCATTCGGATAAATAAATTTTTCATAGATTCCATTATTCTTGAATTCATGTTTTGGTGACCTAATCAAACTCAGCTTTCTGATAATGTAACTCAGAAAACCTTTCTAGAGGTTATTTTATGTAATATTTACTTAAAATATAAATGGCCAATAACAGGACAAATCCCCAACCCAACCAGTCAACCCATTTACGAATTGAAGCTTCCATCTTGGCGCCACCCCACTTCATGAGTCCAGCGACCAAATAAAACCGAGCACCACGACCAATAAAGGAAGCAATCAAAAATGGCAGCAAAGCCATGCTCGTAGCGCCCGCGGTAATAGTGAATAACTTATAAGGGACGGGACTAAATCCAGCGATGAAAATAATCCAAATACCATACTCTGTAAAAAATGCTTGTACCTGCTCCATTTTATGAGCGTAGCCAATTGACTCAATAAAAGGTAATACTAAGTCAATGGCCCAATAACCAATTGCGTACCCCAATAATCCGCCTAATAGTGAAAAAAATGTTGTCAGCCAAGCATAATAAAAAGCTTTTTTAGGGGTCGCCAAACTCATTGGCATCAACATTACATCGGGTGGAATCGGGAAAAATGAAGATTCTGCAAAACTCAGTCCACTTAAATACCAGGTTGCTTTAGGATGTCTCGCCCAATTTAAAGCTTTATCGTAGAGGGTTGTAAATAACTTCAATTTTCAATTCCTTGTTTCATCGGAACAAACATCACTTCACCTAAGCAGGTTTCAAGAATGCCTTCTGCAGTTTTTTCGAATCCAAAAAGCAACTGCTTCTCTTCACCCAGAGGGATTACTAATCGACCGCCGATCTTTAACTGTTGAAGTAGTTCTTGGGGTAGTTTCGCAGGTGACGCTGCAGAGATAATCGCATCAAACTGTGGGGCTTGTGAGCGACTGAATCCTCTCTGGCTTTGGTCCTGTGGCCATCCCCAGTGACCATCGCTAATTTCATATTGAATATTCGCTAATTCGAGTTGAGACAAAACGCCTTGGGCACGCTCAGAAAGAGGTGCTATTCGCTCAACCGTAAAAACTTCCTTTGCAAGTAGCGCCAGTATAGCCGTTTGATAACCCGACCCTGTGCCAATTTCAAGCACCGTTTTAATGGGTTGCTGTGCTACGTTTGCAAATAACCACTGAGTCATTTTGCCGACGACCCAAGGTTGAGAAATCGTTTGCCCATAACCAATCGGTAAGGCCGTATCTTCATAAGAACGACTAGACATAGCCTCATCTAAGAACAGATGCCTAGGAATGACTCGCATAACCTCAAGAACAGTTTGATCTGTTACTCCGAGCTCAATTAGGCGTGTAATCAGGCGATTGCGAGTACGCTGAGACGTCATGCCAACCCCTTGATACTGCTCAAAAGCAGCATTGGGGTAAATTAATGGCATCTCTTTTTTGTGAAGAACCGTCATAGAGAGAGGTTTCCAATAGAAATTTTCATAAAAACTCTAATAGTTGTCAGCCCAGTCAGATAACTGGTTCATCATTTCATAATGCGTTAAATCAATCTTAAGCGGTGTGATGGAAGCATAACCAGATTCTACGGCATGAAAGTCTGTGCCTTCCCCTGCATCAGAAGCGCTACCTGCAGGACCTATCCAATAAATAGGCAAACCCCGTGGGTCATTCTGTTTAACGACGGATTCAGAAGCATGTCGCTTGCCTAAGCGTGTCACCTTCACACCCTTTAAATCCTTTAACGGGATATCAGGCACATTAATATTGATAATTGTATCGCTACTTAACGTCATTTTTGGCATCTGCTTTAAAAAATTAACCAGAACATGTGCGGCCGTTGCAAAGTGTTGGTCTCCACAGAGTGAAATTGCGATAGAGGGCTTACCTAAAAAACGTCCCTCAGTCGCGGCGGCGACGGTACCTGAGTAGATAACATCATCCCCCATATTCGCACCATCATTAATGCCTGAAAGCACAATGTCTGGCTGATAGCCCAGTCCGCCATTCACGCCTAGATGAACACAATCGGTCGGTGTTCCATTGACACTGTAAATATGACAATTTTCTGCGCCATTAGGTACGGAATGAGAATGTAGTCTCAGAGGTTCAAGTAACGATAAGGAGTTACTTGCGGCACTACGATTACGCTCCGGTGCCATAATAACTAAACTCTGAAATTGAATTTCTTGCTGAAGGGTTGTAAATAATTGTTGAATTCCTGGCGCAAAATAACCATCATCATTGGAGAGTAATATTTTCATCATGTAGAATAGGACCTTTAACGGACTTTGGCGTTTTATTTATAGTGTAGATAGGCGTTAAAATTAACTTTTACATAAACACTTGAAGAATTATATAGCCTCAAAGATGACAGAAGAAGATAAATCCACATTTCTCTCGGCCATGACGGATGTTACCCCCATAAAAAAGGTAACGTTACGGCACAATACAACCCAGAAAAACTCCAGCAACAGGCTAAAGAAACCCTTCAACAACTGAGAAAACGGCAACGGGAGCAAAGAGATCACGCAGCCATTGAAACTCGGAAAACGGATGCTTTTTCAAAACCCGTTAGTGCCTTTGAAACGCTTTTATATCATCAAAAAGGCATCCGGCTACAAGAGCTCTCCAAACTCAAAAAAGGTGAATTTGAAGTTTCTGCCGAATTGGATCTTCACGGTTTAACGCTGGATGATGCCAAAATGCTAATGCATGAATTTATTAGAGAAGCTTACCACCTAAAAAACGGTACATTCGCATTATCCATGGCAAAGGTTACAATTCTAGAGATGAATACCCTGTTCTTAAAAACTTAGTCAATCAAGAGCTAAAAGCACTCAAAGCGGTCATTGCTTTTAGCAGTGCACCTGCTAGAACGGGTGGAACAGGTGCTGTGAATGTTTTTCTAAAAGCGCAGTAACCCTTTGAAGAAATAGAACTTAATCGGGTGAGCCTAAAACCTCACCGGCACTTAAAAATTTAAAGACTATTAAGAAGTTACCAGGCCTGGTGGATTAGGTTTTTAACAAGAAACATCATTTCCCTTTCGCTGATTTAAGCTCAATCACATTAATAAACACCTCATCTTCCTTAACCATCCCAAGCGTTTGTCGAGCAATGGTTTCAACTGAAGCGGTGTCGGACTGTAACTCTTTAACTTGCTCAACCAGTTGAGCATTAACTAAGCGTTGTTCTTCAAGTGAAATCTCTAATGTTTTCAACTGTTCATGTAACGCAAAAAGCTCGCCAAGCCCCCCATCAGAGGACAATAAACGAGCTTGTACAATCAGAATCAGGAAAGCCAATCCAAGATAAATCTTTTTCACTGAACTTTCCTTTTAATCGTCTTCTTTTGAGATTACTTTTTCAAGTTATAGAAAGCGTCCATTCCAGGATAAACAGCCTCTGCGCCAAGGGCTTCTTCGATACGGATCAATTGATTGTATTTCGCAATACGGTCTGTACGAGAAAGTGAACCTGTTTTGATTTGACCGGCACCCGTTGCAACCGCAATATCCGCGATAACAGTATCTTCAGTCTCACCAGAACGATGAGAAATAATGGCTGTGTAACCCGCTTCTTTCGCCATACGAATCGCTTCGAAAGTTTCTGTCAAAGTCCCTATTTGGTTGATCTTGATTAAGATAGAGTTAGCAATCTTCTTATCAATCCCTTCTTGCAGAATTTTAGGGTTTGTTACAAACAAATCATCACCAACGATCTGTAGACGGTGGCCATCTTTTTCAGTTTGGTATTTAAAGCCATCCCAATCAGACTCGTCTAAACCGTCTTCAATTGAGATAATTGGGTACTTATCAACCCAGCTAGATAATAGATCAACGACCTCTTTAGAGGTTAACTTTTTGTCTTCAGAACCTAGGTGGTACATTCCATCTTTATAAAGTTCAGATGATGCGGCATCCATTGCAATCATGATATCTTTACCAGCCACATAACCTGCATTTTCAATCGCTTCAAGAATCACTGTAATAGCTTCTTCGTTCGACTTAAGGTCTGGTGCAAAACCACCTTCATCACCAACGGCCGTATTATATCCCTTCTTGCTTAATACTGATTTAAGTGCATGGAAGATTTCAGAACCGTAACGAATGGCTTCAGCAATGGTTGGCGCGCCAACAGGCACAATCATGAATTCTTGAAAATCAACAGAGTTATCAGCATGCTCACCACCATTAATGATATTCATCATAGGTACAGGCATTTTGTAATCATCTGTTTTAAGGTAAACATATAATGGAACACCTTTAGACGACGCTGCCGCTTGAGCTGTTGCAATAGAGACGGCTAAGATGGCATTCGCACCTAAACGAGCCTTGTTATGAGTACCATCAAGATCGATCATGATTTGATCAATTGCCGCTTGATCCGTGGCATCTTGACCGACTAAAGCTGTCTTAATGTCATTTTTGATATTATGAACCGCCGTTAAAACACCTTTACCGCCATAGCGAGACTTATCGCCATCACGTAATTCGATTGCTTCACGAGAACCGGTAGAAGCTCCAGAAGGGGAAATACCACGTCCAAAAGAACCATCTTCAAGGATTACATCGGCTTCAACTGTTGGATTACCACGAGAATCGATTACTTCACGTGCTTTAATATCTTTAATTAATGATGACATTTTTGATTTCCTATTAAACTTATATTGCTAAAATTTTTTAAATTCTGTCTATTTTACGATTAGAGTATGACAACGCTATGACATTAAGAGTCACATATGGCACTTAATCTCTTAAGCTATCTTCAATAAAACCATGCTGTTTCACCACCTCATCTAACGCCTTCATGGTTTCCAATAAAGGTTTTAGATTGCCTAATGGCCACATATTTGGGCCGTCACTCAATGCTTTATCTGGATCAGGGTGGGTTTCCATAAATAGACCTGAAATCCCAGCCGCAATCGCTGCACGCGCTAAAACGGGGACCATTTCACGCTGACCGCCAGACGTTGTGCCGTTCCCGCCAGGTTGCTGTACGGAATGCGTTGCATCAAATACCACAGGACAACCTGTGCTACGCATTGAAGCCAGTCCGCGCATATCTGAAACAAGCGTGTTATAGCCGAAAGAAGTACCACGATCACAAACCATGATGTTTTCATTACCAACTTCACGCGCTTTAGCAACCACTTGATCCATATCCCAAGGGGCTTGAAACTGCCCCTTTTTGATATTCACAGGAATACCTTGACGACAAACGTTTTGAATAAAATTGGTTTGACGTACTAAAAATGCCGGCGTTTGCATGACATCAACAACCGAAGCAACTTCATCTAAAGGTGAATCTTCATGAACGTCCGTTAATACAGGCACGCCAATTTCATCTTTAACTTTCTGCAAGATACGCAAGCCTTCTTCAACTCCTAACCCTCTAAAACTCGCTGTTGAAGAACGATTGGCTTTGTCGTATGAAGATTTATAGATAAAAGGAATTCCCAAAGCATCCGTCATCTCTTTTAATTGACCCGCTGTATCAAGTGCCATCTGCTCAGACTCAATAACACATGGACCTGCTATTAAAAACAGTGGTTGATCAATCCCGACATTAAAGTTACATAATTTCATTTTATATTCGTTCCTTAATGTTTTTTATAACAGTTTGCCGCTTCAACAAATGCGGTGAACAGTGGATGTCCTTTACGCGGAGTTGAGGTGAATTCAGGGTGGAATTGGCAAGCCACAAACCAAGGGTGATCTGCAATTTCAATGGTCTCAACTAAGCTACCGTCTTCAGAGTGACCTGAGAAGATAAGTCCCGCGGCTTCAAGTCTGGCAACATAGCCATTATTGACTTCATAACGGTGTCTATGGCGTTCGCGAATAACACTTTCACCATAGGCTGCTCTAATTTTAGAGTCTTCTGCTAAGATGCAGTTTTGCCCACCTAGGCGCATGGTGCCGCCTAAGTCTGCCGTTTCATCTCGTTCGACCTTGTTACCATTTTCATCCGTCCATTCCGTAATCAAAGCAACAACGGGATGGGGTGTATTTGGGTTAAGCTCAGTACTATGTGCATCAACCAGTCCGGCTACATGGCGAGCATATTCAACCACAGCCATTTGCATGCCTAAGCAAATCCCAAGGTAGGGAATTTTATTTTCTCGTGCGTACTGAATAGCGGCAATCTTACCTTCAACCCCACGTTCACCGAAACCACCCGGTACTAGGATGGCATCTTTATTCTCTATGGCGCTTAGACCTGCCGTTTCTAGAAGTTCAGAATCGATGTAATCGATATTAACACGCGTATTGGTATGAATTCCGGCATGTATTAGTGATTCAATGACTGATTTATAAGCCTCGGTCAAATCAACATACTTGCCGACCATGGCAATCTCAACTATCTTCTCTGGATTAAGTTGCGCTTTAACAACGGCATCCCAGTCACTTAGATCAATCTCTGAACATTCTATATTGAGACGTTCAATGACCAAGTCATCTAGACCTTGCTCATGCAACATGCGAGGCACTGAATAGATAGTATCAGCATCTAATGAGTTGATGACGGCCTTCTCTTCTACATTGGTAAAGAGTGAAATCTTACGTTTTTCACTCTCTTGCAAGGCAATTTCAGAACGGCAAATTAAAATATCTGGCTGGATCCCAATCGAGCGTAACTCTTTAACAGAGTGCTGCGTTGGTTTGGTCTTAACTTCACCAGCGACTGCGATATAAGGTAATAAGGTTAGATGCATAAACAGAGAGCGACCACGCCCTACTTCTAGACTTAATTGACGAATAGCCTCTAGGAAAGGTAAAGATTCAATATCACCAACCGTACCTCCAACTTCGACCATGACAACATCAAAGCCAGCGGCCGCCTTTAGAATGCGACTTTTAATTTCATCGGTAATATGTGGAATAATTTGAACGGTGCCACCCAAATATTCACCACGACGCTCATTACGAATAACGGTTTCATAGACCTGGCCAGCTGAGAAGCTGTTTCGACGGGTAAAATGACGCTGTACAAAACGTTCATAGTGGCCTAAATCCAAGTCGGTTTCAGCACCATCATCCGTCACGAAAACTTCGCCATGCTGAAGTGGACTCATCGTCCCTGGATCGACGTTAATATACGGATCCATTTTAAGCATACTGACTTTAAGGCCTCTAGCCTCTAGCAGAGCACCCAAAGAAGCAGCCGCAATTCCTTTACCAAGAGAGGAAACTACGCCGCCTGTTACAAAAATAAATTTAGTCATTAATCACACTTTATTGAACGTTTAGAAATCGAGAATTTCTAGTAACCAGAATAGTGAGAATTATAGCCTAAAACCGCCCTTTCAGCAATGTAATTTATTCGCTAAACAGACTCATTAAAGGCCCAATAGACCAATAATATTAACTTTATGACTGAATGCTTCAGTGATGCCAATGCATTCTATTAAAGAATATTGACAACTAAACCCATTAGTTGCCAAACCACAATATCTGGGACTTCGATTTTGTCCTCTATAGACACCTCTCGACTAGAGTCTTCCAGAGTCTCTGGTGAAGACTTTAGGCCGTTAGAACACCCTAACACACCGATCACCTCGCCTTGCAAGACCAAGACCGGCCAAACCTTTCTTTCCCATACTGGCACTGAGCGCTCTTGAAAGAATTTCTTAAGCTTCTTCCTTTTAAATCATCATCTTGAGAGAGGCTTCTCACTTCAATTAAATGACTTTTTGACATCAACTCCTTGCTGATAGTCAGTCCATAACCATAGGTTATAACGGATTCTTCTCGCGACTGACGGGAAAGCTCCCCCTTTTGCTCTTTATAGTAGGCTATCGTTTTGAGTAATTCGTCTAGAAAAATTGAAAAAGGTTTAGGCATCTCAGGCAAGTAATAGAGTCTGTCTCGAAAGAATGCCAACTCACCCTGAGCGAGTTGATAGGCGAAGGCATTTTGCCGACTACGGCTTTTGGCTAATAGTACAGAGAGAATCCACTCGTAATGTTTTAAAGTCAGCGGTTGCGATCGTATTTTAGAAAACCAGAAACGAATAATGTTTTTTGCTCTAACCAATCTAAATCGTCAAATAGGTTTAAATCTAGGTAATAACTATACGACCTATGGCGCGATAAATACTGGCTTGCCATGCGATCCAGTAATAATAGAGCTTCAGACATATTCTGAGCACTGCGAGCAATGGTTTTCTCTACATTTGGCCAGTGCGCTTGCAGAGCAGGTAAAACCTCATGGCGCATCACATTTCGTTTAAAATCGAACGATTCATTTGAAGGATCCTCTATCCAGCAGAGTTTGAAATAATCGGCATAGACCAATAATCTTTCATATGGAATTGTCAGTAAAGGACGGATATGCCGAATACTACCTGACTTTAGGGCAATCTTTTTTGATAAGGCATCGCCGACAGGCCCACTACACCAGACCCTCTAACCAGGTTAAGCAGTACCGTCTCGGCCTGGTCTCGCTGATGATGGCCTGTCACCAAGATATCATCCGCATGAGGCAGTCGTGTTGACAGAGCCTGATAGCGAAGCTTTCTTGCGACAGACTCAATGCCTTTTCGTTGTGTTTTTTTGATTTCGATGACACTTGATTCGAAAGGTACATGAAACGACTCACAGACCTCCTTGCAATGCACCTTCCAATCTAAAGAAATTGCCTGCAAACCATGATCAATATAATGTGCATAAAGATGTTTTTTGAGCGGTCTAGCTAATTCATGCAGGGATAATAGATGTAATAAAACCGTAGAATCAAGACCACCACTAAAAGCAACACTAACAGTCGTTTGTGAGTCTACTTCCGTTAGGAAGGTTCTAAGCGCACTTGTAAAGTCGCTTAACTCTTCTGGGAGTTGAATTGAGAGAGGGGTCATTGAATAGGGCTAACGGTAAGTGATTCACGACTTAATAGAGTCGTAAATCTCAAATCACTCACCGTGTAAAGACTCAAGCATTGAGCCTTTAGAGTAGTGATTATGAAAAGGAAGAGTAGATTAAGAAAGTTCGAAATTTCCGTAATCCATATAACGCTGATAACGTGTTTCTACTAAAACTTCAACAGGAATCTCTTTAAGACGATTTACCTGAGCAATCAGTGATTTCTTTAAGTTGGATGCCGCAAGCTTATGGTCTCTATGTGCACCGCCCAATGGCTCAGGAATAATCTCATCCACTAAACCAAGTGTTTTCAAGCGTTTTGCGGTAATACCCAAGGCTTCAGCGGCATCGGCCGCGTTCGCTGCATTCTTCCATAAAATAGAGGCACACCCTTCAGGTGAAATAACAGAGAAGGTACCATATTCCATAATCATGGTCACATCACCCACACCAATGGCTAAAGCACCACCAGAACCGCCCTCTCCAATCACTGTGCAGATAATAGGTACTTTTAACTCAGCCATCTCAATCAGATTTCTAGCAATCGCTTCACTTTGCCCACGCTCCTCTGCATTAATTCCTGGGTAAGCGCCTGGAGTATCAATAAAAGTAACGACAGGCAAACCAAAACGTTCCGCCATCTTCATCAAACGCAAAGCTTTACGATAACCTTCTGGTCGAGGCATACCAAAATTACGACGAATTTTTTCTTTAGTATCACGACCTTTTTCTTGCGTGATCACCATAACAGGCTGACCATCTAGACGGGCTAAACCCGCAACAATGGCTTCATCATCTGCAAAGGCTCTATCGCCATGCAACTCTTTAAAGTCCGTAAAGACTTCCGGAATATAATCTAAAGCATAAGGACGCTGTGGATGGCGGGATACTTTTGCAATTTGAACATCGGTTAGCTTTTTAAAAGTCGACTCGGTTAGATTCTTGCGTTTCTCTTCAAGTGATGCAATTTCCTGCAAAAGATTCATATCTCCGCCATCTAAATGACGTAACTCATCAATTTTGGCTTCTAGTTCCGCAATTGGTTGTTCAAAATCTAAAAAATCAAGTTTCATTCTACTTCCGTCTTCCATTGGATTGAGTGACAAATTAAGTCTATTTTAGCAAACTTGTGTTTGTTGTGTATAAAATGGCATCTTTTTTCACTCTAATTTTTTTAAAAAAGGCCTTTATTAAGCAGCCTCGTCATCATACTACCCTAATGCAGGCCTTATAATGAGTGCTGTTGCCGTTAAAAATATTGTAAAGTCCGCTTCAATTTTAAGTTTTTAGAATTATGACTAATATCTAACTTTACTGATTAGTGATAGCATTATTTTTTGATATCTCGTTCAAATTTATTCCATAGAGCTTCTAATTCGTAACGTTCAATGCTGCTTGTGAACCTTACCAATAAGAGAGTTAATGACAACCCCTTAAGCATAAAGGATATTTCCATGCAAGCAAACACCCTACATAGAGCCCTCACCCTCATCAGCGTTTCGCTGACGCCACTCTCCAGTCTGGCAGCAGAGCCTACTTTAGGACTTAACGGATCGGGAGAGCTTGGGTTTACGGATAGTAGCGGGAACACCACGAGCACAACACTCTTTGCTGCACTGAGACTTGACTACAATCAAGCCCGCTATGCCATAAAGTCTAACTTTGAAACCAACTACAAATCTGAAGATAATGTGCAAACTGAAGAGCGCTATTTAATCGATCTTCAGTACAACCGTTATTACAACCCAGAACATAACTATTACAGTTTTGTCGCCGGAAAATTTGAAAAGAATCGCTTTGCAAGTATTGAGTTAGATACGACCCTTTCACTAGGTTTGGGTAAACAACTTTTTAAAAATAAAACCACTAGATTTATTGGTGAAGCAGGTTTAGCCCAGCAGGTCACAAGTTACACAAATGATGTAATTGAGGATGACCAGAGTCAAACCGCCGCACGTTTAAAGCTTGATTTGACACATCAAATTAACGCTCAGGTGGCCTTTTCACAAGACATAACTTACCTAAATGGTACTCAACAAACCACCTTTGAAAGCAATACAGGATTTAAAGTTAAAGTGGCCGACCGTATGAATCTTAAGGCGAGCTATAAGGTTCGACATAATGATAGTCCAGCGGCTGGAACGAAAGAGACAGATACCCAAACTCTTCTAACCTTGATCTATGATTTTTAATTAAAGTAATAAGAAGCAAAAAAGCGCTTAAGAATCTCAGTTAAGCGCTTCTATATAAAAGAGTCTAAAGAAACCTCTCTATTTACGACTCGAAGGCTTTGCGTTTCACGGTTTGAGTCTGCTGATATATTTCTAATAATGCCTGATGTCTTTGACTTGATTTAAAGATCTCCAAGCCTAATGCTTGACCCCACAAAACTTCAGACCCTTCTATATTCGACCAGGCCTGGTCACTTATCTCTTCCCCAAATAAACACACCATTGAATAGTTGTTTTAGCATCTTCAGCACTCATTTCTAATGCGAACTTTAATGCTCTATAAGCCACAAGCAACCCATTGGTAGGTGAGACGAAACACATGGCATCCTCAAGGGTTTCTAACGCCTCTTCATAAGCCTTTGCTGCCAGGAGACACCAGAACTTCAATTCAATAATTTTTAATTCCGCCCAAAAGCTTTTAGGATCAGGCATCAAACCAATCAAAGAGGCAACCCCTTGGTGATCACTCAACCCTAGGTCATCAATTAAACTGACCAGGCCTGTGTAGTCTAATGACTCTGGCAAAGCCAGTAACTGCTCACGTAATAAACGACCGGTATTTTGATTGCTTTCGATTAATTCATCGGTTGGATATATTTCTGACATACCTGGCACTACAATTCTGCAGGCCTCAAAACCATAATGATTGTAATTTGCTACATACACAGAGCAACCCTGCGCCTGAACCTTGTCACACAGCTGAGACCATTGATCTTCAGTAGAGCCTGAAAAATCCCAATGCACAAAATCATAATCAGCATTATCGGAGACAAAATGCGCATGAATAAGTCCACTAGAATCAATGAAGTGGTTTTCAATATTTTCATCTTCCGCGACGATAAATTCATCAAAAACGGGGGTTTGAAAGCCATCTAAATGGCCCAGTTGTCGACCTTGTAACGACTCGGTTAAAGTACGCTCTAAGGCAACTTCAAACATAGGATGCGCACCAAAAGAAGCAAAGCAATGTCCTGTTTTCTGCTCAAACAGTACCACACTAATGACTGGGAAATGACCTCCTAAAGAGGCATCTCGGATAGAAACCACAATCCCCTCTTGCTTCATGCCTTCAATCATTTTGACAATTTCAGGGAAGCTTTGAACAACCGATTCCGGCACTTCAGGTAGGCAGATATTTTCACGCATGATTTTATTTTTGACCCAGCGTTCAAAAATTTCCGACAACCCTTGAACCCGCGCTTCTGTGGCTGTATTTCCGGCAGACAGGCCATTACTGGCGTATAAATTACTAAAAAGATTCATCGGGAAATAAACGTTTTCTTCAGTATGTGCATTTTTCATTCGGACCGAGCGAACTACATTTTGACTGTCATTAAAGCTCAACAAATCAACGAATTCAACTTCATCGGTCGCGTCATAGAATGACCATAGTTCGGGTGATAAAATATCACCCATTTCGGATTCTGAAAATTGTTTTTCATCTGGGTAATAGAGCCAGCTATTTTTAGCCTGACCAACCTCGGTCTCTAACCAGTAATCTGAAAAAAAGTAATTCGTTGCAAGACGCTCTAAATATTCACCCAAGGCACTCGCTAAGGTCGCTTTACGGCTAGTGCCCTTGCCATTCGTGAACAAACCCGGACACCGCGCATCAAGGATGTGCAATGAATAAACATTGGAAACAGGATTTAACCAGGATGCTTCAACGATATCAAAACCCGCTGCCTTTAATATGGACTGCATATTAGTAATAGAAGCTTCTAAACAGGCATCCTTGCCTTTGATATACGTTAACTCACTCATGCTTTAAATACCTTATATTAAAATTAATATTTGCTTATATAAACTTACTCTATGAGAGTAATGTTATTTTTGATTAAGACTTTCCAATAAAATCAGTAAAATGAATAACGAGCTTACCTATTATTATCATTAAGGAGACATCATGAAAAAATTGACATTAGCCTTAGCTGGCACGACGTTACTACTGACTTCACAATTTGCATTCGCTGAAATGCACCCTGGGGCAGCACTTCACGAATCAGCTAACTGTATGAGTTGCCATACAGCTAAAGCTTATAATCCAAAAATAACAGATACCTATCCTAAATTGGTTAAAAAAGTGCAATTTTGTAGTGATAACCTCCAAACAGGGATGTTTGAAGATGAAGTCCTTCAAATCGCCGATTATCTTAACGAAACTTATTATCATCACCCTAAATAAAATTTACTTTATTTGAAAGCTGTGCACCATAAAGGCGAGATTATACTTGAATCTCGCTCAGCTCTGCCACTCCCGCCTTTTTATTGTTCACTTCTTTTTAACTGAGATAGCTGATACTTCAGGGTATTTAAGGCTTTTTCACCTGCTTTCTCAACGCCTTGAACATACTGCTGATGAGTAGCGTCTGCCACAATTTTATCAATGGCTTCAATTAAAAAGTAACTCCGCATATCCGCTGAAATTTTAGGCCAATCTCTCTTACGTGCCTGCCACGTAGTTTTTAAGGCAGGATCTTGTGAGAAGGTTTCTAATACGGCTGATAACAGTGTATTTAAAGGTTCAATACTCTCAAATGACATCATTGGACGGCCATATTCACCATAAAAACTCGAACGATGTAACTTCACCAAAGCCAAAGCGGGCAGCATGCCTTGCATTTGATTTTCGGCTGCTTCTTTTTCAGCTCTGCCCAGTCGGTCAATTGTTAGCATAGGCGCATCAGACTTCCAGCGCCCAAAAACGATATAGAGGTTATTGCGTTCAATAAATAGATGCTTACCAACCCCCAGTTTCATAACCTCTTTCTGGGAAACTAAATAGTCCAGATTTTCCTTTTCTAAAGTCGTAGTGTCCTTCCACAATTCCCAACTAGATCCATACTCTGAAGTGGTGCTGTGTTTGCTTTGCTTTTTGATCATTGGCACACATGAGAGGCCATAATCATGACCTTCAACAAACTCAATCACTGAAATTTGATAATCTCCCTTCTCATTAATAGCCTCAACCTGACCAACAATAAAAGCATCGTCTTTGATATTGCCCGATGGATAGGCCACAAAAATGGTTTCGCCAATCTTAAATGAATCGGCGTAGACCCCACTTGTCATGCACAAACTCATAGAAACGACTATTTTAAAAAAAGTTTAATGACGGTCTGGATATTCAAATTACTTACCTTATTTACAGTGAATATTAGGTGACAAAGCTCAACAACATCTGATTATTACCATTCATTCTTAAATTAAAAAATATGGTTATAGCGACTTTTTACCCAATTAATTTTCAGGTTTGACAGACGACTAGCCATCTAATTTTATGGCCAACACATCACATGGCGCATTATTGATAACAGAGTGTGTGGTTGAGCCAATCAACCTTCTAAATCCTGATAGTCCGTGAAAGCCCATGACAATCAAATCGGCTTTATTAACGGTTGCAATGGCCGTAATCTCTGAACTTGGGACACCTTCAATCGTTTTGTAATTCTCAATCTGATATTTATCAGCCCATTTCTTAAGCTTCTCTTCCGAGAGAGTCATTAAACTCTTTGCCTGTTCATCATCCCAAATGCCAGGCAGTCCCAAGACGGCAACATCTTCTAACACAGGGTAAATCGGAATATCCACTACATGAATAAGCTCTATTCTCGCGTGTGACTCAGCGGCTAACTGCAGTGTTTTCTTTAAGGCTTTAACACTGTTTTCAGAAAAATCAATCGCAATCAAAATGTGTTGGTAAACGGCCATAATATTATTCCCTATCTCACTTATTTATGAATAATGTTATACACAAAAGGTGTGGATAAATTTGTGTGTAATAAAAGTTTAACCTAAAAAAATCCTGTAAAGTCTTAAGCTTCTCTTGCATTGCTTACTTTTTAATCAATTAGCTTATTAAGGTTCATCATCGATACAAATTCATCTAATCAAGCCGTAATTTAAAGCACGATTTTAACGAATGAAACAGCGTATTCACACTTAATTTCAGAGTGCTTTGTTTAAGATTTTTTTAAGTTTTCTTTCTTCAATTGTATCTGCAACGTGGTTCCGCAGATAAATCGGAACAGGCACTTTCTCTTGAAGGCTAGCGGCCTGTGCTTGAGACTGCTCAGCCAACCGAGCAACAGAATCGGCAGAAGGTAAAGTATCGGTCCAATCCAAAAACAGTTCTACCAGGCCTGGGTACTCTTTTTGAACATCCCCTAAACCAATGAAAACACCTCCTAGCGCTTTAATACGCGCGCTCGCAACCTCTGGTGAGAGTAACTCTACCGAACCCGCATGCAGACATCTAGTCTGCAAATCATAAACACCGAATTGTATATAAACCTCTTTCATTCGAGCATCCATAAGGGCACACCAAGCAATTTTATCTTGCCCTTCCATAAGATTTTGCTGTTCCCTTGCAGAGAAGACCCCTTCTGCCATAGCTTCTAATGAAGAGATACTCACCACCGGTTTATCCCAACCGAGCGCTAAGCCCTGGATAACGCCAGCAGCGATTCGAACTCCAGTGAAGGCACCAGGCCCCTCTCCATAGGCCAATAAATCTAGTGCGACCCCTTTTACGGCAGATTCAGTCAAGACTTCATCAACCATCTCCAGTAAGCGATGTGCATGCTTCTGTGGTAAAACTTCATAGCGTTTAAATATACGCCCTTGATAAAGTAGAGCCACTGAGCAGGCTACTGTAGAGGTTTCTACCGCTAAAATTGTTTTTGACATTCTTTATCCCACAGAGGTTTGTATATTGGGACTTTGGATCGAGTAAGCACTCGATCCAAAGTTTCATATTATAGGTCGTCAGTTATAAAGTAAATTTTACTCTATCACTAATTTATAAGTTCGTAATAAGCCACTGCTATTATTCTTTTTTAAGCTTCAAAACAGCAGATTCAACATCATAGACCCATGGAAAATCTGGCAAACTATCACGAATAGTCTTACCGTAACTTTTGGAAGATAATCGGGGATCACAAAGCATTAAAACGCCTTTGTCGGTTACATCACGAATCAGACGTCCTGAACCTTGCTTCATTGCCATAACCGCTTCAGGCAGTTGAAAATGAGCAAATCCATTTAAACCTTTTTCCTTTAAATTAAGCCTCTCGCGCCTGAACAATAGGATCATCTGGCGGAGCAAAAGGAATACGGTCAATCATGACTAATTTTAGAGCATCCCCCTTCACATCGACCCCCTCCCAGAAACTACTGGTCCCCAGCAAGACCGCTCTATCGGCGGTTTTGAAACGTTCCAATAGCGTTAATTTAGGTAAGTCGCCTTGTACTAATAAAGTCCCATCCCAGTGACTTTCCATAATCGCGCGAGCCTCTTGCATGGCACGATGACTGGTAAATAACATGAAAGCACACCCCTCACTGGCTTTTAAAAGCGGCCAAGCAGCTCGTAAACAGACCTTAACATAGTCTTCGCTACGAGGCTCAGGCAAGCCAATCGGGTGGTAAACAACCCCTTGCGTTTGATAATTAAAAGGACTATCCCAGTGGCTAGTTTGTGCCTTTCCCAGCCCRAGGCGATTTGCGAAGTAACTGAAATTATTATGTACACTTAAGGTGGCTGAGGTAAATAACCAACTGCCCCCTATCAACTCTCTTTGACGACTAAAAGGATCCGCCACGCTTAAAGGGGTTAAATTTAATTTAAAACGTGCTTGAGAAGACTCTATCCAACGAATTTTATTCTCTGACTTACTGTTCAACCAGTCTTTAAACTGCGATTCAAAGTCCTTGGCTCTTTTATAAACAGCTGTTATTTGTTTGCCACGTTCCGCCACCGCTTTTAAGTTTTCAACCAAAAAGGATAAGCTATCCAGAAAGCGCTTCATGACTAAATGAAAGGCTTTTTCAGATTCAAGTTGCTCCCAGGTCCAACGCTTTTCCCACTTACCAAGTGATTCATTCAGGAGTTTAATTTGTTCTGCCAAATGAGTTGCCTGATCTGAAATAGATTTAGATTCGGGYGACTCAATTTTCTGCGCCTGTTTAATATCTCTAACCAATTCGTCTAACTGGCTTCGCGTAATGGAAAATCCTAAAAACTGTGCGGCAATATCCGGTAGTCGGTGGGCTTCATCAAAGATATAGACTTCTGCATTGGGTAATAACTCACCAAATCCTTGTTCACGCAAAGATAAATCCGCACAAAATAGATGATGATTTACGACCAATACTTGTGCTTCTGAGGCTTGCTGTTTGACTTTGGGGTAAAAACAGCCTGAATCCACATTGCAATCCGCCGCCTGACAAAACTCCAAACGTGCACAAACTTTTTTCCATATTGGGTCGTCTTCGGCCACTTCATTTAACTCAGCCTTATCTCCCAAAAGACTTTTATTTTGTACCCACTCGTGAATTAACGCTAATTTTTTCCAATCTTCTCGACTATGTTGCTCTGCCGTTTCAGTTATTTCCAAACGTTGAGGGCACACGTAGTTATCACGGCCTTTTAATATTTTGGCTTTGCCTTTAATGCCACAAGCTTTAAAAAGAATGGGGAGGTCTTTCTGCACCAATTGTTCTTGTAAGGTTTTGGTCGCCGTTGAAACCATAACGGTTTTACCAGACAATAATGCAGGCACTAAATAAGCGAAGGTCTTACCTGTACCTGTACCAGCCTCAGCTAACAAAGTCCCCTCTTGTTCAACGAGCCGTTCAATTTCATGAGACATATCTATTTGCGATTGTCTTGGCTGGTAACCCTCAACCAATTCAGAAAGGGCACCAGAGGCTCCCATAACATCATCGACTGTTAAGAGAGGGGCTTTACTGGTTTTAGAGGGTAAGATGCTTTCTGACATGATAAAAAGGAGATCCATTAAAAAGTATTTGAGAGGCATTATACGTGAATGAAACACAATATCCTGTCGCTGAACATCACATTACACTTAAAAATTGCTCAATATGCTTAAACAATCGACTTTTTAACGATCTTGGCTAGACAGTAGATTTGTAACCCGTTATAATCCGCCACTTCAAATTTGAACTTAAGTCGAATTGGTTTTTAAAATTCGGCCCTATAAAATGGATATATCCTATGAAAATCTTATCATCATTAAAATCAGCTAAAGCACGCCATAAAGATTGTCAAATCGTTAAGCGTCGTGGAAAAGTTTATGTTATCTGTAAAACAAATCCTAAATTTAAAGCGCGTCAGCGTTAATTTAGATTTGTAGCAGTAACAAAAAAGGCGCCCTGATCAGGCGCCTTTTTTTATGGCTGAAATCCAACCAAACTCTGTTAAATAAACCCCTTAAGCAACTTACTCGACCAACCTACTTAAAGTCCTAATATTTACCTTTCAAACTTTTCAATCTTTTTAATTGTCCCGACAATCAAATCCGTATCGACCTTCCCAATAAAAAAATCAGCCCCCATCGCCAACACTTCTCGACTGTTATTATCACTTGTCATGGACGTATGAACAATGATAGGAATTTTTTTACTCTTAGGATTCGCGCGCAACTCTTGAATAACAGTATGCCCTGAAGCAACAGGCATCTCTAAATCAGTGAATACCATTGAAATTTCTTGCAAAGATTCAAGTCCTTCAATGTAATCAAGTAACTGCCGGCCATCATCAAAACCTTTAGACTTTAAACCAAGCTGGGTAAAAATCATACTCATGTATTTTTGAATCGCTTTACTATCTTCAGCAAATAAGATGGTTTTTTCGTACATTTCATGACTAAAGACATAGCCCTCTTTTGCAACATCCTTAGCAGATGCAAATATTTTCTCTGCTACAGCCGGCATAGCTTCAATTAACAGTTTTTCAATATCAAGGATAAAGCACAAGGTTTCACTGTTTTCTAAATAAGTATGATTAACAATCTGATTTGAGTTAACGTCCATATTATAGTTACCAGCGGGATGAATATCAGACCAGTTTTTTTCTTCTACACCGTGAATACTCGATACGCGTAAACCGATAAAGTTACGACTGAAATCAGACACGATGATAATGGATTTTTTACGCTCTTCTGCCGACATTTCAAACCCCATCCATTTAGGCAGGTCAATAACGGGGAGATAAACGCCGCGTAACTCAATCATCCCTTCAATCAAAGGATTGGTATCAGGCATAGGAGCAATATCATAAGCACGCGCCTCTAAAACTTCACGTACTTTAAACACATTCATTCCATAATAAGGCGGTTGAACACCTTCTTTTGGAAACTGGACTTGAAATATCATCAAACTCATTTGGTTGTTTTTACTTAACTGTGCCGTTTTTTCAACCTGCTCTAAAGCTGTACTCATCGCTATCGCCTTAACTCGTTATCTATCTAATGCGTAAAATGTTCAAACAAACCCGATAGGGTTTATATGATGATTGATTTTAACCCAGAATAAATCAATTAAGAAATAATCCATCAATGAAACAATTTGACCAGGCCTGGTCAAATTGAATAATCAATCCGCTTGTAATATTTGTTTAATGGGTTTAAAGGACTCTCTATAACCCGTTATCATGCCAAATTCTTTGATTGCCGCCAGGTGTTTAACCGTAGGGTAACCTTTATGTTGATTAAACCCGTATTGTGGATAAAACTCATGTAATTCCCGCATCTGCTGATCTCTATAAACCTTTGCGAGAATGGACGCGGCGCTTATTTCCATAATTTTATCATCACCTTTTATGACCGCTTCACAAACACAACTCAATTCTGGACAACGATTGCCATCTACATAGAGATACGAAATCTTGGCATTATTGTCTTGTAATTGCTGTACCGCACGCCGCATGGCAAGCATGGTCGCCTGCAAAATATTAATTTCATCTATTTCTTGAGGTGAGGCAACCGCAATCGCATATGCGATTGCCTGCTCTTTTATTAGAATAGCCAACGTCTCACGCTTGGTTTCTGAGAGCTTCTTTGAATCCCGCAGGGGTAAAGTGCACCCTGCAGGTAAAATAACCGCAGCGGCAACGACATCCCCAATAAGCGGGCCACGCCCCACTTCATCTACGCCAACCGTTTCACCTGTAAGGGACATATAGACAGTCGTCATCTCTTTGGAAAGCAAGTTCGGTTTTTGGTTAGCGTTCATTGAGTTGCGCCCATTCAGTAATTGCATCTGCGGCTAACTCAGAAGCATTTTGTTTAAGTGCCTTATATTGCAATTCAAACGCCTCTATTTGTTTTTCCCTAAGAGTGCTATCTGCAATCAAACGCCCCATCTGGATCGCTATTTTCTGTGGCGTTGCTTGATCTTGAATAAGCTCAGCAACCAGTGATTCATTCGCTAATATATTCGGTAAACCAATCCATTCTGTCGTGGCCAGACGTTTCATAATCCAATAAGAAAGTGGATGAACCTGAATCGCTAACACTAAGGGTTTTTCATCAACGCGGCTTCTAGTGTAGCGGTTCCGGATGTAACCAAGGCTTGATCACAAGCTTCAAGGACAATGCGCGACTGACCATCGACTAACTGTATAGTGACATTAGATCCAAATTGATTCAAGGCCTGCTGAATGCGCTGTCGAGCCCTGTCATTTACACATGGAATCACAAAAATCATCTTCGGGTAGATCTCGGAAAGAATCTTTGCAGTTTGAACATAGATATCAGCCATACGTTCAATCTCGCTCATGCGTGAGCCGGGTAAGATAGCTGTAATGGCGTCATTAACGCTCAAACCGAGCGCTTCTCTGGCTTGATGAGTGTTCGGCTTTTCAGGGAATTGATTGGCTAAAGGGTGGCCAACAAACTTTACGGGAATCTGGTATCGATGATAGTAGTCCGGCTCAAATGGAAATAATACCAAAACACCATCAACGGCATATCTAACTTTCTCTAAGCGCTTTTCACGCCATGCCCAAACTGAAGGCCCTACATAATGCACCGTCGTGATATTGTGTTTTTTAAGCTCGGACTCAACTTTAAAGTTAAAGTCTGGCGCATCAATGCCAATAAAGACATCCGGATTAAGAGTGAGTAGTTTTTGAATAAGAGATTTACGGATTTTGAGCAGCTCGAAAAGATGCTTTAAGACCTCAAAAAAGCCCATTACGGAGAGTTTTTCCATCGGAAACCAGCTTTCAAAGCCTAAAGAGAGCATCTTGGGGCCGCCAATACCGACAAATCGTGCATTGGGATAACGCGCTTGTAAACTTAGAATAAGATCAGAACCAAGGGTGTCACCTGATGCTTCGCCAGCGACCATTGCAATCGTCAGCTTAGCCTGAGAATGTACCGCACTATTATCTAACAATACCGCGTTCCGAGTTCTTAAGAAATAGGTTTAAAGAATCTAGAGTCCCTAAATCATCGTTTAGTAATTCAAGTTCATGAAGCGCTTGTTCGAGTCTATTACCGGTACGGTACAAAACTCGATAGGCTTTTTTGACAAGATTAAGTTGCTCACGATTAAAATCACGACGTTTTAAACCTTCTAGATTGATTCCCCTTGGACTGGCCAAGTTACCGGAAACGACAACGAAATTAGGGACATCTTGATTGATAACACTGCCCATACCACAAAAACTATGTTCACCAATCTGGCAGAACTGGTGAATTAAGGTATAGCCCCCTAGAATCGCCCAGTCGTGAATAATGACATGACCTGCAAGTGCCGTTGCATTCGCTAAAATACAGTGGTTACCAATAATACAATCATGGGCAATATGTACACCAGCCATCACCCAGTTATCATTCCCAATAACCGTTTTACCAATATCTTGGATGGTACCGCGGTTAATGGTGACATTTTCTCTAAAGGTATTATCATTACCAATAATCAACAGTGTAGGCTCACCATCATACTTTTTATCTTGAGGAGCCGCTCCTATAGAACCAAATTGAAAAAAATGGTTATTTCCCCCAATCTCCGTTGGCCCCTGGATAATAACATGGGGTGCGACAGTACAACCCGCACCAATCGTGACATTAGCTTCAATGACGCAGTAAGCACCGATAGTAACATCCGGAGCAATCTTCGCAGTAGGGTCAATAATGGCAGTCGAGTGAATCAAAATATTAGACCTTTCTCTCAGCACACATTAAATCGGCTGAGGCAATAACCTTACCGTCAACTTTAGTTGTACAGGCAAACTTCCAAATACCTCTTTTACTTCCTAAAACCGTGACTTCAAAGTCAAGACGATCACCCGGCAATGCCGCCTGTCTAAAACGACAGTTATCGACCGCTGCCAAATAATACAATGAGCTACCATCCGGCTTTTCACCTTGACTACGGAACGCTAAAATCCCAGTACATTGAGCCATCGCTTCTATAATCATAACGCCTGGCATAATTGGATTACCAGGAAAGTGGCCCGTAAACTGTGGTTCATTGAACGTGACGTTTTTAAAGCCTTTTAGCATTTTACCGGATTCAAACTCAGTCACTCTATCGACTAATAAAAAAGGATAGCGGTGCGGTAAATAATCGAAAATATCTTTAACTTCCATCATGTCGGTTTAATCCAGTTCTTATGTTACTTTTTAATATTAATTTATGAGTCTTACGCTAACACTAGCGAGATCGATCTAACCAAAATAAACCGCCCGGAGTGTATTTATATTTTAACTCTCAGAGAGTGCATCCAGCTGTTTTTGTAATTGTTTAATCTGCTTAGACATTTTATCTAAATTACGAGCTCTGACGCTATTTTTCTGCCAATCCGATACCGGTATTGCAGGAAAACCAGCGTAAGCGCCAGGTTTGTCTAAATTATGTGTGACGCCAGCCTTGGCTAGAAAATGTATGTTATCTGCAATACTCAAGTGTCCCGCAAAACCCACTTGGCCTGCGACAGTACAATGGGCGCCTAAAGAGGTGCTACCTGCAAAACCAACTTGACCTGCAATCGCAGAGCCTTCACCAATTTTAACGTTATGTGCAATATGGACAAGATTGTCGATAATGCAATTATCCGCAATCACGGTGTCTTCAATGGCGCCACGATCAATACAGACATTATTACCAATAGAAACATGATGACCAATAATCACTCGACCCACTTGTGGAATCTTGGTCCATTTACCTTGATGATTGGCCCAGCCAAAGCCGTCACCACCGATAATAGTACCCGCTTCAATAATAACGTCATCACCAATAATACAATTATGACAAATGACAACATTTGAACCAATGCGACAATTTGCGCCAATCTGTACATCGTGCTCGATAACCGCACCACTTCCAATCAAAGTGGATTGACCAATAACAACGCCCGCATGCACAGTGGCCTGCGCCTTAATACAAGACGTTTCAGCAATCACGGATGTGTTATCCACAGTAGAATCACTATGAATGCCAATCTCAATTGCATTGGGATTCAGAATCTGAGCGACTAAAGCGTAAACATAATAGGGGTTTTCCACAATTAAATGTGCCACGGTACAACTATCACTGTAGGCGGAACTTAAAATCACCGCGCCTGCTTGAGTGTCCCGCAAGGAGGAAAGGTATTTTTTGTCATTTAAAAATGAGATGTGGTTTGGCTGAGCGTGATCAAGGCCAGCGACTTGCTGAATTTCAGTTTGCCCAGAACCCACGAAATCAACTTGAACACCAAAGGATTCAAGTTGATTTATGATATAACTTAATTGCACAGTAATGACTCGTTCTATTTATTAAATTCTGAACGTTGCTTATCGCTGACCGTTTCTAGATGCTTCAGAACATCTACAGTCACATCAATACGATTATTAGTGTAGGCGATGCCTTCATATAGAATCAGGTCGAAACCTTGTTTGACGCCAATCGCTTTAATCGCATCGTTCACAATACTTTGTAACTTTGCGAGCTCTTCATTTCGGCGTAAGTTAAGTAACTCTTGAACATCGTTTCGGCGACGCTGAATTTCTCTGGTTAGCATGCCTATTTCACGTTCTTTAGTGACCTTTTGCGCCTCACTCATGACCGATTTATTTTTTGATAGGTAGACTGCTGCTTTTCAAGCTTACCCGCTAGCCCTTTTAACTCAGCTTGTTGTGGTGCAAACTCAGCTTTGAGTTGCGCATCCGCTACTTTAGCTTGTGGCGCTTTTTCCAAAAGTAGCGCCACATTGACAACTCCAAGTTTAACGGGCGTATCTGCCCAAGCATTCATCGTTAAAACTAACATGGCAACCGATAAATAAATCTTAAAAAGTTTTTGCATCAAAATCATCCGTTTTATTCTTGAGTTTTCTATTTACTATTATAAAAAGCATTTTCAGAATTGTACCCTAAAAAAAGTCTCTGGGGTAAAAACCCCGTCTTATCGTTTTATAACGAGGCCTTAGAATCCAGCACCTAGGCTGAATTGAAAGCTCTGCGTTTTATCAGTAGAGGTGTAACCAATCGGCTGTGCAAAACTAAAGCTTAAGGGTCCAACAGGCGTTATCCATGAGACACCCAGGCCTGCTGCTGAACGTAATTCGCCCAACTCAACATTATCAACCCCTTGAAATACATTACCAGCATCGACAAATAAGCTAATTCGTATATTACTTGAATCTTCTATAAAAGGTACTGGGAGCAAAATGGCAGCTGTTGTCGCAATTTTAACATCTCCACCTATTGGGCTCTCGTTTACATCTTGGTCATAAGAGTAATTGCCACCCAATGAGTTAGGCTCAAACCCACGTACCGAACCAATACCACCCGCATAAAAGCGTTCATAGAAAGGTAGAGCTGATATTTCGCCAAACCCATCTCCATAAGCCAAAGCGCCCTTAAGCTTAAAACTCAGGTTCTTCGTTAACGGATAATACCAAGCCTCATCGGCATAAACTTTATAGTAAGGGACATCAGAAGTGCCTGGTACAACACTCTCCATCGATAAGCGGGCTTTTTGTCCCTTTGAAGGAAAGTAGAAAGAGTTGGTTGAGTTGTAATTCCAACCCATACTGAAAATCGCTGAGGTTGTGTCTTTTCCATAAAGGCCTACATAATCACTACAGGCCGTAAAAGTATCTGAACAAACCAGCTCTTGTGAATCTAGTTTTAAACCATAATTCAATGAGTCGTACTCACTCAATGGATAACCCAAAGAGGCTCTAACCCCAAAATTATTGGTGGTATATGAAGATATATCCAGTTCCTCAGCATTAATTTCGCTGAGATAGAACCCGCCTCCTAAGCTGACACCATCATCGGTAAAATAGGGATTGGTAATACCAATATCAGCGGATTTTCTAGAAGCACTGGTTGATAAACTCAAATCTAATTTATTACCACTGCCAACAAAGTTTCGCTCTGATACGCCAAGATTAAAACTAACCCCATCCAACTGTGAATAACCGACACCTGCAGTAAAAGAACCGGTTGCTTGCTCTTCTACCTTAACAATCAAATCAACTTCATCTGCACTGACGCGCTTGGTTTCAATATCTGATGTCTTGAAGAACCCTAGTCGATTCAATCGTGATTTCGATTGACGAACCGCTTTCAGTGAATAGGGTGCGCTTTCAAGCTGGCGCATTTCGCGGCGAATAACATGATCACGGGTACGAGTATTGCCCTCTAATACCACTCGACGAATGTAGACGCGATTTTTAGGCTCAAATTTAAAATTGAGAATAATTGTTTCGGTCTTTTTATCCAAGTCTGTTTCTGGGGTAATCTCTGCAAACGCATACCCCTCTTCACTTAATCGATCACGAATACCGTTAACCGCTTCAACCACAGCACTTCTAGAAAAAACATCTTTAACTTTGAAGTTGAGTAACTTATTAACTTCTGTTTCAGAAATAATAAGCTCACCAGAAAGATGGATTTCCGCAATGGTGTATTGAGAACCTTCCGTAATGTTGATGGTGGTAAAAACTTGAGTTTTATCGGCCGAAATACTGACCTGTGAGGAACGTACCTCAAACTTCGCATAACCACGATCCATATAGTAAGATTTTAAAGTTTCGATATCCGCTTGTAATTTAGGCTTCGAATAGGCGTCCCCCTCAGCCATCTGCATTTTAGATTTGAGACGGTCATCAGAGTAAATCTTATTGCCAACTAAAGTAATACGACCTATACTGGCAGGTTCACCTTCAACAATTTTAATTTTTAAGGCCACACGGTTACGCGGCAACTCTTCACTGATAATTTCAACTTCAGCCGCATAATAGCCTTGGTTTTGGTAGCGTCTTTTTAAGTCGACAATAATTCTATCCAACTCAACTTGACTATAAATACGGCCTTTTTTAATCCCTAGTCCATCCAAAGCATCGGTCAGTACTTCAGTTTCTATTAACTGATTACCCTCGATTTCAACCTCTGAGATTGACGGGCGCTCCACCACTTTAATAACAAGCGTACCATTGTCTTTTTGATAGAGTGCAACGTCTTTAAAAAATCCAGTCTTATACAGTCTCTGGATACTTTCTTGAGTCAATTGACTGTCCAGAAACTTGCCCTTTGAAATTGCGAGATAACTATTAATGGTTTCAAACCCAATACGGTTCGCGCCTTCAACTTCGATCTTTTCAACTATAAATGCCTGTGCCAAACCAGGTAATAACAACAAGCTAGCAACCGCGCTTGATAAAGCAGCTTTTTTAATTTTTTTCAATTTCATATCAACCATGGGAAATTCTTACTACATCATTAAATAAAGCGACAAACATCAATCCAACGATTAAAACTAATCCAATTGTCTGACCCACTGCCATAATTTTCTCACTCACTGGTGAGCCTTTTACCATTTCGACCAGGTAATATAACAAATGCCCCCCATCCAATACAGGAATCGGCAACAAATTTAATAAACCAATACTTAAACTAATTAATCCCAATAAACTTAGAAAGGAGATCAACCCTGTTTGCAAGGCTTTACCCGAAAACTGCGCGATACTCAAAGGACCCGAAAGATTTTCTAAGCTGACGTCTCCAAAGAACATGCGTTGCAGCATAACCAAACTCATACTAAATAGATCCACGCTGCGTTGATAACCATGTTTAAGGGCTTCAATCGGACCGTATTGAATGGTAGAGGTATACTTTGCAATCAGATCTTTAGGCAGATCAACCCCGACGCCCATTCTACCGATGAGACGCCCATCTTGTAAAGACGACTGCCCAAGTAATATATCGATAGTTGAGATGACCCCCTCTCTTTTATAGGTGACCTTCACAAGTTCACCTGGATGTGACTGAACGACATCCACAAAGGCAAGCCAATCGGAAACTGACTGGCCTGCAATGTCTAAGATAGTATCTTTATAACGTAATCCAGCCTTATCCGCAGGACCATCTGAAACAACCTGCCCCACGACAACGGGCAATAAAGGTTGAAAAGGCTTAAACCCTAAAGTTTGTAACCAATCTTGCTTGGGGGTATTTAAATCTAAAGTCTTGAGAGAAATATCTGTCAGCTCTAAACGGTGTTGCGAGGTGATATTTTCAATCGTCATATCCACGACTGTTTTTTGCATCACCAATGCCGACAAGATGGTTTCATGAACCGTTTTCCAGCTTGAAACAGGTTGGTTATCAACCGCTAAAACCGACCAGGCCTGGTCATCAAGGGACGTTGACTTAGAAATGGAGGCCGCCAATGGGCTCTGCTCAGTCACTTGATTAAAGATAGGCTTAGAGCCATTAACACCAATCATATACATCAATGCAAAAATAAACCAAGCTAACAATAAGTTAACGATTGGCCCAGCCATAACAACGGCAAAACGTTTATAAACATTTTGGCGATTAAACGCTCTAGGGAGATCCTCTTCAGCAACCGGCCCCTCACGTTCATCAACAAACTTAACGAAACCACCCAGCGGAAACATACCTATCTTAAAACAGGTCTCTTTACCCTGTTTTTGATAGAGCGTTTTACCAAAGCCAATGGAAAAGGTAACAACCTTGATATTAAACCAACGCGCGACCTGATAGTGCCCCCACTCATGCAGACTAACCACTATCCCCATGACCACAATAAAACCGAGAAGAGACCAGAGGATAGTCATTAAATAACACTCCTAAAATGCCATGCAAGATAAAGCATTGGCACTGCAATCAATAAGCTATCGATACGATCAAGTACTCCACCGTGCCCCGGTAAAATTCGACCACTGTCTTTTAAATTAACTTGACGCTTAAGCACACTTTCAAATAAGTCACCCAATACCGAAAACAACGCTATACAAGCTAAAATAACGGCAAATAAAACCATGGACAGATTCAAGACTCCCGAAACCAGCCAAAGCCCTGCCAGAGCAATTACGAATGCAAACAGCGCTCCACCCCAAACACCTTCCCAAGTTTTTCCAGGACTCACATGTACCGCCAACTTCGTTTTACCAAAAGACTTGCCGCTAAAATAAGCACCTGTATCAATAGCCCAAATAACAAATAAGCTCATTAATAAAATTTCGGCCGAAAATTCCATTCTAAAACGCACCATGACAGTGGTAAATAGAACCACGGATAAAACACCTGCCAACAGTACAAGGCTAACGGCACTGGTGCCGACTTGGCCTTGTGAACGCTGGTAACTTGTGACGACATAGATTAACAGCAGGCTTTCCAATAGCGTCAAGAAACCAATACTTAGGACCGTGAGCAATTCAAGACCAACAAAACCGATAACAGTGGTGAGTAGAGCAAATAGCATCTTCTGCCAGGCCTGGTTGAGTTGAGCAAACCCCGCCCACTCCCAAGCGGCAATAAACCCAACGCCCAGCATGACCCACTGCCAGACTTCAGCCGTTGCCTTAAAAAGCGCTAAGCTGGCTAATAAAGTCAATATGACGGCGGTAACCACTCTTTGTTTCAACATTACTTTGCCACCTGCTCACTGGTTTTACCAAAACGACGTTCACGATTCGCAAAAGAGCCTATCGCTTTATCAAAACTGGATTCATTAAATTCAGGCCAAAGTTCATCGGTAAAATAAAACTCTGCATAAGCCATTTGCCAAATCAGGAAGTTACTAATGCGTTGCTCACCACCCGTACGGATTAATAAATCCACATCAGGTAATTCATTCAGGGAGATAAAAGCACTAATATCAGATTCGGTCATCTCTGCAACAGAGCTATCGGGATGTGCTAATTGCCACTGCTGAACAGCTTGCACAATATCCCAACGTCCACCATAGTTTGCCGCAATCGTTAGAACAAGCCCGCTATTTTTTTCGGTCAGCGACTCTGCCAAGGCGATATGAGTTTGTAACTCTTCACTAAAACCAGTTCGGTCACCAATAATGAGTAATTTGACATTATTTTCATTTAGCTTAGAGACCTCTTTCTGAAGTGCTTTTAAAAACAGGCCCATCAATTTATTAACTTCGTCCTGAGGACGTCGCCAATTCTCAGTACTAAAAGCGAATAAAGTTAAAGCCTTAACGCCTTCATTTGCACAATGTGTAACGAGGCGTTTAACTGAATTCAAGCCTTTTTGATGTCCTACAAAGCGAGGTAAGAAGCGTTTTTTAGCCCAGCGTCCATTGCCATCCATAATAATGGCAACATGTTGAGGCATATTTTTTTGAAGAATTTCTTGTGTCAAAACAAACCTTTAATGAGTCTGTGTAAAGCTCTGTTGAAATACATTGATACCGACAGAGCAAAACCTATTCAAATTTAGATCCAGATTAAAGAGAATCTAGAACGTAAAACGGCTCAAGAAGATCTACACCCACAGGGCTAAATCCGCTTGAACCGTTTTATTTAAGAGCCTACTAGCAACATTAAAACCAAGGCCTTATAAAATAAAACCGGTCAATTATGCCGTAATTGCGTACAAATAGCGACCTAAAGTTGAGCACACGGTCACGCAGAACAAAAGACAATTAGAATTCTAATAAGCTCGTTTCTTTTTCGGCTAAGGCATGATCTATTTTTTAATAATAGTGTCCGTAAATTTCTGAATTTTCTCTTCTGAATTACGCGCTTCATCTTCTGTAATGTCTTTTATCTTTTAATAAAGACTAGTCGTCGTGT
>VCMH01000013.1_pt1 | contig 50259 bp, 42 predicted proteins | sample 3385031 | NCBI WGS metagenome assembly VCMH01 (sample SAMN11833398, study PRJNA544312) | saline spring metagenome | isolation source: microbial filaments from arctic saline spring | place: Canada: Axel Heiberg Island, Nunavut | collected 2010-05 | reverse complement strand
ACACGACGACGTCATGAGATATTCTTTTTTTTGCTTTACTTGACCGTCTTTCGACGGCTTGTGTATGTGCAAGCAACGGTCGCCAACCACGGGATTTAATATTGCGTTTGAGTTCACGGCTAATGGTCGATTTATGACGTTTTAACTCGTCTGCGATAGTCGTAATGCTATATCCGGCACGTTTGAGTCCGTAAATGTGATATCTTTCTTCTAAGGTCAGTTGATGATATGTGCTCATTGGGCAACACCTCTTTTGTGTAGGAACTTAAAAGGTAGCTTATCAACTGGCCTTTTTCAATTCCTATAGGTGTTGCACTTACTAGTTGAATCTATGACCATAAAAAAGCGCCTAGTGCGCTTTTTTCGTATCAAGGCTACTTAAATGACGCTTTTACTTTGGTTTTAAAATGGTCGGTTTGGCTTTTTTATGGGTATGAGGGTAGTCCAAATTATAATGTAGACCACGGCTCTCTTTACGACGTTGTGCACTCATCACCATTAATTCGGCCACCATAACGAGGTTTCTTAATTCTAAGAGGTCGCTAGTCACAATATGTTGGTGGTAGTATTCATCAACCTCTTTATGTAGATTTCGTAAGCGTTGACGGGCACGTTTGAGGCGTTTGTTAGTGCGTACGATACCCACATAATCCCACATGACTCGGCGCAGTTCATCCCAATCGTGACTCACCAGAATCTTTTCAGCGGGATCGGTGATGCCGGTACTATCCCAGGGTCTAATTTCATGCTCTGTTTCCTCAGAAAGAGGAAAGGCCTTTTTAATGCTTTGAGCGGCCATTTTGGCAAATACCAAGCCTTCGGCCAATGAGTTGCTGGCAAGTCGGTTAGCACCATGTAAGCCCGTATAAGCCGTTTCACCAACCGCATAAAGACCGTCTAAAGTAGTTTGTCCTTCTAAATTGGTGATTACGCCACCGCAGGTATAGTGCGCGGCAGGCACGACTGGAATTGGCTCTCGTGTGATATCAATACCCACCTTAAGGCACCGTTCGTAAATGGTCGGGAAGTGTTTTTTGATAAAGCCGCTTGGTTTGTGTGAGATATCTAAATAGACGCAATCAATACCGTGTTTTTCATCTCATGGTCAATCGCTCTGGCCACAATATCTCGAGGGGCAAGATCTGCGCGTGGATCATAGTTCGCCATAAATGCGCTGCCATCAGGCAGTTTCAAAATGCCGCCTTCACCGCGAATCGCCTCACTGATTAGGAATGAACGATCCTTGGGGTGGTGTAAGCAAGTCGGATGAAATTGATTAAATTCCATGTTCGCAATACTACAGCCCGCACGCCAAGCCATCGCGATTCCATCTCCGGTAGAGGTGTCTGGATTACTGGTGTAGAGATAGGCTTTGCTTGCACCGCCAGTGGCTAATATCGTAAAACGAGCCGCAATGCCATAGATTTTTTCTTAGTTTTATTTAAAACATAGGCCCCTAAACAACGATTGCGCTTTTGATTCAAAATCAAATCAACTGAAATATGTTCTGGTAAAAGGGTGATGTTCGGGTGAGCTTTAACGCAGGAAATTAACGTATCTATGACAGACTGACCTGTATGATCCGCGGCATGAATCACTCGTCGATGACTGTGCCCACCTTCTTGAGTCAAGTGAAACGGAAAGGAGGAGTCACTATTCGCCTGTTTGCTAAAGGGGACGCCTAAGTCAATGAGTTCCTGGATGGCTTCCGTTGCATGGGTTGCGACGACAGTAACCGCTTTAGGGTCACACAAGCCTGCACCGGCATCTAGGGTGTCTGTAATGTGTGCATCAATGCTATCAAAAGGATCTAGAACACCTGCAATGCCACCTTGTGCATAATTAGTACTGCCTTCATTTAAAGAGGATTTTGCCAATAAAATGACGGAGTAATTCGTGGCCAGTTTAAGTGCCGCCGAAAGTCCGGCGATGCCGCTACCGATGACTAATATGTCAGTTTTTAAACTATAATTATGGGTTGAAGTGGCCACGCAGGAACCTTTTAATTTCTGTAAACTTGATCTTAATGTGAGTCGTAAATAACGAACTAAACTTGAATAATTTATTTAATGGTAGCATATTATATTTAAATACTGGCTAAGGACTGTTTTTTTATGGACCAAACAGTGTGCAACTACAAGTGGGTGTTGCGGATAAAATTTCTAATTTTAGTGGGAAAAAGTGGTGTTAAGTAATGAATAAGAATGTGATTGAAAATACTCAGCAGACAGAATCTTTGTCCAGCAGTGGTCCGCTGGACTTAGGTCAGGCTGCTGATCTTGATAATCAGACGGGTGATGAACCACATTTATTAAGTGAATCAGGCATTATCTCCTCTATTGACGGAGAGTTTGCCTATGTGGATGCTCAACGTCAATCGGGTTGCAGCGGCTGCGCTTCATCCTCGGGGTGCGGTACGTCTGCGCTGGCGACTTTGTTTACGAATGCTTCTCAAAGTGCCATTAAAGTGAGAAATAGACTCAATGTTCAAGTCGGTGATCACGTTATATTAACCCTAGATGAGTCACTATTGATTAAGCATTCCTTTATGGCCTACGGTGTACCATTAATGGGCTTATTTCTATTTGCAGTGTTGTTTAGTGTGTTGAGTGTGCGAGTTCTAGATGCCAGTGACACGGTTGCAGATATCGCCGCGATTATTGGCGGTTTTCTTGGAGTGGCTTTGGGCTGGTGGTTGACGCATACGATTTATCAACCGGTATTGCCTGAGATAAGCTTACCTAAGTCGTAGTCATTAAATACGATTTTCAGCAGATGACTTAAGGCCTAGCTTGTAAAAAATATTGGAAGTTCTGAAAATATAAGGGGACGCGATTGTGAAAAAAATGTCAGTTTTAACATCTTTAGTAGTGGCTATATGGCTAGGTTTTATCGCAACGACGACAATGGCTTCAACCGTTAATAGTTACGGCTTACCGGATTTTACCGAGCTGGTTGAGCAAAACAATCAGGTGGTGGTGAATATAAGTACCACAAAAAAGGTGGATCGCAGTCAATCGCAACCACACGCCCCGTTTCAAGGGATGCCAGAAGAGTTATTGCGTTATTTTTTTGGGCTTCCTGGTGGAGAGTTGGATAAATTTAGGGATCGGTTTGGTGGTAAACAACCTGACGTTCCTCAAGAGCAGCAGCAATCCCATTCGCTAGGCTCGGGTTTTGTGATTAGCTCGGATGGCTATATCTTAACCAACCATCATGTTATTGATGGTGCAGATGAAATTATTGTCCGTATGCGTAACCGTAAAGAGTTAAAGGCAAAAGTGATTGGTTCAGATCCCCGAACCGATGTGGCACTGTTGAAGATTTCGGCTAAGGATTTACCTTTTGCCAAAATTGGTTCTTTGGAAGAGCTTAAAGTCGGTCAGTGGGTCTTGGCCATCGGTCAACCATTTGGCTTGGATCATACTGTGACGCATGGCATTATTTCCGCTCTGGGTCGTGCTTTACCTGAAGATACTTATGTGCCATTTATCCAAACAGACATTGCCATTAACCCAGGTAATTCAGGGGGGCCACTCTTTAATTTAGACGGCGAAGTAATCGGTATTAACTCGATGATCTATAGCAAGAGTGGTGGTGCAATGGGTTTATCTTTTTCGATTCCCATCGATATTGCAATGAATGTAGTTGACCAGTTAAAAGATGGCGGTAAGGTCATACGTGGTTACTTAGGCGTTCAAGTGCAAGAAGTGACTAGTGAGCTGTCTAAATCATTTGGTTTAGTCAAACCAATGGGGGCTTTGGTCGGGGAAACCTTTCCTGATACGCCTGCAGCAAAAGCTGGGATTGAACCAGGTGATATTATTTTAGAGTTTGATGGCAAAGTAATCACCAAGTCTTCTGATTTACCGCCAATTGTCGGCGTGACACCGATTGGTAAAAAAGTTGATGTTAAGCTGCTACGTCAAGGTAAGGAGAAGACTGTTAGGGTTAAATTGGCTTCTCTGGATAAATCAGAATCCGCGGCGGCAGAACAAGCCAGTCGTAAGATGCACAACCTTTTAGGCGCTGAAGTTGAGGTCATGGATAAAGCAAGCTTAAGCCAATTGAAAATTCCATTTGGCATAAGGGTGATAAGCGTCTTTGCAGATCCGGCTTTAAGCGCGGGCTTACATCAAGGCGATGTTATCGTCACCATTGATTTTAAACCGGTAAAGAATATCAAGACACTAGATGAGTTGTTAAAAAGTTTACCGAAGAATCGATCTGTCGCGGTACGTGTCTTGAGGGAAGGGCACTCTCTGTTCTTACCGTTGATTCTAGATAAGTAAGCTTTAAAGAGTCCTTATCTTTATTAAGAGAATGAGAAAAGCTCTTCTTGGACTCGGTTAAGTTTACATTGTTCCTGATATGGCGATTAATCCATGCGAATCGCCATAAATTAGCGTAAAATACGCGCAATTAAATTTAAACCAAACCTTATTCGGTTATTGAATATGCAGGTGCCTTTTTTGAAAGGCTAACCCATTGAAAGTAATTGTAAAAACATCCGTTTTGAAGAATAAGCTGGAAGGGGACGATAGTCCCCTTTTTTTATAGACCGTATTGTCTGTTTTTTGAATCGGCTTAAATCGACCTAAGCCGGTTTTAAACAGAGACTACCTGGAGCATCAATGTCAGACGATTTAAAACATATTCGTAACTTTTCGATTATTGCCCATATCGATCATGGTAAATCAACCATTGCTGATCGATTTATTCACCTATGTGGTGGTTTATCGGATCGTGAGATGCAAGCCCAAGTGCTTGATTCAATGGATATCGAAAAAGAGCGTGGTATTACCATTAAAGCGCAGAGTGTGACGCTGAGTTACAAAGCGGATAATGGGGAAACCTATCAACTTAACTTTATTGATACCCCAGGACACGTTGATTTCTCCTATGAAGTCTCGCGTTCTTTAGCGGCTTGTGAAGGTGCTCTATTGGTAGTGGATGCCTCTCAAGGGGTTGAAGCGCAAACCGTAGCGAACTGTTACACGGCGATAGAGCAAGGTTTAGAGGTTTTGGTCGTATTGAATAAAATCGATCTACCCTCTGCCGAGCCTGATCGTGTGATTGAAGAAATCGAAGAAATTATCGGCGTTTCAGCCTCTGATGCCGTGCGCGCGAGTGCCAAAGCAGGTGTCGGCATTAAAGAAACACTCGAAGATATTGTGGCTAAAATCCCACCGCCAGTAGGTGATTTAGATGCACCCTTAAAAGCCCTTATTATCGATTCTTGGTTTGATAACTACCTGGGTGTAATTTCATTGGTACGCGTCATTGACGGTCGTATTGGTAAGAAAACTAAAATGAAAGTCCTGTCGACCAAAGATGAATATTTGGTCGATGATGTCGGAATCTTTACGCCAAAACGCACGCCTTCTCCGTATCTAAGTGCGGGAGAGGTGGGCTATGTAGTTGCGGGAATTAAAGACATTGATGGTGCGCCAGTGGGTGATACCTTGGTCGATGCCTCTAAACCTGATGTAGAAGCGTTACCTGGCTTTGCGCCCGCACAACCACGTGTTTTTGCGGGAATGTTCCCAGTCTCTTCTGAACAGTATGAAGATCTGCGTGCGTCACTGCGTAAATTGCGCTTGAACGATGCGGCTTTACATTTTGAACCAGAAAGCTCTGAAGCCTTAGGCTTTGGTTTCCGTTGTGGTTTCCTTGGTATGCTACACATGGAAATCGTCCAAGAACGTTTGGAACGTGAATATAATATTGATTTGATTGTGACGGCGCCAACGGTTATCTATGAAGTAGAACTGAAAAATGGCGAAATCATCAGGATTGATAATCCATCAGAACTACCCGACATGAGTTTGGTTGAAGCGATTCGTGAGCCAATCATTCAAGCGAATATTCTGGTACCACATGAGCATGTGGGAGCGGTTATGAAGCTGTGTATTGAAAAACGCGGCGTCCAGAAAGATATGCACTATTCGGGTGGTCAGGTTTCTATTAATTATGAACTGCCGTTAAATGAAGTGGTGCTTGATTTCTTTGATCGTCTTAAGTCGTGTAGCCGTGGTTATGCCTCGATGGATTACGAATTTAAACGCTTCCAACAAGATGACTTAGTTCGAATGGACTTCCTAATCAATGGTGAGAAAGTAGATGCGTTGGGGGTGATTGTTCACCGAGCGTTTGCCGCACAGCGTGGTAAAGTGATTGTTGAGAAGCTGAAGGATGTTATTCCTCGTCAAATGTTTGATGTGGCCATTCAAGCGGCTATTGGCGCTAAAGTCATTGGCCGCGCCAATATTAAAGCGTTACGTAAAAATGTGACGGCGAAATGTTATGGTGGCGATGTCTCTCGTAAGAAGAAATTATTACAGAAACAGAAAGAGGGTAAGAAACGCATGAAGGTAGTCGGTAATGTCGAGCTTCCGCAAGAAGCTTTCTTAGCCATATTAAGCACGGGAGAATCTTAATGAGCTTTGAACTTATTCTTGTCATTATCACCGCGATAACGGGGGTAATCACCTATGTAGACCGTATTATTTGGCGTCCAAAGCGCCAAGCTGCCATGATGACTGTCAAACAGCCTATCTTGGTGGAATACGCACGTTCACTGTTTCCTGTATTTTTGGTCGTATTGGTCTTAAGGTCTTTCATTATTGAACCCTTTAGAATCCCTTCTGGTTCTATGTATCCGACATTGCAGATTGGAGATTTTATTGTCGTCAATAAATTTGCCTACGGTGTCAAATTACCTGTTCTGCAAACCACTATTATTCCAGTCAGTGAGCCAGAACGTGGTGATGTTGTGGTCTTTAAATACCCGAATGATCCAGCAGTTGATTACATTAAACGTGTCGTTGGTCTACCAGGCGATAAAATCACCTATGTTGGACGCACCATCTTTATTAACGGTGACCCCGTCAAAAGTGAGTTTATGGGTGAGTATCACGGAACGGAATCGGGCGCGATTATGAATGGTGCCTCGGTCGTTAAAGAGACTTTTCCAAGCGGCTCGACACATAAAGTTTTGTTGGATATGGATAAATCGAGTCTCGATTTTGATACTGTATTGGTTCCAGAAGGGCATTACTTTATGATGGGCGATAATCGAGATCACAGTAATGACAGTCGTTTTTGGGGCTTTGTCCCTGCGAAAAATCTTAAAGGTAAGGCATTTGGAATCTGGATGCACTGGGACAACGGTTTACAGTTAAATCGTTTGGGTCAGGAGATTAAATAAGATGGTGACCAAAAAAACTGAAAAACTCCCCGTTGAACGTTTAGCTAAGTTACATCAATTAGCTAAAAAACTAGGTTATGAATACCACGATATTTCATACCTACAACACGCATTAACCCACTGTAGCGTTGGCTCTAAAAACAATGAGCGGTTGGAGTTTTTAGGCGATAGTTTGGTTAATTTTATGATTGCAGATATTCTGTTTCATCAGTTTTCAAACTTGCCAGAAGGCGATATGAGTCGTGTCAGAGCACATTTAGTTAAGGGCGATACCTTGGCTGTGATTGGTCGTGAATATAACTTGAGCGACTATTTGGTTTTAGGGCCAGGAGAGCTTAAGAGTGGTGGTTTTAGACGTGATTCGATTATAGCCGATGCCGTAGAAGCTATTATTGCCTCTGTCTATGAAGATGGTGGGCTGGATCTCTGTCGTGAATTGGTCAATCATCTGTATGAGGGCCGTTTACAAGTGTTAGACCCTAAAAAAGTAGGTAAAGATGCTAAGACTCGATTGCAGGAGTGGTTGCAATCAAAGAATCAGCCTTTACCTGAATACAGCATTATTAGTGTTAATGGAGCCGCACACGCACAGCAGTTTACGGTCTCTTGTTTCGTAGAAAAATTGAATACCAAATTTGAAGCAACGGCTTCGAATCGACGTAAAGCAGAGCAAAAAGCGGCTGAGTCCGCACTTGACGCTCTGGATAACCTGTAAAAGAGAAGACTAAAATGACTGAAAAAAAACGCACACTCGATCTAGAGGCTATTTTAGCCGGTGGCGATGACTCTAAAGAACCGACAGAGTATCAAACGGGCTTTGCGGCCGTGATTGGTCGCCCAAATGTGGGTAAATCGACCATTATGAATGAGTTGCTCGGTCAAAAGTTGAGTATCACGTCACATAAACCACAAACCACTCGTCACCGTATTCACGGTATCTATACCACTGATGAACACCAAATTATCTATGTCGATACTCCGGGTATGCATTTAGGCGGTGAAAAATCTATTAATGAGTATATGAACCGAACAGCTAACAGTGCGTTTGCTGATGTTGATGTGATTCTGTTTGTAGTCGAAGCTGGACGTTGGACCAAAGAAGATGACGCCGTTGCCAAGAAACTAGAAGGCATCGAAACGCCCGTAGTTGTCTTGATGAATAAAATTGATAACTACAAAAACAAAGAAGATCTGTTTCCGTTTTTAGAGACGGTTGCCGCTAATGTTCAAATGGATACTTTGATTCCGATTTCAGCCTATAAGAAAAGTGGCTTGAATTTAATCAAGAAAGAAGTGCTTAAGTATCTACCTAAACAAGAAAAAATCTTTCCAGAAGAGTATGTAACGGATCGCTCTCAACGCTTTTTAGCGGCTGAAATCATCCGTGAAAAACTGATGCGTACCTTGGGTGAAGAAGTGCCTTATGGTTCGACAGTTGAAATTGAACAATTCAAGTTCGATAAAGAAGAAGATCGTTGGATTATTAATGCGTTGATCTTAGTTGAACGCAAAGGTCAAAAGAAGATTGTCATCGGTAAAAAAGGTGAAATGATTAAAACCATGGGCATTCAAGCCCGTAAAGATTTAATCACCTTATTAGATGCCCGTGTTCATTTAGAGCTTTGGGTTAAGGTCAAAGAGAATTGGTCTGATGATGCCCGTGCTTTAGCCAGTTTAGGGTATGACGATAACTACAGCAGTTAAGTTCGTTTTCCAGTGGTTATAAGTTCTTTTAAATGGGTGTTAAGAGGCTCTCTTACACCTTAAAAATTACTTCGAATGCATTATTTTTGTAGGCGATCTTAAGAGTTAGGGATTTAAATGGAGATTGAACAGTCTGTTTTTGTCCTACACTCTCGCCCTTACCGTGAAACCAGTGCGTTGGTGACATTTCTCTCGCCCGATTATGGCAAGTTTAATGGCGTAGTACGGGGTGTTAGAGGGGGGCGAAAAACCGCGACTCAAAAAACGGCACTACTACAACCTTTTCAGCAATTGACTGTCTTGTGGCGTGAACGAAGCCACAAACCTTCTGATTTAGTCTCCATTCAACAAGTCGAACTCAATAATTTACGTTTCCCATTGTCCGGTGATGCGAGTATCTGTGGTCTCTATCTCAATGAGCTGTTATATCGTTTATTGTTTGCACAAGTACCGGTAGAACCTCTCTATAATCATTATCAACAAGCTTTGTATCAATTGTTGGCGGCCAAAAATAGAAGTGACCAGGCCTGGTCATTGCGTCAATTTGAATACCAACTGCTTAATGAGCTTGGTCAGGGCTTGATCTGTGATGTAGATCTTCAGCAACAGCCTATAGAAGCCAATGTTTTATATCATTTTTACCCAGAAAATGGGGCGATTAGAGCGGATATGGACGGCATTGGTAATGGCATCCCGATTCAGGGAGAGTGTTTGTTAGCGTTAGCAGAAGCTACTTTTTGTGAAAGTTGCTTAGGGCAGTGGAAACGACTATTTAGAGCTATTCTCAATCAATATTTAGGCAATAAACCGTTAATGACACGTCAACTTTTTAGATAATATAGCAACAATTTACACAGAACATTTACTCGGCAAGAGTTTACTTTCAAATTTACCAAGGAATAATCATGAATCCAATTTTTTAGGTTTGAATATTGATCACGTCGCGACGCTAAGACAAGCGCGCGGTACTACCTATCCAGACCCTATTAAAGCGGCATTAGATGCTGAAATGGCCGGAGCAGATAGTATTACATTACATTTACGTGAAGATCGTCGTCATATTCAGGATGAAGATGTTGCTTTGATCTCTGCGATGCGTCAAACCAAAGTCAACTTGGAGATGGCGGCTACAGAAGAGATGGTCAAAATTGCCTGTCAATATGAGCCTGAAGATATCTGTTTAGTGCCTGAGAAACGTGAAGAGTTGACGACGGAAGGTGGTTTGGATGTTGCCGGCCAAATTCCTTGGTTAACAGAGGTTTGTGAACGTTTAGCGCAGGCAGGGTGTCGTGTCTCTCTCTTTATCGATCCGGATGAAACTCAGATCGAAGCCGCTAGTGAGTGTGGTGCGCCAGTAGTTGAATTACATACAGGAACCTATGCAGAACTCACTAACCCTGCTGAGATTGAAGCCGAGCTTGAACGTATTCGTCATGCAACGGCCTATGCGGTGCGTTTAGGACTTGTCGTCAATGCCGGACATGGTTTGCATTATCACAATGTACAAGCGATTGCCGCCATTAAAGAGATTGAAGAGTTGAATATTGGTCATGCTATTATCGCCCAAGCGGTGTTTTCTGGTTTACCAGAAGCGGTGCGCGAAATGAAGCGCATTATGGTCGAAGCTCGCCAACAAGTGTATTTGAAATAAGACGTTCGCAGAATAGGTTAATGAAAGAGGGAATGCGATGATTATTGGAGTTGGAACCGATATTGTCGACGTTGAGCGTATTGCCAAGGTTTACAGAAAACAGGGTCAAGCCTTTGCCAATAGACTGCTGTCAGCTGATGAGTTAGTGGAACTAGACGATCAGCATTATCCTGAACGTTTTCTGGCTAAACGCTGGGCTCTGAAAGAAGCCGTTTCTAAAGCATTAGGCACTGGAATTGCACAAGGGGTCTGTTTTAAGGATATGACGATTGGCCATAAGTCATCTGGACAACCAATTCTTTCGTTAACGGGGTCGACTTTACGTAAAGCCGTTTCATTAGGCATTACCGATTGGTCGATTAGTGTGAGTGATGAAAAACACCATACGGTCGCTTTTGTGGTGGCTGAACAACGAGAGTGATTTTAGTCAAAAAAGGGCCGCCAGATCTGGTGGCCCTTTTTTTATAACCAATTTACGAGTAATTTTTTAAGGGTTGATATGTTATTGCAGCTTGAACTGACTAATAATAAACCCTTTGTGGTCGATGAAAATCAGTGTAAATTTTTAGCGAATTTTTTCGCGACAGAGTTAGCCAATATTCATCTAAAATTGGTAAGAGATTTAAGTTTTATTAGTCAGTTGGCGCACTATAAAGACGGCATGCAAATTTCCCATGTCAGCTATCTGAAAGCTAACCGTTATCAAGTCCATTTTGTCTATACCTGGCATATTTTCCAAGGCTGTATAGGGCTGGATGAAACCGGTGAGATGAAAGATAAAGCCACTTTTACAGTCTCTGAGTTGGGTGAGATTAAGGTCGATTTAAGTACCTTTGAAGCTCACTCTACCGCAGATGAATTATAAAAATTCCTTGCTAATGCAACGGTCTTAAAACAAGTAAGTCTAATTTTGAAGAGAGTAAGAAATGAATAAGAGTGTTTTGACTAATATTTTCGCGGCCGCCATTCTTGGAACGGGTTGGTTTTTAAATAATTCTATTGTAATGATGGTCGGACTGTTTGCCTTGTCAGGTGCCTTAACCAACTGGTTAGCCGTTTATATGTTATTTGAAAAGGTACCCGGCCTGGTCGGTTCTGGCGTGATTCCTAACCGTTTTGAAGCCTTTAAAGCCGCCATTAAAAACTTAATGATGGAGCAGTTTTTCAGTCAAGAGAATATTGATCGCTTTGTCGCCAGCAGTGCGAAAGAGTCCAAGTTCGATTTACAACCAGTGATCGCCAAGGTTGATTTAAGTGACTCTTTTACAAAGCTGGTTGAAGTCATAATGAACTCCTCTTTTGGTAGCATGTTGGGTATGTTCGGTGGAGCAGATGCGTTAACACCGTTAAAAGAACCTTTTATTGAGAATATGAAAACGTCACTGATTGAAATGACTCAAACAGAATCGTTTCATAAGCTGTTGCAAGAAGAGATGGATCAACCAGATGTCATGGCCGATATTCGTAGCAAGGTCGCTGAGATTATTGATGCACGTTTAGAAGAGTTGTCGCCACAACTTGTGAAAGAGATGGTTCAGCAGATGATTCAAGAACATTTAGGTTGGTTAGTGGTTTGGGGTGGTGTGTTTGGTGGCCTAATCGGTTTAGCTTCAGCACTGATCGTATTATAAATTTCGTGTTGAACGTTCCTAAATACAGAGTGACCATGACCAGGCCTGGTCACTCTGAAATCCACACTGAGTTTCGACTATGTTATTAATGGCATTTCCTTTCTGGGCGCTAATTTTCAGTGGTTTTGCACTGTTCTATCCGCAGTTTTTTGTGGATTTAAAGTCTTGGATTGTCCCCTTATTGATGGCGGTTATGCTCGGTATGGGGTTAACCTTAAGCTGGAAAGATTTTAAACAAGTCTGGCAGAATCGGTTGGTAGTCGGGTTAGGCATTGGTATTCAATTCTTAATCATGCCATTTACCGCTTGGTTTTTGTCACTGCTGATGGGACTCTCATTAGAGTTGACCATCGGCATGATGTTAGTCGGTGCCACAGCAGGGGGCACGGCTTCTAATGTCATGGCGTATCTTGCCAAAGGTGATGTCGCTTTGTCTGTGAGTATGACGTTAGTCTCGACCTTAGTTGCCGTCATTATGCTGCCTTTTTTGACTTGGTTCTATCTCGGCCAATCGGTTGATGTTCCAGTCACTTCGATGTTATGGATGTTACTGAAAATGATTGTCTTACCGTTACTCTTGGGTATGGCTTTAAATAGACTCTTTCACGATAAACTCTCGAAAATACGGCCTGTTTTCCCGCTGTTTTCAATGGGGGTCATTCTATTGATTATCGCCATTGTCGTTGCACTCAATCAGTCCAATTTACAAACCTTGGCTTGGACGGTTTTACTTGCGGTTATCTTGCACAATCTGACCGGTTTGGCTTGTGGTTATTGGCTCACGAGAAAGCTCGGCTACGACAGCGTTATTGCACGTACGGTTGCCATTGAGGTCGGTATGCAAAATTCAGGCCTCAGCGTGGCACTCGCCCTACAATATTTTAGCGCGGCCAGTGCTTTACCAGGTGCTTTATTCAGTATCTGGCATAACTTGTCAGGCTCACTGTTTGCCAGTTATTGGCAGGGTAGAGACAAAAGGTAAAGTCAGATAGTGTTCCTTTAATTTTATGAATAGCATCTTGTTAAAAGTCGCTTCTTCCCATTTTCACTCGCTTTCTAAATAAGAATATATTATGTCTGAAACCATGCCTAAAACCACGCCCAATATTCCTACCTTTATGGTTCCCAGCACGCTTGATGCGCAGCGTCTGTTTCACGGCCGAGGTCACGCCTATCCTGGTTTTGAATATCTGTCTATTGATTGGCTTAATCCAGTCGTGCTCATTACATTATATGAAGAGATGCCTGAAGAGCTCTTATTGCCTTTGGCTGAAACGTTATTGGCCCAGGTAAAGGGAAGTCGTTCTGTGCAGGTTCAATACCGCTATCTACCGAGAGCACCGATAGAATTGCTCTTAGGCGAGTCTGTTACGCAGACAGTGGTAGAAGAGTCTGGACTGAAATATCATATTAGTTTGGGCAGAGCACAAAACACCGGACTGTTTTTAGATATGGTGAATGGTCGTCACTGGGTAATGGAGCATGCTCAAGGTAAGGCTATGCTTAATCTTTTTGCTTATACCTGTGGGTTTTCAGTCGCGGCTATTGCCGGTGGTGCGTCCAAAGTGGTCAATCTGGATATGAGTCGGGCCTCGCTCTCCACGGGGCGTGAGAACCACCGTTTGAATCAGCATGATACGACTAAGGTGTTGTTTGAAGGGGTTGATATCTTTAAGTCTTTTGGGCGCATTAAAAAGCATGGCCCTTATGAGTTATTCGTTTGTGATCCGCCATCGTTTCAAAAAGGCAGTGTCGACATTAAACGCGATTACAAAAAGATCATTCGCCGTATTCCTGAATTTATGCAGCCTAACAGTCAGATAATGCTTTGTTTAAATTCACCCCATTTAAGCGAGCAGTTTTTACATGAGACTGTCGCGTTAGAGTGTCCCGATTGTGAATATATAGAATCCATTTCAACGCCCGAGGTGTTTGTAGAGGCGATGCCCGGTAGAGGGTTGAAGGTGGTTATCTATCGATATTTACCAAAAGTGGAGTGACGGTCTCTTGGATAAAACGGCTAAACAGGATTGCAGTTTGGCTTAGGATTCAAATTCAAGAAAGCAAAAAGCCCCTTAATGAAATGACATTAAGAGGCTTTTCAGGGCTTGATTCGATCTATGGATTCCAGGTTTTAACGGCTCTAATTAACATACAGTCGTCAAGGTTGCGCTGGAATTACTTACCGCGGTAAGTGATACGACCTTTCGTCAAATCGTAGGGTGTTAGTTCAACCTTAACGGTATCACCTGCTAGGATTCGAATGTAGTTTTTACGCATGCGTCCAGAAATGTGCGCCAAAATTTTGTGCCCATTTTCTAGTTCTACTTTAAAAAGTGTATTTGGTAATGTTTCTAATACGACACCGTCGAATTCAATAACGTCTTGCTTAGCCATAAGTTTTATATTAACCCTTGTAATAATTTGCGCGGATTATACCAACTTAGTTGTTTGAATTCAATTAATTATCTGCTTATAAGGACTATTTCAGGTAATTTAGGCGTATTTCTTCAATAAGGGCTTGGTATTCAGTCGGAATGCCAACTTTTTCGGTGGGTGCTTGCGGATTATGTTTGAGCAGCCAGCAAAGGAGGTTTTGGTCACTTTCACTTAAAAACGTCTCAAAAAGCTGATTTTTTTCAGGAGAGAGTTGCAGGTCAAGCGTTTCAACGAAAGCGATTAATAGCAGCTCACTTTCTAAGTTGCCACGCTTACATAAAAAGAGTAGCTTCCTGCGTTTGGCTTCAAAATCTGCTAAAAACTCCGTCTTTTGTGATTTATACAATTCGAGACTTAAGGGCATTATATTTCTTTAACCATCGTTGATTTCAATTCTTGAATCGCGCGACTGGGATTGAGTCCTTTGGGGCAAGAGTCGGTACAATTTTGAATGTGGCGACAGCGAAACGTTTGTGTTGGGCTATCCAGGTCTTTTAAACGGTCTATTGTCTGAATGTCGCGGGAATCAATGACAAAACGACTGGCAGCGAGCAGAGCAGCCGGGCCAGCGAATTGATCAGGATTCCACCAGAAAGAGGGGCAACTGGTTGAGCAACAACCACACAAAATACATTCATAAGAACCATCGAGTTTGGCGCGCTCTTCAGGCGATTGTAAGTGTTCGTGTTGTAGATCGAGCGGTTCACTCTGTAAAAAAGGCTCGACATCTTTGTATTGCTGATAGAACAGATCCATATCAATAATCAGATCTTTAATAATCGGCAGGCCTGGCATGGGTTTAATGATGACTTTTTGTGGCAAATCGGATAAAGGTGTAATACAGCTGAGACGATTACGGCCATTGACGTTCATGCCATCTGAGCCGCAAACACCTTCCTGGCAAGATGAACGATATGCTAGGCTTGGGTCTTGCTCGCGCAGTAAGTGTAAGGCGTCAAGCAACATATTGTCGGCAGAGAGAAGTGTATTGTCTAACTCAAAGGTTTGGTTGTAAGGGTCTTTATCGATTTGAGGGTTATAACGACTAATAATAAATTGCATGACAGTTCCTTACATTAAACACTTGAGTTTATCTGGACGTTAAATTTGCTAGACATTAATAAACACGTGGTTTTGGTTCAAATGTCGCATGGTGTTTTGGTTGTAAGTTAACGGCCTTGTACTCCAATCGATGCTCTTCTTGAAAATACAGAGTATGTTTCAACCAGGCCTGGTCATCTCGTTCGGTGTAGTCAACGCGTGAATGTGCACCTCGGCTTTCAGTACGGGCGAGGGCTGATGCTACCGTCGCAAAGGCGATGGCCACTAAGTTTTCTAACTCTAGCCCTGCCAGGCGCTCTAAATTGAAGACATCGTTAAAATCCGTTAAACAGACGTTATCCAAGCGTACTTGAATCTCCTGTAAATCATGGAATGCCTGCTGCATGGTTTGTTGGTCTCTAAATACGCCACAGCCCGTGTCCATGATTTGTTGCAGTGATTTTTTGATTTGAATAACACTGTCGATTTGAACAGATGTGTCGGCAGAAACCTCATTACGTTTTTGCCAACGTTGGAGGCGTTGTCTAATCGTATGAAGATTTAGATCAATGCCATTCTGATTCGAGCCTTGTAGTTTTAAGGTTTCTGAGATGGTTAATGCGGCTTTACGACCAAAGACAACAATATCCAACAGGGAGTTGCCACCTAATCGATTTGCGCCATGGACTGAAACGCAGGCGCATTCACCAATGGCATACAGTCCTGGGACAACTTTTTGTTCTCCTGAATCGTCTGGTGATACCACTTGACCTTGGATGTTGGTTGGAATTCCCCCCATCATATAATGGCAAGTAGGGAAGACGTGAATCGGTTCTTTGACCGGATCAATGCCTAAAAAAGTTTGGCTAATGTCACGAATTCCGGGGAGGCGTTCAGTGATGACTTCTTCTGGGATGTGACTAATATCTAATAGCACATAATCTTTATCTGGACCACATCCACGGCCTTCTTTGACCTCAATCGCAATGGCACGAGAGACGACATCGCGAGAGGCTAGGTCTTTAACTTTTGGTGCATACTTTTCCATAAAGGCGTCACCAAGGGCATTGCGTAACTTACCGCCTTCACCGCGCACCGCTTCAGAAATTAGCATGCCTTTGCCGGCCACACCGGTAGGGTGAAATTGCCAGAACTCCATATCTTGTAAAGGCAAGCCTGCACGTAATACCATGCCCAAACCATCACCGGTATTAATGCTGGCATTGGTGTTATTGCGAAACACTTGTCCTGCACCACCAGTGGCTAATAAAGTATGCGGGCTTTGTAAAATCTTATAAGCGCCATCGTGAATATTCATTACCAAGATGCCGCCGATTTCACCTTTGGGGGTTTTTAATAGATCGAGCGCGTAATACTCATCGTAAATGGTAGTGCCCAAGCGGATGTTCTGTTGATAGAGTGAATGTAATATGGCATGTCCGGTTCGATCGGCTGCGGCACAGGTGCGATACGCCTGCTCTTCGCCATAGTTTTGGCTCTGCCCGCCAAAAGCCCGCTGGTAGATTTTGCCGTTTTCCAGGCGAGAAAAGGGCACTCCAAAATGCTCCAGTTCACGCACAATTTCAGCCGCTTCTTGACACATGAATTCAATCGCATCTTGGTCGCCTAAATAGTCGCTGCCCTTAATGGTGTCATACATGTGCCACTGCCATTTATCGGGAGTGACATTGCCCAGTGCGGCATTAATGCCGCCTTGAGCGGCGACAGTGTGCGAACGAGTTGGAAAGACCTTAGAAACCATTGCGATCTTGTGACCCTCTTCGGTCAGCTTGAGCGCACAGCGCATACCGGCTCCACCAGCTCCAATCACAAGGGCATCATAAAATTCAATCGGAAAGTTTCCACTCAGGTTCATAGAGTTCCTATTCTGTTTTTAACGCGTAATATTTGCTTGGTGTTTTGTCGGGGGTTACGCAGGGGGGTAAGTGGCTTTTTTTTCATTAAAGAGTGCCGAAAAGAGTGACAACCAACCATAAGCTGTTGATCAATAATAACGCAAGCAAACTGTGATAAATCGTCAACCAGAGTGCTAAGTTTTTGCGAGGCAAATAATCAATCATAATGTCACGTAGACCGACCCATGCATGCACCAAAATAAATCCCAGGGCGATTAGACTGGCCAGGCTAAAAATCGGTTCGGCTAAATTGTGTGCCAGCGCATACAGTGTGTGGAATTTGGGTTGCTGCAATACTGTCCAGGCCAAAAAGGGGATGTATAACAAAAGGTAGAGTGCACTGATTCTTTGCCAAACGTGTGCTTTTTTACCTGAGAGATTTTTGAGTTTGACGTTAAATTCAATCATGACCAGGCCTGGTAAGTTATAAATAGGCTGATAAAAACCCAAATGGCCATCAGAAAAACAGTGATTAAATCGCTATTAATGATGTGATAGGGCTTGGGGTTTGTAAAGTGTTCAGCGAGCAGATGACGTAAGCCAGTAAGCCAATGAAAACTTAGCGCCATCCAAAAAGCGGTATGCAAGCAAAGTAGAAGCCAGTGGTCAGAGATGGATATAAGGGTAACACTGGGATCAATCAGCAAGAGGTTGGCTAGAGCCAGATAACCTATTAAGCTGATAATCAGTGCCAATCCGCTCAGGCGATGTCCGCCAGAGAGCAGTGCATTGATTGGAAAGTGGATGGCACTTAATTTTAGAAAGCGGGGGCGATTACCAGGGTGCAAGTACATAGGATAGTTTTTTCAGCCTCTTACAAGTCGTTATTCAATCCATCCATTCTACTGTGAATTTTAAAGCAGGTGGTGATAATTGTACGAATAATTTAGCTGTATATTTAATTTGACCAGGCCTGGTCAAATTAAATATTAAGGTGTTTTATTTTGTGCCTGGCAGTGCCCATAGGCCGCATCTGCCCAATCAATTGAAAATTGCCATTTTTGCGGTTTAAAAGGCTGATTTATTTGCTGCTGAATCACTCTTTCAAATTCCACTCTTGGGATAGCAGAAGCACCCAAACTATTTAAATGAGGGGTTTCAACTTGAATGTCAATCAACTCAAAGCCCCATGCCTTCAATTGCATCGCTAACGCGACTAAAGCGATTTTGGAGCTGTCTGATACTTTGGCAAACATGGATTCACCAAAAAACATCTTCCCAATGGCGACACCATAAAGGCCTCCGACTAATTGGCCTTCTTGCCAAACCTCTACCGAATGGGCATGGCCCGCTTGATGGAGTGAATGATAGGCGGTTAACATTTCAGGGGATATCCAAGTGCCGTCCTGGTCATCACGAGGAACGGTTGCACAGGCTTGCATGACATCGGTAAAGTTTTGATCTAATGTCACCGTGAGGGATTCATCCCACTCTAGTTTTTGGATGGTTTTGCGCAGACTGCGTTTGATTCTTAATGAATCGATAAAGAGAACGCTGCGCGGGTTGGGGGTCCACCAGAGAATCGGCTCACCAGGATTAAACCAAGGGAATATGCCACTACTGTAGGCTTGTAGTAGCCATTCAGGCGTTAAAGCACCGCCCACGGCGAGTAATCCGTCAGGTTCTGTTAAAGCCAAATTGGTCGGCGGAAATAGCACGGGTTTGGGGTCTAACCAGAAAGGAGTGTTAATAGGCATGTCTGTCATAAGTGCTTTAGTGGTATAGCTCGATTGAGGGAGGTTTTGTGATTGTTTAACAATGAATTTGAATGGTTTTAAACAATTTATATTCTGTAATTTTAGCACTAACGAGACCATAAACCGTTAGAATAACCTAAATTATTTAAGCCTTGATTAAAGGCTTAGATCTAGCCTTAAGTATTAACCTTATTTTATAGCCCATGTTTTAGTACGTAAATCAGTACAAAGCTCAGTAGCGAACTTTCTATTATTATGACTCAATTTGTTCATCTTCACGTCCATTCAGAATATTCAGTTGTCGACAGCACCTTAGGCATTAAGCCATTGGTGGCATTAGTGCAAGGTTGTGAGCAACCCGCTATGGCATTGACGGATCAGAATAATCTCTTTGCCTTAGTCAAGTTCTATAAGGCCGCAATGGGTGCAGGTATCAAACCTATTATCGGCTCGGAAGTCTTTATTGAAGATGAAAGTGGTGACGTTTTTAAGATGGTCTTGCTGGTTCAAAATGAAGCCGGTTATTTAAATCTATCACGCCTGATTTCGCAGAGTTATTTAAAGAACCAGAAAATTTATCAAAACAATATGCTCGGTTTAATAAAGCGCGAATGGTTAGAGGAGTTTAACGAAGGTTTGATTGCCCTTTCGGGCGCGCGTTTAGGGGATGTTGGGGTTGCTTTATTAGCTGAAAAGCCGAACCTAGTCGCAAGTCGTATTAAGTGGTGGCAGACACACTTCGCTGACCGTTTTTACCTGGAACTGATTCGCACAGGTCGCCCACAGGAAGAGGCCTATCTGACGTTAGCGATTGACGTTGCTTTGCGTTATGACTTGCCTGTCGTCGCCACTAATGATGTGCGTTTTGCTAAACCTGAAGATTTTGAAGCCCACGAAGTTCGTACTTGTATTGGCGCAGGTTATATCCTTGACGATCAAAATCGTCCTAAGCTCTATTCAGAAGAGCAGTACTTTAGAACGACCGATGAGATGGTTGAACTGTTTGCTGATGTGCCAGAAGCCATTACTAATACGGTTGAAATTGCCAAACGTTGTAGTTTGGATCTTACTTTAGATACTTATTTTTTACCTGACTTCCCCGTGCCGGAAGGCATGACGATGGATGAGTTTTTTATTGCCGAGAGTCATAAAGGGTTAGAGGAGCGGCTAGCCTTTTTATTTGGCCACTTAGATTCAGACGCCTATGACCTTAAGCGCATTGAATATTACGAACGCATCAAGTTCGAGTTAGACGTTATCCTGGAAATGGGTTTTCCTGGTTATTTCTTAATCGTTGCTGACTTCATCCAATGGGGTAAAAACCAACAGATACCTGTGGGTCCCGGTCGTGGTTCGGGGGCGGGCTCTTTGGTCGCTTATTCCTTGAAAATAACCGATTTAGATCCAATTGAATATGACTTGCTCTTTGAGCGTTTCTTAAATCCAGAACGTGTATCCATGCCCGATTTCGATATCGATTTTTGTATGGATCGTCGTGATGAAGTCATTGATTACGTGGCGCGACATTATGGTCGTGATCACGTCTCTCAGATTGTCACTTTCGGTACTATGGCGGCTAAGGCGGTCGTGCGTGATGTTGGGCGTGTATTAGGCTTGGGTTATGGCGTGGTCGATGGCATTGCTAAACTGATTCCGAATGAATTAGGCATTAAATTGGCAGGGGCTTTAGCGCAAGAAGAGGAGTTACAAAATAAATATGACAATGATGAGGATGCGCGTCAGTTACTCGAGTACGCCCTCAAGCTAGAAGGCACTGTGCGTAATACCGGTAAGCATGCTGGTGGTGTGGTCATTGGACCGAAACCTTTAGATAATTTCTGCCCAGTATTATCTGATCCGGATGGCTCTAGTGTCGTGACGCAACTTGATAAAAACGATGTTGAAACAGTCGGCTTGGTTAAATTCGATTTCTTGGGGTTAAGAACCCTAACCATTATTGATTGGGCATTGCAGTCGATTAACGTCAATAAAAAAGAGGGCGATGAAGGTTTTGTCGATATCGCGCGTATCCCTCTAGCCGATCAGCCCACTATTGAAATGATTAAAACCGGTAGAACCACCGGGGTTTTCCAGTTGGAATCCAGTGGTATGCAGAGTTTGATCGTCCGCCTAAAGCCCGATTCCTTTGAAGATATTATCGCTTTGGTCGCCTTGTTCCGTCCTGGACCGCTTGAATCCGGCATGGTTGATAACTTTATCGCGCGTAAGCATGGTAAAGAGAAGGTTTCCTATCCGGATGCACAATATCAACATGAGAGCCTTAGAGAGACTCTAGAACCAACCTACGGGGTTATTCTGTATCAAGAGCAAGTTATGCAGATTGCTCAGATATTGGCGGGTTACTCATTAGGTCAGGCGGATATGCTTCGTCGTGCCATGGGTAAAAAGAAGCCCGAAGAGATGGCTAAAGAGCGTTCTGGTTTTGAGGCGGGCGCCATTGCAAATGGCATTGACGGCCAGCTGGCGATGAAGATTTTCGATTTAGTAGAGAAGTTCGCGGGTTATGGTTTTAACAAATCCCACTCGGCCGCTTATGCATTAGTTTCTTATCAGTCTGGCTGGCTAAAAACGCACTATCCCGCTGAGTTTATGGCGGCACAGATTTCATCGGATATGGATAACACCGAGAAAGTCGTTCACATGGTGAACGAGTGTTATGCAATGGGTTTAACGGTGATGCAACCCGATATCAATACCGGTCAGGTGCACTTTAAACCCTACGCTGAGAGAACCGTGAATTATGGTTTGGGCGGCATTAAAGGCGCGGGTGAAGCGGCTTTGGAAGGTGTGATTGTTGAGCGTACTGCCAATGGAGAGTTTAAAGATCTATTCGACTTCTGTTTGCGTGTTGGTAAAAAGGTCAATCGTCGTGTGTTAGAAGCGCTGGTACGAGCCGGTGCTTTTGATAGTTTGCACGATAATCGTCAGTCGGTATTGGAGAGTATTCCAATGGCGCTCAAACAGGCAGATCAGCAGCTCAAAAATGACGAGTTTGGTCAAAATGATCTATTTGGTGAAGTGTTGTCGGTTGAAGAGAGCGGTGATTCTCAACTGTTAAATGTACCAGAGATGTCCGAAAAGCTGCGTTTGAAAGGTGAGAAAGTGACGCTGGGTCTTTATATGACAGGCCATCCAATTGATATGTACCAAAAAGAACTCTCCACATTGGTCAACGGTAAGTTGTCTAGCTTACGCCCGGAAAAATGGAAAAAAGTTTGGGTAGCGGGTTTAGTCATGGAATTGCGTAATAAAACCACACGTAATGGTCAAAGAATGGGCTTTGCGGCTTTGGATGATAAAACAGCACGTCTTGATATTGTGATGCGCCCAGCGGTTTATGAAGCGATTAAAGACACTGTTAAAGTAGATATGGTGGTGTTGGCCTATGGTGAAGTTGCAGAGGACACCTTTAATGGTGGTATCAAACTGGATGCAGAGCAGATTGTCACCTTAGCTGAGGCACGAGTGGAAAAGGCCAGGGCGATTAAGTTATCGGTCAATGAGTTGACGGTGCCATTGAATAAGATCAATGAATTAAAAATTTTATTAGGGGCTTATAGTGCCGAAGTTGGATTGCCTGTAGTGATTGATTACACCAATCAAATTGCGAATGTTCAGATGAAAAGTAATGATGGCAATTTGTATCTGCCTGAAGACGATTTGTTAGAAGCGCTGGCGGCACAAGGTTGGCAGCCGGAAGTGGTTGTATAGACCATAAATTATGGTGTTGTCACAAGTGGCTCTACGCTCACATGGTTTGGTAAGGCCGCAGGACATTCCAGGCCTGGTCACTTTTAAATTTTTTGGTAAAGATGACATTAAATAAGACCACTTCAAAAGCGGTTTTAAAAGCCACTTCCTATGTGAATTCAAGAATGTTTTTTATTCAAAAAATTGGCTAAACTCAGCCACCTCTACTCGAGGGGTGCGGTACTGATTGACCGCATGTTCTTTATCTTCGTAACCTAACGCCATCCCACCTAATAAAATCAGCGACTCATCATAGTTGAGGAAGTTTTTAATCAGTTTAGGAAACTCTCCTAAAGCGCCTTGGGGGCAAGTGGCTAACCCCTCTTCTTCAGCCAGTAACATAATGTTTTGTAGAAACATACCATAGTCCAGATACGAACCCGTTTCTAATACTGGATCCATAAAAAACAACAGCATAATCGGAGCGTCAAAAGCGCGATAATTGGCTTGCCATTGTTGAATGCGTCGCTCTTTATCCTCACGTGAAATTTTTAAGGCTTTATAAAGTTCTGTGCCAGTCGCAATACGACGGCTTTTATAAGGTTCTACCCAGTCCGTCGGGTAGTAGTGATAATCCATCGACTCTTTTTCACCGCTTTCAAACGCCGTTTGCATCTGTTGTTGCAGTGATGATTTACTTTGTCCGCTCACAATCGCAACCTGCCAGGGTTGCGTATTGACGCCTGAAGGCGCAAAGCGTGCCGACTCCAAAATACTCTCTACCTGCTGCTGGCTGACGGCCTCGTCTAAGTAAGCTCTTGTCGAATGACGTTGTTTAATAGCCTGTGTGACGTTCATTTGAGTGAATCCTTTATCGTTGGTCGTTAATCATAGCGTTCAAGCCATTTAGTTTGCACAACACTATAACAAGGAAACTTGCTTTGATAGAGTGTCAACTGATCTACTGTCACTCTCATATCGTGACAATTTTGTAGGACAGAAGGGATTTCGATGGTTTCTGCATCAGCTGTTTTGGGTATTTTACCTAAGCTTATATGGGGTCTAAAGGCCTGCTTGGAACGGTTAAGCCCAAACGCCTTGAGTTGCTCTTCAATCTCTCTAACCAGGTAGTTTAATAACAGTGTGTTTTGCAAACTGGCGGCAATCATATGGGGCGCGTGCTGGTTTGGAAAGAGTCTAATGCCTTTAATTTCAGCCTCAAAAAACTCATGCCCTCGGCAAACCCGTTCGGCATGCTCGCGACAATATCGGCTACCTTCTCTGGATCGAGCTTGCCTCCTAAAAACTGTAGAGTTACGTGGTAGTTTCTCAGTGGAAACTAAATTATTTTCTTTCCCCAGGCCGTACTTTTTAAAGTTTGGACATTATCAATTAATAGCTGGCTTGTCTGCTGATCTATGGGGATGGCGATAAAGGCACGCATTTTCACGCTCTCTGTTTTTAAGGCTAAAACTGTTTGATCTAGTTCTTAAATCAATCTTAAAGGAGAATTTTAATGAAGTTAGGGTATTCATTTTACATTAAGGTCATTGCATTAAAAACAAACTCAGTGAAGTGAGATTTAATTAAGTTTTAAACCAAATGGAGCTTACTCAATAAAGCTTTAAATGAGTGAAGTTAAGTTATTCGCTTTTATTATGGGAAACTTTGCGGAGAGTCCTTTAAATTTGAAGGGGAGCAAGGTAAACTTATGCGATAATTATTATGAAATGGCGTTGCCATCAATTCTTGAAAAATCACAGAGAGTGTTTCCATGTCTAAAATCGAATCTATCCTAACTGAAACGCGTGTTTTTGAGCCTTCTGCTGAAACCCTAGCCAGTGTTGCGATTACTCAAAATAAGCTAGATGAAATGTATACGGCGGCCGCGAAAGATAATGTTGGCTTTTGGTCTGACTTAGCGCGTGAAAAACTCTCTTGGTCAAAACCCTTTACAGTCGGCCTAGATGACTCAAATGCGCCGCATTACAAGTGGTTTACGGATGGTGAATTAAACGTTTCTTATAACTGTATTGATCGACACCTGGATACTAAGAGCGATAAGTTGGCGATTATCTTTGAAGGTGATCAGGGTGATATAGAGCGTTATACCTATAAAGAGTTACATGATCACGTTTGTCGTTTTGCCAATACGCTGACGGCACAAGGCATCACTAAAGGCGATCGCGTTATTATCTATATGCCAATGATTCCTCAAGCCGTTATCGCGATGCAGGCGTGTGCTCGTATTGGCGCAATACATTCAATTGTATTTGGTGGTTTCTCTGCAGAAGCGCTTAAAGATCGTATAGAAGACGCGGGTGCTAAGTTGGTGATTACCACCAACGGCAGTCGTCGTGGTGGCAAGACCATCCCTTTAAAAGGTGCTGTGGATGAAGCGCTTTCAAAAGGTTGTGACAGTATTAAAAAAGTCATTGTATATCGCCGAACAGATGATGAAGTGATGATGAAAGAAGGCCGTGATATTGATTGGTTTGAGGCTGAAGCAGGTATGAGTGACTATCATGATCCTGTTATGGTGGAATCGGAACATCCTCTATTTTTGCTTTATACCTCAGGTTCAACCGGTAAGCCAAAAGGCGTTCAACACAGTACCGGTGGCTATCTGCTAAATGCGCATGTCACCAATGAATGGATGTTTGATTTAAACGACAGTGATGTCTTCTGGTGTACTGCGGATGTAGGTTGGATTACTGGGCACACTTATGTCGCTTACGGACCTTTATCGGTCGGCGCAACGATGTTAATGTTCGAAGGCGTACCAACTTATCCTGATGCTGGACGTTTTTGGCAGGTCTGTCAAGATCACGGCGTCACCGTTTTCTATACGGCACCAACGGCGATTCGTGCATTAATGAAATTTGGTGGGGATTTACCGAATAAGTATGACCTTTCTAAATTACGTATTTTGGGGACAGTCGGTGAGCCGATTAATCCAGAGGCTTGGATGTGGTATTACGAAGTTATTGGTGGCAGTCGTTGTCCGATTATTGATACTTGGTGGCAGACAGAAACCGGTGCGCACATGATTGCGCCTTTCCCAATCACGTCGCTTAAACCAGGTTCTTGTACCAAAGCTTTACCAGGCATTGATGCCGCAATTTTAGATGAAGATGGTAATGAGTTAGGGCCGGGTGATGGTGGTTTATTAATCATTAAGCAACCATGGCCTTCGATGATCCGTACTATTTGGAACGATGATCAGCGCTATAAAGACACTTATTTCCCATTAGAGGGGAATAATTACTATGTCGTCGGAGACAGTGCCCATAAAGACAAAGATGGTTATTTCTGGATTTTAGGCCGTATTGATGATGTTTTAAATGTTTCAGGCCATCGTTTGGGAACTATGGAGATTGAATCGGCTTTAGTCTCTCATCCTTTAGTGGCAGAAGCGGCCATAGTAGGACGTCCGCATGATATTAAAGGCGAAGCAGTTTCAGCTTTTGTGGTATTGAATGTCGATACTCCTGAAGGCGCTGAGCGCGAGGCATTAATTCTAGAGTTACGTAATTGGGTTGCCAAAGAGATTGGCCCAATTGCTAAGCCAGATGAGATCCGTTTTGGAACGAACTTACCGAAAACACGCTCTGGTAAAATTATGCGACGTTTATTGAAAACGATTGCTAAAGGCGAGGAAGTGACTCAGGATACTTCAACACTTGAAGATCCAAGTATTTTGGATCAGTTTAAAAATCAGAAATAAGCTCATTTTTAAAAGAGCTAAGTACGCTTGTTAAGCGAATTTTGTTTAACTAAGTGGCTATCGAAAAAGCCCTATTTTGACCAGGCCTGGTCAAATAGGGCTTTTTTTTATATTTTTTATGACGTTGTGATTCTTTTACAAAAGAACTTAGAGCTTTTTTAAAAATCTTAACGTGATGAAAAATAATCATAATTTTGTGCGAGGTTTTTTTAGATAGAGGTCATAAAATTTTTATAGTCACTCATCAGTAATACCTGTTGTTACTAGGGGTGGTAAAGGCTGATAATAAAGAGGTTTATTGGTATTAATGCCATAAAAAGGTGTGTATTTTATGCCTGCCTACCAAATTAGGTTTCGACTAGAGCTTAGGTAAGGACGGGTAATAACGTACCATTTTAGAACATCTCAACCGAGGAGAGATACATTGGATCAAGCTAAGATAGAGAAGATTAAAAGTCTTCCAGAATATCAGCAGTTAGTAAAGGAACGCACCAGCTTAGCCTGGAAGTTGTCACTTTCTATACTGGTGGTTTATTACGGGTACATTATGCTATTAGCATTTAACTCTGAGTTCTTCACAACAATTGTCAGTGGAGAGTATGTGTCAATTGGTTTCCCTATTGGGGTCGCCATTATTATATTTTCTTTTTTATTAACGGGTTATTACGTTAAGAAAGCAAATGATGATTTTGACGTTTTGACAGCAAAAATTAAGAAAGAGGTTGAATGATGAACTCACTTTTCAAAACATTATTTAGCTTTATGCTTTTGGCACTGTTGCCAATGGTTGCAATGGCAGCGGGTACGATTGAATCTGATGGCACTAAAGTAGCTACCAACTGGCCTGCAATTTCGATGTTTGTCGCATTTGTTGGTCTAACTGTCTATATCACTTATTGGGCTGCAAAGCGTACTAAGTCCGCTAAAGATTTTTATGCGGCTGGTGGTGGTATTACTGGTTTGCAAAATGGTCTAGCGATTGCCGGTGACTATATGTCAGCTGCTTCGTTTTTGGGTATTACAGGTATGGTTTACCTTAAGGGTTACGATGGTTTGATTTTTGCCATTGGTTTCTTGGTAGGTTGGCCGATTATCTTATTCTTAATGTCAGAGCGTCTACGTAACTTAGGTAAATATACTTTTACCGATGTTGCTGCTTACCGTTTCAAGCAAACGCCAATCCGTGTATTAGCGGCTTTCGGTAGTATTGCTGTTGTTATCCTGTATCTGATTGCTCAGATGGTAGGGGCAGGTAAATTGATTGAATTACTATTCGGTTTAGACTTCGACTATGCAGTTGTCATGGTAGGTGTGTTGATTATCGCTTACGTTTCATTTGGTGGTATGTTGGCAACGACTTGGGTACAAATCATTAAAGCCGTCTTATTGCTTTCTGGTGCGACCTTTATAGCGATTGCTGTAATGTATCAAATGGACTTCAGTTTCGATACGTTGTTTAAGACAGCGGTTGAGAAGCGTGATGGCGATATGAGCATCTTGTTCTCTGGTGGTTTTGTTTCTGATCCTATCAACGCGATCTCTTTGGGTATTGCTCTAATGTTTGGTACAGCGGGTCTACCGCATATCCTAATGCGATTCTTCACGGTTCCTGACGCTAAAGAAGCGCGTAAGTCAGTCTTCTATGCAGCCGGTTTCATTGGTTTCTTCTATATCTTAGCGTTTATTATCGGTTTTGGAGCGGTTGCTTTAATCGTCGGTGGTGAATACTTTGTTGATGGTAAGTTGATTGGTGGTAATAACATGGCTGCGATTCACTTATCAAGTGTGATTGGTGGTGATTACTTCCTAGGATTTATTTCTGCGGTCGCGTTTGCTACGATTCTAGCGGTTGTTTCTGGTTTAACCCTAGCGGGTGCATCAGCAATTTCTCATGATATCTATGCGAATGTTATCAATACGAATGCAACAGAAGAGCAAGAAACTAAAGTCGCACGTTACGCTACAATCGTAATTGGTGCTTTGGCGATTATCTTCGGTATTGGGTTTAAAGACCAAAACATCGCATTCGTTGTTGCCTTAGCATTTACGATTGCAGCTTCGGCTAACTTCCCAGTCTTGATTATGTCTATGTACTGGAAAAATATGACCACACGTGGTGCGGTTATTGGGGGTTGGTTAGGTCTAAGCTCCGCGGTTATTATGGTATTGTTAGGACCTGTTGTTTGGACTCAAATCCTAGATATGGGTGCTGCCATTGTGCCTTATAAGTTCCCTGCTTTATTCACAGTAACGATTGCATTTGTTGGTATTTGGTTCTTCTCAATGACTGATAAGTCAGCGCGTGCTGCTAAAGATAAAGAAGGCTTTGAAGCTCAATTTATCCGTTCTCAAACGGGTATTGGCGCTGAAGGTGCATCAGAGCATTAATAGGCTTTGATACATTAAGAGTGATATTTCACTCTTAAGCTGAAATCGCTTCCAAAGCGATTCAAATAAAAAGGGATGGTTACTTTGTAACCGTCCCTTTTTTATGTGTAAAATAAATCATCTTAATTCATTTCAATCCAATGAGTAGGCACCATGGCTATTGAGCAACAAGCAGAGTTTTTACAACAGATTCCCCCTTTTGGTTTGATTGATCCCTCAGATCTCAGGCAAGCCGCATTGAGTATGGATGTTATTTATTTACCGACAGGCGCCGTCGTGCCGCTATTGGGAGATGAAAAGTCGTCTGAGTTAGGGGCTTCAGCGTATCTCTATTTTGTTATTAAGGGTGTAATTGCAGAAGAGTCTCAAGGTTTAGTGGTTGGACGCTATAGTGTTCGAGGTTATTTTGGTGAGCGTAATGTTTTAAAAATGCAAAATGCCACCGCTCTATTAAAGTCAAAGGAGATGGCTAATTCAGATTCTGTTTTTAGAGTGTCGGAAGAAGCGATTCTGTATAGGATGCCTGCCGCCGTCTTTTTAGAATTGTTTCAGCACTATGAAGATTTTCAACAGCATTTTAATACCAATATCGTCGATAAGCTGAATGCAATGCATCATGCTGTACAAACAACGACTTCAACTGAAGTCATGATGGATACTGTTTGTTCCGCACCGATTCAGCCTCTGGTTATGGTCTCTGATGCAGAAACCTTGCAGGTCGCTATTCAGAAGATGGTTGAGTATAAAACAGATGCCTGTGTGGTCGCCCTTCATGCAAAGACCTCTTTTAATGATCCAAAAGAGAGTGGTAAGGCGAATGAAGTTAAATATGGAATAGTCACTTCAACCGATATTCTCAAGTTAATTGCGTCAGGTCACACAGAGTTATTGCAACAGGATTTAGCGAGCTCCGGATTGGCTAATGGGCCATTGTTAACGGTACATGAGTTTGACTATCTGTTTAATGCCTTACTTAAAATCACACGCTTTCAAGTTGATCGTTTAATCGTAAGAAGTGATACAGGCTTGGTTGGTTTTTTAACTCTGAAGGATTTAATGAGTCTGTTCGCCAATCAGTCGGGTCTGGCTTTATTAAAGGTTGATAAGGCTGAATCTGTTAATGATCTACACGCGGTAGCCCAGCAGATCGATCAATTAATTGAGAATTTGAACCGTAAGGGAATTAAAACTCATTATATTGCTAAGTTAGTTAATGAGTTGCATCGTAAGATGATTCGCAAATTGGTGGACCTACTCTTACCAGAAGAGTTGCAAGCAGAAGTCTGTTTGATTGTTATGGGCAGTGAAGGTCGTGCAGAGCAGGTCGTGAGAACAGATCAGGATAATGCATTGATTTTTTCTAATGAGTTGTCTAAGAAAGCGCAGGAGCAGTTAGAGATATTTGCTGACTCGTTTACTCAGGCCATGATAACCATTGGTTTTCCAGCGTGCCCAGGGAATATTATGCTTTCTAATCCAGTGTGGCGCCAATCACAGAGTCAGTTTTCAGAAAATGTACGAGAGTGGTTTGACCACCCAAATCATGAAAGCTTTATGCAGATCGCTATTTTATTTGATGCAGAGGTCGTTCATGGCCACTCGGATTGGCTGTTAGCTCTTAAACGCAAGCTACAAAGGCGCATGGCCGATAATCCCATTTTTTTAAGGCATTTCGCCAAAGCGGTTATTCAGTTTGAAACGCCTGTCAGTTTTTTTGGTGGCTTGCGCACTGAAAAAACCTCGGGTACAGAGTCAATAGACCTTAAAAAGGGCGGTATTTTTCCAATCGTGCATGGTGTTCGTTGCTATGCCTTGGAATGTAAGATTCAACCCACTAATACGCATTGGCGAATAAAAGCCTTAATTGATTTAGGCGTGTTTAAAGAAAGCTTTGGCATAGAGTTAGGGGAAACGCTGAATTTTTTAAATACCTTACGTTTGGAGTCGATGCTAAAGCAAGTCAATCAGCTTGATTCTGAAATAGACAGTTTTAGTGATGTGTCTAAGGATGCAAGGGCGGTACCGAATAATTACATTGATGTTAGTGACTTATCACATCTGCAACAAGATCTACTTAAGCAGTCTTTGAATGTGGTTGAAACATTTAAAAAACGAGTCACCAAGCACTTTAAACTACACGAGATGTTATAGATGTTGGCTTGGTTGAATGGTCTTTTGTTAAGACGCCAAAAGCGTAAATTAAAAGAGCCAGGATTTGAGTTCCTGTTCAATGAGGAAGTTCCTGGTTCTTATGTCTGTTTTGATTGCGAAACAACGGGGTTAGATCCTAAAAAAGATAAAATTGTCTCGTTAAGTGCTATTAAGATTCAAGGAAATCAGGTTTTAACGAGTCAAAGTTTAAATTTGTTAATTGAGCAAGAGGGTCTTATAGCGGCCGAAAGTATAGTGGTACATCGTATCCGTAATATTGATGTCGTCGAAAAGGAATCAAGTTCAGCCAGGCTCATGACAGAGGCGCAGGCCATTAAAGAGTTTTTAGAATTTATAAAAGGATCTACTTTGGTGGGCTATTATTTAGAATTTGATATTGCTATGGTGAATCAAGTCATTAAGCCTTGGCTGGGAGTAAACTTGCCGAATCGACAGGTTGAAGTGTCAGCGCTTTATTATGATCAGATGGTCCGTCTTGCAAAACGTTCAGGTCAACAAGGTTTGCAGCAACCGAATATAGATTTAACCTTTGATAAAATTTTACATAAACTAAAGCTGCCGAACCTAGGTCAGCATGATGCCTTTAGTGATGCGCTGATGACGGCTTTGATTTTTGTTAAATTACAACAAGATAGAAATTAGAGACTCGCGGATTGCTAGAATAAATAAAGGTAGATACCTTGACAAAACGTTAGTTTTAGATATAATCACCACAGCTTTTTTAAAAAAATTATTGAGCGGAGTTTTGAACGAACGAACTCCGGCTCAAATTTTAAAAAAACCCCGTCTTTACGGGGTTTTTTGTTATTTGAATCCAGATAATGTTATCTGGAAATGTAGTGGAAGTAATCTTTTGAATTTAGAAGAAAAATTAGAAAACCTATTAAAGCCAACGATTGAGTCAATGGGCTTTGAATTGTGGGGCTTTGAGTACCTACCCGCCGGTCGTCATTCGATTTTAAGAATCTTTGTCGAAAAGTCAGATATGGGTATTACCGTAGATGATTGTGCCGCAGTGAGTCGCCAGGTCAGTGCCATTATGGATGTTGAGGACCCAATCAGTAGCGCGTATATGCTAGAGGTCTCTTCTCCTGGAATGGACCGCTTATTATTTAAACCTGAACAGTTTAAACTCTATCTTAATAAGCCGATTCAAGTTAGAACCGCTGTCGGTGTATTGGGTCGAAGAAAGTTTAAAGGCCCTTTTAGTGTTGGCAAACGATACGATGATTGGCATTGAGATAGATGGTGAATTATATGAAATCACCTATGACATCATAGATAAGGCCAATGTGGTCGCAGAATTTTAATCGAATTCGTTAATTCGAATTCGGTTTGTAATAGTTTATAAAAATATTAGGACGTTGACAGATGAGTAAAGAAGTTTTAGCCGTCGTAGAAATCATGGCGAATGAAAAGGCGTTGATAAAGAAATTATTTTGACGCAATTGAAACCGCTTTAGCAACCGCAACACGCAGAAGCAATGACGATGAGATTGATGTTCGCGTTGAAATTAACCGTATTACCGGTGATTACTCAACTTTCCGTCGTTGGGAGGTGATTGATGATGCGACCGCAATTGAAGATAATGTGGGTTGGTACATTCGTGAGATGGATGCTATTGATGAAGATCCTAATGCCCAAATCGGTGAATTTATTGAAGAATCAATAGAGTCTATTGAATTTGGTCGTATTGGTGCGCAAACGGCCAAGCAGGTCATTATTCAAAAAGTTCGTGAAGCTGAGCGTAAGAAGGTTGTAGAGATCTACTCTAAACGTATTGGTGAGATCATCACGGGTCAGGTTAAGCGTGTTGAACGTGGTGATGTTATTTTAGATTTAGGTGATAACGTTGATGCAGTGATTCCACGTAACCAGTTAATTGCACGTGAAAACTTCCGTATGGGTGACCGTGTTCGCGCTTACTTGCAGGAAGTGACTTTCCGTCCTCGTGGACCACAGTTGACTATGTCTCGTGCATGTAAAGAGATGCTGACAGAATTATTCAAGATTGAAGTGCCTGAGATTGGCGACGATCTAATCGATGTTATGGGTGCGGCTCGTGATGTTGGATACCGCGCTAAAGTGGCTGTTCGTGCAAATGATCCGCGTTTAGATCCGATTGGTGCTTGTGTTGGTATGCGTGGTTCACGCGTTCAATCAGTCACGAATGAAATCGCTGGTGAGCGTATTGATATTATCCTTTGGGATCCTAATGACGCGCAGTATGTGATTAATGCGATGGCACCTGCTGAAGTATTATCGATTATGGTCGATGAAGATAAGCACACCATGGATCTATCAGTAGAAGACGAACAGCTTTCTCAAGCCATTGGTAAAAACGGCCAAAATATCCGTTTAGCCAGTGAATTGACGAGTTGGGAATTGAACGTTATGACTCAAACAGAAATGAATGAGAAACATGATGTTGAATCTAAAGGCCAGATTGACATTTTTGTTAATGCATTAGATATTGATGAAGAAATGGCTGATGTGTTAGTAAGCGAAGGTTTTGTAACGCTTGAAGAAGTCGCTTACGTTCCAGCGAATGAAATGCTACAGATTGATGGTTTTGATGAAGATATCGTTGCTGAACTTAAGCAGCGTGCAAAAGATGCATTGTTGACTAAGGCGATTGCTGAAGAAGAAAGAATCGCATTAGCAGAACCTGCAGAAGACCTTCTTAGTTTAGAAGGCATGACCGAAGAAATGGCTAAACAGTTAGCCAGTAACGGTATCATTACACAAGAAGATTTAGCAGAATTAGGCACTGATGAAGTGCTTGAGTTCTTAGAACTAGATGAAGCAACGGCTGGAGAATTAATTCTTAAAGCACGCGCTCCATGGTTCGAAGAATAAAAGGGAGAGACTCAATGAAAGATGTATCAATAAAAGAATTTTCGGCAAAACTCGACCTTTCTGTAGATAAATTATTAACGCAGATCGAAGCTTCAGGGATTAAAGGCAAAAAAGCTGGCGATTCAATCAATGATGACGAAAAAGGTAAACTTTTAGGTTATCTAAAAGGTTTGCATGGTGAAGAAGGCGATGCACCTAGTAAGGTGACTCTACGTCGTACTCAAACGATGAACCTTTCAGCTGGTTCAGGACGTGATAAACGTAGTGTTAAAGTTGAAGTTCGTAAAAAACGTACTTACGTTAAAAAAGACGATGCAGTAGAAGAACCTGTTGTTGAAGAAGTCATCGCGCCAGTTGAAGCCGTAGTTGAAACTAAAGTTGAAGCTCCAGTAGAGACTAAGGTCGTTGAGAGCGAGGCTAAAGCGCCAGCGCCTAAAGCCGATGCTAAATCTCAGCCTGTTAGAATTTCTTCAAGACCTGTCGTGGTTTCGGAAGCGCCTCCAGCTGAAAAAGATGATCATTCTAAGGCCGCTAAAAAAGCTCAAGATCAAAAGCATCATGAAACTCGCAAAGTAAACGATGGCACTGATGGACCGAAAGCAACGGTTAAAAAGCCTGCTGGTCGTGGTGCCCCTACTGGTCGTGGAGCGCCTCCTGGGCGTGGTGGACCACCTGGTGGTAACCGTCGTCCACAACGTGGCGGACGTAAAGGAGGGCGTAAAGCCTCTCGTACTCCGTTGCAAATGGATAACGAACATGGTTTCCAACAGCCGACTGAAGTGATTATTAAGGAAGTTCAAGTTCCTGAAAGCATCTCTTTGTCTGCTTTGGCTGAAAAAATGTCAATTAAAACCGGTGAAGTCATTAAATTCATGATGATGGAATTGGGTTCTATGGCGACTATTAACCAGATCTTAGATCAAGAAACAGCGATGTTGATTGTAGAAGAGATGGGTCATAAAGCATTCGCTTTTACCGAAACTACGGTTGAAGATGAAGTTGTCAACCAAGAGTATCACGGTGCAACGGTCACTCGTTCTCCAGTGGTGACCATTATGGGTCACGTAGATCATGGTAAGACCTCTTTACTGGATTACATCCGTAAAGCAAAAGTTGCCAACGGTGAAGCCGGTGGGATTACTCAGCATATCGGTGCTTATCATGTAGACACTGATAAGGGTGGTGTTACCTTTATCGATACTCCAGGTCACGCGGCCTTTACGGCAATGCGTGCTCGAGGCTCTAAAATCACGGATGTGATTGTTATTGTGGTTGCGGCGGATGATGGTGTTATGCCTCAAACCCGTGAAGCGATTCAACATGCTAAAGCGTCTGGTGTTGGTATGGTGATTGCCGTCAATAAGATGGATAAAGAAGCGGCCAATATGGATCGCGTCATGCAAGAGTTAGTGGCCGAAGAAGTCGTTCCTGATGCTTGGGGTGGTGATGTACAGTTTGTACCAGTTTCAGCTAAAACCGGACTGGGGATTGATGATCTGTTAGATGCGATTGCTTTACAGTCAGAAATGCTTGAACTTGAAGCGCCGATTGAAGGTCCTGCTAAAGGTGTCGTGGTTGAATCTCGTCTTGATAAAGGACGTGGTACCGTTGCAACAGTTCTTGTTCAGTCAGGTACTTTGAGAAAAGGTGATATCGTTCTATGTGGTATGGAGTATGGACGTGTTCGTGCTTTGATAAACGATGCTGGTCAAACAGTATTGGAAGCTGGGCCTTCTATTCCGGTTGAACTATTAGGGCTTTCTGGTGTGCCCGTCGCTGGTGACGAAATGATTACGGTTGAAAGTGATCGTAAAGCGCGTGAAGCGGCCGTATTCCGTCAAAGTAAGTTCAAAGAATTGAAAATTGCTCGTCAGCAAAAATCTAAGTTGGAAAACATGTTCAACAGGATGGCTGAAGGCGAGATGCAGCACGTTAACATCATTCTTAAAGCCGATGTACAAGGTTCTATCCAGGCCATTACTGATGCACTTGTTAAGTTGTCAAATGATGAAATTAAAGTAAGTGTCATCTCATCTGGCGTGGGTGGAATCACTGAAACCGATGCGAACTTGGCGATTGCTTCTGATGCACACATCTTTGGTTTCAACGTCCGTGCGGATGTGGCTTCTAAACGAATCATTGATAGCGAAGGGCTTGGTTTAAAGTACTACAGCATTATTTATGAAATCGTCGATGACGTAAAGCGTGTCGTTGAAGGTAAGTTAGCCCCTGAAATTCACGAGAATATTTTGGGTGTTGCAGATGTTCGTGAAGTCTTTAAAGCACCGAAGATTGGCTTAATTGCTGGTTGTATGGTGACAGAAGGTTCTGTTAAACGTAATAGCCCGATTCGTGTACTACGTGAAAACGTGGTTATCTATGAAGGTCATTTAGAATCGCTACGTCGTTTTAAAGATGATGCTCAAGAAGTTAACAAAGGTATGGAATGTGGTATCGGTGTTAAAGATTACAACGACGTTAAAGTCGGTGATCAGATTGAGTGTTACGAACGTGTTGAGGTTAAGCGCACTTTAGATTAATCGTCTTCACTATCAGCCCAATAAAAGTGACCAGGCCTGGTCACTTTTATTGGGCTGGCATCTAAAATGCCCCATTTGGGGCATTTTGTATTTAAAAGAGAAATAAAAATGAGTAATCAAGCAGTGAGTCGTCCTACAAGGGTCGCTCAAGAAATCAGACGAACTTTATCGCAGTTATTGGTGCGTGAAGTGAAAGATCCTCGCTTTCAAAGAGTCAATATTACCGATTGCAAAATCAGCAAAGATCTCAGTATCGTGCGCGTTCATTTTGCCTTAATTGGTTTTAATGAAACGGACCCTGAAGTGAAAGAAACGTTAGAGGCGTTAGAAAAAGCCAAAGGGTTCTTTAGAAGTGAGTTGGGGAAAAGATTGCGTTTACGTATCGTGCCAGATGTTCGATTCTTTTATGACAATATCCCAGAACATGCGCAGCACATGGAAGCACTGATTCAAAAGGCACTAAATTCATAAATGGCTCAGTTCAAACATCCCCCTAAAAAACAGATCGACGGTATTGTTTTATTAAACAAACCCGTTGGTGTTTCATCCAATGGCATTCTGCAGCGCGTGATGCGTATTTTTAGAGCCAAAAAGGGCGGCCATACGGGGGCTTTAGATCCATTTGCAACCGGATTGTTGCCAATCTGTTTGGGAGAGGCGACTAAAGTTTCTGGACTATTGTTAGAGTCAGATAAACGTTATACAGCGACCCTTAAGCTTGGACAGCAAAGTGATACCGGTGATACAGAAGGCGAGATTATTAAAGAACTTGCCGTCCCGCCATTAACGACTGAATTTATCGAGTCTGTTTTTGAGCAATTTAAAGGGACTACTGAGCAGATTCCGCCCATGTATTCCGCCTTAAAGCATCAAGGCAAACCTTTGTATTTCTATGCCCGTCAAGGGATTGAGATTGAGCGTCCAGCGCGTCCTATTACGATTAAAGAATTGAACCTCATCTCTTTTACAGATAATGAAATCGTGTTTGATGTGCTGTGTACCAAAGGGACCTATGTCAGAACGGTGGGCGAAGATATGGCCTTAGCAATGGGTACGGTAGGGCATTTGATTGCCTTGCATCGTACTCAAACGGGTGACTTAAAGGGCGATGATATGTTGACCTTTGAAGAGATTGAACGCCAACAGCTGGACTGCGTTCATCCGATTGATATTGCATTAACCCATCTACAACGAATCGACTTAACACCTGAAGAAGTGGATTTGATCCAGCATGGTCAAATGCTGGATTGTCCTAAACCAGAAGGTGAACTCGTACGTTTGTATGATAACGGTGAGTGTTTTGCGGTCGGTGAATGGTTTGATAAAAACAGATGCTGAAAGCTAAACGGATTTTCAATTTACATCTGGCGAAAGAGGAACAGAAGCTGGATGCACTTCAAGCTTTAAACGCCGAAATCGATGCCACAAAGCTGTCGGCTACAGAGGAAACATCTTGATGCGTTTTCAGCAAGCGGATGGTATTTTAGATTTACGTGAAGCCGAGCAGTACCAAACAGGACATCTTCAAGAGTCAACTTGGTTAACTTGGCAGGCCTTGCCCGACGGCTTAAACGAGTTGCCAGCCACGCCAGCTAAACTGTTCCTAGTCGGTGATAAACAAGAGATTGAAGCCGCTAGTCTGTTTTTGGATGCCAAAGGCTATGAGGTTAACGGTTCTCTGGTGATTGAAAGTTCAGAGGCGATGTTAAGTTGGTCAAAACAGTTACCAGGCCTGGTCGTTTCAGGAAAGGAGTCCAAAAACTTATGGTCTCCAAGTCCATTGGTTAAAGAGTTCATGGAACAACTCGGTTTTGATCCGAAAGCGCTGAAGCCTCGTCCAAAAACCTTAGACTTAGGTTGTGGTGGTGGGCGTGATTCAGTCTTCTTAGCATCTCAGGGATGGCAGGTCACGGGGATCGATCAAGAAGCACGCGTATTGAAACGTGCTAAGCAGCTTGCCACTAAATCGGGTGCCTCCGTTAAGTTTAAGTGCTGTGACTTAAAAAAGTCCGGCTGTTTTCCAGAGGGTAGGTTTGATTTGGTGACCGTAGTTCGCTATTTGAATCGTGATCTTTTCAGTCAAATTGATGCCGCCATTACACCGGGTGGATATATTGTCTATCAAACCTTTAGTAGTGGCGCTGAAGTCTTTGGTTCGCCTAAAAATCCTAACTTTATATTGCAAGAGGGTGAGTTGAGTGAAGTTTTTGCAGACTATCGAATTATTGTTGATAGAATAGATAAATTAGAAGATGGACGCCCAGTAGCGTCCTTTATAGCCCAGAAACCTGCAGAGTGATGAGTGTCTAACGCAGGTCCTGCTTTAAGGAGATAAAATGATTTCAATGACAGATAAAGAGTTGTTTAACTTTTTTCAAACCAACGCAATATGCGAATCGCTTACGCTAAAGGAAGTCGATAAATTAATGCCTTACCTACAAGAAAAATCCCATGGAGGCGGCGAAATTATTTTTGACGCCGGTGAAATTGGTGAATTACTTGGTTTTATCATAAAGGGAAAGGTTGAATTTACAGTGCCTGATGAGCCTGGAAACACCGTTGGCAAGCAAACCGTTGGTAATCTAATCGGGGAAATGTCTTTCTTTGACCGTCAACCACGTAACTTAAGAATGAGCGCCAGTAAAAAAGGGGTGCAGTTTTTAGTGCTAACACGTCCTATGTATGACCGTTTGAAGGTAGAAGAACCTTTTATAGCGGTGAATATCCTTGAAAATGCGATTGTTAGTTTAGATCACCTTGTGCGACATATGGGTAATGATATCTCAGCACTAGGGCATTACGTTCACGGTTTCGGCAAGCGCTAAAAAATCGTTCAGATTGACCCTAAAGTTAGCCATCTCTGCGTTGATAAATGGACGTTTACACTTGTAAACTCACATTTATTTGCCTTGACCTGACTTACTTTATGCCCAATCTGAATCGATTTTTCATGTTTTGGCCATTTCTGCATTGGAAGTCGTTGCTTACGTTTGTAAGCGCCTTGTTCCCGCCTTGAACTGACTTGATTTTAACGGTCATCTGAATTGAAAATAAAGAATAGTATAGAAAATAGGACTTTGACCTGACTTACTTTATGCCCAATCTGAATCGATTTTTCATGTTTTGGCTATTTCTTCGTTGGGAAGTCGTTGCTTACGTTTGTAAGCGCCTTTTTCCCGCCTTGAACTGACTTGATTTTAACGGTCATCTGAATTGAAAATAAAGAATAGTATAGAAATAGGACTTTGACCTGACTTACTTTATGCCCAATCTGAATCGATTTTTCATGTTTTGGCCATTTCTTCGTTGGGAAGTCGTTGCTTACGTTTGTAAGCGCCTTGTTCCGGCTTTGAACTGATTTGATTTTAGCCGTCATCTGAATTGAAATTACAAACAAGATAAAAATACCAACGCCTTTCATTGATTTTTTCATGAAAGTCGTTGGTGTTTCTGTTTAAAATCAGTATAATACGCGGGTTCGTTCCTGTCATCGGTTGTGGAAACGGACTTTATTTAAAACCGATATGGAGAAAGTAGTATGTTTACAGCAGAAGATAAAGCAAAAATCGTAGCAGAATTTAAGATTAAAGAAGGCGATACAGGTTCCCCAGAAGTGCAAATTGCACTTTTGACTGCACGTATCAAGGACTTAACTGAGCATTTTAAAGTTCACAAGCATGATAACCATTCTCGTACTGGTCTATTACGTTTGGTTAGTCGTCGTCGTAAGCTATTGGATTATATCCATAGAAAAGACGGACAGCGTTATTTAGAAATCCTTAAGCGTCTTGGTTTACGTAAGTAATCAAAACGGTTGGATTAAAAAAAGCCCTCGAAAGAGGGTTTTTTTGTGCCTGAATTTCATGAAAAAGGGCTCAAATGAGCTAGAAGAGTTAGCAATAAAGGGTAGAATGGTTGGGCTAAATTCAGTAATGAATGAACCGCTTTTTATAAGAGACCTTTATACACGTTAAGGCCTCTGTTTTTAATGATTGTCTGCAAACCAAATTGAACCTGAATCCCTAAATTAATCAGATAAAGTCACCGCTGGTTTTGACCAGGCCTGGTTAACTTAGGGATTCAGGTTTCAGTCAATCTGTTGTAAGTAGCGTATTGAATAAACGAAACCGATAAAAAATTAAAGGAACAAGCATGGCTAAGATTAACAAGTCATTCCAGTACGGAAACCATGAAGTCACACTAGAAACGGGTGAAATCGCTCGTCAAGCAGACGGCGCGGTTATGATCGGTATGGGAAAAACCCGAATTTTAGTGACCGTTGTTGCGGTCAAAACGGCAAAAGAAGGCCAAGAATTCTTTCCTTTGACCGTTAACTATCAAGAAAAAGCTTATTCAGCTGGAAAAATCCCGGGTGGTTTCTTAAAGCGTGAAGCACGTCCTTCCGATAAGGAAACTTTAACGTCACGTTTGATTGACCGTCCTATTCGTCCTTTGTTCCCTAAGGGATTCAAAAACGAAGTACAGGTCGTTGCTCAAGTGCTGGCTTTAGATCCTGAAGTGGGTACTGAAGTCGCAGCCATGCTAGGAACTTCTGCCGCATTAGCTGTCTCTGGTGTGCCTTTCGCAGGCCCTCTAGGCTCTGCAATTGTCGGTTACCGTAATGATGAGTATCTTTTAAATCCATCGCCAGAAAGCCTACTAACCTCTGATTTGGCATTAAGTGTTGCTGGTACAGCTGAGGCTGTTTTGATGGTTGAGTCTGAAGCGGCAGAGCTGTCTGAAGAGATCATGTTAGGTGCGGTCATGTTTGGTCATGAACAAATGCAAGTTGCGATTACCGCGATTGCTGAATTTGCAGCTGAAGTTGGTAAACCTCAGTGGGATTGGCAAGCGAAAGCGACCAATGCTGATTTGGAGGCCGCTGTTTATACTTTGGTACGTCCTGATGTAGAGATTGCTTATAGCACGGCTGACAAAATGGATCGTAATGCCGTATTAGATGCCGCGAAAACCAAAGCGATGGCGGAATTGACGGATTCTGAAAGCAACGCGACTGGTTTTGAAGCTAAGGATATTCATAACGCCTTCGGTAAACTTCAAAAAGAGATCGTTCGTGGCCGCGTTATTGCCGGTGAACCTCGTATTGATGGTCGTGATACTAAAACCGTTCGTCAAGTTAGTTGTCGTGTCGGTGTACTGCCTCAGGTTCATGGTTCTGCCTTGTTCACTCGTGGTGAAACCCAAGCATTGGTGGTAACGACTTTAGGAACTGAAAGAGATGCGAAGATTGTTGACGATCTTGCGGGCTCTTATCACGACCGTTTCATGTTGCACTATAACTTCCCTCCGTTCTCGGTGGGTGAGTGTGGTCGTGTTGGTATGCCGGGTCGTCGTGAGATTGGTCATGGTATGTTGGCGCGTCGTGGTGTGGCCGCTTTATTGCCGACGATTGAAGCGTTCCCATATACCATTCGTGTTGTTTCTGAAATTACTGAATCTAACGGTTCAAGTTCAATGGCATCGGTTTGTGGTACTTCAATGTCATTAATGCACGCTGGTGTACCAATTGCGGCCCCTATTGCGGGTATTGCCATGGGTCTGATTAAAGAAGAAGCCGGTTTTGCCGTCTTGTCTGATATCTTAGGCGACGAAGATTACCTAGGTGACATGGACTTTAAAGTCGCCGGTACTGAGAAAGGTGTGACGGCTTTACAGATGGATATCAAAATCACAGGTATCACTGAAGAGATCATGCATATCGCATTAGATCAAGCTAAGGCAGGTCGTTTGACTATCTTAGAATCTATGGCGCTTGCGATTAGCTCTTCTAACACGGGTGTTGCTGAAACCGCACCACGTTTCTTTATGGTGAAAGTTAAGCCTGAGAAAGTACGTGAAATCATCGGTAAAGGTGGCGCGACTATCCGTGCGATTACTGAAGAAACCGGTTGTATCATCGAGATTGATGACGAAGGTAACGTTAAGATCGCAGCGAAAGATGATGAATCTGCAAATGCCGCTAAGGCACGTATTGCTGAGATTACAGTTGAGCCAGAAATTGGTAAAACTTATGATGCTGTCGTTAAGAAAATCGTTGATTTCGGTGCGTTTGTTGCCTATATGCCAGGTCGCGAAGGTCTAGTTCACGTTTCTCAGATTGCAGCTGAGCGAGTAGAAAACGTTGAAGATTACCTGAAAGAAGGTCAAGAGATTCGCGTTAAGCTGACTGAAGTTGATAAGCAAGGACGAGTCAAGTTATCATTAAAAGACGCAGACAAATAATTTTTAGTGGTCATATCACGCCTAAAACACTCCAACTCTGCGTTTAAAAATGGTCGAGTACAAATTGTACACTCTCATTTTTCGCCTTGATTTGAACTGTTTTAGACGCAATCTGACTCACTAAAAACAGTTATGGCGAAAGCTTAAAAGGCCATTTTAATAATGGCCTTTTTTATGGTTGAATAATGAGTTTAAACCCCCATAAATATAGAAGTTCTAAATACTTTCTTAGAGTTTTTTGCCTAACAATTCAGCTCAAATATTAAGTCTACAATTGACTTGTAAACTTGAATTCTGACCTTGAATTAATACGCAAAGCATTCTCCTCATTCTCACAAAAATTGGAATAATACATGACTAAAACGCATCCCGCATTTGAATACATTGGTCAACACACTATCGATTCTTTGAATTTAACAGTAGAGCATTATGAGCATAAAGTGACGGGTGCAACTCACTATCACTTAGCCGCTGATGACCCGCAGAATGTCTTTTTAGTCGCCTTAAGAACCGTACCAATGGACTCAACCGGTGTGGCGCATATCTTAGAGCACACCACGCTGTGCGGCAGTGAGAAGTACCCCGTTCGCGACCCATTCTTTATGATGATACGTCGTTCACTCAATACCTTTATGAATGCGTTTACCTCCAGTGATTGGACAGCCTATCCATTTGCAACAGAGAATAGAAAAGACTTCCAGAATCTACTGGAAGTCTATATGGATTCAGTGTTTTTCCCTAAATTAGACGTTTTAGATTTTGCTCAAGAAGGTCACCGTTTTGAGTTCGAAGAGATGACTAACCCAGAATCTGCTTTAACGTATAAAGGGGTGGTTTTTAATGAGATGAAGGGCGCGATGAGTTCACCTATCTCAACTTTGTGGCAGGCTTTTTCAACCGAGTTATATCCGACTAATACCTATCACTACAACAGTGGTGGTGAGCCGGAAGATATTCCCAATTTAACGCATCAGCAGTTACTCGATTTTCATAAAGATCACTATCATCCTTCGAATTCAGTCTTTATGACTTACGGTGATATTCCTGCACTAGAGCATCAAACTCAGTTTGAAGAGTTGGCGTTGGCGACTTTTAAAGACAAGGTAAAGCAAGTGCATGTCGATCTTGAGCAGAGAATGACAGAACCTAAAGTAGTGAATGGTTTTTATGCGTTGGATGAAGAAGATGTTAAAAGCAAAACTCACATCGTCTTAGGTTGGCTACTCGGTGAAAACAAAGATCCGATTGAAGTCTTAAAAGGTCACTTGTTGTCTGCTGTGTTACTTGATAACAGTGCCTCGCCATTACGTATGGCATTAGAAGAGTGTCCATTTGCATCGGCTCCTTCTCCTTTGTGCGGATTCGAAGAGTCTAATAAAGAGATGGCGTTTGTAGTCGGCGTGCAGGGTTCAGAATTAGAACATGCCCAAGCCGTTGAAGATTTGATTTTGAATGAGTTACAACGCATTGTCGAAGAGGGTGTTGAGCAGTCGCAAGTTGACGCGATGTTACATCAAGTGGAACTTTCTCAGCGTGAAGTCGGTGGTGATGGTTTCCCATATGGTTTGCAGTTGATTGTGCACTCTTTGTCTGGCGCTTTACATGAAGGTGATCCGATTGCGTTATTAGACACGGATCAAGCGCTTAAGATATTAGAGAGCGAAGTGAAAGATCCGCAGTTTATACCAGGCCTGGTCAAATCACTGTTATTGGATAATCCGCACCGTGTGCGTTTAGCCATGCAGCCAGATACTGAGTTATCTACTAAAAGAGACCAAGCGGAAAAAGCTAAATTAGCCGCGATTCAAGCCAAATTAACCGATGCTGAAAAGCAGGCGATTATGGATCAAGCGGTGGCATTAGATAAACGTCAGACAGAGATTGATGATTTTGATATTTTGCCTGAAGTCACTAAAGACGATATTCCAGAAACTATTAAGACATATAAATCCGAGCATTCAATGGTGGGTGCTGTGCCGATAACTCGTTATGAGTGCGGAAGTAATGGTCTTACCTATGAGCAAGTGATTATTGATTTGCCGACGTTAACGGATACGGAAAAAGCCTTAATGCCGTTGTTCAATAACTGTTTCACCGAAGTCGGTAGTGGTGGTCGTGATTATCTTGAAACACAGTCTTACCATGCAGCCATTTCAGGTGGGATTTCAGGGCGTTCTGCGGTGCATTCTAAACTACAAGCACCTAGTGAGTGTCACAGCCACTTTATGTTGTCGTCTAAAGCATTGAACCGCAATCAGGACGCGATGTCCGGATTGATTGAAGAGACGCTTTATACGGCACGTTTTGATGAAACGACACGTCTAAAAGATTTAGTCGGTCAAATCCGCGCTTCTGTCGATCATGGTATTACGGGTAACGGTCATGGTTTAGCGATGATGGCGGCGACACAAAACTTTACCCCAACGGCGCAATGGAACTTTCAACGTTCAGGTTTCGCGGGCATTCAGTACATCAAAAGCTTAAATGATGAGTTACAGGCTTCGGATGAAGCGGTTGAAAGCTTTGCCGAGGGTTTAGCAGGGATTAAAAACAAGCTTTGTAAAGCGCCTAAAAAAGCCTTACTCATCAGTGATGAAGCCGGTCTATCGACTGCTTTAAGTGGTTTAGAAAAACAGTGGCCAGCGCTGAGTATGCCAAGCACGACAGAGACTCAGTTTGCGGTTGAAACAACGCAACAACCGGTTAACCAGGCCTGGGTAACAAGCACGCAAGTTAACTTCTGTGCGATGGCGTATCCAGCGGTGATGGCCGATCATGAAGATGCGCCTAAACTAGCCGTATTGGGTGCCTGCTTACGTAATGGTTTCTTGCACTCCAGTATTCGTGAAAAGGGTGGCGCTTATGGCGGTGGTGCGAGTTATAACGCCGAAGCCAGTGCGTTTGTCTTCTTCTCATATCGTGATCCTCGTCTGTTAGAAACCTATGCGGATTTCGAACTGGCTAAAGAGTGGTTAATGAGTTCTGAAGCCACTCAAGCGAAAGTCGATGAAGCGATTTTGAATGTCATTAGTGCGATGGATACTCCGGGTTCACCGTCTGGAGAGGTCAAAAAAGCCTTCTTCCAAGAGTTGTATGGCCGAACTTTAGAAGTGCGTATGGCGTATCGCCATGGTGTGATTTCAGCGTCGCTGGATGAGTTACGCGTAGTGGCGGATCGTTACCTAAGTGGCGACAATGCTTCATCGGTGGTGTTAACCAACACGGGTGGTGCTGAGTTATTAGCGGACACTAAATTTGAAATCATTACGCTTTAACGGGGGATATTCACTTAAATATGCCACATATTATTATCGAATACAGCCAAGACTGCCTTGCTTCGACCACCGTGAAAGGCAGGGTGGATGGGGCTTTTGAAACGGTTAAAGCAACAGGTTTATTTAATAGTGACAATATCAAGGTGCGTGCTCATCCGGTAATGGATTATCGGTTGGGTTTGCCTGATTCTGGTTTTATACACGTGATGTGCCGAATTCATGCTGGTAAGACGGATGTGCAAAAGCTGTTGCTTAGCCAGAGTTTATTGGTCTCGTTACAAAACGGTTTAAGCGAATCTATCGTGATTACGGTTGAAGTGATTGAGATGGATGAAATGAGTTATTCTAAAAAAGTGCTGTCACTTTAAGACGGGATTTTACAGAAGAAATGCAATTTTAGATTTGGTCAGTTTGCCAAGTCGTCCAAAGTAAAAGGGGAATATTGTTCCCCTTTTTTATGCCTGTTCTTTACTCAATAAAGACCAAATACTGCAACTTCCATAAATCAAACAACAGCTTAATATTACCTTCCTTATCACCACACATAAGCAGCTCATCTTGCGTTAAGTAAGATTGGTTTGCTAACTTCGCCATAAAGTCATCACTCGCGCCAAAAGTGTCCCAAATCGCGCCATTAATATAGAGCAACGTTTTGTCTTCGACTTGCGCATACGCAAAGCGACAAACCGGGTCTTTGACCAGGCCTGGTTCAACTTGCATCGCGCCCATGAAGTCTTCAATGTCAGGGGTTTCGTCTTCGGTCAAAGGTTCTGGCAACTGTTGCGCCGCCACAGGATCCAGCTGTGTGGCAAAACGACCAAACCAAGTTTTCATTAAGGTTTTATCGTCTAAGATACTTTTCAGTAAAGCTTGAGCCTGATCACTCGCGGCATCGGTAATCTCTCCTGGGTTTAAACCTTCCGTCCAAGTCGGGTCCATATACAGGTCTTTAAAAGAGCCCATCTCAGAGAGGTGGTCGCCAAAGCTGTCCCAAAGTTCTTGACCGCGATAAGTACGGTAGCCAATCGAGTAGGTCATACACTCATCGTCCAGCGCTACACCGTGATGTCCCCATTTAGGCGGGATATACAGAATGTCACCTTTTTCAAAGACAAAGTCGTCTTCAATTTTAAAGGTTTCCATTAGGCGTAAATCAACCCCTTGAATATAGTTGTCTTCAGAGCAATCTTGCGAGGAGAGTGTCCATTGACGTTTGCCTGCCGCTTGCAGTAAAAACACATCGTAGTGATCGAAATGCGGGCCGACATTACCGCCTTTAGTGGCGTAACTAATCATAATGTCATCAATACGCCAGCGCGGTAAAAAGTCAAAGTCATTTAAAACATCGGTGACTTCTGGCACCAAACGATCCATACCTTGAATCAAAAGTGTCCAGTTGCTGTCCGGCAGACCTTGAAAAGTCTCTTCGGTAAACGGACCTTTTAAAAGCTGATAATCCTTTTCGCCATTCTGAACCACAATGCGGCTTTCAACGTCTTCCTCTAAAGAGAGGCCCCCCAGTTCTTCAGCAGAAACTGGCGACTCAAAGTCAGGCAGGGCATTGCGAATGACTAATGGCTTCTTCTGCCAGAATTCATTCAAAAAGGTTTTTAAATCAGTGTCATTAAATTGAATCATCAGGAGCTCTCATTCAAATGGTGTATGGGTGGAACAAACAAAAAACCCACTCAACCTGTTTGACCAGGCCTGGTGGGTTTTAAAATCTTTTAAACTAGGATATTAATAGCTGTTCAGAGTACGCTTGAAATGGAGTGAGTTCGAGGCAAGAAAAGGGCGCGTACAAGTGTACGTAACCGTTCTTAACGAAGAAGTCGCCCATGTAAGGCGTGAACTGAGCGCTATTAACGACCTTTAAGCATAGTAATGGCGAGTTCGATGTTTTTAGCTTGGCTCGCGGCATTACCCGTATAAGAACTAGGTGTCATCTCACGCAACTCTTGCTTAGCTTCTTCAGGAAGACCTTCTAGGCTATCCACAAAGTTCTGCATAATCTCTTGATTAACGCGTTGACCACGCGTTAAATCTTTTAGTTTTTCATACGGCTTCTCAAAACCGTAACGACGCATGACTGTTTGAATCGCTTCCGCCAATACTTCCCAGTTGTTGTCTAAGTCAGTCGCCATGGCTTGTGAGTTAACTTCTAACTTACTCAAACCTTTCATGGTCGACTGTAAAGAGATAATGGTATGTGCAACACCCACCCCTAGGTTACGTAAAACGGTTGAATCCGTTAAGTCACGCTGCCAGCGAGAGATAGGCAGTTTCATTGCAAGGTGCTCGAAGATGGCATTTGCCATTCCTAAGTTACCTTCAGAGTTTTCAAAATCAATCGGGTTAACCTTATGAGGCATAGCCGAAGAACCGATTTCACCGGCAATGGTTTTTTGCTTGAAGAAACCAACCGAGACATAGCTCCAAACATCACGGTCAAAATCGATAACGATGGTGTTGAAACGTGACATAGCGTGGAAGTACTCAGCGATGTAATCATGTGGTTCAATCTGAGTGGTATATGGGTTCCAAAGCAGACCTAGGCTCTGTACAAACGTTTCTGATAACTCATACCAGTTAACATCCGGGTAAGAAGCCAGGTGAGCGTTATAGTTACCCGTCGCACCGTTGATTTTACCCATAATCTGCACATTCATTAACTGCTTAGCCTGACGCTGTAAACGGTAAGCAACGTTCGCCCACTCTTTACCTGCCGTCGTTGGAGAAGCTGGCTGGCCGTGAGTACGTGCCATCATGGAAATATCCGCCATCTCAACACTCATCTCGACCAGACGCTCAATCAATTTATCCATCTCAGGAATAATGGCAAGCTCACGCGCATCTTTAAGCATTAACGCATAAGCCAAGTTGTTGATGTCTTCAGAAGTACAAGCAAAGTGGACAAACTCAGCAATCGACAGCAACTCTGCATTACCCGCAAAATGTTCTTTAATCAGATATTCAACCGCTTTCACATCGTGGTTAGTGGTGGACTCAATCTCTTTAACGCGTTGCGCCATCTCTAACGTGAACTCATCCACCAACTTAAACAGATACTGTTCTGCTTCAGAACTTAACTTAGGGATTTCTGGAAAACCAGGGTGGTTCGCCAACATACGCAACCAAAAAACTTCGACCTTAACGCGGTTTTTAATCAAACCAAATTCACTGAAAATGGCTTTAATATTGTCCAAACGTGGGCCGTATCGACCATCGACAGGAGAGATTGCGGTTAATTCTGAAAGTTGCATAGGTGAAGTTCCTTAAGTATAAACTTGAGTAGAAAAGTACAGTAATTTTAATGGCGCTTATTATACGATACATTCAAGTCGTAAGTGCAACAGTTTTAATTTCCCAGAACACCTCATTAGGTGTTCTGAATCCTAAACACTTTCTTGGGCGATTGTTGAGTTTATCAACAACCCAATCAATTTCTTCCTGAGTTACTTTATCGAAGTCTGTTCCTTTTGGAAAGAATCGTCTTAACAATCCATTGGTATTTTCATTGGTTCCACGCTCCCAAGAAGAGTAAGGGTGGGCAAAATAAAAATCTGTCCCAAGCTCTTTTGCCATCGTTTGGTATTGTGAAAACTCTTTGCCATTATCTGAAGTTAATGAATGAACAGGCCTGTTTAAAGCTCGTAATTGCTCAATGATGACAGCGCTAACGATGTCTGACTTTCTCGTGTTAACTTTAATGAAGCGAGCGATTCTAGATGTTCGATCAACCATTGATACTAAGCTAGCGCTTGATGGAACTCCAAAAACAGTATCTAACTCCCAATCTCCAAGTCGGACGCGCTCGTCAACAATAGAAGGCCTATCATCAATGCTTGGCGCTGTGCTGAACCTGCCTCGTGTCTCATAAATACCTGCACGCTTATGATATTTTTTCTTTCTACATAAATACTGGTGTAACAAACCTCCGCTTGATTTATCTTTGTAGATAAATTGGTAAATACGTTCATGACTTATAGTCGTCGTGTTGTGGCTTATCTTAATTCGACCACTCACTTGTTCAGGGCTCCAACGCTGCTTCAAG